>Ga0209517_10003564_pt1 | contig 21017 bp, 20 predicted proteins | sample PeaSoiMetSII2010_FD_187695 | JGI IMG/M metagenome (GOLD analysis project Ga0209517, IMG submission 187695) | Peat soil microbial communities from Weissenstadt, Germany - SII-2010 (SPAdes) (version 2) | ecosystem: Environmental > Terrestrial > Soil > Wetlands > Peat | place: Germany...
CGCCGATCTCAGTTGCCGCACCGTTCGAAGCCGCCGCACCGCTGCGAACTGCGTCGCTCGGCTCCCCGGCTCCGTTAGCCTCAGTCCGGCGGGCGGCCGCAGCCACAGGCGAGCCGTTGGTCGCGACGGAGATGCCTGACATCCCGGTAATGTAGGACAGGTAGCCGGGCACCAGCGGCAGAACGCACGGCGACAGGAAGGTCACCGCACCGGCGGCAGCGGCCACCGGGATCGCGAGCAGCAGCGGCCCCGATGACACCAGGCTGGCGATACCGCTCATCTCCCTCCTCACCTGCGCGACCGGATCTAACCTATCCGGCGCGAAGTTCAGCCCGCAGCGGCGCTCAGCGATCGCAGCGCGTCCTCGACAGCGCGGTGGAACGTCGGATACGCATAGATCATCTCGCCGAGGCGCCGCACCGGCACCTCGGCGTGCACCGCGAGTGTCAGCATGCTCAGCACCTCGCCGCCGGTCGGCCCGGCCGATGTGGCGCCGACCAGGACGCCGCGGTCGATGTCCTGGACCAGCTTGATAAAGCCCGCGTTGCCCGCCTTGTGGATCCAGCCGCGCGCCGAAGACGGGATCTGGGTGCTGCCGACCCGCACCCGCAGGCCGGCCTGCATGGCCTGCGCCTGGGTCAGGCCGACTGAGCCGATCTCAGGGTCGGTGAACGTCACCCTCGGCACCGCGTGATATTCGGCCGGATGCTGCTCGCGTCCGAGTATGTCGGCGACCACGATCCCAGCGTGATACATCGCCATATGCGTGAACGCGCCATGGCCGACGACATCGCCGATCGCCCAGATTCCTGGGGCAGCGTGCAGCCGGTCATCGACACCGATCGCGTGGCCGGTCTCGTCGATGCCAGCGGCTCCGGCTCCGACGGCGGCCAGGTCGACCCGCCGCCCGGTGGCGACCAGCAGCCGGGTCGAGCTCAGCTCCTCGCCGCCGGCCAGCCGGACTCCGAATCTGGTGCCGTCACGGCTGATCGCTGTGGCGGCGACGCCGGTCCGCACACCGATGCCCTCGCTGCCGAACACCCCGGCGAGCAACTCGCCGGCTTCCGGCTCCTCGGCGGGCACCAGCTGGCTCAGCGCCTCGACTACCGTCACCTCAGCGCCGAATCTGGCGAAAACCTGGGCCAGCTCCACGCCGATCGCGCCGCCGCCGAGCACGATCAGCGACTCGGGCACCTCAGTCGCCTGGATCGCCTCCCGGTTGGTCCAGAACGGTGTGCCCACCAGCCCAGGAATCGGCGGAATCGCTGGCACGGTGCCGGTCGCGATCACGATGCCGCGACTCGCCCGCAGCAGGTCGGCGCCGACCTGCACCTCGCGTGGCCCGGTGATCCGGCCAGCGCCGCGGAACAGGTGGCCGCCCTTGCCGGTGAACCGGTCGGCCGCGACGGTGTCGTCCCAGTCGTCGGTGGCCTCGGTTCGGATCCGGCTGGCGACCGGCGACCAGTCCGGTGACACGCTGGCCGTGCCAGCCACGCCGGGAATCCGGCGGGCTTCGGCCAGCAGGTCAGCGGCGCGGATCATCATCTTGGACGGAACGCAGCCGAAGTACGGGCACTCGCCGCCGACCAGCCTGGACTCCACCCCGGCAACCGCGAGACCGGCCTCGGCGAGCCGGCCAGCCACCTCCTCGCCGCCCGGGCCGAGGCCGATGACGACGACGTCGAACTCGTGCACGCTCATGGCACCTCCACGCTGTCAGACGCATCTGTTACGGATATGTGACAAGAAGACCAAGGAATGACCGTGGTCGGTCGGCAGTTGGTGCAGAGGTGCCCGGTGCCGCCCGATATTCGCCTGGGGGATGGTGATTCAGCTGCCCGTCGACACTAGCGTCTCCGGTCCGCCACTTTCCGAGACCGAGGCCGAGAAGCTGATCGGGGCCATCTGCTTCAAGACCGGACCGCCTGGGACGATCGGCGCCGAGCTCGAGTGGCTGGTCTACGACATTGCCGACCCGTCATTGCAAGTCCCTTTTGATCGTATTCGAGATGTCCTGAGCCGCCTGCAGCGGCCGGCCGCACTGCCCGGTGCGGGCCTGCTGACGCTGGAGCCAGGCGGCCAGGTGGAGCTCAGCACCGCTCCGGCGCGCGGGCTGAGCGACTGCATCACCGCGGCAAGCGCCGACATGATCATCCTGCGCGAGGCGTTCGGGGCCGCCGGGCTCGCCCTGGCCGGCCGCGGTCTCGACCCGCACCGTCCTCCCAGCCGCCTGCTCGACCAGCCGCGGTACACGGCGATGGAGGAGTACTTCGATCGGCGTGGTCCGTGGGGCAGGCTGATGATGTGCAGCACCGCCTCCGTCCAGGTCTGTGTCGACGCCGGACTGGACGGGGGCGGCGTGGCGGGCTACCCGTTCCGCTGGCGGCTACTGCACGCACTCGGCCCGATCCTGGTAGCCGCGTTCGCCAACTCGCCACTGCACCTGGGTCGGCCGAGCGGCTGGAAATGCACCCGTCAGCTGATCTGGTCCCGGCTGGATCCGTGCCGCACCAGGGCGCCGGCCGGCGCCGAGCCACTCCCGCTTAGCGCTCAGCCGACCGCATCGGCGGGTCGACTGCCGACCAACGGTGCCGTCGATCCCCGCAGCGACTGGGTCAGGTACGCGCTTGACGCCGAGGTGCTGTGCCAACGGCAGGCTGACGGCCAGCCGTGGACCGTGCCGGCCGGGCTGACCTTCAGGGACTGGCTGCGCGGGGCCGGGCAGCGGCGCCCCACCGCCGACGACCTCAGCTACCACCTGTCCACCCTGTTCCCGCCGGTACGTGCCCGTGGTCATCTGGAGCTGCGGATGATCGACGCGCAGCCAGGCGACGACTGGATCGTCCCGGTCGCGGTCGTTGCCGCCCTGACCGACGACCCGCTGGCAGCCGATGCCGCGATGGCCGCGGCCGAGCCAATTTGGCAGCCGCGAGTGCCGTCGCCGCGGCGGGCCGGGGCGACCATCAGCGCGGGCGCGGCAGCGGCCGCCAGCGGGGCGGGCCCGCCGACCGCCGCCGGGAGCAGGCAATCGGCTGAGGTCAGCCCGTGGCTGCGCGCCGCCCGGCTTGGCCCAGCAGACCCGGCCATCTCCAGGGCCGTCAGGGAGTGCTTCCACGCCGCCGACGCGGCGCTGGCCAGGTCGGGAGCGCCATCGGAGATCAGGGACCGAGTTGCCGGATTTGCCGAGCGATACGCACAGCGGGGCCGATGCCCCGCCGACGACATGCTGGAAGGACTGACATGAGCCTCGCCATCGACACCGAGGAGCTACGCGAGCAGATCGCCAGCAAACTGCTGGCGGCTAGGGCGCGAACCGGCCAGCTGACCGACTGCGTCGACGAACCCGACCTGACCCGGCAGCACTCGCCGCTGATGTCGCCGCTGGTCTGGGATCTGGCCCACATCGCGAATCAGGAGGAACTCTGGCTGCTGCGCGCGGTCGGCGGCCGGGAGCCGATGCATCCGGAGATCGACCCGCTCTATGACGCGTTCGAGCACCCGCGGGCGAAGCGACCCGCGCTGCCGCTGCTGACGCCGAGCGAGGCCCGCGGTTACGCCGGCGAGGTTCGGGGCCGGGTGCTTGACCTGATCGAGCGGGTTAGCTTCACCGGGGGACCGCTGCTCAGCCAGGGCTTCGTCTTCGGCATGATCGCCCAGCACGAGCAGCAGCACGACGAAACCATGCTGGCCACCCACCAGCTCAGGAGCGGCCGCCCGGTGCTTGCCGCGGCACCGCCGGACCCGCCGCCAGCCGATGCGCTGCGACTGCCGACCGAGGTGCTGGTACCTGGCGGCCCGTTCACAATGGGGACGTCGACCGAGCCGTGGGCGCTGGACAACGAGCGCCCGGTCCACGTGGTCGACGTGCCCTCGTTCTATCTCGATTCCACGCCGGTCACTAACGCCGCCTATGCGGAGTTCATCGCCGACGGCGGCTACGACCAGCCGCGCTGGTGGACTCCGGCAGGCTGGCGGCACCGGCAGGAGGCCGACCTGACAGCGCCGTTGTTCTGGCACCGAGACGGCGGCCAGTGGCTGCGGCGAAGGTTCGGAGTCACCGAGCCGATCCGGCCGGCCGAGCCGGTGCTGCATGTCTGCTGGTATGAGGCGGACGCCTACGCCCGGTGGGCCGGCCGGCGGCTGCCCACCGAGGCCGAGTGGGAGAAAGCCGCCCGGCATGACCCGGTGACCGGCCGGTCCCGCCGCTATCCGTGGGGCGACGCCGACCCGACCCTGGCCCACGCGAATCTGGGCCAGCGGCACCTGCAGCCCGCTCCGGCCGGCTCCTATCCAGACGGTGCCGCGCCGTCCGGGGCCAGGCAGCTGATCGGCGACGTGTGGGAGTGGACGGCCAGCGACTTCCTGCCCTACCCGGGCTTCGTTGCCTGGCCCTACAAGGAGTATTCACAGGTGTTCTTCGGCAGCGACTACAAGGTGCTGCGCGGTGGCGCGTTCGCCGCTGATCCGGTCGCCTGCCGCGGCACATTCCGCAACTGGGATTACCCGATCCGGCGGCAGATCTTCTCCGGCTTCAGGACCGCCAGCGACGGGGGCCTTGGCTGATGTGCCGCCATCTCGCCTACGCCGGCCAGCCGGTGAGCCTGCGGGCGGCGCTTATCGACCCGCCGCACGGGCTTGTCGTCCAGGCCTGGGCGCCGAGACGGCAGCAGCACGGGGTGGTGAACGCGGACGGGTTCGGGATCGGCTGGTATGCCGACGGCGATCCGGTGCCGGCCAGGTACCGGCGGGCCGGCCCGATCTGGTCGGACGAGTCCTTCGCCGACCTGGCGCGGGTGACCAGCACCAGGGCATTGCTCGGAGCGGTCCGGTCGGCGACCGCTGGCACCGATGCCGGACCTGCCGCGGCCGCACCGTACGCAGCGGGCCGGTGGCTTTTCAGCCATAACGGTGCGCTGTACGGATGGCCGGCCGCCGCAGCCGGCCTGGGCACCGGGAAGACCGGCCCGGGCAGTGTGAGCACGGGCAGGCCGGCGACGGCTGATGGCAGCACGGCAGTGCTCGGCCTGACCGCTGGACTGCCGGTGGCTGACCTGCTCGGCCTGGCAGCGCGCTGTGATTCCGCGCTGATCTGGGTGATGGTGCTGGGCAGGCTCCGGGCCGGCGCCGGGCTCGCCGAGGCCCTGACCGGAACGCTTGGCGACCTCGCCGTGTCCGGGGTCACCGGCCGGTTCAACCTGCTGCTGACCGACGGCGCGAGCATCGCGGCGACGGCCGCGGGCGACTCACTGTGCTACCGGCAGACGGCCACCGGGGTCACCGTGGCCTCGGAGCCGTGCGACGACGACGGATGGCAGGACATACCCGATGACAGCGTGCTTGAGGCGACACCGGAGTCGGTGATCGTCCGGCCACTGACCGTGGAATCCGGCGCCTGCCGCGAGCCGGCCAGCGCGCCTACCGCCGTCCCGAACGGGGAGAGGACGAGCCCATGACGAGCATCCAGATCGACCGGAGACTGCCCGACCACTTCTTCGAGGCTGCGCTGCGCGCCGATGCGCTGGCCGGCCTGACCGCGGTGCCGAAGACACTGCCGCCCAAGTGGTTCTACGACGAGCGCGGCAGCGAGCTCTTCGACAAGATCACGCTGCTGGACGAGTACTACCCGACCCGCGCCGAGCGGGAGATCCTGGCGGCCAATGCCGCCGCGATCGCCTCGGCGACCGGGGCTACCACGTTGGTGGAGCTCGGCTCGGGGTCCGCCGACAAGACCAGGCTGCTGCTTGACGCACTCGCGGATGGCGGCACGCTGACACAGTACGTTCCGGTGGATGTCAGCGAGTCGGCGCTGGTCACCGCCGCCAGCCGGATGCTCGACCGCTATCGCGGCCTGAGGGTGCGCGCAGTGCTCTCCGACTTCACCGAGCATTTCGGCCTGCCCGAGACGGACGGATCTCGGCTGGTCGCGTTCCTCGGCGGAACTATCGGCAACCTGCTGCCCGGCGAGCGGGCCGAGTTCCTGGCCAGCCTGCGCGCCAGCTTGCGGGACGGCGATGCGCTGCTGCTCGGCACCGACCTGGTCAAGGACCCGGCGGTGCTGGTCGATGCCTACGACGACGCGGCCGGCGTGACCGCGGAGTTCAACAAGAACATTCTCCGGGTGCTCAATACCGAGCTCGGCGCCAACTTCGATCTGGATGAGTTCGACCACGTCGCGCTCTGGGACGCCCAGGCCGAGTGGATCGAGATGCGGCTGCGGTCCGCTATCGACCAGGTCGTCCAGGTGCCGGCCGTCGGCCTGAGCGTCCCGTTCGCCGCTGGCGAGGAGATCCGGACCGAGATCTCGGCCAAGTTCCGCCGCGACGGAGTCCATGCCGAACTGGCCGCCGCGGGCCTGACCCTGCGGTCCTGGTGGACCGACGGCCAGGGTCGGTTTGGGCTGTCGCTGTCGACACCCGCCTGAGCGATGTCCCGCGCGGTTGTAAGGTCGGCCCAGGTCCATCTCGATCACTAGAAAACCAACGGTCTGTAGGAACGGTGGTGCGTCCGATGTCGACCTGGTTCGGCAGCCGGTCGCGGGCCGTCGGCTTCCGCGCTGACGCGCAGTGGGCTCTGATCGAGCACCGGGAGGTGTGGCCATGGCGCCGCGGCTGACATCCGCCGGCCTGGAGCGGCTGCGCGCCACAGCCGAGCGGCACGTGAGCGATGAGCAAATACCCGGGCTGGTCGCGCTGGTGGCCTGCGGCGACCAGGTACAGGTGGAGGCGCTCGGACGGCTGTCCGTCGGCGGCACGCCGGTGGTTCGCGACTCGATCTTCCGGATCGCGTCGACGACCAAGCCCGTCACCGCGGCCGCGACCCTCGCGCTGATCGAGGAGGGCCTGATCGGGCTTGACGAGCCGGTAGACCGGCTGCTGCCCGAACTCGCCGCCCGGCGGGTGCTGCGCAGGATGGATGGACCGCTAGACGACACCGTTCCTGCGATCCGGGCGATCACCACCAGGGACTTGCTCACCTTCACGTTCGGCTTCGGCATGGTCATCGAGATGTTCATGTCGGCCGAGCCATGGCCGGTCGTCACAGCGGCAGAGCAGCTCCACCTGGCGACGCTCGGACCGCCCGACCCCCAGGGGCAGCCAGACCCGCACACCTGGATCGCCGGCCTAGGCACGCTGCCACTCCTGGCACAGCCTGGGCAGCGCTGGATGTACAACACCGGGGCATCGGTGCTCGGCGTGCTGCTTGCCAGGGCCGCGGGCCAGCCGCTCGCCGAGGTGCTGCGGACACGGCTGTTCGAGCCGCTCGGCATGCCCGATACCGGGTTCTGGACGGCGCAGGCCGAGCGCCTCGCGACGGCGTACCAGCCGACGCCGGACGGCCTGGTCGTGTCGGACGAGCCGACCGGCGCCTGGAGCCAGCCGCCCGCGTTCGGCGACGGAGGGGCCGGCCTGGTCTCCACCGCCGACGACCTGCTCGCGTTCGCCAGGACGCTGCTCCGTGGCGGAGCCCCGGTGCTATCGCGCGAATCGGTGCGCGCGATGACAACCGACCAGCTGACCGCGGCGCAGAAGGCGCAAGGCGGCCTCGGGCCTGACTTCTTCACCGCGCGGTCCTGGGGGTTCTGCCAGGCCGTGCTCGACAGCGGCGCGTTCGGCTGGGACGGTGGCCTGGGCAGCTCGTGGCTGGTCGACCCGACCAACGACCTGACGGTGATCGTCCTCACTCAGCGCACGTTCGAGACCTCCGGGCTGCCGCAGGTGCACCGCGACGTCCAGGCGGCGGCTTACGCGGCGCTGGACTGAAGGCGGCAGGTCCGCACCGCCGGGCACCGGACCAGCCGGTGACCGTCAGGCCCGCAGGCTGAACGACCGGACGGCGAAGCCTGTTCCGCCGCGCCAGATCTCGATCCCGGCTTCCACACTCTGCAGGTACCAGCCACGGCGAAGCAGATGCTGCCGGATGGCGTACCGGAAGAACGGAGCCAGTCGGAGATTCCGCACCGAATCGGTCTGCACCACCCGGCGGAAGAGCAGGTAGTTCCAGCAGCCGAGCACATTGCAGGCGAGGTGGTGGTGGAACCAAAATCGGATCCCGCCGATCCGGACCGGCCGGACCGTCGACGCCCTGAAGCCACTGGTGCCGATCCAGATCATGATCTCAGCGCCGAGATCCTGGCCGGTCGTCTGGTAGCGCTTGCTGAGCCAGATGTCGTAGCCGATGTCCCACAGTCCGGGCGGTGGGCGACGGACCCGCCAGCTGGTGACCGGATCAGACAGCCTGCTGAGCCGACGGGGCAGCCCAGCTTCCCTGGCACAGGAGCCCCACTCGCATCCGGAGAATATGTTCGGGAACGCCATGGTGTCGTTGGCCCTGGACCTGGCTGTTGATCTGGCGATCGTGAATCCATCGGCGCTGATGATCAGGCACTCGATGTCCCTGGCGCTGATGATGTCGTTGCGCACCAGGTAGCCGTTCGCGACGCTGGCGCGAGCGTAACGGTGACACATCACCTTGGCTGCTACGGGTGCCGCGCCGACCGGTGTCACGATTCCGGCCAGCAGGCTGACGGCGGCTCCGATCAGGCACCCGATCCGGCGGACGGCCCGAGCACCGCGGCAGCCCGGCCGCAGGCGTGCCACGGCCGGACGTGGACGGCCGGCAATCGCCTGATTCGCGGCACCAGCAGTCTCGATTTCCGTGGTGCCGACGGCAGTTGATAAGCCTGTTTGTACCTCTTTCGGCATCCTTACCCCCTCAATCGTGATCTTGCCGTACGACCGTACCGCCCTTGACGTCGGCGTGCTGGCTCCGCCGCTGACTTCGGTTCGCCAGATTCGACGCCAGCCGGGCCGGCTGGCTGCCCGCGGCTAGCCTGGGCAGGTGAGCGACGTTGAGCGGACCCGCGAGTTCGCGCTGTCCTTGCCTGGGGCAAGCGAGGAACCGCATTTCGAGATGGCATCGTTCCGGGTACGCGGCAAGATCTTCGCCACCGTGCCGCCCGACGGTGCCCACCTGCATGTGTTCGTAGACGAGCCGGAAATCGAGGCGTACGTGGCGCAGGACCCTGGCGCGTTCGAGCCCTTGCTGTGGGGCCGCAAGGTCAGGGGCTTGCGGATCAGGCTCAGCGAAGCCCCGGCTGATCAGGTACGCGAACTCATCGAGGAGTCCTGGCGCCGCAAGGCCCCGGCCCGCCTGATCGCCGAATTCGAGCAAGGCGGCGGCTGATTCCGCCAGGAGCACCGGCGAGAGCGGCACCGCCTCGCGTCCGTTGGTTTACGGGTGAAAGCTGGGGAGATAGCGAATCACGAAGACCCGCGGCTAGCACTCGCTGCCGCAGCGGGGAAACTGCTCCGAACGGGCCGAGCCTTGGGTGCACGATGGTGCGGTGACTGACGACATCAGGTCCGCGAGATCGGCGATTGACCCGGCGGCACCGGCCGACGCTGATCTGGTGGACACGCATCACCACGTCTGGGACCTGACCGTTCGGGCTCAGCCGTGGCTCGACCTGCCTGGCAACGAGGCACTGCGCCGGAACTTCTCGGAGGCCGACCTGCGTCCGCAGGCCGCGGCAGCGCAGGTGACCTCAACCGTCGTGGTGCAGACCATCACCGACCCGGCGGAAAGCCCCGACCTGCTTGCCCTGGCGGCCGCCAGTGACCTGATCGCCGGAGTGGTCGGCTGGGTGGATCTGCAGGCTCCAGGAGCCGGGGACGCACTCGCGGAGCTGCAAGCCCGACCTGATGGGCGCTGGCTGCGCGGCATCCGCCATCCAGTCCTGATCGAAGATGACCCGGCGTGGCTGCGACGGCCCGCCGCACTCCGGGGCCTGGCGGCGGTCGGCGCCGCGGGGCTCTGCTACGACATCGTCGTTCGGCCGGATCAGCTGCCCGCTGCGGTCGCCGCGGCGGCGGCCCAGCCGGGTCTGACCTTCGTCCTTGACCATCTCGGCAACCCCGAGCTTGGCCCCCAGCGCGATGAACAGTGGGCGCAGGCTGTACGCCAGCTCGCCGCCCTGCCCAACACGGTATGCAAGCTCTCCGGCATCCTCGGCGAGCCGCCTCCGGGCGGCCGGGCTCCGTCGGCCAGCACGAGCGTGGCGCACCTCGTCCCCTACTACGAGACGGTGCTCGATGCATTCGGACCGGACCGGCTGATGTTCGGCACCGATTGGCCGGTCTGCACGATTTCCGCGTCGTATGCCACCGTGGTCGACGCTGCCAGAAAGCTCACCGTCGGCCTCAGCCCGGCCGATCGCAGCGCCGTCTTCAGCGGCACAGCGCGCCGCGTCTATCGACTGGGGCCTGGCGCTGAACCGACCGACGCAAGGCCAGCGTCAAGACAGTGACGCCGGCGACAACGGAAGGCCCGTCACAACGGAAGGAAGGAAAGACATGCCCGAGCAGATCGCTACTGGCGAGATTCACCACCTGCGGCTCACGGTTGCCGATCTGGAGCGTAGCCGCCAGTTCTACACCTCCCTGCTGGGATTCACCGTCGCGGTGGAGTCACCCGCCGTCGATGATCCCGAGGCCGAAGCAGCCTTCAAGATCCTTTTCGGCGGCATCGTGATGATCCGCGGCAATCTGCTAATGGGTCTGCGGCCAGTCGCCGCCGCCGGTGACCGCTTCGACGAGGACCGGGTCGGCCTCGACCATCTCAGCTTCAGCGTCGCGAGCCGGGACGAACTGGAGCACGCCGCCGCCCTGCTCGATGCGCACAACGTGCCGCACGGACCGATCACCGGCCTGGAGTCGTTCGGCATCTACGTGCTCTCGTTCCGCGATCCCGACAACATCGCACTCGAGCTGACCGCGCCAATGAGCTGACCGGCGCACCGCTGCTCGCTATCGCACCGAGTCATGCCGCCAGCCGAGCCATGCCGCCGGCCGAGGCTCGCCTCCCACGAGTCATGCCGCCGGCTGCGTCATGCCGCCAGCCCAGGCTCACCGTCGGCTGGGGCTCTGCTGAAATGAGGGCATGTGCACCGCCGTGCTGAGCATCTCCCCAGGCCTGACCACGCTGCTCGCCGGGATCAGGGACGAGCTCACCGACCGGGCCTGGGAGCCGCCTGCGCGACACTGGCCGGAGTATCCGGGCCTGGTTGGCGGCCGGGACCTGCTCGCGGGCGGAACCTGGCTTGCCGTCGCGCCGCGCGAGCAGCGAGTCGCCTGTGTGCTGAACGGCCGCGGCACGATGGCGCCGGAGCGATCGCGGCTGTCCCGCGGCGTGCTGCCGCTGCGGACCGCCGCCGGGTACGAACTCGATCGGTCCAGGCTGGCCGGCTTCGACCCGTTCCACCTGCTGACCGCCGAACCAGGCCGGGCTGCGCTGCAGAGCTGGGATGGAGCGCGGCTCACCGAGCGCGAGCTCGGCCCCGGCCTGCACTTCGTGGTGAACAGTGGTCTGGCCAGCGACCTGGCCGGTACCGGTGCGCACGCACTGGGGCGGCCTGATCAGCCAGGGCGGCCCGAGAATCCGACGCAACCGGAGGAGCTCGGGCAGCCCGAGCGGCCGGGGCAACCGGAGCGGCTCGGGCAGCCCGAAGCCCAGGCGCCGAACGGCCGGGACCACGAGCTTGCCAGGATCGCCTGGTTCCTGCCCAGGTTCGGCGCCGCGGCCCGGCCGGTGCCGCAGCCTGGCGACCAGGTTTCACGCGCCTGGGGTGCCTGGCTTCCGCTCGTCGACGGCGACGGGCTGGATCGGGACGATCCGGCGGCGCTGATCGTACGGCGCGACCTGGGCGGCGGGCGGACCTGGGGAACGACGTCGATCTCGCTGGTCGCGATTTCGCCAGCGAACGTGCGGTACGACTTCACCGGGGAACCTGGCGATCCGGCCGGATGGCAGCAGGTTGGGACTGGAGTCTAGCTCCGAGGAATGCGTTACGGCTCCAAATGGTTTCGGAGTGCATGCCATCAGTCGTGATCGCCACCGCCTACGGCGGCCCCGAAGTCCTGTCCGTCATCGATGAGCCGGCCGGTCAGGCCGGACCGGGCGAGGCGCGGATTGAAGTCAGGGCCGCGGGCGTCAATCCGATCGACTACAAGATCTACAGCGGCGCGTACGGCAGCGATCCGGCGAAGCTGCCGATCCGGATCGGCTTTGAGGCGTCCGGAGTGGTGACGGCGGCCGGACCCGGCGCCGCTGGCCCGGCCGGCCCGGTCCTGGTAGGCGATGAGGTCATCGTGTACCGCACCTCTGGCGGGTACGCGTCCGAGCTGGTGGTACCAGGCCAGGCGCTGGTGCCCAAGCCTGCCGCACTGGACTGGGCGCAGGCCGCTGGCCTGATGCTGACCGGCGTGACAGCCTGGCACGCGCTCGTCGCTAGCGGCGTCGGCGATGGCGACACGGTGCTGGTCCACGGCGGGGCCGGGGGAGTGGGCATCATGGCCGTGCAGCTGGCCGTTGCCCGGGGGGCGACCGTGCTGGCCACCGCGAGCCCGGCCAGGCATGACTTCCTGCGCGAACTCGGAGCCATCCCGGTGGCGTATGGCGCCGGCCTGGCCGACCGGGTGCGGCAGGCCGCACCGCAAGGCATCGATGTCGCGCTTGATCTGGTCGGCACCGATGAGGCGGTCGACGTCTCGCTTGAACTCGCTGCGGACCGGACCAGGATCGTCACGATCGCCGCGTTCGCCAGGGCCGGGAGTGCCGGGATCAAGGCGATCGGCGGCGGACCTGGCGCGGACCCGGGCACCGAGATCCGCGACGCTGCCCGGCTGGAGCTGGCCCGGCTGGCAGGCGACGGCAAACTCAGGGTGTTCGTGACCCAGACCTTCCCGCTAGCCGAGGCCGCCGCTGCCCACCGTGCGATCATCACCGGCCACACCACCGGCAAGATCGCCCTGATCCCGTAGCGGATCTGGGCCGTCAGCCACGCACCAACCGGCAGCGGGGCCCGGTCATCCCATCGACTTGGCGCCGTCCAGGGACTCGCGGATGATGTCGGCGTGGCCGGCATGCTGCGCGGTCTCCGCGACGATGTGCAACAGCACCCGACGGGCCGACCAGGACGCGCCCGGCTCGAACCAGGGAGCCTGCGGCAGGGGGTGCGCCGCATCGAGATCGGGCAGAGTCTGCACCAGCTCGTCGGTGTGGCTCGCGATCTGCTCATATTGCTCAAGCAGGACGGCCAGCGTCTCGCCTTCCAGCATGCGGAATCCGCTGGTCCACGCGTCCGGGCTCATCCCGCTGAAATCCATGGCCGAGGGTCCCTCGACGATGAACCTGGCCCACTGGCGCTCGGTCAGCGCGACGTGCTTGATCAGCCCGCCCAGGCTTAGCTCGCTCACCGTGGTCCGCTGCGCGGCCTGCTCGTCGGTCAGCCCGCGGGTGGTGTATCGCATGAAATGACGCTGCTTAGCCAGCGAGCTCAGCAGGTCGGCGCGCTCACCGGTCGTGGTCTGTGTCGTGCTCACGGTTCTCCGCCTCTCGTCCTCTGCTCCGTGCAGCACGCTACGCCGTGGCACCGACAGCGCTCGTCCGCCGCGGCGCACTCGGGCGAGGAAGGCAAGTTCCGGTCAATGCCGTGGGCGGCGGCCAGCCTTCCCACCTCGGCGCTGTCCATCCCGGTGATCTCGATGACGTCGGGGCCGGTCCCGGCGTCCGCGCCGGCCACGGGTGCGGCCGCCACCCGGGAGGTGCTCCCGGCCCGGACGGTGGCACCGGCCTCGCGGCAGCGGGCGGCCAGCTCGGCCGCCTGCGGGCTGCGGACGTGTACCGACTGCCGGGAACTGGACCGCACGAACTCGTCCGCGCTGGTATCGGCGATCAGCCGGCCCTTGCCGATCACCAGCAGGTGGTCGGCGGTCAGGGCCATCTCGCTCATCAGGTGGCTGGAGACCAGCACGGTGCGGCCCTCGGCAACGAGCGCCCGCATGAGGGTCCGGACCCAGTGGATGCCGTCGGGGTCGAGGCCGTTCACCGGTTCGTCGAAGATGAGCACGGCCGGGTCCCCGAGGAGCGCCGAGGCGATGCCGAGCCGCTGGCCCATGCCCAGCGAGAAGCCCTTCGCCCGGCGCCTGGCCACGCCCTCGAGACCGACGATGCGGAGCACCTCGTCCACCCGGCGGCGGGGGATGCCGTTACTCTGGGCCAGGCATAGCAGGTGGTCGCGGGCCCGGCGGCCACCGTGCAGCGCTTTGGCGTCGAGGCGGGCGCCCACCTCGCGCATGGGCGCCGGCAGGTCGCGGTAGCTGCGGCCGCCTACGGTTACCGAGCCCTGCGTCGGCGCGTCGAGGCCCAGGATCATCCGCATGGTGATGGTCTTCCCGGCGCCGTTCGGGCCGAGGAAGCCGGTGACCATGCCGGGCCGGATGGAGAAAGACAGGTCGTTGACGGCCATGGTGGAGCCGTAGCGCTTGACCAGGTCGTGGGCTTCGATCATCGCTCTGCGGCGAACGGGACGGCGAGGTCGCAGTCGGGGGCACTCGTCTCGGTGACGGGCCCGGTCGCGAGATAGGTGATGCGCAGGCCGAGGTCTTCGGGCGTGAGGGCAAGACGCTCATCCTCGTGCTCCTGCTCCTGCTCCTGCCCCCAGGCCTGCAGTGACTCCATAGCGAGCTGAAAGTGCACCGCTGATGTCCCACCCGGACCAACTGGCAGCACGACGAACGCCTCCCGGTGCGCCGGCTCGGTTCGCAACGTCAGCTCGGGATAGTGCTCGGCGAGGGCATGCGCCTCCGCCTGCGGAACCGGCCTGCACCATTCGACCGGGCCGTCGCTGTCAGCGCTCACCCAGCCCCACTGGATGCAGAAGACCGCGCCTGCTCGTCCTTCGATCTTCGGCAGCGGGCGCTCGCGCAGGATCGCGATGAACTCCTTGCCGAACGCCCATTGCCCCTGCTCGTCGACGTTGCGCTTGACACAGAGCAGGCTCCGCTCGGGCATCTCCCGCGTGGCGACTTCGTACATGACAGGCCTCTTTCCGCTCAATCGGCTGACGAGGTAGTCGGCTAGCTCGCGCCGCTCGTCGTGTGCCGCTTCGGCGTCGCGCCAATGCTCAGCGATGCGCGTCGCTGCATCGGCCGGATCGCACGCGAGCAGCTCCTTGACCGCCGCGAGCGGCAACTGCAACTGGCGCAGCATCACGACAAGGCGTGCCTCGTCGAGCTGGGCTATGTCGTAGTAGCGATAGCCAGACGGCCGATCGACGCGCGAAGGCACCAGCACCCCGCGCTCGTCGTAGAGGCGGAGTGCCTTGAGCGAAAGGCGGGACCGTCGTGCGAACTCCCCGATGCTGATCTCTTTCACGCTGACTCCCTCGTCGCCGGGCCGATCCGGCCCGGCAAGATGAGTGTGCGGGCTCCCCCAAGGTGAGAGTCAAGGCTGCCGGCCGCCAGCCATCTCCCAGTAGCGGACGGGTTCTGCAACGGCGGGAACGCTACGCGCCCAGCGACGTTCCGGGACGCTCAGCTCACGCCCGCGGTGGCGAGGTCGAGCTTGGGGTGGGCCGGGACCTTCCACCCCCGGGCGCGCCGGTCAGCTCGCCAAGGCCACCCACGTACTGCAGTTCCGCGAAGCATAACCAGGATGGAAAAGGCTCACTGTGGGTGGCTATCAGTTGTGAAGTGCCCGGTTTCGCGGTGCCGCCCTGGTTCACGGCCTGAGGAAACGCCGCATGGTTTCCGGCCCGCCGTGCTGGCTCAGCGGCAGACCAGGCAGCCGGCGTGCGTCCCGACCCGGAACGTGCCGCCGGGGATGAGACTAGTGCCGCATCAGGCAACGTTTGCCCGGTGACGATCTGGCGCAGCCGTTCGTCGTCGGCGTGGTTGTTCGCCAGATGATGTACCGGCTGGCCTGTTCCTTGTGGCTGGGGTGGACCGGTGCCGTCGAGCGCGAAGTAGCGCAGCGCCGTGAACTGGGCTCTGATGCGGTTTAACCAGGATGCAGTCCCGTGCGATAAGGAGTGGGCGTGATCGTGTCCGCTTGGTAGGAAGGCGGACATGGGCACCTACCCGATCCGCCTGGTCGCCGAAGACGAGCTCGCTGCCTTTCTCGTCGTGGACCAGCACGCGTCCCATGGCGCGCCGATGTCCGAGCGCGCCCACGCCAACTTCTTGGCCCGTCTCGAGTTCGGTCGAACCCTGGCCGCGTTCGACGGCGACACGATTGTCGGCGGGACGGGCGCGTTCAGCTTCCAGATGCGGGTGCCTGGCGCGATGGCCGCGGTCGCCGGAGTGAGTCTGGTTGCAGTGCTTCCCTCGCACCGCCGCCAGGGCATCCTGTCCGCGCTGATGCGCCGTCAGCTAGCCGATGTGAGCGAGCGGGGCGAGGCGGTGGCCGTGCTGTTTGCCTCCGAATCGGGCATCTACGGGCGGTACGGCTACGGGCGCGCCTCCTGGCACGCCGCCTACCGGCTGCAACGCGGGGAAGGTACTCTGGCGCCCGGCGCACCGGCTGATCCCGGCCTGCGGCTGCGGATCGCCGAACCGCTGTCGGCCAGGGCCGAGCTGGCTAAGGTCTACGACCTGGCGCTGGCCGAGCGGCCCGGCCTGTACGCCCGCACCGAGCCATGGTGGGACCGCCTGCTGACCGACCTGCACTCCGAGGACGGGTCATCCCAGCAGATACGTTGCGTCCTGGCCGAGGACGACTCGGGGCCGCGAGCGTATGCGGTGTTCACGTCGACGGAGTGCTGGGATGAAGACGCAGGCTTGCCGCGGGGCGTCCTCGAGGTAAGCGAGGCGCTCGCCACCGACCCCGCAGCGACTGCGGCGCTCTGGGACAACCTGCTCAGCCGGGACCTGGTCAGCGAATTCCACGCCAGGATGCGCCCGGTGGATGACCCGCTGCTGTACCTGCTGGCCGACCCGCGCCGGGTCCGGTCTGTGGTCAGCGATGGGCTGTGGGTGCGGCTGGTAGACGTGGGCAGAGCCCTGGCGCAGCGGCACTACGCCAGCCCGGTCGACGTAGTCATCGAGGTCGCCGACGAGCTGTGCCCGCAAAACGCCGGCCGCTGGAGGCTGGCCGCGGAGGCCGGTGTCGCCCCCGCAGGCTTCCGCGCCACCTGCGAACGGACCACCGCTCCGGCCGATGTGGTGCTGCCCGTTTGGGCGGTGGGCGCCGCGTACCTCGGCGGCACAGGGCTTAAGGCTATGGCCAACGCGGGCCTGATCACCGAAGCGACGCCAGGTTCCCTCGCGGCGCTCTCCACCGCAATGTCGTGGGAACCGGCACCCTGGTGCCCCATGACCTTCTGACCTGGACGGGCTGACGGAAACGACACGCAAGGCAAACGTGATCTGCTACGGCACGCCTCTATGCGGTTGACCAGGTGGCCCTCAAGAGTCATCTGAGCTGGCGGCGGGTTGAAGGAGCATTGCCGCGAGCTGGCCCGGGGATGAGCAGGTCGCTGGTGAAGTCGTGCCGGGTCACGGATCTGAACTCGCCGGCTAGCAGCCCCTCTGCGTCGTCTAGGCGCAGCCGGTCACTTCGGGGCGGGCCGCCCGCCGGCGCTGCTGGCTAGCGCGGTGGTGATCAGTTCGCGCAGCTCGCGGAGATGATCGTGGCCGTTGAGGACGACCAGCACCTGGCCGCCTGGGCGGGTGATCCTGCGCAGTTCGCGCGCTGCCGCCGACGGCTGGGGCAGGTGGTAGAGCATGTGCGCGGCGAGGGTCACGTCGCTGACGGCATCGCGGAGCGGGAGCGCGGGCCGCATCACCCGCGGCCAGGATTGCTGCCGGGGCGCGGCTGCGGGCCGCGTGCAGCATGCCGGCGGAGAGGTCTATGCCCAGCACCTGGCCTGCATGTCCGCGGCGGGTCAGCTCGGCCAGGTAGGCGCCGTTGCCGCAGCCGGCATCGGTGATCGTCTCGCTGCCGCGCAGGCCCGCAAGGTCCAGTACCAGCGTCCATCGCGATCGTCAGCTCGCAGCGCACCCACCGCAATGTGACCGGCTCCATCGCGAACACGTCCAGCGGCGTGGTGTCCAGCAGCAGAAACTCGCCCGGCCGCGTGGGGCGGAGCCGGCCGTAGACCCCCTGCGGGCGAGCGGCGATCGACCGCTTGCCCTTCGTGCTGCCGGTGAACGCGTTGCTGCCGCGGGTCAGCTCAGCCAGCATCGCGCGAGCCCGCCGCCGTCCGGGTTCGGGCACGATGCCCTCGCCGTGCCCGGCGGACAGCCGGGCCGAGATCCGGCGCAGCACCAGCTCCTGCGTCGGCCGGGACGCCTCGGTGTGCTCGGCCAGCACCAGACGGCACATCTCCAGCCACCGCTCGTCGACCCCGCCCAGCGGGTCAGCAGCACGCTGGCTGCGGCCGTCGGCGACCCCAGCCGGGCCGGATTCCTGCAGCGCCGCCACCCACCGCTGCATCGTCCGCACGGTGACGCCCAGCTCGGCGGCCTTCGCCTGGTACCGGTCCATCAGCGGCAGCGACGGATCGTACTCAGGCCGCGGCTCGCCTGGTCCCGGCGAGCTCGCCACGCCCGAGGCATACCCGGTCAGCGCCTCCCGCACGTGCCGCAGGCGGACTGCCAGATTATCCCGCTCGGCGGTGGTCAGGCTGTCCAGCAGCGGCCCGCACGCCGCCGGCTCATCCCCGGTCCCAGACAGCCTCGTCGTCGGGTCGGCCAGCACCGACGCGGTATCTGCCAGCACGGTCTTCCCGCGCGTGCTCCGCAGCATCAGCCGGCCGGCCTCGATGCCGGTGACGGTCCACGCCTCCCCGTCCCAGACCAGGCCGGTCCCGGTCGTGATCGCCGCTGCCCCTGGCCGCGCCGGGTTCATGCGGCCCGCTCCAGCCTCGTCGCAGCCGACAGCGGCACTGACAAGTCCGCGCGGAACACGCCCCGCCAGATCAGGTGCAGCACGGCCGCACGGGCATCACTAGCCTGGCCCGGCCAGGCATCTTCCAGCTCACCCACGCCTACCGCCTCGTGCGCCTGCTGCATGATCGCGTTTACCAGGCCGGCATCCACGCGGTCCGCGTACCTGTACCCGGCCAGGAACCGCACGTTGGCCAGCAGCACGGGCACCTCCCCCGACCAGATCTCGTGCCGCCATCCCCGGGCGGTGAATACCTCCCCGGCCCAGCCAAGCGCGTCAGCCACCTTCGGGACCGCCAGCTGATCGGCAGGCTTGACGTTGACCACGCGCACGCCGCCGTCACGTCCGATGAGCAGGAAGTCCGGGACATGCCGCCGCGTCCGCCCCTGGAACGGCGCCGCGACCAGGAACGGCTGCGCCGCGATCGCCGTCACCTGAGAGTCGAAATCGGCTAGCAGCAGCCGCGCCAGCTCAAGCCGGCTCTCATAGACGACGTGCCCGCCGGTCGTTGCCGACCAGCACCAGCCCGAATAGTGGGCCTGGCCCTGCCGCCACCGGAACACCCGCCACGGCCGCCCGGCCGCCAGCATCTCCGCGGGAACCAGCGCCAGGTCAGCCGTCGACTCCTTCCCTGCGGCATCCCTGAAGCTCACCGCTGTATGGCCCGCCATCCAGCCTCCTCGCACGTTGCGTGCAGGGGAGGCAACGCTACGGCAGGAAGCTGGTCAAACCCGGCAACGCCGCGCCGCAGAACATCTTCACCGGACCCCTACAGGGCTGTCGCTTTCCCGCTGGATCTGGAAGAAGGGCGACTTCAGGACGAAGCGCGCCGCCAGCATCAGGGCCAGCCCGACTCCGATGACACCGGCCAGTGACCAGAGCTGCGCTGCGGGCGCTGCCTGCATCGACCTGACCACCACCCAGCCGAGGAATCCGGCCGCGGCCAGCGGGAGCACGCCGAGGACGACCGCGTCCCATGGCCGACTGAAGACGCGGCGCCGGTAGTAGACGATGGCCGCCAGGGCGGTCAGGATATAGAACGCGGCGTACAGCAGGCCGGTCACGTTGATCACGTCGTTGAAGGCGTTCTGCACCGACGAGGTCAGCAGGTAGAGCCAGGTCAGCCCGAGCAGGATCAGGCCAGCGACCAGACTGGCCGCAACCGGCGTGGCAAACCGGGGAGAGACGTTGGCGAGGAACTCGGGCAGCACCCGGCGGCTCGCCATCCCGTAGACGATCCGCGCGGTCAGCACGATGCCGGTGCCGGTCGCGGCGATCACCGACAGCGCCAGGGCGAGCGCCATCACCTTCGCCCCGCCGCCGCCGCCAAGCACACCGGCGACGTACACGAGCGCGGCCGGCCCATTGGCCTGCAGCCTGGCCGGCGATACCACTCCCTGCAGGCCCAGCTGCGAAAGCGTGTAGATGATCGCGACGAGTACGACCGCCAGGATCGCGGCCCGGCCCGGATTGCTGCGCCGGTGCCTGACTTCCTCGTTGACGTAAATGGTGCCGTCCCAGCCGGTGTAGATAAACACGGCAAGCAGGAACCCGGCCGCCAGGCTGCCGTGCCCGCCGATCCCGCTCAGGCTGAACCAGCCGCTGGACATCGGGAAGGTGCCCGGATGGTGGCCGAGCACAGCCACCAGGCCAGCTATCGCGAAACCGATCAGGATCAGGTACTCGGCCAGGCCCATGCCGACCTGAGTGCGCGCGGTAATCCGGATGCCGACCACCGCGATCACCAGCATCGCCAGGCCGACTGCGGTCGCGATCGCCAGATCCGGCCAGGTGCTTGCGGAACTGGCGCCGAACACGGCGAGCACCGAAGGCCCGATCACCACGACCGGGCTGAGCGTCCCGATCAGCGTGCCGGCCACCATCAGCCATCCGGTCAGGAAACCGAGATACGGGCTCATCGCGCGGCCGACCCACTCGAAGGACGCGCCGCAGTTCGCGCTCCACAGGTTCAGCCGCCGGTAGGCGTTGGCGATGATCAGCATCGGAATCGCGGTCAGGACCAGGACCAGCCCGCCGGCATAGGCGGTGGCCGCGGCTAATGCCGCCAGGGTCAGCCCGACCGACACCGCAGGCCCGGACGTGGCCATCCCGATCACCGTGTCCTGCGCCACCCCGATCGCGTCGGGCTCGAGCCTCGTCGCTGGCACCGGGACGGTTCCCGATAAGGCGGTTAACGAGGGCTGATCCGTCATCTTGCGCTCCTTCGACTCTAGTAGTCGTGCTCTAGATGCTCTCATAGCAATGTGGCGTTAACGTACCATGCCGCTTGG
>Ga0209517_10003565_pt1 | contig 21011 bp, 18 predicted proteins | sample PeaSoiMetSII2010_FD_187695 | JGI IMG/M metagenome (GOLD analysis project Ga0209517, IMG submission 187695) | Peat soil microbial communities from Weissenstadt, Germany - SII-2010 (SPAdes) (version 2) | ecosystem: Environmental > Terrestrial > Soil > Wetlands > Peat | place: Germany...
GCGGACGCGCGCGCCCAGGCCCAGACGACGCTCAAGGAGGCCATGGACCGGTTCGGCGCCGAGGCTGCGGAACGCCAGCGGCAGGCCGCCGCGACGCTGAGCGCGGAAACCTCCGCCGCCGAGAAGCGGATCGCGGAGGCGAAGGCCCAGGCGCTCGCGGGCCTGCGCGCCGTCTCGATCGATGTGGCGCGCACGGCCACCTGCAAGCTCGTCGGCCTCGACGTCGACGAGGGCAGCGCCGCTGCCGCGGTCGATCGCGTCATGAAAGAGCGCGCCTGATGATCCGCGAGCTTTTCCACGATCCGGAGCTCGCGGTCGCGATCGCATTCGTGATCGCGATCGTGCTGGTGTCGAGGCGAGTCTGGCAGACGCTTGCGGACATGCTCGACGCGCGCGCCGCCAAGATCAAAGCCGAGCTCGACGAGGCGCAGAAGCTCAAGGACGACGCGCAGAAGACGCTGGGCCAGTTTCAGCGCAAGCAGCGGGACGCCCTCCAGGAAGCGGAGGCGATCGTCGCCCACGCGCGCGAGGAAGCCGCCCGGCTCGCCGAGCGCGCCAAGCGCGAGCTCGAGGCCGCCGTCGAGCGCCGCCAGCGCCTCGCCGTCGAGAAGATCGCGCTCGCGGAAGCGAAGGCGCTCGCCGAGGTCCGCAACGCCGCCGTCGATATCGCGATGGGCGCGGCCCGGCGGGTGATCGCGGAGCGCCTGGGCGACGCCCAAGGCCAGGCCTTGGTCGATCGGGCGATCGCGGAGCTGCCGCAGCGGCTCAATTAGCCCCGGCGCGGGAGCCGATCAACGCTCCTGATTTTCCTGTAAGAGCCCGAGTTTACGTCCCAGCCATTTCGTAGTCGGCGCCTGTATCAGGATCGTCATGAGAATGGCGACGAAGGTTACGGACGCGATCACGCGAGCACCAGGCGCGTTCATGCCGACCAACAAGCCCGCGAGCGCCGCCGGGATGACGCCGGTTTCGCGGGTCCAGCACATGAACAGGATCTCGCCGAAGGTCCATTGCGCGCGCCGATCCGGTAGCGCACAGACGAACACCGTCATCGGTCGTGCGATCAGCATGAAAATGGTCACGACGACAATGCCGCCGAGCAGGTATTGATTCATGAGGCTGAAATCGACCTGGGAACCGAGCAGGAGAAAGATGAACAACCGCATGATGAACGCGTTAGTCGTCACATAGTCGTCGAGTTCTTGCTGCTCCCGCTCATCCATTTTGAATCCGAACGAGTCCTTGTTTCCGATCACCATGCCAAAGACGAAAACCGCCATGAACCCGCTGGAATGCAGGCCATCGGCCACGAAATAGGCGCCGATCACGGCTACCAAGGTCACGACCGGTGCGTATTCCATCAGAAATGCCCATCGCTCATGGGCGATGAGCAAGGCGGCGAGATATCCGAGCACGAGTCCCGAGACGATGCCGAAGACCGCTTCTTTGAGAAAATTCAGCAAGGACGACGTCAAGGAGAACTCGCCCGTCCCCATGGCGACGGCAAGCACGGCGAAGGTCAGGATCGCCCCCGTGGCGTCGTTGAACGCCGACTCGCTCATCACGGTTTGCGCCACGCGATCGCGGATCTTGACCTGTCGGAAGATCGGCACCAGCGTCGCCGGATCCGTCGAGGCGATCGCCGAGCCCAGGAGCAGCGCCGTCGTCACGGGAATACCGAGAACGAAATACGCGGCAATTCCCGTCACGGCAGCCGTGATCACCACGCCGATCGTGGCGAGCACGACGATGGTGATCCAAACCTGCTTCAGGATGCTGAAACGCAGCGACGCGCCGCCATCGAAGAGAACGTAGCTGGCGCCGAAAAGCAGGACGACCTGGTTCAACGCCGAATCAGCTTTGATGTCGATCAAGCCCATCGCTTGCGGCCCGATCAACATGCCGACGATCAGAAATACCGCAACGTCGGGAACCCTGATCTTTTGCGCCAATAGGCCGGTTATGGTGCCGATGGCCAGAATCAGCCCAGCGTCCATCAAGATATGCTTGGCAATTTCGACTGAAACTGGCGCCTCCAATTACCTTCCCCTTCGCGGCCATATGGAGCGCGCGCCTCGTCTCCCCGTGATCTCTTGGCGCGAGCCTTCCGATGCCGGAAGAATGCTGCCGAACGGTTGGAGAATTTGCAAGGTCAGCGACCCCCGACGGAAGCACCTTGTTACGCGGGGTCGCCCACGATCTCTTGTTTGCCCCAGAAGCGAATTCTGAGATATTAGGCTCGCGATACGGGCAGGCATTAAACAAACAATAAATTACTCTTGGGGAGAGCTATCTTGAAGTTCCTGTTGCGATTGAGCGGCCTGATCGACGGGCTCAACGAGCGCGTCGGCCGAACGATCTATTGGCTCATTCTGGCCGCGGTCCTTGTGAGCTCGGGCAATGCGACCGTCCGATATGTCTTCGATACGAGCTCCAACGCCTGGCTAGAGCTGCAGTGGTACCTGTTCTCCGCAGTCTTCATTCTGTGCGCGGGCTACACGCTGATGCGCAACGAGCACATCCGGATCGACATTATCAATAGCCGCTTCCCGAAGCGTGTGCGGATCTGGATCGACATCATCGGCAGCGTCTGCTGCCTGTTGCCGATGACGCTCATCATCATGGCCCTGTCCTGGCCGATATTCGTCGACTCCTTCGAGCGTCATGAGGTGTCGATGAATGCCGGCGGCCTGCTACAGTGGCCATTCAAGCTGATCGTTCCCGTCGGCTTCTTCCTCTTGGCGCTGCAGGGTATCTCGGAGGTGATCAAGCGCGCGGGCTTCCTGATGGGCCGCGCCCCCGATCCCACGCTCAAGATGCACGCGCACGGCGAAGAAGCGCACGCGAAGTAGCGGCGGGACCGATCTCATGACCCAGTTCCTGATCGCCCATATGGCGCCGCTCATGTTTATGGCGCTCGTCGTGGGCTTGCTCATCGGCTATCCCGTCGCGTTCTCGCTGGGCGCGGTGGGCTTGAGCTTCGGCTTCCTCGGCATCCAGCTCGGCCTGCTCAATTTCGAGCTCTTGCAGGCGCTGCCCAAGCGCGTGATCGGCATCATGAGCAACGACACGTTGCTCGCGATCCCATTCTTCACCTTCATGGGCTTGATCCTCGAACGCAGCGGCATGGCCGAGGACCTGCTCGATACCATAGGCCAGCTGTTCGGCCCGCTGCGTGGCGGTCTCGCCTATGCCGTGATCTTCGTGGGCGCGCTGCTCGCGGCGACGACCGGCGTGGTGGCGGCCTCCGTCATCTCCATGGGCTTGATCTCGCTGCCGATCATGTTGCGCTACGGCTATGATCGACGCGTCGCAGCGGGAGTGATCGCGGCCTCCGGTACGCTTGCGCAGATCATCCCGCCGAGCCTGGTGCTGATCGTGATGGCGGACCAGCTGGGCAAGTCCGTCGGCGACATGTATCAGGGCGCCTTCATTCCCGGCCTGACGCTGGCCGCGCTTTACGCCGCCTACATCGCGCTCGTCACGATCATCCGGCCGGACGCGGCTCCGGCGTTGCCGCCCGATGCGATTGTCGTGCGCGACCGGGACGGCCACGTGGGTTACGCCTCGCTCGTCGTCCTGGTGGCGGCCGCCTTCGCAGGTGCCTATTTCCTCACGAGCTACATGCACACGATTTGGGCCGCGGCGCTGGCGGGGCTCATCACGTTTCTCGTTGCGGTCGCCGACAAGCGCTTGGGCACGGGCTTGCTGAGCCGGCTCGCTCAGCAGGTGGTGATCGTAATGATGCCGCCGCTCGCGCTCATCTTCCTGGTGCTGGGTACGATCTTCGTGGGAATCGCGACACCTACCGAGGGCGGCGCCATGGGCGCCACCGGCGCGCTGCTGCTGGCGCTCGCCAACAACCGGCTCGACTGGGGCCTGTTGCGTCAGGCGATGGACACCACGGCGAAGATCTCGTCCTTCGTGCTCTTCATCCTGATCGGCTCGACCGTGTTCAGCCTGGTGTTCCGCGGCGTCAACGGGGATCTCTGGGTCGAGAGCCTGCTCACCAGCCTGCCCGGCGGCCAGGTCGGTTTCCTGATCTTCGTGAACGCGTTCGTGTTCGTGCTCGCGTTCTTCCTGGATTTCTTCGAGCTCGCCTTCATCGTGATCCCGCTGCTGGGGCCGGTCGCCGACAAGCTCGGCATCGACCTCATCTGGTTCGGCGTGCTCCTGGGGATCAACATGCAGACCTCCTTCATGCATCCGCCCTTCGGCTTCGCGCTGTTCTATCTGCGCAGCGTCGCGCCGAGCGAGGAGTTCGTCGACAAGATCACCGGCAAGCTCACCCCGCCGCTCACCACCGGCCAGATCTACTGGGGCTCGATCCCCTTTGTCGGGATCCAGCTCATCATGGTCGCGCTGGTGATCGCCTTCCCTAGCCTCGTCCTGGTGGCGCTCGACCACGGACCCAAAGTGGATCCGAGCAAGGTCCAGATCCAGATCGCACCCCCCTCTGATCAGGGCGACACAGACCAGCCGCTGCAAATCCTCAAATAGCACACAAAAAAACAAGCCCCGCGCGAGGCGGGGCTTGTGTCGATGAGGCGCCCACCGGCGCTCAGGTCTTGGTTTCTTGGTGCCGCAGCATGAAGTTGTCGAAGGTCTGCTCCGCCACCTGGAACCACAGCAGCTCCTCGCCGCGGAACTTCTTCCAGGGCTCGTAGATCTTCGCGAACTTCGGGTTTTTCGCGGCAGTCTCGTCGTAGAGCTCGTTCGCCGCCTTGTAGCAGGCCTCGAGCACCGGCTGCGGAAACGGCTTGAGCTGCGTGCCGCCGGCAACCAGGCGACGGAGCGCCGCCGGGTTGTCGGCATCGTATTTGCCGATCGTCCAGTTGTAGGCCTCGGCACAGGCGATCTCGAGCGCGGATTGGTAGGTCTTAGGCAGCGAGTTCCATTGATCGAGGTTCACGTAGACGGAAAGCTGCGCGTTCCCTTCCCACCAACCCGGGTAGTAATAGAATTTCGTCACCTTGTAGAGGCCGAGCTTCTCGTCGTCGTACGGCCCGACCCACTCCGCGGCATCGATGGTGCCCTTCTCCAGCGCGGGATAGAGGTCGCCGCCGGCGATCACCTGCGGCACCACGCCGAGCTTCACCAGCACGCTGCCGGCCCAGCCGCCGATGCGGAACTTGAGGCCGCTCAGGTCCTCGACGGTCTTGATCTCTTTGTTGAAGAAGCCGCCCATTTGCGCGCCGGTATTGGCTGCGGGGATCGGATAGACGTTGTAGTCCTTGAAGAACTCGCGCAGCAGCTCGCGGCCGCCGCCATGCCGCATCCACGCATTCTGCTGGCGCGCGTTCAGGCCGAACGGCACCGTGGTGTCGAAGGTGAAGGTCGGGTCCTTGCCGACATAATAGTAGGAGGCCGTGTGCCCCATCTCCACCGTGTTGTTCTGCACGGCATCCAGCACCTGCAGCGCCGGCACGATCTCGCCGCCCGCGAAGGTCCGAATCTGGAACTTGTTGTCGGTCAGCCCCGCGACCAGCTTCGAGAGCAGCTCGGCGCCGCCATAGAGCGTATCCAGACTCTTGGGCCAGCTCGCGGCGAGCCGCCATTTGATCTCCGGCTGGCTCTGTGCGATCGCCGGCGCCGCGACGGTTGCGGCAGCGGCAAGCCCAAGCCCGGTAGTCTTGATAAACGAACGACGCCTCATCGAATCCTCCCATAGTCTCCGCGTCTATCGCAGGAAGCTGCCTTGCCAGGTGCCTCCCTGTCGGCCCGGATCATACCGGGTTCCCGCCGGCCGTGATAGCCGGGAACCCGCCGGGTCAGGCCCCGTGGCGCCCGTCCTACAGCCTATTTCTTCCTAGTCATGGTACGGTCGACTCCGCTGGCCTGAGATCGGGGTAAGGGCCCAAGAATGACCCTCAAGAGCCTTTCCGGGCGCGCCATCGAGCGGCTCGACACCATCGTCGACTGGTCCGGCCGCACCGCGTCCTGGCTGATCCTCGGCGTCGTCGCGCTGCTGTTCCTGCAGATCCCGATGCGGGAGTTCGTCCGCTACGGGCATCGCGAGGTCAACGACTTCGGCCAGATCGTCCACGCTACCGTCTTCATGATCGGTGTCGCCTATGCCATGCGCTGGGATGCCCATGTGCGGGTCGATATCTTCCGCCAGCGCATGGGGCCGCGCACCCGGGCTGCCATCGAGCTCACCGGCATCCTGCTCTTTCTCGTGCCCTGGCTCATCATCGTCACCCGATCCTCGATCCCGATCGTGCTGCACTCCTGGGCGCAGCTCGAGCAATTCGCGGATACCTATACGCCCGGATATTTCCTGCTGAAGACCCAGCTCCTGTCCTTCTCCGTGCTGGTGTCGCTGCAGGTGCTCGCCAACATCCTGCGCAACCTCATGACGCTGCTTGGGCGTGAAGCGGCCTGAGAGTCCGATGGATCCGCAAGTCCTCGGTCTCGCGATGTTTGCCGCCGTCTTCGTGCTGCTGATGGTGGGCTTCCCCGTCGCCTTCACCCTCCTCGGTACGGCGGTTGCTTTCGCGGCACTCGGCGACCTCCTCGGCGTGTTCGATCTCCGGCTGCTGAACGCGCTGCCGCTGCGTCTGCTCGGTTTGATGGAGGACGACCTGCTGCAGGCGATTCCGCTGTTTCTTTTTCTCGGCGTCATCCTGCAGCGGACCACGCTCGCCGCCGATCTCCTCAACGGATTGGGCGGGCTCTTCGGCCGGCGCGCCGGCGGCCTGGGCGTCGCCACCATCATCGTCAGCGTGTTCCTGGCGCCCACCACCGGCGCCATCGGCGCCACCGTGCTGACCATCGGGCTCCTCGCCCTGCCGACCATGCTGGCGGCGGGTTACGACCGCCGGCTCGCCAGCGGCATCGTCTGCAGCGCGGGCACCCTGGGTACGATCATCCCACCCTCGATCGTGCTCATCCTGTTGGGCAGCTTCATGCAAAGCGCCAACATCGAGGCACAAGTCCGCCGCGGCGTCCAGACCGCGCAAGCGATGACCGTGCAGGACATCTATCTCGGCGCCCTCGCGCCAGTCGGCCTCTTGTTGAGCCTCTACCTCGCTTACGTCGTGCTGGTCGCGATCTTCCGGCCGCGGCTGTGCCCGCCGCCCCTGGCGCATCTCGAAAGCAGGCCGTCGGCGCTTCGGCTGCTGCTGACGATCTTCGTGCCCATGGGCCTGCTCGCGCTGATGCTCGGCCTCGTTATCAGCGGTCTCGCCTATACGGTGGAAGCAGCGGCGACGGCGGGCTTGGTCGCGACGGCCTACGCGTGGCTCCGGCGGGAGCTCAATCTCGCCCGGCTCGCGGAAACCCTGCACCTCGTGATGAAGCTCACCGCCATGGTGTTCATGCTGTTGATGGGGGCTTCGACCTTCTCGCTGGTCTTCCGTGGTTTTTCCGGCGACCTCTTCGTGGCGACTTTGCTCTCGCGAGTGCCCGGCGGCGTGCTTGGCGGTACCGCCGTGGTGATGGCGATCATGTTCGGCCTGGCGTTCTTCCTGGATGCGCTGGAGATCATCTTCCTGGTGGTGCCGATCGCGATGCCGCCCCTACTGCTGCTGGGCGCCGATCCCGTGTGGCTCGCGCTGTTGACCGCGATCAATCTGCAGACGGCGTTTCTGCACCCGCCCTTCGGCTTCGCCATCATCTTCCTGCGCGGCGTGGCGCCCAAGGAGGTCAAGACCACGGACATCTACTGGGGCGTGATCCCCTTCATCCTTATCCAGCTCTCGGTCCTGGCGCTGGTGTGGGCCTATCCGGGGATCGTCGGCTTGTTCAGAGCCGGTCCGTGAGCCGAGCGGAGGCAGCGGCGGCGTGACGCCCTGGACGGAAATCGCATCAGTGGTCGCGCTCGGTATCGGCGCGAACACGGAGAACCTGCCCGTGGGCTTGGCCTACGGATTGCGAAGAGTGCGGATCGGGCTTGCCAGGAACCTGTTCATCGCCGTCGCGACGACGGTCGCCACACTGGTTCCTCTGGCGATCGGCGCGGGCCTGCAGGGCTATATGCCCAAAGGAGCGTCCGACGTCATTGCGGGCTCGCTCCTGATCGGTTTGGGGCTCTTCAATTTGCGGACGGAGAGACGCGGGCTCGGCAGGCGCGCCGGCTCGCCCGCCGCCACGGAAAGCCCGATGGCGTCGATCGATCTGCGAGAGACACTCGCGCTCGCGGGTGCATTGTCGATCAACAACATTGGGCTGGGTTTCGCAGGAGGCGTTGCCGGCCTGGGTCAGGGTCCGGTCGGGCTGTCGGTTGCCGGCTTCAGCGTCGTGCTGCTGTGGCTGGGAGAGTGGCTCAGCCGACGTATCACATCCGGCCTCGCCGCCGCATCGGGCTGGCTCCAATTCGATGGAAACCTTCTGCTCGTTGCAGTGGGTATCCTTATGATGCTTGGTCTGTGAGAGAGCCCTGCTCTCAAGCGGCAATCGCCTGGTCCGCGGCGAGGTACTCGAGCCCGAGATCGCGAGCCACAGCGGCGTGGGTGATCTTGCCGCCGTGCACGTTGAGGCCGTTGCGCAGATGCGCGTCGTCGGCGAGGGCCTTGCGCCATCCCTTCTCGGCGAGCGCCACGCAGAACGGCAGCGTCGCGTTGTTGAGCGCGAAGGTCGAGGTGCGCGCGACCGCACCGGGCATATTGGTCACGCAATAGTGGATCACGCCGTCGACGCTGTAGGTGGGCTCCGCATGGGTCGTGGGCTTGCTGGTCTCGAAGCAGCCGCCTTGATCGATGGATATATCCACCAGCACGGAGCCGGGCTTCATCTTGCGCACCATCTCGCGGGTCACCAGCTTGGGCGCTGCCGCGCCCGGCACCAGCACCGCGCCCACCACCAGATCCGCCGACAGCACCTCGCGCTCGATATTGTCGAGCGTGGCGAAGAGCGTGTGCAGCTGCGAGCCGAACTGCATGTCGAGCTCGTAGAGCCGCGGCAGCGACCTGTCGATCACGGTGACGTAAGCCTCGAGCCCCATCGCCATGCGCGCGGCATTGGTGCCGGCGACGCCGCCGCCGAGGATCACCACCTTGGCCGCGGCCACGCCGGGGACGCCGCCCAGCAGCATGCCCGTGCCGCCCTGCTCCTTCTCCAGGCAATGCGCGCCCACCTGGATCGACATCCGTCCCGCGACCTCGCTCATGGGCGCCAGCAGCGGCAATCCGCCGCGGGCATCGGTCACGGTCTCGTAGGCGATCGCGGTGACGCCCTGGCGCGCCAGGCCCTGGGCCTGCGCCTTGTCGGCGGCGAGGTGCAGGTAGGTGAAGAGCACTTGGCCCTTCCGGAGCAGCGCGATCTCCTGCGGCTGCGGCTCCTTCACCTTGACCACGAGATCGGCCTCGCCGAACACCGCGGCGGCGCTGGACACCACGCGCGCGCCCACCGCCTGGTAGGCCACATCGGGAAAGCCGATCCCGGCGCCGGCGCCCGTCTCCACCATCACCTCGTGGCCACGATGGATGAGCTCGCGCGCGCTGCCGGGCACCAGCCCGACGCGATATTCGTGGGTCTTGATCTCCTTGGGCACGCCGATGCGCATGAAACGAGCCTCCCTCGAGCACTGATTGGCGCGCAGACTACCACGCGGCAGACGCGCGCGTAATCGCGCGTGGGCAAGATCCGTGCATGTCAGGCTTGCGGCGAAGACTTTGGAATCGCGCCGGCCTCGATCGCTTCGGCTATGGCAGCGACCGTCGACGACTAGGGAGCCTTTACCACCTTGCCATTGCGGCAAACCATCAGTTGGTTATCGCCCGCGCGGGTATAGGTACCTCCCTCCTCGATGTGCTTCGACCCCATCGGCACGTTGTTCCTTATGAACGGGACGTCGCAGCCTGCCTTCGTGGTTGTCGCACTCTCGGTTGAGTTGACGTCTGACTTGACCTCGATCCCCTTGATCATGGTCGTGGCGGCCGCCGCATCCAGCGGCTGACCCGGACGCTTGCAGAAATAACCGAACATCCAATAAGCCCGGCCGGCCGTTCCTCTGCTTGGCCCGAGTCTCGTAAAGGCGACGCACTTCCCTTCTTGCTTTTGGTTTTTTGCGTCGAAGAACATGATGTTCGTATCCGCATCGAGCGCTTGAACGGCAGACCAGTTGGTGGCCTGCTCGTTAACGAATTTGCTCTCGTGCTGCATCGTATCTGCGGGACCACGCGGAAGCTGCACGCCGCATTTCGGGCTTTGGGCTTGGCGCAATTGAATGAAGAAATGCGGCTCGTCGACATTGGCCGGTAAGGCAGCCTGATAGCTGAAGAATTGGCAGCTTGTGCCGGCCGCTCCGCCGTTATCCGGCCCTGCTTGCCAGCAATCAAACTGAATGCCGGCGGGAGCGCCGAGATTGGTACCGGCGCAATCGACCTTGCTCCACGCTTGCGCATGGGCGGGCTGTGCCATGAACCCGATCATGCCGAGGACCACCGTTGAAAAGAGCGCAAGAAAAAAAGGTAGTCTCATTGGCCCCTCCCAAAGTTATGCATCCCAGCCTAGCCGAGAACTGCGCCGAGACGCCATCGTGTGCCGCGACATGCCCCGGGAGTAGATTATCGGTCATGCGGCGTCGCACCTTGCTGATGGCTCTTCTCTGCGGAATCGCCGCCACTGGCGCGCGGGCACACTCCTATGTGCTGGGCTCGGTCGAGATCGGCCACCCCTGGGCGCGCCCGACCGACGCGCAGCTGGGCGCGGCTTATTGCGTGCTCGCGCTCAAGGGCGCCGCGGCGGACATGCTGAGCTCCGCCGAGACGCCGGTCGCGGAGCGGGTCGAGCTTCGCGATGCCGCAGGTGAGGCAGTCCACGGTATCGAGATCGCACCGGGCCACCCGGTGGTGCTGCGGCCCGGCAAGCCTTACCTCGCGCTCATCGGATTGAAGCAGCCGCTCAAGCTCGGCGACAGCTTCCCGTTGACGCTGCATTTCGAAGTCGCCGGCGAGATCGCCGTGACGGTGCTGGTCGAGAACGTCCCCGGCGAATAAGCGGCCCTACTGGCGGTAGCTCGGGTCCTTCGCGTCGAGCAGGCGCAGGAGCGCCGGCCACTCGCGCTCGCCATGGTTGGCGAACCCTTCGCATTGCTGCGCCGTATATTCGGAGACCTCGTGGGAGAGCGCGTTGATGCTGCCGCGCGAGGCCATCAGGTCCATCTGCACGCGGCAGGACTGCTCGAGGTAGTACATCAGCTGGAATGCCTCGGGGACGGTGCGGCCCGCGGTGAGCAGCCCATGATTGCGCAGCACCAGCACGCGCTTGTCTCCGAGGTCGCGCACCAGGCGTTGCCGCTCGTCGAGGTTCGTCGCGACGCCCTCGTAGTCGTGATACCCGACCCGGTTGTAATAGGGCGCCGAGAACTGATTCAGCGACAGCAACCCTTCCTTGAGGCAGGACACCGCGACGCCGGCGCGGGTGTGCGTGTGCAGGACGCAGTTCACGTCCGGCCGCGCGTCGTGGATCGCGCTGTGAATAACGAAGCCGGCGTAATTCACGGGATGCGCCGCAGGCTCGACGACCCGACCCTCATGGTCGATCTTCACCAGGCTCGACGCGGTGATCTCGTGGAACATCATCCCATAGGGATTGATCAAGAAATGACCAGGGGATTCCGGTACGCGCGCGGAGATATGGGTGTAGATGAGATCGTCCATGCCAAAGTGCGCGATCAGGCGATAGCAGGCGGCAAGCCGAACCCGCACGTCCCGTTCGGTGATCTGGTGAGAATTCAGGGCAACCACAGCCGACATGACACGGTCTCCGCGCAGTTTGGAATTGATCGAGTTTAGCGGCCGGCCGCGCTCGCGGCCAGGGGCAGCGATGTCGCGCCGCCGAGGGCGCGCCGCACCCGCTCGGCAATGGCCAGCGAGGCCGTGAGCCCCGGCGATTCGATGCCGTAGAGATTGACCAGGCCGGGTATCCCGTGCGCCTCCGGCCCTTGGATCACGAAATCCGCCGCCGGCTCCTTGGGGCCGCTGATCTTGGGCCGAATACCCGCATAGCCCGGCTGCAGCACGCCATCGGGCAGGTCCGGCCAATATGTGCGGATCGCCGCATAGAACCGGTCGCCGCGGCGGGGATCGACGTTGTAGTCGACCCGGTCGATCCACTCGGTATCCGGCCCGAAGCGCGCCTGGCCCGCCATGTCGAGGGTGAGGTGCACGCCCAAGCCCGCGCTCTCGGGCGCGGGATAGATCAAGCGCGTGAAGGGCGAGCGGCCCGCCAGGCTGAAATAGACGCCACGGCAGAAATAGGCGGGAGGGATGGTCGCCGGCGGTATGCCGTCGATCGCGCGGGCGAGCGCAGGCGCATAGAGCCCGGCGCTGTTCACCAGCAGGCCTGTGCGCAGGCTCATGGGCTCTTCGCCGCCGACCTCGAGCAGGAACCCGCGCTGGTCGACCCGGCCGCGCAGCACCGGCGCCCGATGCGCCACCACCGCGCCCGCAGCCTCGGCATCGCCCTGGTAGGCGAGCATCAGCGCGTGGCTGTCCACGATCCCCGTGGAGGGCGACAGGAAGGCCTTGACGCAAGAGAGGCTGGGCTCGAGGTCGCGCGCCTGATTGCCGCCCAGCCATTCGAGATCGTCGACGCCGTTCGCGTGGGCCTTGGTCCAGACCGCCTCGATCGACGGCAGCTCCTCGTCCCGGCAGGCGACCAGGAGCTTGCCGATCTTCTTGTGCGGCACACCGTGCTCGGCGCAGTAGGCGTAGAGCGCGCGCCGGCCTTCCAGACAGAGCACCGCCTTGAGGCTGCCCTTGGGGTAGTAGAGGCCGGCATGGATCACCTCGCTGTTGCGCGAGGAGGTCTCGGAGCCGATCCAGCGCTCCTTCTCGAGCACCAGCACCTCGCGACCGGCTTGCGCGAGCGCGCGCGCGACCGCGAGGCCGACCACGCCCGCGCCGACCACCACGCATTCGACTTGCGACTCGCTCACCGCCGCGCCTCCGGTTGAACGCGCGGCATCCTCGTCGATCGGATGGTCCGAGACAAGCGAGCGGGCGCATGGCGGGAATGTGCCCGAAGCGCTTGTGCCCGGGTCTCGCCGACTCTAGGGTCGGCAGGCTCAAAGCCGCGGGAATTCGCGGATTTGGAAGGGAGCGAGATGACCGGAAGACAGCAAACGCGCACGGCGTTCCTGCTGGCGATCTGCCAAGCCTGCTTCCTGTCGGCGTCCTCCATCGGCGTGGCTTCGAGCGGGCTCGTCGGTACGGAACTCGCACCAAGCCTCCTGTTCGCGACGTTGCCGTATTCCCTGATCGCCACCACCAACGCCTGCGTCACCGTGCCGGCCTCGTTCCTGATGGCGCGGCTCGGGCGACGGACGGGCTTCGTGCTGGGCGCGCTGATCGGCGGCCTCGGCGGCGCGATCTCGGCCTGGGCGATCTTCCAGAGGAGCTTCCCGCTGTTCTGCCTGGGCAACGCGCTCTGGGGCTGCTTCCAGGCGACGGCGCAGTATTACCGCTTCGCCGCCGCGGACGCCGCCGCGCCCGCTTTCCGCAGCCGTGCCGTCTCCTATGTGCTGGCGGGCGGGGTCGCCGCCGCCGTAGTCGGCCCGGAAATCGCCACGCGCTCCAAGGACCTGTTCGCGCCGGTGCTATTCGCGGGCTCGTTTCTGGCGATCTCCGCGCTGGCGGCCTGCACGATCCTGACCCTCGCCTTCCTCGACATTCCCACGCCCACGAAGGCGGAGCGCGCGCAGGCCGGCGGCCGACCCTTCGGGGAGATCGCACGCCAGCCCATTTTCATCGCGGCGGTCGCGAACGGCATCATCGGCTACGCCATCATGAGCTTCGTCATGACCGCGTCTCCGATCGCCGCGGTCGGCTGCGGCCTGACGCCCGGCGACGCCGCCGGGATCATCCGGTTCCACTTGATCGGCATGTTCGCGCCGGCTTTTTTCACAGGCGCCCTGATATCGCGCTACGGCACCACCACCATCGCTCTCACGGGCACGGCCCTGCTCCTGCTCTGCGGCATCGTGGCGCTCTCGGGCACCAGCAAGCCGCATTTCTGGGTCGCGCTCGCGCTCCTGGGCTTCGGCTGGAATTTCATGTTCGTGGCGGGCACCACGCTGCTGACGCAGGCGTACCGCCCCGAGGAACGTGCCAAGGTGCAGGGCCTGAACGAGTTCCTGATCGCCGGCTCCGCCGCCCTCGGCTCCTTCGCCTCCGCCGGCGTCTACAGCGGCTTCGGCTGGAACGGTCTCAACCTCGGCGTCATGCCGCTCCTGCTGATCTGCGCGAGCATCACGGTCTGGTATGCCATGACCCAGCGAGCCGCCGCGCGTGCCGCGGCGGCGTGAGGGCTACCCGCCGATCAGCGCCAACCACTCCTGCTCCGTGAGTATGGTCACGCCATACTCCTTTGCCTTGTCGGCCTTGGAGCCGGCGTCCTCGCCGACCACGACGTAGTCGGTCTTCTTGGAGACGCTGCCCGCGACGTTGGCACCGAGCACCTCGGCGCGACCTTTGGCTTCAGAGCGCGTCATGGTCGTGAGCGAGCCCGTGAAGACCACGGTCTTGCCGGCGATCTTCGACCCGCTCGCGCGCGGGCCCTCGAAATCGAGCACCTCGATTTCCTTGAGAAGATCGTCCACGAGCCTTCGGTTATGCGGCTCGGCGAAGAAGCCCACGATGTCCGTGGCCATGTCCTCGCCGATGCCGTTGATGTCGTTGAGCGTCTGCCACGCCTCACTCTCGGGATCCTTGGCCGCGATCATGTCGTGGCGCCAGCGGTCGAGCGTCTTGTAGTAGCGCGCGAGCAAGCGCGCCGTCGTGTGGCCGACCTGGGGAATGCCGAGGGCGTAGATGAACCGGTCGAGCGAGATCTTGCGCCGCGCCTCGATCGCGTCGACGAGTTTCTTGGCGCTCACGGGTCCCCAGCCATCGCGCCCCGCGAGCGCGGCCTCGTGACGGTGCAGCCGGAAGATGTCGGCGGGCGTCTTGATGAGCTTGTCGGTCCAGAGCTCGTCGATGCGTTGCGCGCCGAGCCCATCGATGTCGAAGGCATCGCGCGAGGCGAAGTGGCGCAGGCGCTCCACCGCCTGCGCGGCGCAGATCAAGCCGCCGGTGCAGCGCCGGACCGCCTCGCCGGGCTCGCGCACCGCCAGGCTACGGCAGACCGGGCATTTCTCCGGGAAGACGAAGGGCTTGGCGCCCCGCTGCCGCTTTTCCGGGACGATGCCCACGACCTGCGGGATCACGTCGCCCGCGCGCTGCACGATCACGGTATCGCCGATCCGGATGTCCTTGCGCGCGATCTCGTCCTCGTTGTGGAGCGTGGCGCGCTGCACCACGACGCCGCCGACGGTGATGGGCTCCAGCATGGCGATGGGCGTGAGCGAGCCCTGGCGGCCGACGCTGATCATGATGTCCTTGAGCACCGTGCGCGCCTGCTCGGCCGGGAATTTGTGCGCAATCGCCCAGCGCGGCGCGCGCGTTGCCATGCCGAGCCGCTCCTGCAGGTCGATGTCGTTCACCTTGTAGACGACGCCGTCGATGTCGTAGGGGAGCGATGCGCGCTCGTTGGCGAGATCGGCGTGGTAGGCAAGCACGGCGTCGACACCGTGGCAGAGTTTCGATTTCGGATTGACCGGGAAACCCCATTCCTTCAGGTGCTTCAGGATATCGGAATGGCTCTTGGCGAAGCGCTCGCTCACCTCGCCGAGCGCGTAGCCGAAGAATTTCAGCGGCCGCTCCGCCGTGATGCGCGCGTCGAGCTGGCGCAGCGATCCCGCGGCGGCATTGCGCGGATTGACGAAGGTCGGCTCGCCCGCCTTCTCGCGCTCCGCGTTGAGCGCGAAAAAGCCCTTGTGCTCGTAATAGACCTCGCCGCGCACCTCGAGAACCGCCGGCCAGCCGCGCCCCTCGAGCTCCTTCGGCACGCTCGCGATGGTCTTGATGTTCTCCGTCACGTTCTCGCCGGTGACGCCGTCGCCGCGCGTCGCGCCCAGCACCAGCCGGCCCTTCTCGTAGCGCAACGTCGACGACAGCCCATCGATCTTGGGCTCGCACATCACCGCGATCTTGTCCTCGGCGACGCGCGCCAAATCCTCCGGGCGCTTGAAGTAGTTCCGCACGCTCTTGAAGAAATCGCGGACATCCTCCTCGTCGAAGGCGTTCTCGAGCGAGAGCATGGGCAGCGCGTGGCTGACCTTCGCGAAGCCGCTCGCCGGCGCCGCGCCGATGCGCTGGCTCGGGCTGTCGGAGCGCACCAGATGCGGAAAGCGCCGCTCGATCGCCTGGTTGCGCTGGCGGAGCGCATCATACTCGGCGTCGGAGATCTCGGGCTCGGCCTGCTGGTAATAGAGCCGGTCATGGCGCGCGATCTCCCCGGCGAGGCGTTTCAGCTCCGCCGCGGCTTCCTCGTCGGTGAGCGAGTCCACCGACGGCTCGACGGAGTCCTTGTCCTTGCGCCTCGCGCTCATGGCACGCCCATCAGGCTCGCCGCGGCGGCTCGAGCCTCGGCGGTGATGACGCTGCCGGAGAGCATGCGGGCGATCTCTTCCTGGCGCTCGGCAGCGCTGAGTTCCGCCACCGTGGTGAGCGTGTTGCTCGCCGCCTGGCGCTTGGCGACCCGCCAATGATGCGTGCCCTTGGCCGCGACCTGCGGCGAATGGGTCACCACCAGGACCTGCAGCTTCTCGCCGAGCCGGTGCAGCCGCTCGCCCACCGCCGCCGCGACCGCGCCGCCGATGCCGCTGTCGACCTCGTCGAACACCAAGGTAAGAGCCGGCAGCGTGCGCGCCAGCACGACCTTGAGCGCCAGCAGGAAGCGCGCGAGCTCGCCGCCGGACGCGATCTTGGCGAGCGGCCCCGGCGGCGCGCCGGGATTGGTCTGCACCTCGAAGTGCACACGCTCGGCACCCCACTCCGCCCATTCGGTCTCCGGCAGCACCGTCAACACCGTGGCTAAGCGCGCCTTGTCGAGCTTCAGCGGCTTCAGCTCCTTGGCGACAGCCGCGTCGAGCGCCTTCGCGGCGCTCCGTCGCCGCTCGCCCACGCGGTTCGCGACCGCAACGTAGTCGTTGCGCGCCTCGGCCTCGCGGCGCTTCAGCGTCTTGACCTCGCTGCCGCCGTCCTCGAGCGCCGCCACCTTCTCGGCGATTTCCATTCGGAGATCGGCGAGCGCGTCGACGGGAACGCCGTGCTTGCGGCCGAGAGCGCGCAGCGCGAACAGTCGCTCCTCCTGCTGCTCGAGGCTTTGGCCCGCCGGGCCCAGCTCCCGCAGCGCCGCCTCCACCTGCGCGATCGCCTCGCGCAGCTCGCTCGCGGCGCGCTCGAGCGCGCCCACCGCGGGATCGAGGCGCTCGCCCAGCTTCTCGCGCAAGCGCTCGAGCGGGCGGAGCGCCGCGCTCACGGTGCGCTCGGCGCCGCGGTCGCCCGCCAGCTCCAGCAGCGCGGCCTCCAGCGCCTCGCCGAGCTTCTCGCGCTGTTGCAGGAAGGCTCGGGACTCCGCGAGGCGCTGCTCCTCGCCGCGCTCGGGCTTCAAGGCGTCGAGCTCGCCAAGGGCGTAGCGCAGGTACTCCTCCTCGGCGCGCGCTTTCGCGAGGCGCTGTTCCGCGGCCTCGCGGGCCTGCCGTGCCTCGCGCCACGCGCGCCAGGCGCCATGCATCGCCTGGAGCTCCGCGCCATGGCCGCCGAAAGCATCCAGAGCCTCCCGGTGGGTCGATGCATCGAGCAGGCCGCGCTGGGCGAATTGGCCCTCGATCTCCACCAGCATCTCGCCGAGCTCGCGCAGCAGCCCGACGCTCGCGGGCTGATCGTTGACGAAGGCGCGGCTGCGGCCGTCGGCGGTGAGCACGCGGCGCAGCACCAGGACGCCGTCGCCCTCGCCCTCGAGCCCATGCTCCGCGACCCGCGCGCGCGCGGGATGCCCCGCCGGCAGTGCGAAGACGGCGGTCACCACCGCCTGCTCCGCGCCCTGGCGCACCAGCCCGCTTTCCGCCCGCACGCCCAAGGCAAGGCCCAGTGCGTCCAGCAAGATCGACTTGCCGGCGCCGGTCTCGCCGGTGAGCACGCAGAGGCCCGGGTGGAAGCCGAGCTCCAACCGATCGATCAGCACGACGTCGCGGATGGTCAGGCTTTGCAGCATCGGCGCGGATGATAGCCACGCCGCGCACGCCCGGCCAGAGGCCGCCATTTACTTCCGTGTCCCGCTGGGTGCTCGCGAACCTACGCGTTCGGCGGCGGGCCTTTCTCGGCTTCGCGCTGCTGCTGAACGGTTCGGATCGCCGCGATGAGCTCGTGGCTCTTGTAGTAAAGCGGCGACAATGCGTGCCGTCGGCTTCGCAATTCGTCCTCGGCGGCATCCGCGGTCACCGTCCCGTCCCGCGTCAGCAAGTAAAACCGGGTGTGCCCTGGTGTGCCCCCTCCTTGGCAGTGGAAAATCGCCCGCCGCCGTGCAGTGCATCGTGAACTGAGAGGCCAAATCCAAGAGTGCGCGCGATACTCGGCGCGGGCTTTCGTGCGGCCCTAACCCGATGATCCCGCCTCCATTGCTGAAGTAGAGGCTGACAGTGTCATCGCCGAGGGCCACGAGCGTGGCGACAGCCGTGGGGTAACCGGTCTCCATCATTACGCCGAAGACCGCAGGCGGGGCGCCGACCATTCCAGACTCATCGGTCGGCGCTTTCGTGTCGAAAATCAGATTTCGGAGCCCGATGTAGACCTGGGCCGGCTCGTAATCGCCGGTCATCGAACGGTTCAGAAGATCGAATCGACGACCTGCGTGAACCAGCCCTTTTGCGCGCGCAGGTCCGGCGGCAGGTCCCTGGAGTTGGTCACCAGCGCGTAGCTGTCGCGGTACCACTCGCTGCCGGGATAGTTATAGCCGAGCACCGAGGCGGTCCGCTGCGCCTCGTCGTTGAGCCCGAGCGCCAGATAACACTCGATCAGGCGGTGCAGCGCCTCCGGCACGTGGGTGGTGGTCTGGTAATTGTCCACTACGTTGCGGAACCGGTTGATGGCGGCCAGGTACTCCTTCTGGGTCTCGTAGTACCGGCCGATCTCCATTTCCTTGCCCCCGAGGTGGTCGCGCGTCAGGTCGATCTTGAGCCGGGCATCGCGGGCATAGCGCGTTTCTGGGAACCGGCGCACCACTTCCTGCAGCGTCTTGAGCGCATCCTCGGTGATGCGCTGGTCGCGGCCCACGTCGGTGATCTGCACGTAGTAGTCGAGCGCCTTCATGTAATAGGCGTAAGCGACGTCGGGATGGCCGGGATGCAGCTGAATGAAGCGGTCGAGCGCCAGGATGGATTCATCGTAATTGCCGGACTCGTAATGCGAATAGGCCGACATCAGCTGTGCCTTGGTGGCCCAGTTCGAATAGGGATGCTGACGCTCGGTCTCGTCGAATTCCTTGGCGGCCTTCTCGTAGTTCTCGGCCACCATGTCGTCCATGGCGGTGTTATAGAGCGCCTCGACGGGACGCTCGACATAGGTGTCCTTTTCGTTGCTGGCACAGGCGCCAAGCGCAAGCGCGCCGGTCACGACGAGAAAGCGCGACAACACCGCAATTCGCATAGTGATGACCCCGGCCCACGGTTGACTGGGCGACGGCGCGCCATGGGCGCCTTTCCCCAGGGCCCCTTATAACATGGGCAGGGAGCCGCAAACGACTCCCGAAAAAGCGTGATGAGGGAGGGGGTTAGGCTCGGGCTGCGCGCGCGCCGGAGGCCCAGTTGGCGGCCTCGGCCATCTCGGTCGCGCCGAGCGTCGTGCGACACCACGCGGTGCGGTCGGCGAACAGGGCTTCGAGCAGCCGCCGGTTCATCGCGTGACCGGAGCGCACGCCGTGGAAGTGCCCGATGATCGGTCCGCCCGCAAGATAGAGGTCGCCCACCGCGTCCAGCGCCTTGTGCCGCACGAACTCGTCGGCGTAGCGCAGGCCGCCGGTGTTGAGCACTTTGCCATCGCTCACCACCACGGCGTTCTCGAGCGAGCCGCCGCGAGCGAGGCCGGCGGCGCGCAAGCGCTCCACTTCCTCGAGGAAGCCGAAGGTGCGCGCCCGCGCGAGATCGGCCTTGAAGGTCTCGGCATCGATGGAGAGCGCGATATCCTGACGGCGCACCCGCTGGCTGGAGAAATCGATCTCGAAGCTCACGCTGAAGCCGACATCGGGCTCGAGTGCCGCCGTGCAGTCTTCGTCGGCCACCCGCACGGGTTTCAAGACCTTGATGGCGCGGCGCGGGGCGTCCTGCTCGACGATGCCGGCGCGCTCGATGAGGAAAAGGAACGGCTCGGCGCTGCCGTCCATCACGGGGACCTCGGGACCGTCGAGCTCGACGACGGCGTTGTCGATCTCGGCACCCGCGAACGCCGCCAGCAAGTGCTCCACGGTCGCAACCGAGACGCCCTCGCGGTTCGTGAGCGTGGTGCAGAGCGGCGATTCCTGGACGTTTCTCCAGTGGGCCGCCACGCAAGCGCCGCCACGATCGCTGCGGCGGAACACGATACCGCTGTCCGTCGCCGCCGGCTGCAGAACCATGGCCACGCGCGCGCCGGAATGCACGCCGATGCCGCGGCACGGCATCGCCGCCTTGATGGTCTTTTGCGGAAGCGCCCCCAGATTCACGATTAATCCCCCGATACCAAAACGCGCGACTACCCCCTCGCGCCCGACAGACCTAACAGGCGAGAAAGGTCGGGAACAAATCACACTTTATGAATAATTGTGACATTAAATTCCGAGCACTTTCAAACGGTTATAGGTGCTTTCCGAAGCACCTTAAACCCTCTGTTAAGGGTGCCCGAGCCCGGCCGGGCGGCGGCTCGACTGCCGTCGCCCGGCCTGGAAGACGCGGGGCTCAGTTCGCCTGGCGGCGCAGGAACGCTGGGATTTCCAGCAGATCCTCGTCCCCCTTGCTCACCGTCACGCGGTCGGCGGGATCAAGCGGCCCGAGCCGGGGCTGCTGGGGCTGAGGCGCCGCAGGCTGGGCTGGAACCGCCGGGCCCGCCGTCACCGGCGCGGGATCCGCCGGGGCTGCGCGGCCCCGACCGACACCCGTGACCCGCTCGAACAGGCTCGGCGTCCTCGCCTTTGCAGGCGGTTGGCCGCGCGCG
>Ga0209517_10003566_pt1 | contig 21005 bp, 17 predicted proteins | sample PeaSoiMetSII2010_FD_187695 | JGI IMG/M metagenome (GOLD analysis project Ga0209517, IMG submission 187695) | Peat soil microbial communities from Weissenstadt, Germany - SII-2010 (SPAdes) (version 2) | ecosystem: Environmental > Terrestrial > Soil > Wetlands > Peat | place: Germany...
TGGAATCCTCGTGGATGACGTCCTTGTAAGCCTCCGCGTAGCCTTCCACGTTGTCGATGTCCCAACCCAGGGCCTTGAAGAACGGGTCGAGAAACTCGCGGCGGACCTGGGTCTCGTTGTACTGACCGGACTTGTAGGCGTCGAGCTGCTGCGCGAAACGCGCGACCAGATCGAGAATGGCTTGCGGCGCGCTCATCGGGGCGGCGGTTGCTAAATCCGTGGTTGTGGCCACGGGGGCATTAAACAACTCGTTTTCGAGCGAAGCAAGGTCCGAGATTTGGCCATGCTGCCAAGTCCGAGCCTAAAATTCTGAATTTTGCTCCTCCCGGATTAGCAAATCTCACGCTAATTCCGGCGACGGCAACCCTAACGTCCTCGTGTCACTGCGCGCACAGACGAAAAATGCACTTCTCCCCTGTCGAGCTGAAGGCGAACGGACTAGCGGTGCAGGGAACGTCTGTCGAAGGCCCGCGTGGATCATCTGCTCGTTGCAACACGGCGCTTAGGAAACTCCACTTCCGTTGTCCCCCATGCGCCACACCTGGATGGCGTTTGCTCCCTCAGGGCAAATGCCCACACTTTCAGGGATCGCGATCTGTTTGACATTGCGCATTTGCGTGATTGATTAACCCAGGAGCAAAAGCCGTGTCAAGGAGCCTCATTCGGCGAAAAACGGGCGGTGAACTAAAATAGCGGCAAGATGGCTTTGGCTTCGGTTGGTACACGGCATGCTCTGAAAGGGTGGGCAAAAGTTTCCTTTGCCCTAAGACTGGTCTCATTTGCGCCAAGTTATGTATCGCAAACGGCTTTATGTTCTGTTGGGCCTGTTGGTTGTGGCAGTTGGCTTCGCCTTGAGTGCATCGCGGCTGCCCCACTTATTGGACCCGAAACTAGTAGGAAATGGTGAAACCAATAGTTTCGCCGACAACGTTCTGCGTCGGGCCGTGGCGGGTGAGGCTCGGGCACAATATCTGCTTGGCCTCCAGTACGCCAGAGGGGCCTTGGGAAAGAGGCAAGACCTTGCTGAAGCTACAAATTGGCTCGTCAAGGCTGCGGACCAGGGCCTGGTTAATGCACAGCGTGAATTGGGCCACCTGTATGAGTTCGCGTACTACCATAGCGGCTGCTGCGACATGCAATGCGCCCAAGCGGCGGAAACATGGAAGCGTAAAGTGGCCGAGCAAGGAGACCGAGAGGCAGAGTATGATCTATACAACTTCATGTCGGGCCGGGTTGGACTTTTCTTGAGTCGATACGGAACAAACGACCCAGACCGTGCCTTTGAGTCCATGGAATGGTGCCGCAGGGCGGCGGAGCACGGGTTACTCGGAGCGCAAAACACTGTGGCCCAGGATCACCTCGAACGAGGAGAGTACTCGCAGGCCGCCGCGTGGCTCAAGACCGCCTCAGAGCAAGGGTGTGCTTCCTCTATGAATGATCTGGCCTGCTTGTACGATGCCGGTCTGGGAGTGCCGAAGGATCCCCTGGAGGCCGGAAAACTGCTTCTACGCGCCGCAGACACTTTGTCGGCGGAGGGTGTTGATCCACTATCGTTCCCAGAATTATTTTTCAGGCTTGGAGAGAAGTGCGCTTCAGGTTTTGGTTTGCCGCGGGATGTTGTTGAGGCATACATGTGGTATAACATCGCAGCGGCAAGTGGTCAGCCCCGGGGGCAGTTCAACAAGGCCGCAAGGGAAAAGCGAGATGAACTGGCCGCGCGGATAACCTCTGCACAAATAACCGAAGCGCAGCGCAGGGCCACTGCTTACCTCGCCGGGCGAGAGCCTCATGATGGGCAGGCCGAGGAGGGGCGGTCAGGCTCACGAGAATCGATCGCCGGCGCGAAAGGAAACGGTTCCGGCTTCTTCGTCACTGAGGACGGGTACCTTTTGACGAGCTACCACGTGGTGGAGCAGGCTGCACGCATTATGGTGCAAACGAGGAGTGGACCATCACGAGCGAAGTTCGTGAAGTCGGACGTTGCCGACGACCTCGCTTTGCTTAAGGTCGAGGGCAAGTTCCACGCTTTGCCCATCGTGTCAAGCGGTTCCGCGCAACTCGGTGAGGCCGTGTTCGCCATCGGATTCCCGAACATGGAAATTCAAGGCGTCGAGCCCAAACTCACGCGGGGAGAAATCAGCGGTCTTTGCGGGATTCAGGACGACCCGCGCCACTTTCAAATCAGCGTTTCAGTGCAGCCGGGAAACTCTGGCAGTCCATTGGTGAACCTCCGAGGAAACGTCGTGGGGATGATCAGGTTGCGCTTGGACGACAAGAAGACATTGGAATTGACCGGGGCGCTACCGCAGAACGTCAACTACGCGATCAAAAGTTCCTGTATTCTTGCTCTTGTGGAGGCGGTGCCGGAGCTCTCGGGCAGGCTGAGGAAGCCTTGGACAGCCAAGGAGCGCGGGTTCGGGGACGTTGTCAAAGAGGCGCAGGAAGCCGCTGCGCTCATCCTTGTATATTGAGGCGAGATGTCCCTTATGGACTCCGAGTCAAAATTAACGCCGGAAATCAGACTCAGCTTCCGCGACCAATTCCGCGAGGCCCGCTTCAAGGCCCAGAAGGATGCAGAGGCGTTCGAAGAAATTGTTTTTGTACTTGAACGGCTCGGGACACTGTTGAGTCCGGGTTGTTGCGGCCTCGGCACAAAGGGCCGCCCCGGAAAACGTGACTCGATTATCGCGGTGGCCAGCAAGTCACCACTCTTCAACGTCCCTCATAAATTGCGCGAGCTTCATACACCGCTTGAGGAACTTTACGATTTAGTAGTAAGAGCCCGTAATGATGCGATGCACGAGGGGGCTACTGCCCGCCATGCAACCGAGCGTGCAATCGAACTGTCCCTCGTTTTGGAGAGCGCACTTATGAACAGTTACAGCAAAGTTAGCGATTTCATGGTTCGGAACCCAGTCTGCGCAGAAATGTGGGAACCGCTGCGTTTCATTCGGCAAAAAATGCTGGTGAACGCGTTTTCTTGGCTGCCCGTACGGCCGGAGTCTGGTGCCGAGCCAAGGTGGCAACTCGTCTCGGATAAGGCCATGGCGCAGTACCTGGTCCCGAGGTCAAAAGGTAAGGATTTGAATAAGCACCTGGATCAACAGTTGAAGGAAGCGGTGGAAGGCGGCGGAGTCGAACTCATCCCGGCCCAAATCCGCCAAGCGACTGACGCAGTGGAGAGCGTCTTGGCGGGCTGGGATGGCCAGCCCGTGTTGGTGACGCTCGGAGAAAGGAACGAGCTGTTGGGGATTTTAACGCCTCACGATCTGCTTTAAATTTCGGGTGGTCGGCGGCGGATTCTCAACTGCGCAACGCTTTCGAGAAAATCTGCTGAAGAGCTTGATTAGACCAGTTGGCTTGAATCGCGGCCACCCCCGCGCGTGGCAGTGGGTGAGCCGGACTAAAATCTAGTGGTGCAATCAAAAAGCGGGCGATCATTTTCCAAGCACTGCGCACAGCCGTCTTTTCAGGCTCCCAACGGAACCCTTACGCCCCGCGTTGACGGACGAGGTCACCAACGAATGCTGCGGCTATAGCATGGCTATACAATAAGCAATGCTATTGCACATTATTAATATGTACTCAAACTTCAGAAATACTGAATGATGGCTTGCGTGCCTAAGGAGATGTGCTACAAATCGGATAGTTCGTTCACATTTGTGGCGGAATCGAGTGAGGTTGTTTGACCCTTCGGCCTTCGCGATGCGAGGACTCGGACTTCGAGCAGAGAGGCGCCGTTCCCTGATACCTGAGCCATTGGATGCCTTGGGGCGCTTTCGCGGGAGCGGTCCGCGTCCTCGCAGCACAAGCGCTGTGAGAAACCAAAAGACGGAAAGCGGAGGAACAATGAAAATCTATCAGGCAAGAGCTATCAAAACGAAACTGCCCATGCGCAGCAGTTCAGGGCTAAAGTACGGCGGGCAGGTTGGATGTGACAAACCGGCCCGGCAGCCGTTCAGAACTTTCCTTGCGGGCGGGCTGATTGCGGTCACGCTCGCCTTCCCTTGCGTGCGGGCATCCGGACAGGGGACGAACGTCGGTCAAACTGACGTTGTGGGAGCAGCAGTCGAACGGCGGAAGGCAGCGAGGCAAGCGGGGCAACCGGCTGCTCAAGGCTCGGCTGCCTTCAACGGCGCAGCCATGGTAGCGGCCGGGGCGGGAGGATCTCCTGCCGGTCCCCAAACTCCAGGTCCGGCGAGTGGTTGCCCAGGGTTTGTGGGGCAAGTCTTCTCCCTGCTCGACACGAATAATGCAGCAGCCAACGACCCCAATTTATATAGCGCATTGTTGTCGTTTCCGCAGGACACCAATACAGGGCCTAACCTCCAGATTATGCTCTATCAAACGAATGTTATTTTGATCGCGGCAAACCACTTTGACTATTCCTCCGACACGCGCGACTTTGCTCTGGTGATTTGCGATTCAGTCAACATTCCGCTGTGGAAAAATATCGACATGTTCGCGCCGCCACCCGCTCAAGATGGCTGGCTCATTCAAGGTACGGTGCCAAATTCGTCCGTTACGGATCCCATGTACTTGGAGATTTCCAACATAAGCTTGGCCTGTGAAGCCTTTTTTCGGGCAATACCTTACGCCGGACCTCAGATACAGCTAAGCGGTCCAGTGCAGTACGACACGGTAAGTAACACCGTCTCCTTACAGGTCACGATCCGCGATTTGAGCGGTGTCAATCAGACCAATGAATCTCTGCTGGCGATGGTAAACGGGCTACCGGCCAGGTACGCCCTCGGACCTAGTAACCTGATTTCATTGGACACCCGGTATGCACCAAACGGCTATCAAGAGATCGAGGTAGCGCAGTCGAGTATGGCCACAGTATATGACCCCAACAATGCACCGCTCGATGTGCAAATGAGTTACAGCTCTGTAAGCAATCTCGTGCTGGATTTCGAGAACATGGCCTTTTTAGTCAACCAAAGCGATTATTCAGACCCTGATTATGGGACGAATTACATCGAGTTCGGCCTCGCTCAGGGTGACTGGGTTACGATCTCTATCTCAGACCCCTTAAACGGAGCGATCCTACTCAACTATTCCAACTCCTTCGCGCCTGGAATCGTAACAATTGCGTGGAACTACACGTTGGCTGATGGAGTAACCCCGTATACGAACGACACCTACGCTGTTAGCTTCGTTGCGGCCGACCCGGCTACCCTCGTCGTCACCAATCACGTGGGCAGAGGAAGTGTGAGGGACGCGACTGGCGTAATCCTGAGTTACGCACAGGAGCCAAACAACTATTTCCTCAACGATGAAGCAGACACGTACATACATGGTGGCCTTATGTACTTTTACGAGGACATCTATAGCACGCTCCTTTCCACTACGGAGTACACCGTTGCTCAAATTGGGCCAGACCGAGACTATGTTGAATTCCAAGTGGATACTGCGTCTAGACCCAACGGCTGGCAGGCCTGGTTCTTGCAAAATCTGACCAACACCCTCTTCTCCGATGTGACTTTCGGCCCAGGGCATGGCAGCTCCACTGCGATCGGAAGCAATTTTGGCGAAGTAGTGGGCGCCGCGGCGATCAAAGGCGCGGCTTCTTCCGTAGGGAACAATTGGCGATTGCGTAAGGTTGCCCTTTGGTCTTGTCTGGCCACGTCGATTGCGCCTACCGCGACAAGTGTGCCGCCCCTGCCCGACGCGTTTGGCATTAGACCGGGTTCGATCCAAACCGCTGGCATCATGAGGAAGAATGTCGGCCTTTTTTTCCAAAAGGAACTGAACCAACAGGCCAACAACGCGGAAATGGAATATGGATTCGACGAATTGTGGGTTACAGGCCCTAACGCTTATCCAGGCGGCTGCGATCCAACGTATACGTTCGGTTGGGCCTTTAGGAAGGCACGGCAACGCTATGCATTCTGGGATGATGCAGGGCCAATTATCATCGGGTGTCAATATCTTCCTTACACAGGAATCTACGACGATACTCTAGCCACAGGCAACTTCGCTCCCGTACACAACTAAGGGTCAGGACGATGCGAAACTTTCGCCCTTCACTCGCGTATATCATTGTGGCGGGCCTGTTGCTGGCGGGCCTGCCCCTCCTGCTTTGGCATCCCAAAATAGCCACTACCAGTATGCCCCGAGCAGAATATGCTTCCAGGCTGCGCACCGGGACTGAGAGCAGAATCAGCCGACAGCCGTCAGATCGAGCATCAGCCAGTTCGGACCCTAGTAGAGCCCCCGCGCCACGCTCGCAGGCGGGAGACCAAGTAAAACGGAGGGCCTCTGAAATGACGTCCGAAGAAAAGGCCAACTTTGGGATTATTTTCACGCAGAAAATCAAACCTGCCGCGGAACGTTGGTGTTCCGTTTATGCCGGTCACACGCCATTTAAGCCTGAGGATATTACAGTGGACAAGTTCAAGGAATGGATATTCCCAGGGCAGCCAGGAGAGGGATACGCATTTGTAGTCAGCGGCACAACCGTGACATTCGACAACGAGAGCGGCAAAGTCGTTTTGGATTACATCCTGGCTCCAGCCGTCGCCCGGCTTCTGCAACTCCCCGAATCGGCGCCGCCTCCGCAGCAAGGCTCGGTAAGTATAGGTGAGGTTCTCCGGTTGCTTAAAGCCGACTCAGGCAGGGATTTTGCACCTGATGAAGTCAGGCTCATACCTACCGGCCTTTCCACCTCCATGAACGGGGGCGTTCAGATCTTTGCAGGCAAAGATGTTCGAGGGATTTACGGTCTTGAGAACGCCGAATATAGCCTGATTTTTGACTCAGACGGAAACCTAACCGAATACCTTTGGAACCCGCCTCCATCGCGTACTGCGCGACGCCGCTGATGACTCAGACATCATTGCTCAGCCGGCTTGGAGTTTTCTGCATAACTGTGGGGACGGTTGGCCTGGCAGTCGCCACTTTCCTTTGGACCGACTTGCGGCGCCATCCCGATCCGGTCTTCTCCCGAGACGAGTTGCTGAGTTGCTATAGCAACTTGAGATCTATCTACTTTGGGTTCCAGTTATTTGCGCAGGCCCACGGGGGAAGGTTCCAATTTAACGTCAGCACAAATTCTGGGGGAACATTGGAATTGTGCGCCAGGGGCAGTGGCGGCGTGGACACCAATGCGGTGTTTCACTTTCGAGCTATCTCTAACGATTTGGTGCTGCCGGGAGCTTTAGTATGCCCCAATGATGCCCTGACAAAAGCTGCGGTCGACTTTGACCATTTGCATCCCTCAAATATCACTTACTTATTGCGATCCGGGACAGATCTTGACCATAAGAGTCACGTGATTCTGCTGCTCTGTCCCGTGGACGGGAACGTAGCCTACGCGGATGGGGACATCAGGTGTGCTGCGGTGGAAGGGCCTCCGCCACCCACAGACCTGTTGCCTTATTTCCGGCATGACAAGGGCCCTTATCGCAAAGGCCTTGCCCAAGCTATCATTTCGTGCGCGGCGGCGTGTCTGTTGCTTGCCATCGGGCTTGGGCTGATCCTCAAGGCGGGAAAGTCATTCACTGCGTAGACGTCAAATCTCAACGACAGACAATCCGTGCCGACAGCCAACCAACCGGGCCGCCTGAGGTTCTCATCGCTGTTCTGCCGAGTGGCCGGAGCGCTCGGCTTGGCCGTTGGTCTGTTTCTTGGGGGCGACCTGCTGATCCATCCGCTGGCGGGTCATTCTAGGGATCAACTCATTGAGTGCTATAACAACCAGCAATCGATTGTCGTGGCATTCAAACTTTGGGCTTCGGAGCACAGTAATCATCTCCCGTTCAACGTGAGCAGCAACGCTGGCGGCACAAAGGAACTGTGCAGGATAGGTCAAGGAGGTTCCGACTGGAACGAGGCCGCGCATTTTCGGGCCATCTCCAATGAATTGGCCTCTCCATCGTTTCTCGTATGCCCGAACGACCATAACAGGAAGCCTGCCGCCGATTTTCAGCAGTTCCGCCAGGCGAACATAAGCTACCTGTTACGTTCAGGGGCTAACGTCGATCTGGGTCGCGCTTCGGAAGTCCTGTTGGTTTGCCCGATTGACGGTAATGTTCTTTATTGTAACGGGAACGGTCAATTCGCGATTGAAGCCAAAGGGGTGCCCCGGCCTCCTCTCTCCTGTCTCTGGCAGAGAAACGAGTCGTTTCGACGGGCCGCCACGCAAATCTTGATATTGCTCTTCGCGGCGGGTCTGCTTATCGCGTTGGGCTTTGCCCTAAGACGGGGCGGTGCCGCGGCGTCAACTTCAATCCAAGAGGTCTTTTGCCGCCCCGCTTCGTTTTTCACTCGCTCTCACTGACGTTCGTATTCGCCTTTGCCGAGGCGTTTGAGGACGGTGAAGCCGGCTTTTTTGGCGTCGGAAATCGATAGCGCGCGGGGCGAATTGAAGGAGGAAAAGACCTTGCGGATGGGCTTTTTGCACGCCGGACACTTGGTCAGGGGAGCAGCCGATAGGGGACGGCACAAGGTGAATTTACCCCCGCACACTTTGCAGTCTCCTTCGCAGAGTTCGTATTCGTAAAGCGGCATCGGCCGAGCTAAGGTTTGGGCGGCCCTTTGAGGAAGGGCGCGAACAATTCTATGGGGATCGGCAGGAAGGTGGTGGTGCTGTGCTCGCTGGAGATCTCCCGCATGGTTTGCAGGAAACGCAGTTGGAGGGCGATAGGCTCCTTGCTCATCATGGTGGCCGCCTGCACCATTTTCTCAGCGGCTTGATACTCGCCTTCGGCGTTGACAATTTTAGCGCGGCGCTCGCGTTCAGCCTCGGCCTGCTTGGCCATCGCCCGCTTCATGCTGTCGGGGAGCGACACATCCTTGACCTCGACGGCGGTGACTTTGACGCCCCAGGGCTCGGTTTGGCGGTCGATGATTTCCTGCAATTTCAGGTTGATGCTTTCACGCTGGGAGAGCAAATCGTCCAAGGGCGCCTGGCCCAACACGCTGCGGAGGGTGGTCTGGGCAATGAGGGAGGTGGCTTTCCAGAAATTCTCGACCTTCACGACCGCCGCAATGGGGTCCACGACGCGGAAATAGACGACGGCATCGACGGTGGCGGGCACGTTATCGCGGGTCATGACCTCCTGTTTGGAGACGTCGATGGTGACGACGCGCAGGTCCATTTTCACCATGCGGTCCACCACCGGGATGAGCAGGATCAGCCCCGGACCCTTGGCGCCAATCAGTTTGCCGAGGCGGAAGATCACGCCCCGCTCGTACTCGCGCAGGATGCGGATGGCCTGGGGCAGAACGATGATGGCCAGGATACAAAGGACGACGATGGCGGGAATGATTTTGGCCAGGCCGGACAGGATGGGTGGTGTTTCCATAATTTCTCTGATGGTTAGGTTTTAGTTTGGATTGGTTTTGGTTTTACTTTCAAAGTAAGTCCGTTCACGCCGACGATCTCCACGGTTTGGCCGGGCTCCAGGGGAGCTTCGCTGAGGGCATTCCAATACTCGCCTTCGACGAACACCTTGCCGTGGGTGGCGTCCACCGCCGCCAGGACGGGGGCGGTTTTGCCGAGCATGGTCTCGCGGCCAACCCGCGTGGGCAGACGTTGGGCGCGCAGGCCGGCGCCCACAATGAAGATGAAAAAGGCCGCGGTCAGGAGGGTGGCGGGAATGATATAGCTCAAGGAAAGCCGGAAGGCGGGCTCGGCCCGGTTAAAGAGCATGAGCGCGCCCAGGAAAAAGGCCACAATGCCACCGAAGGTCAGCACGCCGTGAGTTGGAGCAAAGACATCGACAATGAACAGTATCAAGGCCAGACCGATGAGCGCCAACCCGGCGAGATTCACGGGCAGGATCGAGGCCATGTAGAGGGCCAGAATCAGTGCGATGGCACCCACGACGCCTGGTAGGATCGCCCCCGGATTACTCAGTTCTCCGATGATGCCGTAGATCGCTGCCAACATCAGCACCAGCATGACCTCGGGCCGCCAGAGCAACTGAAAGAGCCGCTCCCGGGCGGACATGGTGATCTCTACGACGGTGGCCCCGGCCGTTTTCAAGCGATGGTCGTTGATTTCGCGGCCGTCAATTTGCTGCAGCAGATTGGGGATGTCGTCAGCAATCAGGTCAATGACCTTCAATTTGAGGGCGTCTTCGGCGGTGATGGACTCGCTCTGGCGCACGGCCGCCTGGGCCCATTCGGCATTGCGGCCGCGCTTCTCGGCGATGCTTTTGATAAAACTGCTGGTGGCGTTTTCCAGCTTCTGCTTCATCACGTCGTCCAGTTTTTCGATCCCGCCCGAGCCGAGTTCGACCGGGTGCGCGGCGCCGATCGTCGTGGCGGGCGCCATCGCCGCTATGTCCGCCGCGAGAGTAATGAAACACCCTGCGCTGGCGGCCATCGCGCCGGAAGGGGCGACATAAACGACCGTTGGCACGGGAGAAGCGTAGAAGGTCTGGACGATTGCCTTGGTCGAATCCAGCAAACCACCGGGGGTGTCCAGTTGGATGATTAGACAGACGTCCTGCTTAGCAGCCGCGACATCAACCGCCCGGGCAATATAACTGGCGGTGGCGGGGCCGATGGGGCCATCGATTTTGATCAAACCGGCCTCGCCGGCCTGGAGGCCGGCGAAGAGCCCGCAGGTCTGTGCCGCCAACACAATTGGCACCCAACGCATCATGGCATCCTCGTGGACGTAGCATAACAAAACTCAGTGCGGGTGCAATCCCAATCCATTTATTTCCGGCACGCAAGAAAGGGAAAGGGGGGGCGGATGCGCGGTGAAGGCATTTTCGGGGAAGCCCAGTTTCGCTTTTGCGCATGCATTGGGACCATGAACCGGAAGGGCGGGGACGAGACGTCCCCGCCCCTGCGCTGGCCGATAAACTCCTCGATTGTTCCGCTAGAACCCGCCGCCATCCACCCACCAGCGCCCGGTTTTGGCATCCTTTTTCAGCGCGATGTGGTGTTTGAGCACCTCGCCATTGGCCAGCTTGATTTCGTAAGGCACAAACAGCCCCGGATAATTCTGATCGGCAGAGTGGAAGGACTGGCCGATGCTGATGACCTGAAGACCGCCCACCTCCTGCTTCGTGCCCTCGTCAACGGCCGAGCGCCGGAACTTTTCGGCTTCTGCCCAGTCTTTGCGCGCGAACGCGTCGAAGTAAGCTTGTGCCGCTTGTTCCGGGGTCATGGCGGCGTACTTCTGGTTGTCCGGTAGCATCGGCATTTCGTCTTGCCACCAGATCACGTTGGTCGGGAGCTCGAGCTGAAATACTGATGGATCGATGGGCTCATTATACTCAATCTGATCGAGCTTGAACATGAGGGTTTCGCCGGTGGACGCCTCGAGATAAATGTGCACTGCCTCCAACAGCCCGGTCTGGTCATCGAATTGATACACCCGGCGTGTGTCCGACCGGTCGAAGGACGTGTCCTTGAGATAGTCATTGAACGGCAGACCCGCTTTGGTCTGAATGGTGACGACGGCTTTGGTCAGGCCATCTGCCCCGGTTTGGCGGTTCAGGCTCATGCTCCAGCCTTTGGCCAGCGCGTTATTGAGTTCATTGGTAATGGCCGCGCTCAAGTTGGCGAATAGGTGCAGCCAACCCGTGTCGAAGGCGCTCGGGGCCGGATGGGGCACTTTCAGCGCGAGGTTGCCCGACTTGATGTAGAGCAGGGTGGAGTTGCCGTCCATCACCGCGACACGGGCCGGTTTCTCCGCACGCCATTTGAGCTCCGGCTCGAACTGCTTCCACAACTCGATAGTTTGGAAATCAGAAGCCGCGCTGATCATGCTGAAATTGTCCTGCGGCTCGGTGCGAAGCCGGCCGCGCAGGTGGACGCTAGTGAGTTTAGCCAGCGCCTTGGCGCCCTTGGCCATGACCTCGGCCGCCGCAGCTTGCGCATGCGGACTAGCCAGCATTGCAATCACCAGAATGGCTGCCGCCGCGGCAGCAGCACTCAACCCGAAACCCCAGCGTGTAAACAGTTTGCTCATAATCGTGGTTCTTTCTTGATAGGTGTTTCTTTCGTATTCATTTCTCTCGTGCCGGACCCGGCGACTCACCGAGTCCGCCTTCGGCGCTTTGGCCGACACCGACTGCTCCTGCGGTTGCGACCCGTACTCGGTCCGGCAGATTTCCTGCAAGCGGCGCAACGTCTGCTGGTGCATGGTTGCATCGGGACGGGCAGTTTCGTTAAAGCCGGCTCGGATGAGCCGGGCCAAATTCTCTTCGTCTTGATGTTCTCGATCGTTCATAAGTCCATCTCCGGTTGTTGGGCCAGGGCGGCACGCAAAGCCACCCTGGCCCGGGAAAGCAGTGATTCGGTCGCCTTGTAACTCTTGCTTAAAAGGCGAGCCACCTCCTCGACGCTGCGCCCGTCGGAGTAACGCGCTGTCAACGCCTGGCGGTAGTCCATGGGCATTTGGCCCAGCGCTTCAACCACACGCAAACACGTCTCGCGTTGGTTGATGAGCTCGTCAGGCAAGGGTCCTTCGTCCATGAGTTGCGTCAGTTCTTCCGGCGGGATGAGGAGGATGGGTTGGGTGGTTCGGTTACGTCGGCGGTAGTAATCAGCGATTTTATGGCGGGCGATGCTGCAGAGCCAGGAAAAGAAGCGGCTTTGGCCTCGATAGCTCGGCAAGGCACGGAAGGCGGCCGCGAGCGTGTCCTGCCACACGTCCTCCGCCTCTGGCCGCGACCCCTGGAGGGAGTGGAGAATGAAGGCGAAGAGCGGGTCGGCATGGCGTTGGTAGAGCTCGTTCACGGCGCTTTGATCTCCGGCGGCCACACGCTTGGCCAAGGCGGGGTCATCGTCTGGCTCCAGGGCCATGCTCGGCATTTCCAGGTCTTCCACAGCGACACTCATAGTCTCACCAGAGTTAGTCGCTGGGAAAGGCAAGAATCCTTCGCGTCTGAATGTTACGGTCAACCTTCTCTCGTGGGACCGAGCTTTCGAGGCTCATCTTCAAACAGCGCTTGCCAGACATAGCCTTGGGCCTTGCCCGGGGATTACGCTGGTTTGAATAGCCTCCTAAGCGCTCAGCTTGGCTGCGCTACTTGGCGACCTCGACGCAACGGGTCTCGCGGATGACGGTGACCTTAATCTGCCCGGGGTATTGCAACTCGGTCTCGATTTTAGCAGCGATGTTGCGCGCTAATGCGAAGGCCTGATCGTCGTCGATTTTGTCCGGCTGCACAAAGACCCGGAGTTCGCGGCCCGCTTGGGCAGCGAAGGCCTTTTCGACACCGGGGAACGAAGCGGCCATCTTTTCCAGGTCCTCGACACGTTTCAGGTAGGTGGTCATGTTCTCGGAGCGGGCGCCAGGGCGCGAGGCACTGATGGCATCGGCCGCGCTGACCAGGATGCCCAGCGGGCCGATGGGAGGAACGTCGTTGTGATGGGAAGCGACCCCGTTAACCACAGCATCGGATTCGCCGTGGCGCTTCAGCAGGTCTGCGCCGATGATGGCGTGGGGGCCTTCGACCTCATGGCTGATCGCCTTGCCGAGATCGTGAAAGAGCCCGGCGCGTTTGGCAGACAACACGTCCACGCCTAACTCAGCGGCCATAAGCCCCATCAGGTGGGCCACTTCGACGGAGTGATCGAGGATGTTTTGGGAGTAGCTATGGCGGAAATGCAGGCGGCCGAGCAATTTGACAACTTCCGGATGGACGGGGCCGACGCCGGCTTTGAGCACCGCTTCCTCGCCCAAGCGGACGATGGTTGAGTCCATCTCGCGGCCCACTTGGGCCACCACTTCCTCGATGCGCGTGGGGTGAATGCGGCCATCGGCTACCAAGCGGAACATCGCTTCGCGGGCAATTTCGCGCCGGACGGGATCGAACCCCGAGAGCAACACTGCGCCGGGGGTGTCGTCGATAAGCACAGTGACGCCCGTGGCCGCTTCGAAGGCGCGGATATTGCGGCCCTCCCGCCCAATGATGCGGCCCTTGATATCTTCACCCTGGAGGGAGATGGCGGCGGTGGTGTTCTCGAAGGTATGGTTGCCGGCGTAGCGCTGGATGGCGACGCTGATGATGTGCCGGGCCTTTTCCTCGGCTCGAGTCCGGGCCTCCTCGAGGATGTGCTTGGTCAAATTGTTGGCCTCCCGAAGTGAGGCGGCCTCGATGCTCTTGAGCAACTCGGTTCGGGCCTCCCCCTCACTCAGCCCGGCGAGCCTGCCCAACAGCTCATGCGCCTTTCGCGTTAATTCCGCCAGCTCACACTGCTGCTTTTCCACCGCCTCGACGCGCTGCTGCAGGACGGTCTTTTGCTCGGCCACGTTCTTCTCGGCCTCGACGATGCGTTCGAGTTGGGAGTTAATGAGAGCCTCGCGTTGGCCGAGGCGCCGCTCCAGTTCCACTCGTTCGGCGCGGGCGGTGGCGAAGGACTGCTCGAGTTGCTCGCGGAGTTTGAGCGCTTCGGTACTGGCCGCCACCTGGCTGTCGCGGATGACGATTTCTGCCTCACTGCGAGCTTTGGCGAGGAGCGCCTCGGCTTCCAGGGTTTTTGTGCGTTTGAGAAGGCGGTCTTTTCGCCAAACCAGAAGATAGCAGAGGGCAGCCCCGGCGGCCAGCCAAGCGGCGCCTTCAACAATGTTAACCATTGAACTCATTCCAGAACCGCGCGCCGGCTATGCCCTCACCCAGCGCGTCGGGGTCAAAATGTAAGTTACGACTGCGTCGTGCGGTTCTACCGGGATGGCTTCGACGATTTGCTCGTCAAAGGCGACCCCGCAAGTGACGCCGCGCAACACGCCCAGCAGCCGGTCATAAAAGCCCCGCCCTCGGCCTACCCTGCGCCCCTGCAAATCAAAGGCTACCCCGGGAACCAGGATGAAGTCCAGCAGATTCAGAACTAGTTGCGGGCAGGTGTTGACCGGCTCGCGAATGCCGAACTGCCCCGGCTTGAGGTCACGCGCGAGGTTTCGCACCTGGCAGGCTGAATAATGGCCGTGAGCGGCTTCGAACCGGGGGAGGGCCACCGTTTTGCCAGCCGCCAGCGCCTCCTCCACCAAGGGCCAGAGATCGACTTCCTCCGGCAGCGGGGCGAAAAACAAAATGGATTGGGCGTTGCGCCACTCGGGTTGTTGGAGGAGCAGGGCGCGCGCGCGTGCTGAACCCGCCAGGCGGTCCGCCGACGACATTTGTTTGAGCCGCGCGCACACCTCCTGGCGCAAGGCTGCTTTGGCTTGTTGAATACCTTTCCGGTCTATTTTCAAAACATGCTCTTAAGCCTTGGATTGCTTCGACAGTTCGCGCCATTTCTCGACGCGCTCCTTAATCCGCTTTTCCGCGCCCTGATCCGTGGGCTCATAATAGCGTTTGTCGGCGCCCAAATAATCCTGGGCGACGAAATGGTCCGGGTGATCGTGCGAGTATTGGTAGCCCTCGCCGTGGCCTAGGCGCTTGGCGCCCTGGTAATGGGCGTCCCGCAGGTGCTCCGGCACAGCCAGCGTGCGGCCGGATTCGACGTCCTTGAGGGCGGCACCGATGCCCATGACCACGCTATTGCTTTTGGGAGCGGTGGCAATGTAGAGGGCCGCCTCGGCCAAGGGAATACGCGCCTCGGGCCAGCCAATGAATTCAGCCGCCTGGAAGGCCGCGGTCGCCAGGACCAGCGCCATCGGGTCAGCCAGACCGACGTCTTCGGCGGCATGAATCATAATGCGCCGCGCGATGAACCGGGGATCCTCCCCCGCATGCACCATCTTCGCCAACCAATAAAGCGTGGCATCGGGGTCGCTGCCTCTCATCGATTTGATGAACGCTGAAATAGTGTCGTAATGCGCGTCCTCGTCATCGTACACGACGGCCTTTTTTTGGATGCTCTGCTCGGCGGCGACGAGATCGATTTGCACGACGCCGCCGGGGCCGGGCGGCGTGGTTAGCGCGGCGATTTCCAGGGAATTCAACGCCTTGCGCGCGTCGCCGTCGGACAACTTGGCCAAGTGGCGCAAAGCGGCTTCATCGGCGTGGATCTTGAGGCTGCCAAGGCCGCGCTCGGGCTCGGCCAGCGCCCGCTGCAAGAGCACATAAAGTTCGTCCTCGGTCAAAGGGCGGAGTTCAAAAATCTGTGAACGGGAGACCAAGGGTGAGTTGACAAAAAAGAAGGGGTTGTGGGTGGTCGCTCCAATCAGCCGCACCACACCGGACTCGACGTCCGGCAACAGCACGTCCTGCTGGGCTTTGTTGAACCGGTGGATTTCGTCGATGAACAGGATAGTGGACTGGCCGGTGTTTTCGAGACGGTTGGCGGCGGCCGAGAGCACCCGGCGCATTTCCGCGACGTTGGATTCGACGCCGCTGAGGCGCTCGAATTTGCTGCGGGTTTGGCGGGCGATGATCTGAGCGAGGGAAGTTTTGCCCGTGCCCGGGGGTCCGTAGAAGATCAGCGATTGGATGCGGTCGGCCTCAATGGCGCGGCGGAGCAACTGGCCGGGACCCAGGATGTGGGTTTGGCCGGCGAACTCGCTCAAATCCCGGGGCCGCATTCGGGCCGCCAGCGGTTGATGGCGGCGGACTTCGGTGGCAGGCGGCGCCGCTTTTTCCGCCGGGGGAGTTGCAAACAGGTCATCACGCGCCATGGCGGCAAGATAAAGCAAATGGCCGGGGGCGGAAAGGCGGAAAACTCCACGCCTTTTTTGAAGGACACCCGCGGGGGGCGGTGTGCGGACAGGGCAAGGTTGAAAGGCGGGGAAGGCTATCGCGCGGACGTCTGCACGAAGCTAGTCCCGGATCGAGCGAGGCGGTGGAATTATTGAAAAAGATGTGACAATTCGGCGAGTAGGGCCTAAGTTGCCCAAAGCCGCATGAAAAGGCTGAACGCAGTTCTCCGCAACCCGATGGCAGCCTATCTGATTTCGTCCTACGTGTTCTTCCCACTTTTCCTGCTGAGGTATTTGGATTTCCAGGATCGGACCGTTTTCCGGGACACCGGGTTTTCCGAGCTACCCGTGTTGATTCTCTTGAGCCCCTATGAGGTTGCCAATCTCGGCGTCGCCTTCCTAAAGGCTCCAATGGACGGGAGCGTTCTTCACACCGTGCTTTACTGGCTGAGCTTCGGCATTTTGTTCTCGGCGTGCTGGGTTGCTGTAAGCGTGTTAGCGAGAAAGCATCGCTCCTGCTAAGTTAGGCTGATGAGGTGGAGCGGTCAGGAACCCGAGCAGGAATCAGGCGTCGCTATGCGACTCGACGGGGGTTTTTGGGGGCTTTTCGTGGACTGGAAGTCCACGGCTAACCTCGGAGCACCACTCCGTGGTGAGTCTCTCGCGGACGTCATGATGGGTGTGCGGAAGGGGGCGCGTGTTGTGGGAGGACCGGAGTTGTCTGGCACCCCTGCCCGGGGTGCGATTCCATTTTCGAGTTTCCCGGAGGTCTTCGCTGCGCTGCGACCTCGGCCACTTTCTGCCAACCCTCCGGGTTGGGCGAGCACATGGTGATTTGCGCTTTGCCGATTTTCACAGCTTCGGCGCGACGGAAAGGCGGGCACGAGCTCAAGCGACACCTCCACGCTTGCGCCGGCGGGAGATGCAAGACGCCGCAGCCCCCAACCCGGCCAGCGCTAACGTGGAAGGCTCGGGGACCAAAACCACGGGGACATACAACGGGCTCTCGTCGCCCACGGCAGCCCATGTGGATCCGCCCTCGTTGATGATGCCGGGAAAGGCGATGCTGGTCCAATCCCGATCAGCTCGACGACACGTTCGGTCCCGACCTCCCAAACCAAACCCTTGAATGGTGTCCTGACGACTCCACGGGTTGCGCGGGCGCGCGCTTGGCTGCTTGCGTGAGTCCGCAACTTTTGCGAAGCTGGGGTCTGAGCTTGACGCCTGTAGGATTCAGCGACGTTGGTGGTGCGGGTGTCCGCGTTTCACGCGGCAACAGTAGCACAAAAAGTGTCACAGGCGTCCGCTGCGCTCTTACGGTAGCGTTAAAAATTGGGCGAGCCGGTGTGGCGAAATGGCAGACGCACAGGACTTAAAATCCTGGGGCCTTAAACAGCCGTGTGGGTTCAAGTCCCACCACCGGCACCACTTTAAGATTGCTGCACCGTAGTGTGCGATAAAACGCACGCTTGTCGGATGCGCTGCCTTGTGATATGCTCAAGCCCGTTAATCCTTATGAACAGGCTTTGGCAAAGTCTTGCACGTTTGAGCCTCTTCACCGCGTTGGTTTCCGGCCCGGCTATCTGCCAAGCCGATGTTCTTTATTCAGTAACGGATTTGGGGACCTTGGGTGGCGACTACATTTACGTCTCGGGAATTAACAATCGCGGCGAAGTGGTCGGGAATTGCACTACCAACGGCCTGAATGTCATGCACGCTTTTGTGTATAGCGGCGGGAGCTTGGCTGATCTCGGCACGCTGGGCGGGACCAACAGCTACGGTTATGGCATCAACGATTCCGGCCAGGTGGTCGGGGCTGCTTACACCGGCAGCGATCAGGACGACGCATTCCTCTACAGTGGCGGCTCGATGAGCGACCTGGGAGCGCTCGGTGGAAGCGGGGGCGACGCTCGCGCCATCAATAACCATGGACAAATAGCCGGCGGAGCCTGGACGAGCAGCGACGCTGAACTTCACGCTTATCTTTATAGTGGAGGGACGATGACCGACTTGGGAACATTGGGCGGAACCCGCAGCCAGGCGTTCGGCATCAATGACAGCGGCCAAGTGGTGGGGCGTGCCTCGGTGAGCGGGATCGCCGACTATCACGCCTTCCTCTACAGCGGAGGCGCGATGACAGATTTGGGCACGTTGGGCGGAACGCTAAGCTATGCCTATGGAATCAATAACACTGGCCAGGTGGTCGGAGTAGCCTATACCAACAACTCCATCCAGCACGCGTTCCTTTATAGCGGCGGAGTGATGGCTGATCTAGGCACGCTCGCGGGAGGTTACCAAAGCGTTGCTTACGGAATTAACAGTGAAGGCCAGATCGTAGGGTGGTCTGATGCCAGTGATGCGCAACAGCACGCGTTTGTTTATGAGGACGGGAGGATGACTGATCTGAACACGGAGATCGACACCAACACCGGCTGGTATCTGGAAATGGCAACGGCCATAAACGATGGCGGGCAAATCGTTGGGATCGGCGCCCATGCGACGAATGTGTTGCGCGCTTTTTTGCTTACTCCATATCCGGTCTTGCAAATCTCCGCAACCTCCTCCAACGCGATCCAAATCCAATTCACGGCACAAGCCAGCACTGGCTATCTCATTGAGTCTCGCGACTCGCTGTCGAGCGGGGCCTGGCAAACGCTCCTCGTGCTGGACCCGATTGCCTCGATTCACACCGTCGTAATCACGGACTCGCTTCTGCCGGGAAGGCCCGCGCGATTTTATCGGGTGAGGTCGAGTTAACGCGGCACGGTTGGTATAACGACGAGACCAGCCGTGTGGGTTCGAGTGCCACCACCGGCACCACTCTAATATTGCCCAAAAGAGGCTGAAAAGCGCTGGCGCAATCAAGCCTGCTCCGAGGCGACGCTGGTTGAGGGCCTGTTTGGCGGGAACCGCGATACCCGAGCGATCATTCGGCATGTGCGCGTGTGCGAAAACTGCTTGCAAACAGTGGTTTGCGCTTGCTACACTCTGGGCGCTGGGCCGCTGAGCTTTTCTTGGCCCCAGCGGTAGGGAAGCGCCCGCGTTTCGGCTTATCGCTGTTGGCACTCGCCTTCAGCGGGGTCTGTCAAATGAAATGTGAGTCAAGCCAAAGCTGCCATGCAAGCACCTGAACCAGCCTCGGGCCAGCAGAAGCAGGAATCGCTCACTACGCTGGTTGGCTCTGGACCTCCGAGGGAAGAGCTGCACGAGTCCCCACCCCCGGCGCAGGGCTCTGCACCGCCCGGTCCTCCGGGTCCGGACGCTCCCGGCACGACTCTGAAGGTCGAGGTCCCGGGCTCGGAGGACGAGGCCCTCGGCACGCGTATTAGCCAGTATAAGCTGCTGGAGCGCGTCGGGGAAGGCGGTTGCGGCGTGGTCTATGTGGCTGAGCAGACCGAACCCGTGCGCCGCCGCGTCGCGCTCAAGGTGATCAAGCTGGGGATGGACACCAAACAGGTGGTGGCGCGTTTCGAGGCCGAGCGGCAGGCGCTGGCGATGATGGATCATCCCAACATTGCAAAAGTGCTCGACGCTGGCGCCACGGAGACCGGGCGTCCCTACTTCGTGATGGAACTAGTTCGCGGCATCCGCATCACTGACTACTGCGACCAGACCCATCTGCCCACGCAGGAGCGTCTCGACCTGTTCATTCAGGTTTGTCATGCGATCCAGCACGCGCACCAGAAAGGGATCATCCACCGCGACATCAAACCGTCGAACATCCTGGTTACGCTGCAAGACGGCGCGCCGGTGCCCAAGGTGATTGATTTCGGCATCGCAAAAGCGACGGAAGGCCGGCTAACGGAGACAACGATTTACACGCAGTTGAACCAGTTCATCGGCACGCCGGCGTACACGAGCCCGGAGCAGGCGGAGATGAGCGGGCTGGACATTGATACGCGGAGCGACATCTACAGCCTGGGTGTACTGCTCTACGAGCTGCTGGTCGGCAGCACGCCGTTTGACGCGAAGGAATTGTTGTCCCAAGGCATTGACGCCATGCGGAAGACGATCCGAGAAAAGGAGCCGCTACGTCCGAGCACACACCTTGCCGGGCTGGAGGGGGAGAAGTTGACGACGACGGCCAGCCGGCGAGGGATCGAAGCGCCGAAGCTGATCCACCTGCTCCGAGGAGACCTGGACTGGATCGTAATGAAGTGCCTGGAGAAGGACCGAAGGCGTCGTTACGAAACGGCCAACGCACTGGCGGCGGACCTAGAGCGCCACCTGACCCATGAAGCGGTCCTGGCGCGGCCGCCCAGCACGGTCTATCGCCTGCGAAAGTCAGTACGCCGCAACCGGCTCGCGTACAGCGCGGCGGCGGCGGTGGTGATGGCGCTGGGGTTGGGCGTGGCATTCAGCTCATGGCAGGCGGTCCGGGCGCTCCGCGCGGAGAAGCTGGCAGGGCAGCGCCTAGTAGAATCAGAGAAGGCGCGAGGCGCTGCCCAGGCCAGCG
>Ga0209517_10003567_pt1 | contig 21002 bp, 15 predicted proteins | sample PeaSoiMetSII2010_FD_187695 | JGI IMG/M metagenome (GOLD analysis project Ga0209517, IMG submission 187695) | Peat soil microbial communities from Weissenstadt, Germany - SII-2010 (SPAdes) (version 2) | ecosystem: Environmental > Terrestrial > Soil > Wetlands > Peat | place: Germany...
TTACCGTGGCCGTGACCCTGGGTTTTGCCCAGAACAAGCCCGACGCGCCGGAATATAGCGTCCGTGAGCACTACACGAAATACGAATTTCGCATTCCCATGCGCGACGGGGCGCGCCTGTTCACGTCGGTGTACGTGCCGAAAGACAGTTCCCATGCCTACCCGTTCTTGATCGACCGCACTCCGTACAGCGTGGGCCCTTACGGCGTGGATCAGTACCGCTCCCAACTCGGCCCTTCTCCTGAGTTCGACAAAGCGGGATACATTTTTGTTTTCCAGGATGTGCGCGGCCGCTACATGTCGGAAGGAAAGTTCATCGAAATGCGCCCGCACATTGACGACAAGAAATCGAGCCAGGACGTAGACGACGCCAGCGATCTCTACGACACCATCGACTGGCTGCTGAAGAACGTCCCCAACAATAACGGCAATGCCGGAATTTGGGGCATCTCCTATCCCGGCTTCTTCACTTCCGCGAGCATCATTGACTCGCATCCTGCGCTAAAGGCGGCCTCGCCTCAGGCCCCGATGACGGACCTTTTCATGGGGGACGACGCCTATCACGGCGGCGCGTTCATGCTGGCCGCCAACTTCGGGTTCTACAGTTCCTTTCGGCCGCAGGAGAATCCGCAGCTTCCGCCCAAGGTCTACGTGCCCTTCGACTATGGCACGAAAGATGGCTACGAGTTCTTTCTGAATGTGGGACCGATCGGAAATCTCTCCAAGCTATTGGAAGGCAAGAGCGCGCTCCTGGACGACCAGATGCGCCACGATACCTACGACGATTACTGGAAGGCGCGCAACCTCGCCCCGCACATGAAGAACATCCATTGCGCCGTGCTCACGGTGGGCGGGTGGTTTGACGCCGAGGATTTGCAAGGGCCGTTCACCACTTTCCATTCCATCGACAAGAACAATTCCGGCATCTTCAACGGGCTTGTCGCCGGGCCGTGGGTCCACGGCGGCTGGGCGCGCTACGACGGCGATCACCTGGGCCGCACTGAATTTGCCGCCAACACGGGTGAGTTCTACCGCAAGAACATTCTCTTCCCGTTTTTCGAACAGTATCTGAAGGGCGCCGGCGATGCGAAGCTGCCAAAGGCCTATGTGTTCGAGACCGGCACGAACGTCTGGAGACGCTACTCGGCCTGGCCTCCCAAGAATGCCGAGGCCAAGACGCTGTACTTGCAGCCGCGCGGGGGTCTTTCGTTCGATCCTCCGGAGGACGGGTCATCCGCTTTCGACGAATACATCAGCGATCCCAGCAAGCCCGTGCCCTTCGTCAACTACACCGCACAAAACGTGCCCCAGGAATACATGGTCTCGGATCAGCGCTTCGCGGCCAGCCGGCCCGACGTCCTTGTCTACGCCACCCCGGTTCTGCAGGAAGATGTGACGATTGCCGGGCCGATCTCGCCGCGCCTCTTCGTCTCGACCAGCGGCACCGATTCCGATTGGGACGTGAAGCTGATTGACGTGTATCCGCCGGACTACCCCGTCAGCAAACTCGACGCGCCCAAGCCGGAGGATCGAAACAAGCCCAGAACGGACGTGCCGCCGCCGTCGTTTACCATGGCTGGATATCAGCAACTGGTCCGCGGCGAACCCTTCCGCGGCAAGTTCCGCCACAGCTTCGAAAAGCCGGAGCCGTTCGCGCCTGGCAAAGTTGAGGAGATCAACTACGCCATTCAGGATATCAACCACACATTCCGCCGTGGACACCGCATCATGGTGCAGATTCAGAGTTCATGGTTCCCGCTGACCGACCGCAACCCGCAAACCTTCGTGAACATTCCCGACGCCAAGCCCTCGGACTTCGTCAAAGCGACAGAACGCGTCTATCACAGCAAGACGCAGCCATCGGGAATCGTGGTCCAGGTGCTGCCCAGCCCGGGAGAGGCAGAGGAGCACAAGTGACCATGGATGTGCCCTAGCTGGCGAGTTGCAAACATACGTTTGATGGTGCGCGCGAAAATCGCGCTTGCGATCAAGCCCGGGCCAAGGCTCGAAACAATGCAATCGGCCCCAGCACTCCGACCGCGATTCCATAACCGAGATCGGCCCAGATGACACGCGCGAAGTTCAAGACGTAGAGCACCGCGACCAGAGGCAGGCTCACGATCGCCAGAATGTTGCCATGCTTTGCCTTTCCCGGAGCCATCTCCCAGAGGTTGGAGAGATCTCCGGTGGAAGGAAACGCATGCATTCCGATCGAGAGCCCCAGCCAATAAAAGAAGTAAGCCAGGGGGTCGGCCACCTTCAGCTCCCAAACCGGCAGAAACGCCGCCGTACAAAAGACGACGCAGAGCAGGGTGTTGCCGACGAACGGTCCCATGCTGACAAAGAACAGGGCTGTGAAGTTCTCCGTCTTTTCGTGAATCACGTAGCCCGCCGGGTTGCCAAAGCGCAGGAAGCACACGTCGTAAACTTGCAGCTTGAAGAGTTTGCAGAAGAACAAGTGCGCGGCTTCGTGCAGGATGACACCGGGGAAGGTAACCAACGCGATGACCGGTCCCGGAATGAAGAACATAGTGGACTCCCCTTTAATTGCTGGCTTGCCCGCTGCGGAACTTGCGGTCATACTCCGTTTTGGTGATGATCTGCCGGCTTTCGAGCCGATAACGGATGCGATCTGAGTACTCCTGGAAGGCTTTCTGATCCTCGGGATCGTTGCCCACCTTCTGCCGGGATGTCTCAATCATTTCTTCCGACTGTTGCCGGTACTTGGGATCTCCGGTCACGGCGTACTTGCAGGCCAGCGCGCTGGCGACTGCCGCCGCCATCCCAGCGGATGGATACAGCTGCCACTGTTTCTGGGCAATCGCGAGGAATTTGTCGTAGTCCTTGGCCTCAAAAGCCACTCCCTCATCAGAAGTTTCCGCCGCGATCGCCAGACCGCGAGCCTCGGGATATAGAGAAGCCGCCTCGTGCATCAGGCGCGCGCCTTCAGCCGCGTGACCATCCTGCTGCTCCAGTTTGGCAGCCTCGTCCGCCTCCTCAAAAGCACGGCTTGCGCGATCAAACGTCTGTTTCACTTCCTGGAAATCCTGATTGTCCGCGTGCTCAAAGTGACCTCCGCTGTGCCCCTGAATCGCCTTATTCGCACTCTCTAAATCGCCAATCGCCAACGCCGCCTTGGCAGTCAGCAGCACGGCCTTATCGGACTCCGGCGCAATCTTCAGCGTTTCCTGAAGATAAGGCAGGGCCTGTTCGTAACGTTGCTCCTCGACGAGACGCTCACCCACGTACATAGTCCGTCCAGCATGAAAGTATTTCCGCCCGTGCACGAGCGCAACCACGAGCAGCAGAAGCAGCACAGCCAAGCTGGCTTTCAGCCAGTTCGGGTACGGCCAGTTGGAGACTTGGGGGGCGCAGTTCGCGCACAGCGGCAGCTTGCCGACGATCGGGTGATCGGCCGCGTCGCCGCTGTAGGCGCCACAGCGCCCGCAGATTGAGTTATCCTGGAGGGCGACATATTCAGCGGGTTGGCCCGCGTCTTTGGCTTCCCGCGCGGCTTTCCACACGCATGGTTCGCAGTATGTCTTGCCATTCATGCTGTAGAAAGAAAGGACGGTCGTGGTCAGCCCGCATTGAGAACAAGTAGCTTGGCGCATTTGCAGGGAATTATGTATCGAGGCGGAAGATTTGGAAAGAGGAAGTTTGGGCGTCTATACCAGCCCGAAGAACTCTTCCACCACCCGCATCTCAGTCGTCTTCCTGTAATTCGGAAGGCTCTCGATAAACAGCCGCCCATACTGCTTCTTCAGGATGCGGTTGTCGAGCAGGACCAGCAGGCCGCGGTCGTGCAGGGAGCGGATCAGGCGCCCGAAGCCCTGTTTCAGCGTGATCACCGCGGCTGGGACCTGATACTGGAAGAAGGCGTTGCCGCCCTCGGCATCAATGGCCTTCACCCGCGCCGCGACCACCGGATCGCTGGGCACGGCAAACGGCAGCCGGTCAATGATCACGCAACTGAGTTGCTGGCCCTGTACGTCCACGCCCTGCCAGAATGACGAGGTGGCAAACAGCACGGCATTCGGGGTGAGCCGGAATTCCTCGAGCAGAGCGCTTTTCGGAGCGTCGCCTTGCCGCAGCATGGGAAACTCCACTTCGCCCAGCAGGCGCTGGTGAATTTCGTTCATCTGCGCATAGCTGGTGAAGAGCACGAACGCGCGTCCGCGCGTGATCTCGAGCAGCTTACGAATCTGAGCGGCGGCGCTGGCGGCAAACTGCGGAGTCCGGGGATCGGGCAAATCCGGGGGGACATACAGCAGCGCCTGGCTCTCGTAGTCGAAGTGCGAGGGCAGCACTGCCTCGCGCGCATGCTCCAGGCCCAGCCGCTGGCGGATGTACTCAAACCCGCCACCGACGGCGAGCGTGGCCGATGTGAGCACCGCACACTCCAGTTTCGACCACAGGCATTCGCGCAGGATTGGGCCAACGTCGATCGGCGTGGCCTGGAGGAAAATGTTCTGGCGGCCGCGTGCGGCGCCTTCCGGGGCTGAAGCCCCTCGGCCTGATTGCCGGGTATCAGTGCGGCTGAAACCGCGCCCTTCCCGACCCGCTCCGCGCCCGCCCCGCCGCTCGATCCAGAACACTGTATTGCGATCCTCGGATTCCAGGACAAAGGCAAGCTGCACCTGAATCTCCTGCGCCCGCCGGACAAAGTTGAGCACTTCTTCGGGCTTCTGCGGCAAGCCCTCCAGATCTCCCGCCAGCCGCGTCAACGCTTGATTCAGGGCCAGGAATTCGTCTCCGTTCTCTTCCAGGAATTCGCGCCGCGTCTCAAAGGCGAAACGTCCTTCCCCGGGCGGCAGAAGCGAGAAGAACAATTGCGAGCGTTCGCGCAGACTTCCCAGCGCTCCCGAAAGCGAAGGCGAGAGCGCCCGATTGTGCAGCAGCGAATTCTCGACGTCGCGAGCAAGTTCTTCCAGCCGCAGATTGCTCACTGAAATCCCGAAGTAGCTCCCGGCCACGTCCTCCAATTCATGCGCTTCGTCGAAAATCACCGCCCCCACGTCCGGCAAAATTCCCGCATCGGGCGCACCGTCCGCCTGCAGCTTGATGGAAAGATCGGCGAAGAACAAATGATGATTGACGATGATGATGTCGGTCTCCATCGCCCGGCGCCGCATCTCAGTGATGAAGCAGCGGTCCCACTGGCTGCATTTCTGCCCGATGCAGGCCTCGGCGCGCGCGTCCAGTTTGGGCCAAAGCAGGCTCGCCTCGGGCAGTTCCGCCAGTTCGGCGCGATCGCCCGTCCCTGTAGTCTTCTCCCAGGCGGCGATGGCCCGATATTGCTCGATCTCTTCGAGACCACTCAGCACGGGCTGGTCGGTCAGGTCATACAGTTTCTTGCGGCACAAATAGTTGTTGCGGCCTTTCATGTAGCAGACCGAGAGGCGGGAGCCGGATGCCGGGTCCCCGTATAGCGCCTGCTCCAGAAAAGGGATGTCTTTGTAGAAAAGCTGTTCCTGCAGATTTTTCGTTCCAGTCGAGATGATGACCCGCTTGCCGGAGCGAATCACCGGCATCAGATAGGCCAGCGTTTTGCCCGTGCCGGTGCCGGCTTCGACGATCAGATGCCGCTTCTCTTCCAGCGCCTGCTCGACCGCCTGCGCCATCTGCAATTGCCCGCGGCGAAATTCATACGCGGGGTGGGTGCGTGAGAGTACTCCGCCGGGCGCAAAGAACTGATAGATTGAGGCGTCTTTGCCGCCGGGCGCGGGCCGGTTCGGCGGAGCAGAGGACGCGGGCTGGGGATTCATAGCCACGGAAGTCTCTATAATAGCGATTCCGGGACGTGTGCATCGCCACGGCTCGTGTGGGGACGGCCGCCCTCGAAGAGTCGGCTGTGAGGTTCCGTACAACCGGGAAGGACGCAGTCGGGTCTTCGACCCGACCGGACAGCCGAGGGCGTCTGTCCCCACATTAAGACTTCACTTTGACCCAGCCCACTTACAACTCGACTAGCACGCTGGCCACCGCGGTTCCCACGCTCGCGATCGTGGGCCGCCCTAACGTTGGCAAGTCCACGCTGTTTAACCGGATCGTGGGCTCGCGGCGGGCGATTGTCGGCGACGAACCCGGCATCACGCGCGACCGGCTCTACGCAGAGGCCGAGTGGCGCGGCCGGCGTCTGCGCATCGTGGATACCGGCGGCATCCTGCCGGAAGAAAAAGATCTGATCCCGGCAGAAATTTTTCGCCAGGCCCGGGTCGCGCTCGATGAGGCCGCCGCCATCATCATGGTCGTGGATGGCCGCAGCGAACTCGCTGGTCCCGACCTCGAACTCGCGCGCCTGCTGCGCAAGGCCAACCGGCCGCTGTTCCTGGCCGTCAACAAAGTGGACAGCGAGAAGCAGTCGTCCCTGATTGACGATTTCCATCGCCTCGGCATTCCCCAGACGTTTCCTGTTTCTGCCGAACACGGGCGTGGGGTGGACGATCTGCTGGACGCGGTTATTGCGATTCTTCCACAAGAACTCTCAACCACGGAGGACACAGAGAACACAGAGGAAGGGCAGGCGGCCAACGACCAACGACCAACGACCAGCGACGCCCTGCCCGCCACCGAAGCCCCGCATGAGGTCAAGGTCGCCATCATCGGCCACCCTAACGTGGGGAAATCTACGCTGCTGAACTGCCTGACCGCGTCAGATCGCGCCATCGTGTCGCCCGTCCCCGGCACCACGCGCGATGCGGTGGACGAAGTCGTCGAGCGCTACGGGCGCCGCTTCCGCTTCATCGACACCGCGGGTATCCGTCGCAAAGGCAAGACGCACCTCATGGCCGAAAAACTTTCAGTCGTCATGGCGCACAAACATCTTGAAGCCGCCGACATCGCCCTGCTGGTCATTGACGCCACCGAAGGCGTCAGCCAGCTCGACGCCTCGATCGCCGGATACGCCCACGAGCGCGGACGCTCCATCATCATTGTGGTCAACAAATGGGATCTGGTCATCAGCGGCCAGAAGGAGTCAGGGAGACCCACCAAAGCTGAGCGCATGCGCGAGTCAAAGCGCCCCGGCGACCGCGGCGCCTATGAGGAGCGCGTGCGCTACGATCTGAAGTTCCTCAATTACGCGCCCATTGTTTTCATCTCCGCTAAGAGCGGCAAGGGCACGGAGAAAATCTTCCCGCTGCTGGAAGAGGTTGCCATCGAGCGCCGCAAGCGCGTGACCACCTCAGAGATGAATCGGTTCCTCGAACATGTGGATTTCGAGCGCGCGTCCGTCCCCATGCGCCAGCGCGTCAAGATTCTCTACATGACGCAAGCCTCGGTCGCCCCGCCGACGTTCGTGCTGTTCACCAACCGCGCCGTGAAGCTGCATTTCTCCTACCAGCGTTTTCTGGAGAACCAGATTCGCGAAGCGTTCGGGTTTGTGGGCACGCCGATCTGGATCAAGAACAGAGCGAGAAATTAGCGGGCTTCAGCGAACCCTAATGCGAGTGTGACCAACGACGGTCAATCGGCGGGCAAGCTCCATTTCCAGCAGGCTCGGGAGCCGGGACCTCACGAAAGCAAGGACGGTGCGCCGACCCGATTTGTCCGGCCGGAACAACACAACACCTCCATGTTCGTGAAGCGGATACTGCAACAGGCTGGCAATACCTTTATCGAGAGTCAACGGGATGCGGTCCAAGGCCCGCGCAGCCTGAACCACTGTCGCGTCCTCCGCCCCGACCAATCCCTCGCCTTTGACCGTATCAGCATCGTGCCCAAGACGCACAAGATCGTCCGCGAGCTCTTGCGGAAGATTCTCATCCAGCTTGAATCTCATTTTGTCCGGATCGGCACCAGGCGCTCTTCGCGTGCGAGTTCGGCCGCGTAGGCAAGGGCAGCTTCAATGTGCCCAGGCTTCAGAGAAGGATAGCTGCGCAGAATCTCTTCTTTGGACGAACCTTCCGCCAAGCTGTCCAGAATCACGGTCACAGGAATCCGCGTCCCCGCGGCGCAGACCTCTCCACCGCAGACGCCCGGCGTGCTCTCGAAGAAATCCTGCCACATGACCATATTTGTATTTTATCGGGCTTTTCTCGGTGGGCCAAGTGGTAGCCAGCCACAATCTCTGACTGCGTTCTGGCCAAGCCAGGCACTTATTGTACGCCCCGGTCTGACCATGAAAAACGGCGTCATTCCCCCTCCACCATCCGGTCCTGCGTCAGCAGTCCTATCCGCTGCACGCCCGCGTGATGGGCCAGGTCAATCACTTCGGCCACGTACTGGAAATCCACGTCGGCGTCGCCGCGCACAAATGCGACTTTTTCGACGCGCGTCAAATAGATCCGCGCGAGCTGCGTCTCCAAGTCTTCCCAGCGCACGTCGTCGCGGTTGATCTTCACCGTCGGCGTCTGATCTTTCGCCGTCCACACCACCTGAATGATTACGGTTCGCTCCGGTTGCGGGACGGACTTGGCGTCCGTTTGCGGCTGTGGAATCTGCGCCTTCTCCTGATATTCCTGGTCCATCGAGACAATCAGCATGAACATGACGATCAGGGTTAGCAGCACGTCAATCAGCGGCGTGACGTTGATCTGCGGCCGGGACGCACCTCCGCCTGCCATTGAGAAAGCCATGGACGTTCCCCTCTCTGGCACGCGTGTCTGTAGGATCAGACACCTGCAGGCACCGCGGAGTTCCCAGTCGGCACCAAGGCAAAGCAGATTCCTCGCTGCGCTCGGAATGACCACACATAGGAATGGCAACCTTGCGAATCCAGATTGCTTATTTTCGCCGTTACCATGCATCATGGGACCACGGCCGCGCGGAGGAACCAGGCGGACCGCAAGTATCCGACGCATGCCCGCACGATGGCCCACCGCAACGCTCGTCCTGTTCACCGCCGCCGCTCTCGCCCCGCTCGTCCGCGCTCAGGACAATTATGAAATCCAGGTCTACAGCTATGAGACCGTCGCGCCGCGCGCCACGATGGTGGAAATTCACTCAAACTTCACCGTGGAGGGCAGCAAGACGGTGCAGAACGGCGTGCTGCCGACGAATCATGCCGAACACGAGACGCTGGAAATCACGCAAGGCATCAACGACTGGTCGGAAGTCGGCTTCTACGTTTTTTCCAGCATCCAGTCCGACGGTGGATGGCAATGGGTGGGCGATCACATCCGGCCGCGCGTCCGCATTCCGGAGAGCTGGCACTGGCCCGTGGGCGTGAGCCTGTCACAGGAAATTGGCTACCAGCGTGCCGCCTTTTCCCCTGACACATGGACCTGGGAGATCCGCCCCATCGTCGACAAAAAAATCGGCCCCTGGTATTTGAGCTTCAATCCCGCGCTTGACCGGTCATTTCACGGGCCGAGCGTCAACAAGGGAGTGGAATTTTCTCCCAACGCAAAGGTCAGCTACGATTTCACCAAGAAGATAGCGGGCGGGCTGGAGTATTACGCGTCCTACGGTTCGCTTGCCGGATTCGATCCGCTCCGCGAGCAACAACAGCAGTTCTTCCCCACCATTGACGTGGACTTCGGCCCGCAGTGGGAGTTCAACTTCGGGATCGGGGTCGGCAGCACACGCTCCACTGACCACCTGATCGTGAAATGCATCATAGGCCGGCGGTTCTCCTGGCCCCACGGGAAGAAATCGAACGCGGTTGAGTCCGGAAGCCAGCAATAGCGTCACTCGTAGCGCAACGCTTCCACCGGATCGAGTTTCGACGCCCGCAGCGCCGGCACCAGGCCGCTGATTATGCCCACCACGAGCAAGACTGCGCTGGAAAGCACGACGGTCATCATCGAAATTCGCAAATGGATATCGCCCTGCCCGGAATCATCTTCAAACAAGGGTCCCATCATGGGAAGCGTGCCCACGGCCCAGGCAATGAAATATGACAGCAGAACGCCGATTGCGCCGCCCAGAAGCATGATCAGCAGTGTCTCGGCCAGGAATTGCAGTTTGATATGCCGCTTGCGCGCTCCAAGGGCGCGCCGCAGCCCAATTTCGCGAATGCGCTCGTCCACCGATACGAGCATGATGTTCATTACGCCGATGCCGCCAATGCCGAGAGTGAGAGTTCCGATGAAGGTGAGCAGAACCTGCAAACCGATCGTTAGCCCATCAATGATCGGACGAAATTCGTCGCGCCCGAACATCTGGAACGCTTTGGGATCCGTAGGCGAGAAATTCTGCCGCGTGGCCACCGCAGCCAGCATCTGCGCCATGGCCTTCTTCTCAAACTGCGGGGCGATCGGCTCAAACACCATCACTGCGGCATAGCGTGTATTCCACAGATCGCCGGCCGCCGAGTATGGAATCCACGACGATTCATCGTCGCTGGAAAAATAATTGCTAAGCTGAATCTTGCGCGCCATCACACCAATCACGGTGAAGCGCACGCCCGATACCTGCACTGTTTCGCCCACCGCCGACCGTCCGCTGAAAAGTTGCTCCTTCAGCCGTCCACCCAGGAAGATGACTCGCCGCCGTTCAAGTTCGTCCTCGGCGTTGATCCAGCGCCCTTCGGACGGAACTTCGTTGCGCATCTCGCCATACTCCGGGCAGACTCCGCGCACCGGCGCTGTCCCCACTATGCGGTCGCCGTAGGCGATCCCCGGGCGCCTGACGGTTTCGAGGCAAACATGCTTCACCAACGGGGCCGTCGCCTTCACCATGTCAAGATCAGCCTGCTCGAGGACTACCTTCTTCCCGGCGCGCTGCCCGCCGGGCTGCTCGCTCGTCTGCTGCGGCCAGCAGATCACGACGCTCTTGCTAAAGGCGTCAAACCCGTGCACCAGGATGCTGCGGAAGCTGCTGCCATAGGCAATCAGAAGAGTCACCGTCGCGATGCCCCAGACAATGCCCAGCATCGTGAGCAGGCTTCGCGTCAGGTTCCGCTTTAGCGCGATCCACGCTTCGAGAATGATCTCAATCAGCATTGGCTGTTCATGTGGGACCGGGTCTTGGACCCGGTCAGGCCGAGCGAAGCTCGGCTATCCTCCAGCTTCATAGCGCAGCGCCTCAATCGGATCAATCGAGGCCGCCCGCCGCGCCGGATACAGCGCCGCTCCAATCGCAATCGCTCCCAGTAAACCTGCCGCGGTCAAGCCTGAGGCCCAACTGGGCAACAGGCCGGCAAAAAAGTCAGGCATGGGCAGCATGTTCACCAAGGCGCAGAGCCCAAAGGCAACGCTCAGCCCGATTCCTCCGCTCAGGAACGCAATGATCAGCGCTTCAATAAAGAACTGCCGCAGAATAGTCCGCGCCGGGGCGCCAAGCGCTTTGCGAACTCCGATCTCGCGAGTCCGCTCCCGAACCGCTACCAGCATCACATTCATGACGCCAATGCCGCCCAGCAGCAGCGTGACGATTCCGACCGCACCCAGGAAGAATTTCATTCCATCGGTCATCGTCTTAAATGCCTGCGCCTCCTGCACCGTGTCCCAGATCGGACATGCTTCCTTGTCGTTGGGATCGTAGCGGTGCATGCGCGCCAGCGCCACGCGCACCTCGCGCTTGCAGGCCTCATGCTGCTCGACTGATTTCGGCGTCACCAGCAGTTGGTCAAAGGTCGAATTTGTGCCCGGAGGTTTATCGGGAAAATCCCGACGCATCGCGGCAAACGGCACGAAAATCTTGTTCACGTCCCAGCCGTCGTAGCAAGAATCCTGCTTTTTCTTCGCCATCACTCCGATGACGGTATAAGGAAAATCGTTCAAATAGACTGAGTCGCCCACCGGATTGCGCCCGGGGAACAACTGCTTGGCCGCGTCCGACCCGAGAAATGCCACGCGCCGGGCTTCGCGCATGTCGTCCCAGTCATAGAAACGCCCCGCGCCGACGTCCAAGGTGCGAATATAGCCAAACGGCGGATATGACCCGGTAACCTCTAAGGCGGCGTTGTTGAAGTTGGAGTGCGTCCGGACGGTGTCCTGCTCCAGTTCAGGAATGGCATATTCGCAGTCCGGCGATTCCGCCTGCACGACGGGAACGTCAGGGTCCTCCCAGTGGACCACGCGTCCGGCATGCATCCCGCCCGCTTGCAGGCTGGTGCGCCCGTGAAAGACGATCATCACATCCTTGCCGAGGTTCCTTGCCTGCTCTTCCTGGCCCTTACGCAGACCTTCTCCGGCCGCCACCATGAGCACAATCGAAACCACGCCCCAGGCGATCCCGAACATCGTCAGGAACGCGCGCAGCTTATGCGCCCACAAGGTGCGCAGCACGTCGAGAATGAGATCGCGGACGGTCATGGCTATTGATTGGACGTAGCCCAGGAACGAACGTAAGCCTATGGCTCTTCATCGGGTGATACGTATCGCGCTAAGACTTTGTTGCAGAGAAATGGTGCGAGGAAAGCCGTTGGGCGAAACCACTCTCGCCTGATGATGCTGTTGGACCGGTCCCCCAAAAACCTATGTTTTCTGCGGAGTCAGGCCTTCACGGTACCGGAGGCGACGCGACCGAGCCAGCGGTCAAATTCGCGCAGCGCCAAATCACATTGCAGACGATGCCGCTCCTTGCGATCCCGGATTTTTTTCTCAAGCGGAGGCAGCAAATCGAACGTAATATTCGCCGGCTGGAAATTCTTCGAGTCGGCGTGCGTCACGTAGTGGGTGAGTGAACCGAACGCGGAGGCCCGCGGAGCCGGTACCAACTCGGCTCCGGAGACCAGCGCCGCCGCGTGCATCCCGGCCATAAGCCCGGTAGCGATCGATTCCACGTATCCTTCGACGCCGCAGATTTGTCCTGCGAAGAAAATGTGGGGGTGGGTTTTCATTTGTAGTGTCTCTTGCAACAATGCCGGCGCGTTGATGTACGTATTCCGGTGAATTTGCCCATAACGCAGGAACCGCGCGTTCTCCAAGCCCGGAATCAGCCGCAACACCTGCGCCTGCTCGCCAAACTTCAAGTGATTCTGGAATCCGACCAGGTTGTACGAGTCGGCGCGCAGATTCTCCTGGCGCAACTGCACCACGGCATAGGGCATCTTGCCGGTGCGCGGATCTTTCAGCCCTACTGGCTTCATGGGACCAAAGCGCAGCGTGTCGCGTCCGCGGCGCGCAATTTCTTCGATGGGCAGGCAGCCCTCGAAATAATTCAGCTTCTCCCAATCGCGCTCCTCGACGGACTGCGCTGCCACAAGGGCATCGTAAAACCGGTCGTACTCCTCCTTCGTCATCGGGCAGTTGATGTAATCCGCCGATCCCTTGTCGTACCGCGCCGCCAGGTACACCCGCGCCATCTCAATCGAGTCCGCCTCTACAATCGGGCTGATCGAATCGTAAAAATACAGGTGAGGACCTTGATGGGCAGAATCGTGTGGGAGCGGGCGACCCGCCCGCGTTGACTCTGCTGACTCACTCAGCCGCGCAATCTCAGATGCAAGCGCCTCGGAGGTCAGCGGACCGGGGGCAATGATGGTCACGCTGCCTGCCTCATCCACCGTACTGACCTCTTCCCGTCGAACGGTAATGCGCGGCTCCCGTGAAATGGCCTCGGTCACCTGCGCCGCAAATGCGACCCGGTCCACGGCCAGCGCGTGTCCGGCTGGAACCGCGCACTTCCGCGCCACGTCCAGCAGCAGCGACCCGGCGCGCCGCATTTCCTCCTTCAGCAGCCAGGGAGCCGTATTCTCGCTGTCGGACTTCAGCGAATTCGAGCACACCAGTTCGGCGAAATCCGCGCTCTGATGCGCCGGTGTCGAGCGCACCGGACGCATCTCGTACAACTCGACCTCAACGCCCCGACGCGCACTCTGCCACGCCGCCTCCGATCCGGCCAGGCCTGCTCCGATGATTCTTACCTGTGCCGTCACAATGCCTTTTCCGCCAGCCGCCGCAAAGCCTCGCCGCTCAGCAGCACCGGCCGCCACCGATCGCGAAAGTCCGCGCCGAGCGCCTCGTACAGCTCGATCGCTTTTTCGTTCCGGTCGAGCACTTCCCAGTGTATTCCGTAGCAATGCTCCTCGACCGCGATCCGCGCTACCGCGGCCAGGAGTGCCCGCCCGACTCCACGCCCGCGAAAGGGTTCGCGCACAAGCAAGTCTTCTAAGAAGAGTCCGCGTCCGGCCCAAGTCGAGTAGTACCTGAAGAACAGGGCATAGCCGGCCGGCTGCTCATCCCACTCCGCAATGAGCGCACGAAAGCGGGGACTTTCGCCGAAGCCATCCCGAGCCAGATCGTCCTCGCGTATGGTCACCAGATCGAGTTCGTGCTCAAATTCCGCCAACTGGCGGATCATGGTCAGCAGCAGCGGCGCGTCGTGAACCGTAGCAGGACGGGTGTGAAGCATGGGAGGGTCAGAACTCCACGGCAGAAGCCGCTCTCAGTGTAAAACAGGCGCCAGATCGAGCAGGCTCGCGGGATGACAAGTGTTTCCTGCTATGCCAGGTTGGGAGATCGATTGGAAAAGCACAAGAACGGCGCGAGCCAGCGTGGTCATCTGGCGCAAACCCGGACAACCCGGCCCTGCCAGAAGACCCCGCGCGATAAGAACCCACCCATCCCTCACTGCGTGATCAATGTGGCTTGACTCGAGATGGCGATCCAACTGCCATTCTGGTACATCCACACATCGATGAAGCGCCCGCGGCGCAGGTACGGCTTCCCGCCTTCGATGCCCTTCATCTTGAAGATCCCCGTGACGATCACGGTGTTCCCGTGCAGACTCGCCGACATCGCTTCCGTCAGGACCTGCTGCACGCTGGCTGACTTCACATTCGCCAGGACTTCCGTCTTCGTCATTAGCCGGCCGTCAAAGTCGACACACAAGAAAGCGTTGTCGAGCAACGGTTCGATCGCTTTGATGTCCTTGATCTCTGCCGCGCGCGACCATGCGTTCTCCAAGGCGAAGATTTTGGACCGTACTCCAGAATCAGAAAGCTCGTCTTGGGCGCCGACGGGCAGCAACGCCAGGGCGAGGACTACCAACAAGCAGGCAGCGACGTTTGCCGTGGTTTTCATGTAGTTTCTATCGGCAATTCGCGGCTTTACTTCAGGGGGCCGGGCAGCCCTCCAGCCGCTTTACCAAGCCGTTGGACTTAGAGGTGATTTCCCGGAGGAGAGATATAGGCAGTTACCACAGATTTACACGAATCATCACAGATAGGCCGCGTTCCATAGCCAAAATCACGAATCGAGGACTTTTCTTTATCCGTGAAGATCCGTGTAAATCCGTGGCTAGAGAATTTCGCGCGCGTCCCCCACGCGCTTCGTCACGCGCTCCCGATCCAGGTATTCCAGCAGGGGGATCGCGTACTTGCGGCTGACGCCGGTCAACTCCTTGAACTGCGCCACGTCAATCTTCGGCGACTTGGCCTTCAGCCCCGCCATCTGCCGCCGCAATTCCTCGAGCGCCGTGCGATGGAATACCAACTCCTGAGAAACTTTGATCAGCACCTTATCGCGCAGCAGGAGCGTGACGATCTTCTGAGCACGAGCCTTATCAACCTTGAGCCCGGCGATGACCTCGTGCAGCGCGGGGACCTTCAATCCCGCTGCGGCAAACGCCTCCTCGATCTTCCTCTTCGATTCCGCTTCCTCATCCTTCATCACCACCCCGTGCCCGGGAAGGCGGACCAGATCGCCGGCAACTTCAATCGCTCTTTCGCGCGCCAAACGGTCGAGCACCGCGGCGAAGACTTCCGGGCTTAAGGTGAATTTCTCCCGCAGCGCTTCCTTGCCCATCCCCGGCACGAGCGGATTTTGTTCGTGGAATATGGAGAGCGTCTGCGGCAACAGCATCTTCAAAGCACCCATCGTGTACGAGTGGAAGAATAGGTCGCCGAACCTCAGAACAGCGCGTTCTGCCAGCTCGCCCGCCAATTGGGATTCAATCACTTCCTTTCGCCACCCGGTTTCGGAAACGGCCTGCGCCATCGTCAGCCCCCGGTACCAACGCCTCGCGACCCGATGCGCCAGCATTTTGCCCGCATCCCCTGCAGCCGATGCCTTCAGCAAAGCGTCAACGGTCACCTGCTTGAAGCCCGGAATGGGCGCGGCGTCGAGGACAACTCCTCCACCGATCGTCACCACGGGAGAGAACCGGCGAATGATGAAGCGGTCTCCCGGCAGCAGCAGGGCAGGCTGCGGAAGTTTGATTCGCGCGAACGCTTCCGAGCCGGGAGCGATCTGCCACGCTCCTGAGTGCTTTGCGACTGCGGGATTCAGATGCTGCGAGGGCTGAAACACGATTTCCCCCACTGTCTCCATCGTGTGGGAGTGAAAGTGGACCCGCGCCCGATCTTTCAGCGGCCACGGAGAAGAAGACAGCAACCGCAGTTGCACGTCTACCGACCGAGTGGCCGCGAACGTCGCCGGTGGCGCCAGAGTCATCCCCCGCGCGAGGTCTTCCGTGCTCACGCCCGCCAGATTTAGCGCGGTGCGCTGGCCTGCCACGGCGGCTTCGGCGGCTTGTCCGTGCACTTGCACTCCGCGCACACGAATCCTTCTGCCCGTGGGCAATACTTCCAATTCTTCGTCTTTGTGTAACATGCCGGAAATCAGGGTTCCAGTAACCACGGTGCCGAAGCCCTTCATGGTAAACACGCGATCGATCGGCAAACGTGCCAAAGCGCGAGAATCCCGCGGCTCGACCTCGGCTGCAGCCGCGACGATCGCCTGCTTCAGATCTTCCAGGCCGGCGCCGGTCAGGGCGCTCACGGCAACGATGGGAGACTTCGGCGACTCCATGAACGTTCCGCGCAGAAATTCGGCGACTTCCAGCCTGACTACGTCGAGAGTCTCCGCATCCACCGCGTCCGACTTGGTGAGCACAGTGATGCCCCGCTTCACACCGATGAGTTGCAGAATGTCGAAATGCTCCCGGGTCTGCGGCTTGATGGACTCATCCGCCGCGATGACCAGCAGCACCAGGTCGATGCCGCCGACCCCGGCCAGCATGTTACGCACAAAGCGCTCGTGCCCGGGGACGTCCACGAAGCCGAGCCGCAGCGGTTCGGCCCCGGCGACGGGCAAGTCCATGTGCGCGAAACCCAGGTCAATGGTGATGCCGCGCCGCTTTTCTTCCTGCAGTCGATCGGCGTCGATCCCGGTCAGCGCCTTCACCAGTGCGGTCTTGCCGTGGTCGATGTGGCCAACGGTGCCTACGATGATCGACTTCATTCCAGAAGAATCGTAACAGCAGTGGCCCCCAAACAACGTTTTAATAGTCCTATCCCGCACGCCGCCAAAATGCGACAATGGAAGTTCCTCTCATGGCCACAACTTTGACTTCTGCCTTCTCTCCGGAGACCATCCGGCAGCACGGCCTTACGCTCGATGAGTACGAGAAGATCAAGCAACTTCTCGGCGGCCGCGAGCCCACGTTCACCGAACTCGGCATCTTCAGCGTGATGTGGAGCGAACACTGCTCGTACAAATCGTCGCGCGTGCATCTGAAGCGCCTGCCCACCCGCAGCAAGCGCGTTCTGCAGGGGCCGGGAGAAAATGCCGGCATCATTGACATTGGCGACGGCTGGGCCTGCGCCTTCAAGATCGAATCGCACAACCATCCGTCGTTCATTGAGCCGTTTCAGGGTGCGACCACCGGCGTGGGTGGAATTCTGCGTGACATCTTCACCATGGGTGCGAGGCCGGTTGCGGTGATGGATTCGCTGCGCTTTGGTCCGATTAAGGCTCATGGAGCCCCGGACGCCCTCGTCCGGGGAGACGGATCCGCAACCCTGGACGGGCGGACGAGGGCGTCCGCCCCTACACAGGCTGAGATCCGCAGGAATCATTCCATCCTCGATGGCGTGGTCAGCGGCATCGCGTCTTACGGAAACTGCTTTGGCGTGCCCAACCTGGGCGGCGAAACGAAGTTTGAGCCTTGCTATTCCGGCAATCCGCTGGTGAATGCGTTCGCGCTGGGCCTGGTCCGCAAGGATCAGATTTTTTATGCGCGGGCGGCGGGCGAGGGGAATCCGGTGATCTACGTGGGCGCCAAGACCGGCCGCGACGGAATTCACGGCGCGACCATGGCCAGCGAAGAATTCAGTGAGGCTTCGGAAGCGAAGCGCCCCAACGTGCAGGTGGGCGATCCATTTCTGGAAAAGCTTCTGCTCGAGGCCTGCCTCGAAGCCATGCAGACTGGCGCCATCGTCGGCATTCAGGACATGGGTGCGGCGGGACTGACCTGCTCGACCTGTGAGATGGGCGGGCGCGGCAAAGTCGGCATCGAAATCGAACTCGATCGCGTTCCCCAACGCGAAACCGGCATGACCCCGTACGAGATCATGCTGAGCGAATCGCAGGAACGAATGCTGCTGGTCGCGCAAAAAGGACGCGAGCACGAGGTCTTCCGCGTTTTCGAAAAGTGGGGACTCGATGCGGTCGAAGTCGGCAGGGTCACAACCGACAACAAACTGCGCGTGCTCGAACACGGCAAGGTCGTGGCAGAGATCCCCAATCAGGCGCTGACCGACGATGCTCCCGTGTATAAGCGTCCGCTGGCGCGCTGGGAGCCTGCGGTGCCGCGCGAGATGCCGGAGCACATCCAGTTCGGCGGAATCAGCGACTTCACCGCAAATCTGAAGCAAGTTCTTGCTAGTCCGAACATCTGCGGCAAGCGCTGGGTCTGGCAACAATACGACCACATGGTGCAAACCAACACGGTCGAGGCACCTGGCGCGGGCGATGCCGGCGTGATTCGCATTAAAGGTTCGCAGCGCGGGCTGGCCATGTCGCTCGATGGCAACGGGCGCTGGTGCTATCTCGATCCGCGGCTTGGCGCGATGCATGCGGTCGCCGAATCCGCGCGCAAGGTGGCCTGCTCGGGAGCAACGCCGGTGGGCGCAACCAACTGCCTTAACTTCGGCAATCCCGAGAAACCGCACATCATGTGGCAGTTCTCCCAGACGATTGATGGCATGACGAAAGCCTGCGAGGAACTGGAGATTCCCATCACCGGCGGCAATGTCAGCTTCTACAACGAGACGCTGGGCGAAGGGATTTATCCCACTCCAGTGCTTGGAGTCGTGGGGGTTCTCGACGACGTGCACAAAACCGCGAAGATGCACTTCGCCGCTCCCGGACGCACGGTCGTGCTATTGCGTGCCGGGGAAGCAGGCGATATCACCGATGCGCAGAGTGAGTTTGGTTCGTCAGAATACGCTAAAGAGATTCTGGGCACGCTGTGGGGATATCCGCCGGAGATTGACCTGGAAAAAGAAGCCGCGCTGCAGAAGGCCGTGATCGAGATGATTCAGCAGGGACAGATGGATTCCGCCCACGATTGTTCGGAAGGCGGCGTCGCCGTGGCATTGGCGGAAAAGGCGTTTCCCCAGGGCGTGGGGGCGCGTGTAAACCTGGCGTCAGGCGGACTTCCGGCGGAGTTTGCCCTGTTTGGAGAAGATGCGAGCCGGATCGTTGTCTCATGCGACCCAGCCAACCTGACACGAATCAAAGAAATAGCTGAAAAACATGACGTGGCGGCGGAGGTGATCGGCGAAACGATTCCGGAACGCCTGGAAATCTCGCTCGATGGCATCCCGGTGCTTTCGGCTTCGGTTTCAGACTTGAGCGCCGCCTACGAAGGTGCGCTGGAGTCGGCGCTGCACACGGATCCGGAGGTAGTGGCGGCAGACTGAATTTTGATTGTTGATGTGAATTGTTGAATGAAGACTTAACCGCAAGTTCCGCCCCAGGGCTAAAGGCTAATTGCTAAATGCTAACTTCCGACAAATTTCATGACGAGTGCGGCGTGGTGGCGATCTTCGCCCATCCTGAGGCGGAGAAGCTGGCTTACCTGGGGCTGCATGCGCTGCAGCATCGCGGGCAGGAATCGGCGGGAATCGTGAGCTCCGACGGGCTGAGTTTGCGGCAGCACAAGGCGATGGGCCTGGTCGCCGACATCTTTACGGAAGAGGTGCTCGCGCAACTGCGGGGCTCGCTCGCCATCGGACACACGCGCTATTCGACTGCGGGCGACTCGGCGCTGTTGAACGCGCAGCCGATTCTGGTGCAGTCGAACAAGGGAGCAATTGCGGTCGCGCACAACGGCAATCTGGTGAATGCTCACCTGATCCGGCAGCGGCTGGAGGGCCAGGGTTCCATCTTCCAGACGAACAGCGACACCGAAGTCATCGTTCACCTCATCGCGCTTTCCCGGGAGCATACCCTTCCCGAAGCGATGGCCGACGCGCTGCGGCGCGTGGAGGGAGCGTTTTCGCTGGTGATGATGAGCGCAGATCGAATCTTCGCCGCCCGCGACCCGCGCGGGTTCCGGCCGCTGGCTATGGGGCGCGTCCGGGCGACCGAGGGCCACACCCGCGACACGATTGTCTTTGCCTCGGAGAGCTGCGCGTTCGATTTGATCGGCGCCGAATACGAACGCGAAGTAAAGCCGGGGGAACTCATCGTTGTCGGACCCGATGAGATCACTTCGCGGTTCTACTCCACCAGCGCCGCGCAATCGAGTTGCATCTTTGAACACGTCTATTTCTCGCGCCCCGACAGCGTAATATTCGGCCGCGCGGTGCAGACCAGCCGCGAAAATCTGGGACGCCAGCTGGCACGGGAAGCTCCGGTTGAGGCCGACCTGGTTGTGCCGGTGCCGGACTCGGGAGTCACCGCAGCCGTGGGATACGCCGCCGAGAGCGGCATTCCGTTTCGTTTCGCGCTCATTCGCAACCATTACGTTGGCCGTACGTTCATTGAGCCGCGCCAGAGCGTGCGCGATTTCGGCGTCAAGCTGAAACTGAATCCGGTGCGCTCCCTGCTGGGGGGCAACCGCGTGGTGCTGATTGACGACTCCATCGTGCGGGGCACGACCAGCCGCAAGATCGTGCGCATGATCCGCAACGCCGGCGCGAGGGAAGTGCACATGCGTATTTCCTGCCCGCCCACCATTTCGCCGTGTTTCTACGGTGTCGACACGCCCTCGCGGAAGCAGCTCATCGCGGCCAACAAGTCGGTCGAGGAGATTCGCGAATACATCGGCGCCGACTCGCTGGCCTACCTTTCGCTCGAAGGCATGAAGCGGGCATGTGGCGAGGGTGAACACACGTCTTACTGCACAGCGTGCTACACCGGCAATTATCCGACGGAAATC
>Ga0209517_10003569_pt1 | contig 20999 bp, 12 predicted proteins | sample PeaSoiMetSII2010_FD_187695 | JGI IMG/M metagenome (GOLD analysis project Ga0209517, IMG submission 187695) | Peat soil microbial communities from Weissenstadt, Germany - SII-2010 (SPAdes) (version 2) | ecosystem: Environmental > Terrestrial > Soil > Wetlands > Peat | place: Germany...
ATGCGTAAGCGCCAAACTTGCTCGGCGCTTACGCATGCAGTTCGATGCGGTGCAGGCCGCCAATCTGACGATCGATGCCTTCGAGATCGGCAACGAGGTCGACTGGACTTGTTTCAACGGCGACGTGCCGGATGGCCATGCACCCAGCGAAGCAGAACTAATGACCGCGGTTCGCGGCTACGCGCATTTCCTCAAGGCAGCCTCGGAGGTCATTCATGACCCACATTACTTCCCCAACGCCAAGATCATCACTTTCGGCATCGCGCATGGCAGCGACCGTTGGGACCATCCGCCGCATCATTTCTCAAACCCGGCGCGTATGGTGGCGATGCTGAGAAGTCTCGACGGGTTCAATTATCTTGACAATGCCACCTACCACATTGACGGCTACGGCACGCATATTTACCCCGACCCGGATAACTTGGAACAATCTGTAACCGATCTGATTCGTCAAGACGCCGCGATTCTGGGACTGGATAAACCATTTTGGATTACGGAATGGGGGCTGCCTTCCAACCGGTATCCCAATAAACGCGGGCAAACGCGCGGAGAGGGCTTTCGAGATTTCTATGCCGTCCTCGCCAAGCTGCACGTTCCCTTCGGCCCCACTTTTTATTATTCCCACTCCCCAGGGGGCAGCCAGCTCATCGACGCAAATGGCGCGTTGTTGCCGGAGGCCAGCGCTGTGACAGCAGGCGCTAACGAGCACTCTTTGGCGCGGGTCCAGTTCGAGTCAGCGGACTCCGGCCGGATCATTCCCCACCCGGCGCAGACTTTCCGCGGCTGGGGGATGTCGCTGGCGTGGGAGGCCAATGATCTTTATGGCGGAGGGCGTCAGCCCGCTCAAATCAAGGATCCCAACATCCAGAGCCCGTACATGGACCTGCTTTACGGCGACCCGGCAACTCGCTTAACTCTTGGATTCACGATTGCCCGCTATAACATCGGTGGCGGCGACGATCCCACGCACAAGCACATGCGAGCCGACGCACAGATGGAAGGCTTCCAAAGCGGACCAGGCACACCCTTCGACTGGACGCGCGACGCTCCTCAGCGGCGCATGCTGCAAGAAGCGAAGAAGCGGGGAGCGCATATTTTTGAGGCCGCGTCGTATTCCCCTCCCTACTGGATGACTTTGAGCGGTTGTTCTTCCGGCGCCGAAGCGAAGCATCAAGACAACCTGCGACCCGACATGTACGAGAACTTCGTCAACTATTTGGCGACAGTGGTCAAGCATTTTCGCGACACCGAGGGTATCAGCTTTGAGAGCGTCGAGGCGTTCAACGAACCCGATATAAGCTGGGGAGCTCGCGGACGTCAGGAAGGAAATGCTGCTTCGTATTCTTCCCAGAACGCGATCATTCCCCTGCTGGCAAGCCGCTTGAAGCGGGACGGCATGGACACCTTCGTGTCCGGTGTGGATATGAACAACGTCGGCGATGCGATCGGCGGAGCCGGCCAGCTAAACCCTGCTGCACTTTCGGCGCTCGGGAGGCTGAATACCCACGACTACCATATGCATCCCAACCCGGGGGAACTGAAGGAGTACCAGTCGCTGGCTCAGAAGCTGCACAAATCCATTTGGATGAGCGAAGTCGGATGCTGCTTCCCTGGACAGGGGGATAAAACCGACATGTGGGGTGCTTTGTTTATTGCCGATTCGGTGCGGATGGATCTGCGCGACATGCACGCCGAGGCCTGGGTGCTTTGGCAGCCTGACTGGAACGTGATCGCCTTCGACCCTAAGGGCGGGGAGCCAATCCAAAAAAAACAGTTCTACGCTATAGCCCAGTACACCCGATTCATTCGGCCGGGTTTCCAGGTTGTTTCAGCCGGAGGAGCCTACAACACGCTTGCGGCATATTCCCCTGCTACAAAACGGCTGGTGCTAGTCAGCACGAACTGGGATGCGCCTGCGTCAAATGATCTCGACTTAACTGCGTTCGGTGGGATTCCCGCGTCAGCCGCGGTCTATCGGACGACTGCAGATGAGGCTGTCAATCTTCAGGAGGGAAAGATTAGGATTTCGAAAGGGCACATCGTCGATCAGCTTCCCGTTCGTTCCGTTACGACGTATGTGATCGACGGCGTTTCACCACTTCCCAATGCGCCCTCCAGCGCCATCGAAGGCATGCATCAGATCGTTTCCGAAGGTACGAAACTGTGCATGAACATCACTCGAAACTCAACTGAGAGTGGTGGTGGAATCATTCCGTACCCGTGCGGTAGCTTCAGCAACGAGGAGTTCAACTTTGTCGATCAGGGAGGCGATCTCTACTCGATTCACACACTGAACGGCACGAACAGTCTGTGCCTGGCCGTCTCGAATGCTTCGCGTTCTCCCGGCGACGGGAAAAAAGTTGGCGGGCCGGGAAATCTGATTCAGTCGGATTGCAGCGATCGTTTACTGCCCGGCAGTGAGCTCTTTGAGATCGTCACCACGGACAGAGATCGCATGCAGATCCGTGTCAAAGGGAGTGGTCTCTGTCTCGAGGACCCTGGCCGAGGAGGCACCATCCGGCAGAACCGGTGTAGTCGTTCGAATCCAAATCAGGAATTCACGTTGACCGAATAACTTGATTCTGTTTGCTGCACATGGGAAAGCGCTGTTACCTAAGAAGTTACCTTTTTCCGCATTCATCAACATTTAACAATTCCTTCATCATGCTGTAAGTAAAGATCGCGAATCCTGTGGTTATGGATCGTGCCGGTTCGGGCTTTGCCTGCTGAACGAGACCCGATCTGATGACCGAACAATGGGGTGAATGATGCGGAACCTGAACATCATCTTCTTCGATGCGGGTGGCGGACATCGCAACGCCGCTGATGCCCTCCAGAACGCGCTGCAAGCACAATCCCACCCGTGGGCGGTTTCCCTGCTCAATCTGCAGGAACTGCTGGACCGGATCGACCCGGTTCACCGCACCACCGGCATCCGCATGCAGGACGTTTACAACCTGATCCTGCGCCAGGGTTGGACGCGTTTCACGCCGCAGCTGTTGCGTGTGTTGCAAGGGCTGGTTCGTTTGAATCATGGCCGCGTGGTTCGGGTCCTTCAGCGGTACTGGGCCGAACATCCCTCTGATCTCGTGCTGTCGGTCATTCCTCACTTCAACCGTGCGATCGCGGAGAGCGTTCGCAAATCTCTCCCGGAAGCGCCCTTCGTTACCATGCTGACCGATTTCGCTGACTACCCACCACACTTCTGGATCGAGCGCGAGTCGGAATATCTGATCTGCGGAACCGAGCGGGCGAAGCAGCAGGCTTTAGCAATGGGTCACTCGCCGCTGCGGATATTCCAGACTTCCGGCATGGTGATGAAGTCGAAGTTCTACCAGAAACCGATCATCGATCGTGAGGCAGAGCGAAAGCGGTTGGGGTTGCCGCCCGATTGCCCAACAGGTATCGTATTGTTCGGCGGGCACGGCGCGCCGGTGATGCTCGACATCGCCAGAAATCTAAGTGAAAGCGCTCTGCAACTCCAGTTAATCATGATCTGCGGCCATAACCAGAGCCTGGCGGCCGAACTCAAGAAGCTTCCAGCCCAAATACCAATTCTCGTCGAAGGATTCACCACGCAGGTTGATCATTACATGGCGCTGGCGGATTTCTTCATTGGGAAACCTGGCCCAGGATGCGTCAGCGAGGCGCTGCAGTTCGATCTGCCAGTCATCGTGGAAAGCAACGCCAAAACCATGCCTCAGGAGCGCTACAACGCGGAATGGCTCACGGAAAATCGGCTTGGCATTGTTTTGCCAAGTTTCCAGGGAATCGTGGATGCAGTGGAACAACTCCTACAGCCTTCCATCTTCAAGGAATTTCGCGACAATGCCCGGGCGCATACCAATCGTGCGCTGTTCGAAGTCCCGATAATCCTCGAGCAGGTGTTTGAGCGGCACACGCCGGAATATATGCCGGTCGCTCCGATGGGTAACGTCGATCTGATGGGGCGCGACGCGATGCTGGCAGGGCTGCACTAAGCCGTGGGGCGAGCAGGCGTCGCAAAGAAGAAAGAACAACGACCAAAGACGGCTAGAAGTTCCTTCCGGTTGCAGAGTCCAACCGCCCGTACTCTGCAATCATCTCTGGCGAGAGGGCGTTCCTGCGGGCAATTTCGCTATACAACTTTCCGCTGTTGCGCATCGTTCGTTCTTGCGTGGCGGGATCCAGAGCCACCAATCCAAATCGTAGATGCCAGCCTTCCGTCCACTCGAAATTATCGGTGAGAGTCCAGTGAAAGTAACCGCGAATGTCGTTACCTTCTGTGATCAACTGGTGCAACTCCCTGACTGCATTCACGATGAGCCAGGGGCGGATGCGGTCCTGCGAATCCGGCACTCCGTTTTCAAGAATGTAAATCGGCTTGCCAAGTTCCCGCGATCGCTCGACCGCACGCCGCAGCGCCAGCGGATAAGCCTCACCGTAGGGTCGCTCCCACGCGCTGTCCCCTTGCGGCACATGCGGCGGGACGAACAGCCGGGCAAAAACCTGAGCAGTGTTTCTAAAATCAAAAGCCACATGGAAGCGGCTGTAAACGTTCAAACCCACAAAATCACAGGACCCTTTCACTTCGCCTGCATTTCCGTCGAGCATACTCAAGGGAAAAGGAAGCATGCCATACTGCATCAGACGCAGAAAGGTTTCGTTGAAGAGCTGGTTCACCAGGGACGCGATCCAGCGATCCGGCCCACGGCGCACGGGCTCTAGTGCAACATAGTGGTGAGCCCATCCAACCTCTGCGTGCGGTTGCAACTGGTGAATCGCACGATAGGCCCGCAGATGCGAACGAGCCATTGCGCTTATCACCCCTATTGCGGCAGCGATGTCGCCGCTCCGGCCCGGAGGAAATTCGCCGAAAACATATCCCATAGCGGCGTACACGTTGGGCTCGTTGAACGTCAACCAACGGTTGCACTGCTCCCCGAGTGCGTCAACCACCCGGCGAGTAAAGCGCTCGAAGAGTTCCGGAGCATCCCGGCTTAGGAAAGCACCCTTCTGTTCGAACCATCTTGGGTGGGTGAAGTGATGCAAGCAGATCATGGGGCGAATCCCACGCTGCACGAGACCATCGAGCATTTCCCGGTAGCGCCCTAACGCGGCAACGTCCCATTCGCCCTCCAGTGGTTCAATGCGGCTCCAATCCACGGAAAAACGCATGGCATTGAGGCCCATGTTGCGCGCCAGGTCGAAGTCGCGTTCAGCGTTGTTCCACCAGTCGCACGCGCTTCCACAGCAATCGCCAGAACGGATATGTCCGGCCGCTTCCCAATCCGACCATTGATTTTGGCTATTGCCCTCGACCTGGTGGGCAGCGGTCGATACGCCCCAAAGAAAACCCTTGGCGAACTCCAGGGGAGCCAGAGCCTTTCGTGAGACGCGAGTACCCAAATCGTCGTTAAGCGTGGAAGGAGCGGACATTCTTCTTCGCTATTCTAAGCGATTCGTCGCGGCGATGTAACTCAAAGAACGTCTTACGATCGGGCTTTGTCGGGTCGTCCCGCTTCCCCGAGTAAGTCTCTGAAGGGGTGCGCCAAAAAGATTATCCGCGACCTTCGAGGCGACGAAGTGTTCGGGAAGGTGCGGCAGGGGGAGCGTTGTCCTTGGCACCTGCTTCTCCACTTTAGCCGATTTCGCCGGGCCGATTTCGCCGGAACGACTTGACACCTGGTGTAGAATGGTCGCGTTTTGACGATTGCACCAGTTTTGGGGCAATTTCATTTAGCTACAAAAATCCAGGAGGGTAAATCACCATGGGCCACTTCGCTCGATTACAGTTGGTTGGAAGAGTTACCTACTACGTTGGTTGGATCACGCTCGTCTGTGGGGGACTGGTGCATGTCAACATTGGGAAGGCGCTTTTTTTGAAAATAGACCTGTCGCAGCGGAATCTGCTCGAACTCAGTGTGGTGTGCTTCTTGATTTGCGCGGCCTCGGAGCTGCGCGCCCTGGCCCCCGCTGCTAATGAGGCGCCCAGCGTTGTGAAAAGACCAATAGCAGCGTAGGGATTGCCCCCTGCGACCTTGAAAATCAATCTGCTCCTCAGCCACGCAGGCTGGGGTTGTCCGTTTCCGGCGAGCCGGGATGAGGGAGGTGTTGGTCTGCCCCTGCCGTCAACGCCCCCACGCTGACTTTATAACTAGGTCTGGCCCTCAGAGTTTTTGGCAAGGGCGTCTTGCCTGTTAGAGCCGCTGCCTCTTCTTGAAGTCCACCGGAATAACTCGCGCGGGCGTTGCATACTGCTGGCGGGGCGCATCCGGCGCAGGAGGTTCGGCAGCTTGCCGCCCGCCGAACCAGTCCTGGTACCAGCGCAGGGCCGTGAGCTTGTTTAACCAAATGATGGGATCGTATTGGCTGTAGTCCTCGCCGTTCGGCCCGAACAGGGGAAAAAACACGTGAATGGGCTGCTCATATAGGCCGGTGAACTGTGCTTCTCCACCGTGCTGCACCATGGGAGTGTCCATCCTCGCGTTCAGGATTCGCTGGATTTCTGGGAATCGCGGATTGTAGTTGTGGCGAGCACCATCGAGGAAACTGCGGATGATCTCATTCACCCGGGGATTCTCCGCGTCGATGATGTCGAGCAGATCGTAATCGGCGTGGATGTATTTGCCATAACGCTGCACACAAAAATAGTGGGCCGACCCGGGGTCGATGTCGACGGAGTAACCGTTCCTCCCGTTCCCAGTCTGCTCGTAGTCTTGCGCCAGGTGCGCCGTGCGGAACTCGTGCCAGTACTGCATAGCATCGCTTGCATTGTCGAACTTGTCGCGATGATGGTAGGGATCCGCGACAAGACCGGCAATCAGATACCGGACGCCTTTATCATTGCTTGCAGTCTTGGCTTTACACGAGATGGGCTTGGGAATGTAGTTGTCGTTGTCGTGAAGTTTCTCGTCGGCCCATTTGAGCGATTTGGGGTTCGTGAGCCGGGCCAGCAACCAAACATTTTCTTTTCGCGCTACGTCCTTGAAGACAACCCGATCTTTGTCCCTCATGGCCAGCCTTCCGTGTTCGGCGAATATTCTATCCGGGATTTAATGCTTGGACTCGATAGCTGACAAAATGTGTGACCATCTCGCGCCGTAGCTGGGCACAGAGGCACACCGGGCCGAGTCCCATACTCTACTGCGGAGTCTGGCTTGCGGCGGCCTCCGGCATCATGGGGGCATCCAGCATTCCCTTCGCTGTGTATTCGAAAGGGACAACGCGATAGCGATAAATCATGCCGTGGTCGCCGACCACATAGCCCCGGTCCCGGGCTGGCAGACTGAAAGCGAGTACCGGGGTGGGGAAACGCAATTCCCGCGAAGTCCAATGTTTTCCGCCATCGACAGTGTAGGCCAAAGTTGAGCCCAAACACGACCATGCCACCTCGTGATCGACGAATTTGACTTGCGGATTGGGCCCCGGCAACTTGGCGACCACGCCTTGCCAGGTCTGGCCCCCGTCGTTGGTTCGGAACAAATTCGGCCAGCGCACGGCAAACCCGGTATTCTCGTCGATGAAAAATGCGGCGTTCACTCGCTGGTCCCCTGGTTCCTCAGGGCCAACCAGCACCTTCCAGGTTGCCCCGCCGTCCACCGTTTTTTCGGTGATGCGCGGGTCACCCATTGCATAACCCACGTTGGCGGACGGGAATTTAAGCACCCAAGTGCTGCAGTTCCTCTCCTGGGTCAGTCCTTCGACCTCCATCTTTGCATGGCAGTGGAAAACCTCTTTCCAGCTAGTACCGCCATTCTGGGTCACAACCATTGTGCCAGCGGTGTTATCGCGGAATCCCTTAACGTCGGAGACAAAAAATGCGTCGCCCCGAATGTCCCCGGTTACCTGCTGCCAATTTTCACCGTCGGTGGTGCGGAACATGGTACTCCAGGCTTGAGCCCAACCGTGCCGGGCATTGGTGAAAAATAAATGCTTGAGCTGTTCACCTTGCGACTGCGGATCGCCGCCAAGTTCTGCGGTCCAACTGGTACCTCCATCCTTCGTGTGCAGTATTGTGCCGGCTGCACCCGATACCCAGCCTTCCTCTTTGCTCACAAAGAAAACGTCGAATAGAGTCAGATCCTGCTTGTAATTCACAGGCTCGAAAATGGCCTTGAATTTTGGCTGCGATGCCTTTTGCGCGGCAGTTGGTGGTTTTTGCGGGGCTGTTCCGGCTCGCGGCGTTTGCGCGAATGTGAGATCCGTACCACAGAGAACCAAGGCGAGAACCGAGACCAATCGTTTCATAAAGCCCTCCTTGAAACTCGAGATCGTTGGGTTGCGGTCCGAAACATCTATGGCGGCACGGCTGCGCCATTGGCCGGGCGCAGGCGACTACCTAGGCGGTCGGCCATCAGGAGCATGATCCCCAGCAGGAAAACATAGCCGCCGGACATGGCGATGGCCAAGTCGCCATTCGCGACCATGCTCACGAAATCTTCGGTCTCGGAGATGCGTACCCCACGGGACAGCGCAACATCCGTCATCTTTGCCACGATCGCCACGATGCCCGCGAGGCAACACAACAGGCCAGCGACCTTCCAGATCCATCCGCGGTGTCTGCCACCGTTCATGACCTTTAACAGGCGCCCCGAAATCATGGCGCTAGCGCCTGCCAGCACCAGGAAGCCCGCGAACACCCCCTTTGCATAGGGCAACACCAAGTCCATGGCTCCGGCATACTTCGATTGGGTCAAGGTCCAGGTGAACTGTTGCGTAGCGGAGCGAATCTCCATCGCCGCCGCAATCACCACCAGTAACCCCAGGACCTGCCACACGCGACCTTCCATCTCCGGTTTCATGCTGCCTCCTGCCTGGCGCATGAGTCCAGCGCCAAGGTACTCACATCCGAACGCAGCATGGTCACTCGGAGACGGGAACGTCTTCAAAGGGCGTGAATTTCGGGATATTGAGGCTGATGCGCTTCGAGGTTGGCGCCGGGGCCGGGTACTTGGCCCACATCACGCGCTGCTCGCCCGGCGGCAGCGTGCCCCACCACATATCCAGGATCCTCTTACCGTCGATGGTGAGATTGCTGTATTTCTTGTTCCCTGCGGGATCGATGTAATAAATGTCGTCCCAGCTAAAGTCGTAACCCACAGCCTTCGTCCCTGTATTAACGAAGCGCCATCTGGCCAACAGGGCACCGCCGCTTACCCGCTTCACCTCGAGCAGGTCGCAGCGCAGGTTGGGATCGTTGGAGTATTGCGCACTGGCGATCACCGAACCGGGTTTGGCCTGAGCCGGCTCGGGCGCAGGGGGTGCATCGGGAGCGCTGGGCGGCGGCGCGGCTGCCATGGCGATGGACGGATCGGTTTGGGCAGGTTGGCTTGGGACGGCTTCCCCCGCTTGCGGTGCCGGACTCGGCATGTTGGATTGCGGTTCGGCGGCGGTCGGGCCGGCGAGCAGGTCGATGCTGTCGTTGCTTCCTTCAACCGTAGCCAACATGCGGCTGTAGGCCCAGGTTCCGGCGTTCTTCTGCGCGGTGACATAGACAGTGCCTTTACCCTTCGGACCGGAGATGGGAACGGAAAGATCAGCATCTCCCGAACCGGGCGAAACGTTGATCGAACCACCTACGAGCCAGCCTTCGCTGATCGGAGTCCCCAGGCGTTGCGCCACAACTGCGTTCGACTGCGCTCTGGCAAAAGCCTCTTTGGCGACATCGGAACTTCGCATAGCGCCCATAATCAAGGTGAAAATACCAACTACGAAAACTACCCCGCAGACGAATATCGCCGCAAGGAGCCACTTCCAGTTTCTTCCCAACCAACTCCGGTGTTGGTTCGGCATCAATGCCGGAGAGGGCATGTTGGATTGCGGTATGCGGCCTGGCTGTGTGGACATAAGTTCCTCCTCAGTTCATTCAATCGAACACTGGTTCTATCTCGCTCGCGGCGCTCAACTGCTCGGATATTTGGGCGGGGGCGACCAGAACATAGATCTTTCCCCATAGTCAAAGTGGTTCGCCATCCCCGTCATGATTTTGTCGACGGCGAGAGTGTTTGGATCATTCTTGCCAATCGCCTGAAAAGCCACCTGGCAAGCCTCTTTCCTTAGTTTCTTTCGCTGCACCATCTCGTCGAGTTCCTTCATCGCTTTATCGCAACCTTCGATCCAATATTTCTGCCTCTGAGCGGCATTGTATTGATCGCCGGCTGCCCCCTGCCGGACCCACCGCCCGAATTCCCGGTCGCCAGCTGACTCAGCTCCCTGGATCGCCTGCTGTGTGACCGACGGGCCGAGCCACTGTGGCGGAGGGGGGACAGGATCATCGAAGCTCCATGCGGTGACGCCGTAGGCCGCTGCTCGCAGTCCAATTGCGCGAAGAGCTGTGTTATAGGCATCGATGATGTCAAGGGTGGCATGAATACAAAAGAAAACCAATCCAAGCGGGGAAGCCACTTCGCCAGCCACCTCCGGCACGATTTCAAACCACTCAAGCGCTTCGACAACGTCCGTTGCGGTATGCCCACCCAGAGTGACATACCCCGCAATCTCTGACAGTTCCGGGTGAACCGTCTTGAACTGGTCGACCGCAAGTTTTGTCTTCTCGATCTCGCTGATTGGAGCAGCAGTCATAACTGCGCCAGCAAAGCGATCCTCGTCGTAATTCCCATTACCGGCGTTCTTCACCGTGGGCACGTGATAGAGAGTTTCGCCGGCAAAGATGCTGGCCGGATGGGTAATGCGAATGTAGTTGCCAGACTTGTCTCTTCGACAAAACACGTCGATGTTCCAGAAATTGCCGTAGATTGCCGCCGAATATTTGGTGAGCCAGTCTCCAGGCCTGACTAAGATGGAACCGTCACCCCCTACGGTGACTGAATATTTCCCACGTTTATAGGTAGTGCCCGACCCCAAATCAATGGTGTATCCATGATGTTGCAACATGAGCCTTACCTCGCTTGTGACTGCGCAGCCGGCTTCTAATGGCTGTACGTTCATAACGCGCAAAAACAAGAGTAAAAGGCTCACTCCAGGCAAGACTATTTTCCTGCCGATACGAGGCGATGGAGGGAGTGTTGAATTGCTTGATCACGCCGCCGCAGAAATCGCGAGCCTCAATATTGGCTTTCAGTCTTCCGTTCCCACGATCCAGAATCGACCTCTATCTAGATAACGCGGAGAAGCCACGGAAAAAGGTCCAAATGTTTATGGTACGGGAGCAGCTTCAGTTCCATTTTTCGGCACCCGCAAGTTCCAAGCGCTTCAAAATAAAGGCATTAACCCCGTTCGCTTTGCATTCGACTTGATATATACTTCTCGCCCTAGAGATCGCGGATTTGGGTGAGTTGGAAATGGTCGTTCGAATTCCCCCTGGCTTACTTCTTTTTCTTCTTTCTTACCAACTTCGAGTGATCGCGACTTGCGGTGTCTATTGACACGATGGGTCCGGTCTCCGCGTTCGAGGATCCTATGGATGCGCCCACAAACGTAGCCACTCTCCTCGGAGAACTCGATGTCGGCAGTGACAAGGCAGTGGCCGATTTAGTCGTGTCGCTGTACTCGGAACTGCACAGTCTGGCATCTCGTTACTTACAGCGGGAGCGCGGTGATCACACCTTACAAACGACCGCCCTGGTGCATGAGGCCTATTTGCGCCTGACCAATCAGAGGGAAGTTCATTGGAAAAATAAGGAGCAGTTCATGGGCGTCGCCGCGCAACTGATGCGGCGGATCCTGGTTGACTATAGCCGGGGCCGTGGCGCCCAAAAGCGCGGCAAAGGCTTTAAGGAAGTATTTCTGGAAGAAGCCGCAGTCTTTTCCAAGGGCAAGGCGTCCGACGTCCTTGCCTTGGATGAAGCGCTCACGAGGTTGGCCGAGTTCGATCCGCAGCAAGCCCGGCTGGTGGAGATGCGTTTCTTCGGCGGTTTGAGCATTGAGGAGGCCGCCGGAGTTCTGGGAGTGTCTCGCGCGACAGTGAAGCGCCATTGGAACCTGTCCAAGGCCTGGCTGGCGCGTGAACTGCGCAGAGGCGGCCAGAAAGATGCCTGACAAATGGGACCAGGTAAAAGAGCTGTTTGCGTTGGCCCTGGACCGCGATCCCAAGGAGCGCAGCGGTTTCTTGCGCGAAGCCTGCGCCGGCGACGACTCCCTGCGCACCGAAATCGAATCGTTACTGTCGAGCTTCGATGGCGCCCCCACCTTTCTTGAGGATTGTCCAGCCGCTGATCTCCTGTCCGCGCAGTCGCGTGCCCTAACCGGAAGCCGAATTGGGGCGTACCGCATCCTCCGTGAGATTGGGCAGGGCGGCATGGCGGTGGTCTATTTGGCTGAGCGTGCGGATGACCAGTATCGCAAACGTGTCGCCATCAAAATGCTGAAGCCTGGGACTCAGAAGGATGAAATCGTGCGGCGTTTTCGCAACGAGCGGCAGGCCCTAGCAGCTCTGGACCACCCCAGCATCGTACGACTCCTCGACGGCGGGAGCACCGAGGAAGGCTTGCCTTATCTGATCATGGAGTACGTCGAGGGAGATCGTATCGACGAATATTGCGATACTCACAAACTTTCGATCCCCGAACGTTTGCAGCTGTTCCGTGCAGTCTGCCTCGCGGTGCAATATGCCCATGAAGCGCTCGTCATCCATCGTGATCTGAAGCCCAGCAATATTCTGATTACCAAGGAAGGCGTGGTCCGGCTTTTGGATTTTGGCATTGCCAAGGTACTCAACCCGCAATGGTCCCCAGACACGACGCTGACTCGAACCGATTGGCGTCCGATGACGCCCGAATATGCGAGTCCCGAACAGTTGCGTGGAGCGACGGTCACAAAGACCACGGACATCTATTCGCTCGGACTCTTGCTTTACGAGCTGTTGACCGGGCATCGGCCGTATCGGGTAGGTCACGATTCTGCTTTGGAGACTGACCGGGATCGTCACTATGAGGAACCGGAGAAGCCGAGCTTGGCGGTCGGCAGGGTTGACGAAAAGGCATCTCATGATGGCACCACGCGAACCTTAATCACCCCTCAGTTGGTCGCTGAAGCACGTGCCATTCGGCCCGAAGAACTGCCGCGTTGCTTGCGAGGCGATCTCGACACCATTGTGATGAAAGCAATCCGCACCGAGCCGGAACATCGTTATGCCTCCGCGGAAGAATTCTCGAAGGATATCGAGCGGCACCTTTCGGGCTTGCCGATTAAAGCGCGTAAACCCACGCTTCTCTACCGCGGGGGGAAATTCGTCCATCGGCATACGGAGTCGTTGACTACCGCCCTACTGATACTCGTGGTGACGGCTGGTTTGGGAGTATGGGGGTCGCGCAGGCTGTGGAAACAGACGGAGGCCACCGAGCCTTCGCCCAGCGCTCTTCATGTTCGAATCCGTCCCTCGGTCGCGATCCTAGGTTTCAAGAATCTCTCCAGCCGCTCAGACACGGTTTGGATTTCGACCGCACTGTCGGAGATGTTAACTGCGGAACTGGCCGCGGGCGAGCAATTGCGCACTGTACCGGATGAAACAGTCGCGCGGACGAAAATCGACCTTGGCCTTTCTGATGTAGAGAGTTTGCCGCCTGAGACATTGACGCGAGTTCGCAAGAACCTGGCAAGCGACTTCATCATTCTCGGCTCCTATCTCGACTCGGGAAAGGAAACGGGAGGCCAAATTCGCCTCGACCTTCGCCTCGAAGATGCGGTTAAAGGAGAAACTGTCGCTGCGGTCTCGGACACCGGCACTGAGAAAAGCATAATCGACCTCGTCTCGCAGGTTGGCGCACGCTTGCGCCAGCAGTTCGGGCTGGAGAGACTTTCCCAAACGGAATCCGATGGACTGAGAGCCGAGTTCCCATCGAATCCGGAAGCAATGCGTCCCTATTCGCAGGGACTCGCCAAGGTCAGGGCCTTTGATGCACTATCGGCACGGGAGCTCCTTGGTCACGCGGTCGCCGCTGATCCTTCTTTTCCTCTCGCTCACTCTGAGCTCGCAGGGACCTGGTCGTTTCTCGGGTATGACTCCAACGCACAGCAGGAAGCCAAGAAAGCTCTGGATGGAGCGGGCAATCTTTCGCGTGAGAAGCACCTGCTGGTCGAGGCCCGGTTCTACGAGACGACCAGGGATTGGGGAAAGGCCATTGAAGCCTATCAGACTCTATTCAGTTTTTTCCCTGACAATCTCGAATACGGCTTGCAGCTGGCAAACGCCGAGACTGCCGGCGGCCGAGGCAAAGATGCTTTGAAAAGCCTGGCCGCTCTGGATGCTTTGGGAGCGCCGACAGCGAACAATCCACGAATCGACATGGCCAGATCGGAGGCCGCTGCCTCGCTCGGCGATGACAAACTCAGGCGAGACACGGCAGAACTCGCGGCCGAAAGAGCAGGTGAGCAGGGGGCGAAGCTCCTGGTGGCCCGCGCACGAGATTCTGAGTGCCGAGCCTCGGCGGATCTTGGTGAAAACGAAAAAGCCAGGACTACCTGCGAAGAAGCGCGCCAAATCTACGAAGCTGCGGGAGACCGCAGCGGTTTGGCGCAGACCCTGCACGACATGGCTGAAGTCCCTATCAATCAGGGGGATTTCGCTGCGGCTGAGAAGTTGTACAGTCAGGCACTTACCATAGCGCGAGCGATCGGCAGTCAGAAAGGTCAAGCGAAAGAACTGCTCGACCTCGGTGTGATTTCCGTGAAGAAAGGAGACTTCACGACCGCGCGACGGATGTACGAGGAGTCATTCCGGAGTTACCAGATGGCGGGTGACAAGTATGGAATGGCAGGCGTGATGGGCGACACCGGCATCCTCTTGCGGGTGCAGGGGAAATTGCAGGATGCCCTTAAGCACTTTCAGAAGGCGTTCGAGTTGTCGAACGAAGTGGGACATCGAGGTTCGGCCGCGCAGGCCCTGTCGGCAATTGGAGATGTATTGTTAGAAGAGGGAGATCTGCCCGGGGCTTACAAAATGTACCAACAGGCATCGACGATTGAGCACGAGATTGGCGGAAAGAATGTCTACGCGGAAACGCTCACTCAGATGGGGCGAGTGCTTCGGCAACAGGCGAAAGCGGACGAGGCACAACGCGCATACCGTGAGTCCCTCTCTCTGCAGGAGGAACTTGGAAACAAAAGCGACGACGCCGAAACTCGTCTGGCGCTGGCGGAATTGGATTGCGATTCCGGCAACGGAGCCGAGGCGGAACAACTCAGCCGTATGGCCGTCGAAGCGTTTCGCGCGGATGCTTACACGGACGAGGAGATCTCCGCACAGTCCATGTTATCCAGAGCCCTTCTCCAACAAGGAAAGGTAGACGAGGCGCGGGCGGCTATTGCCGAAGCGGTCCGGCTCTCGGAAAAGAGCCAGGATGTAACCGTTCGAATCCCTGTGATTCTCGATCATGCCTACGTCATGGCAGCCGCGAAAAACCTGCGCGGAGCGGAGACCACCGCTCAAGACGCGCTGACCCGAGCGCGCAACCTGGGTCTTTTTCGATTGCAACTGGAGGCCGCTCTCGCCCTGAGCCAGATTCAGATGACGGGGCCAAATCGTGCTGCGGGTCGCGCCCGGCTCCAGGCCCTGGAGAAAAGCGCACGCGCGAAAGGGTTTGATTTGATTGCACGAAAAGCAGCGGATAGCCAAGGTATCCCGTAATCCAGTCCAGTAGATATTTCCCCTTGTAGCGGTTCTCATTTCGTAATCCGGCCGGCTTTAGTCAACAAACCTGTCGATTGTCCGACTGAAGGCACTTCTGACAAGGAGCAGAAGCGTGGCCCGAATGCTGAATGCAGTGGATTACAATATACCTATTGAGCCTGAGTCGCAATCTTACCGAGGAGGATGATGCGGACGACAGACCTTGGCGGTGCTCGTTAGGTTCGAGCCTCGTTAGAGATCGGTTGCGTCACAGTCAGTGCGTTTTGATTTCAACCCTTATGCGCTCCGGGTACTTTCGGGTATTCGCCTCGGCTGCGATGTTCTTCCTGCTGCTAGTGGGACGCGGCAATGGGCAAAATAAGACGCTGATCAGCCTTGATCAGGCTATCGATCTGGCTCTCGCGCACAACCATGCGATCAAAGCAACCCGAACTCTGATCCTTCAGAATCAGGCCCAGGAGATCACCGCGAACCTGCGCCCCAATCCAACTCTGGGGGTTGATACGCAGTTCGTCCCATTTTTCAGTCCGCAGTACTTTTCCAGCGACAATCTGGACCAGACGCAGCAGTTCGATATTGGAATCTCGTATCTGTTCGAACGCGGTCACAAGCGGCAACGGCGACTGCAAGCCGCCCGCGATCAGACAGCCGTCACTCGAGTCCAGGTCACCGACGCAGAGCGAACGCTCGCATTTAACGTCGGGCAGCAGTTCGTCAGCGTTTTGTTGGCGGAATCCACCCTGCAGTTCGCGCTTGAGGATCTGAAGGGTTTTCAGCAAACCGTCGACATCAGCCAGGCGCAACTCAAAGCGGGATACATCGGGGAAGGCGACTATCTAAAAATCAAGCTGCAACTTCTGCAGTTTCAGACCGACGTCTCTTCCGCCCGCCTCGCGAAAGTGCAGGCGCTCGTCTCCCTGCGTGAGTTCCTGGGATACAACGCGGTGCCTGCCGATTATGACGTGATCGGCGATCTCGCGTACCAGCCGATTCAGGCGAAAATGGAGGACTTGCAGATGAAGGCACTGCGCGATCGCCCCGACTACCGTGCGGCGGAACTGGGAGTCACGGCGGCTCAGAGCCAGATTCGGCTGGCCAAGGCCAATGCCAAGGTCGACGTAAACGGTACCTATGACTTTACCCACGTCTCCGGGGAGAATACGGCTTCCATCTTCGCGAACTTCGAGTTGCCCTTCTTCAACCGCAATCAAGGTGAGATCGCGCGTACCGGCTATGTGCTCACCCAAGCCCAAGAGCAGCAACAAGCCGCCAGCGATACGGTTCTCTCCGATGTTTCCAATGCCTACGAGGCGGTCAAAAGCAACGACGAGGTGGTGCAACTCTACACTTCCGGGTATCTTAAGCAGGCGCAGGATTCGCGCGATATCAGCGAGTATGCCTACAAACGCGGCGCCGCGAGCCTATTGGATTACCTCGACGCCGAACGCAGCTACCGGTCGGTTCAGCTGGCTTATCGCCAGGCTCTCGCATCTTATATGACAGCATTGGAGCAGTTGAAGGAAGCGGTGGGGACGAGAAACCTTCCATGATCGGGCACAAGCATTTTTGTGGAAACCGGGCAATGGTCACTGCCGTGTCGGCGATCTTGTTGGCGTTCGCCGGTTGCAGTGACTCGGGTTCGCACGCCGCCGCGAATTCCAACAACCCAAACTCGAACAACCCTGAACTATTTACCATTCCGCAGGAGCAGATGTTGCACGTGCAGGTCCTGACCGTTCAGCCTACAACGCTGACGCGTTCTCTCCGGCTGACGGGCGCGGTTGCCTACAACAGTTTTCGCACAACGCCGGTCATCACGCAGGTAAGCGGACCGGTCAGCCGAGTCGTTGTGGTTCCCGGTCAGAAAGTAACTCAAGGCCAGCCGATGTTGTACGTGGCGAGTCCCGATTACTCGCAACTCCGCACGAACTACCTAAAGGCCAAAGATGCCTACGCCTTAGCACAAAAGGCCAGCGCCCGTGCGCAAGACTTGTACCAGCATCATGCGATTGCGGAACAGGTTTTGGAGCAGGCCCAATCGGCTGAAATACAGGCCGGAGGCGATCTCGTCTCCTCACAAGCCGCATTGAAAGTCATGGGCATCACCGATCCCGACGCCCTGGTAAAAGCTCCACCATCTTTTGAGGTTCCGGTAAGAGCGCCGATTGGCGGCCTGGTCGTCGAGCAGGATGTGTCGGCGGGACAACTCATTCAGCCAGGCACGACGCAATGTTTCATGATTTCCGATGTCAGCACCGTTTGGGTGCTCGTCAATGTCTATCAGAAGGATTTGCCGTACGTACGCATCGGAGATCCGGTGACGATTCAGACGGATACGTATCCTGAAGTGTTCCACGGCCGCATTTCGTACGTCGCAGCCGCACTGGATTCAGCGACGCGGACTTTGCAGGCGCGCATCGACACCAACAATCCGGGGGAGAAGTTGAAGAAAGACATGTACGTGGTGGCGACTGTCAATGCAGGCACAATTTCCAATGCCATAGCACTCCCGGATGCCGCCATCCTGCGCGACTCGGAGAACCAGCCTTTCGTGTACGCGGCGACATCTGCGAACCAGTTTGGCAGGCGTTCGGTGACACTCGGGGAAAGTCTGAACGGCCAGACGCAGATCACGAGCGGAGTGAAAGCGGGCGATCAAGTCATCGGAAATGGCAGCCTGTTCTTGCAGTTTGCGAATTCGCTGCAGCGTTAAGTTTTTTCAGGTTTGACAGACGCTTTAGGGAACGCTGGCAACAACAGAATCCACGACACCTGAATGATTCACCGAATCGTCCAAGCGGCACTGCGGCAGAGGTTCCTGGTGCTGATGCTGACCGCATTCATCACGGTCGGCGGAATCCTTTCGTTTCAGCGGATGCCGGTGGATGCTTACCCCGACTTGTCGCCTCCGCAGGTGGAGATCATCACTCAATGGCCGGACCACGCTTCGGAAGAAGTCGAACGGTTGGTTACGCTGCCGCTTGAACTCCAGATGAACGGCGTCCCCCACATGGTGGTGATGCGTTCCATCTCGCTCTATGGTCTGTCCGATCTGAGACTGACCTTCGAGGAAAACACGGACGATTACTTCGCGAGACACATTGTTTTTGAGAGACTCGCTCAGGCTACGCTGCCCACAGGCGTGACGCCGAGCCTTGCGCCCCTATTCAGTCCCAGCGGCCTGGTGTATCGCTACGTGCTAGAAAGCCCCGACCGCAGTCCACAGGAACTGAAAACAATTGAAGACTGGGTGATCGAGAGAGCCTACCGGTCGGTCCACGGCGTGGCGGACGACTCCGGGTTCGGGGGCACGGTGATGCAATACCAGGTGCTGCTCGATCCGGCGCGCATCTACGGATACCACCTGACGATTCCCCAAGTCACAGCCGCGCTGGCGGCCAACAACTCGAATGCCGGCGGCGGCTTTTACTCGCAGGGCGGGCAGTTCTACTACGTTCGCGGAATTGGCCTGGTACGCAACACCGACGACATTGGCAACGTCGTGGTCGGCGCCAACAAGGGCGTGCCTATCCGAGTGAGGGATATCGGCGACGTGACGATCGGGCACGCACCGCGACTGGGCGAATTCGGATTCCAGAAAAATGACGATGCTGTCGAGGGCGTGATCCTGATGCTGCGTGGCGAGCAGACGCAGAACGTCCTCAAGGGAGTCGAGGCAAAAACTGAAGAACTGAATCGCCATATCCTGCCGCCTGACGTCAAGATTCATCCTTATTACGACCGCAGCGAATTGGTGGACCTCACCACTGACACCGTGGAAGCGAATCTGCTTCGCGGCATGGTCCTGGTCTTGGTCGTGCTGATCTTCTTTCTGGTCAGCTTCCGCGCTGCTGTCATTGTTGCCCTCACCATTCCGCTATCGCTTTTGTTTGCCTTCATCGTTCTGCACGCGCACGACGTCGCCGCGAATCTGCTTTCCATCGGCGCCATCGATTTCGGTATCGTCATCGACGGCACCGTGGTGATGATTGAAAACATTTACCGCGAATTGGCTCTACGCGAGGGACAGAGCTACAACCTGAACGAGGTGATCCTCGCCGCCGCGAAGGATGTCGATCGTCCGATCTTCTATTCAGTGGCCGTCATCCTCGCCGGTTATCTGCCGATCTACGCGCTCAGCGGGCCCTCGGGAAAGCTGTTCCATCCCATGGCCGAGACCATGTCTTTTGCGCTCGTTGGAGCACTCATCCTGACGCTTACGCTGATCCCTGTTCTCGCCTCCTACTGGTTCAAGAAGGGCGTGCACGAGAAGCCGAATCGCGCATTCGAGTGGATGAAGCGGAAGTACGCGGTCCAGTTGGATTGGGTCCTCGACCGCCCTAAGACCACCATCGCGATCGCGGCCCTGATCTTCGGGGCGACGCTGCTGCTCGTCCCTTTCATCGGCGGCGAATTCATGCCGCACCTCGATGAAGGCGCGCTCTGGGTCCGCGCTACCATGCCCTACACGATCTCTTTCGAAGAGGCCAGCAGCATAGCTCCCCAGATCCGAAACATTCTCATGTCCTACCCCCAGGTCACAGTAGTCGGTTCAGAGTTGGGACGTCCTGATGACGGCACCGATCCCACCGGCTTTTTCAATTGCGAGTTTTACGTTGGCCTGAAGCCTTACAAAGACAAGTCCTGGAGCGGCGAGATCAGTGAGAAGAAAGAACTCATCGAAGCGATCAACAAGAAGCTCACGGCCTTCCCCGGAATCATTTTCAACTATACCCAGCCGGCTGAAGATGCAGTAGACGAGGCCCTCACCGGCCTGAAGAGTTCCCTGGCGGTCAAAATCTATGGAGATGATCTGAGCATCCTGCAGGACAAGGCGATTCAGATCAAGAACACGCTCTCCAATGTCCCCGGGTTCACCGAGCTTACGGTTGTGCGGGAGCTCGGCCAGCCCAGCCTGCTGGTCGATGTCGACCGGAACAAGATCGCCCGTTACGGCATCAACGTCGCAGACGTTGAGGCGGTGATTTCCGCCGCAGTGGGCGGCCAGGCGGTCACGCAAGTGATTCAAGGAGAAAAGCTGTTCGATCTGGTCGTTCGCATGCAGCCCCAGTTCCGCAGCAGCGCGCATGAGATCGGGAACCTTTTGGTGGGAACTCCAGACGGCCAGCAGATTCCCCTCAGTCAGCTGGCAAATATCACTCAGGGAAACGGTGCGTCGTTCATCTATCGTGAGAACAATTCTCGCTATATCGGGGTGCAATACAGTGTCGAGGGCCGCGATCTGGAGCGCGCCGTTCGAGACGGCCAGGCCGCCGTCAAGAAAGTCGTGACCCTGCCGCAGGGGTACCGCATGGAATGGGGCGGCGAATACAGTCAGTTTCTCGAAGCCAGATCGCAAATGTACTTTATCGGCCCGCTTGCCGTGGTTCTGATCTTCATGATCTTGTTCGCTCTCTACGGGAATTTTAAA
>Ga0209517_10003570_pt1 | contig 20987 bp, 20 predicted proteins | sample PeaSoiMetSII2010_FD_187695 | JGI IMG/M metagenome (GOLD analysis project Ga0209517, IMG submission 187695) | Peat soil microbial communities from Weissenstadt, Germany - SII-2010 (SPAdes) (version 2) | ecosystem: Environmental > Terrestrial > Soil > Wetlands > Peat | place: Germany...
CCAAGGTCGCAATGTTACAAGGGCCTGCGCATGGAAATCCCACGTAACCCTTGTAACTCTTCAACCTTGTAACTCTGCTAAGAGCGTGTTTTAAAAATGAGCGGGACGCCTCGCTGAGGCGTCCGGGCCTGTCCCGGAGGGACATTTGAAAATAGCCCAACGCTTCAGCGTTGGGTGCAGGCATGAAACGACCGAGTCCCGAAGGGACGGCTGAATGAATGCGTGGACCACTCACAGATATCCTACCAGGCGCAATACGATAACACACAGGTAGGGTCCACTCGCTGAGACGTCTGCACGTGCGCCCGAGCCGCAATCACAGGGCCACACGTTCGCGCCGCGCCTCCCCCTCCAAACGCTCTCTTATTTTTAAAACACGCTCGAAAGCGCCCGCCCCGCCCCGTATTTGCAGGATTCATCGGCTCGGAGCCTAACGAGAAACCGGTGACCGGTATATTCGTATTTTGGACAAACCGATTAGCAAATTGATTGAAATCATGCGTTCACAAAAACGCCCCAAAGGGTGTAGAAGTGGCGCACGGCGGCGTGCGCAATGCCGAGTCCGAGAGCGGCCTCGGCACGACTGGTGGCGTCAGCCGGCGGCTTTTCACAAGTTGATGACTTCTCCGATCGGGCCGTTACCAAAGCCACCAATAAGCGAGCACCGTGAGGATTGCGACACCCGACAGGTGCAAACGCCAGTCCGACAAGCCCTGGAATGGTTCCAACGACCCACCCCAGTTAATCGTAGTCTGTTGCAGCTTGGCGGCGTCGGTCTTTTTCGTGAACGCCGAGACGGAAAAAAGAATGAACGTGATCACCAGCGAGCCCCATAGCCCGCGATAGGTGTAGTTCTCGGTAATGGGGTAGTGCAGTAGCGGGAAAATCTGTGCGGCCGCACCTTTGTTCGGCAATAGGGCGTCAACCACGAAGAGCGCCGAAAGCGCGATCCCGGAAAGGAAAGAGGCGGCTGCTCCCGCAAACGTTACGCGCTTGCTTAGCACGCCAAAAATGATGGCCGGAGCCAGCGGCATCGACAGGTAGATCGAAATCGTCTGCAGGTATTTATAAATCCCCTCGGGCTGCCAGGCGATGATTCCCGCGGCGCCTACGCCCAGCGCCATCGCCACTATAATCGCCAAACGGCCGAGCCGCACCTGGTCCGCCTCGGCGATCTTTGGCCGGAATCGGAGGATGAAATCACGCACCGCGATCGTCGAAACCGAATTCATCACGGCAATGGTCGAACACACCACCGCCCCGAGCAGAGCCGCCAGGACGTACCCGCGCAGGCCGCTCGGCAAAAGGTTGTCCAAGATCCAGATGAAAGTGCCCCGGCTGTCGCGCACGCTGATGTGCGGATTGAGCGCCAGGGCGATCACGCCCGGCAACGCGAAGATGAAGATCGGCGTCAGTTTCAACAGTGCCGCGAACATAGCGCCCCACCGCGCCTGCTTCAGGTCCCGGGCGCCGAGCAAGCGCTGGACGTTCACTTGGTCCATGCCCCAATAGAAAAGGCCGGCGTATAAAACCGTCAGAACCACACCCCAGAACGGATACACCGGATCGGTCCACGCCTTGTGGATGTGCATCGCATCCGGCACGGGAGAGGACTGCACCGCCGCGCATAGCGCCCTCCAGCCACCGACCTTGTGCAGGCCTGTAAAGAGTATTATCCCCGAACCAACGATCATGATGGGCGAATGGATCGCGTCGGTGTAGGCCACGACCCCAAAGCCGCCAATGATCGTGATGAGGGCCGTGATCACTCCCATAATCAGCACGCTCGGCATGATTCCCCAGCCCGTGACCGCCTGCATGACCAGCGCCCCGGCATACATCGTGAAGGCCATCTTCGTAACGATACAAATGAAGACCATAAGGCCAGAGAAGCACATCCGCGCTTCGGACCGATAGCGTAGTTCGAGGAACTCGGGGATGGTGAAGACCTTGTTCCTTATATAATACGGCAGCAACACCGCCGCTGTGATGCCCAGGGCTACGACCGTAATGAGCTCCACAGTTCCCGCACAAATCCCGTACCGGTAAGAGTCACCGGACAACCCTACCATGTGCTCGGAGCCGATATTCGTCGAAAAAAGCGATGCACCGACGACCGACCACGTCAGTGTCCTCCCAGCCAGGAAGAAACTGCTGCTGTCGGCCTTCTTCCGCGCCAGCAGTCCCAGATACAGCCCCAGCGCCACGTTGAAAGCCAGCGCTGCCAGGCAGATCGTCCAATCGATCGACGTCAGGTGGAGTTGCATGGTTCAGCCGCGCAAAATCGTTCGCGAGGATAGGAGGCGAGCGGGGCCTGTCAAGTGCGAATAGCAAATGCGCAGGTGCTCCATATTGATTTGACTCATCGCGTTGCCGTCCTCTTTGTCGGGGTCGCTCCGGAAGAGATGCCGGTACTGGCACGCTCTTGCCGGATTGAGGCGCAGTCTGGCGGCCAGGTGCTGCATTTCAAACAGCCCGGGGGCAAGGAGGCCGAAGTGCCCTCGATTCAGAAACGGCAGTGATGGGGCCTGCGGTAGTTTGTGTTCCCGCTCGACTCGGCTCCACCATTTGCTTTAAAACCGTAAGGCACAAAGTGAAATCACTCTTTCTAGGTTTTTTGGCGCTCAATTGCCTCTTGAACCCGTTAATGGCTCAGCGGCCGAGCCGAGCGATGCAGAGGCGGCCCAATATCGTTTTCATTCTCATTGATGACATGGGCTGGACCGATGGGGGGTGCTTGGGCAGCAAGTTCTACCAAACGCCGGAGATCGATAAGCTGGCCGCGTCCGGCACACGATTTACTCAGGCCTACGTGGCCTGTGCCGTGTGCTCGCCGACCCGCGCCGCGCTGATGACCGGAAAATATCCGGCGCGGCTTCATATCACCGACTGGATTCCGGGCGAGAACGTGCCGAAAAACAGCCGCTTCCGTCCGCCGGATTGGCAGCAGCATTTGCCACTGGAGGAAACGACTCTGGCCACGGCTCTCAAAACGCTTGGCTACGCCACCGCCCACGTAGGTAAGTGGCATCTCGGCGGCGGCAAGTTCCTTCCGCAGTATCAGGGTTTCGACACCAACGTTGCGGGTGGCGACACCGGCCATCCGGCGTCGTATTTCTGGCCGTATGGGGCTCCAAAAGATCCCCATCGCGTGCCCGGTCTTTCCGAACGCGCCGGCAAGCCGGGCGATTATCTCACCGACCGGCTCACGGACGAGGCGTTGCATTTCATCGAGCAGAACCAACAAAGGCCCTTTTACCTGAACTTCGCCCATTACGCGGTTCACTCGCCCCTCCAGGGCAAACCTGAATTGATCGAGTTAGCCGGCGAACGGCCTGGTGCTGACGGCCAAAGCAACACCGTTTACGCCGCCATGCTTCGCAGCGTGGACGAAAGCGTGGGCCGCGTCCTGAACAAACTGGATGAACTTCACCTCGCTGACCATACCCTAATCGTTTTCACTTCTGACAATGGAGGTGCCGTCCATTTCGGCGAGCCGCCCGCCACCTCGAACTTCCCGTTGCGGATGGGCAAAGGCTATGCCTATGAGGGCGGATTACGTGTGCCCTTGATCATGAGGATGCCGGGAGTGACACAGCCCGGCAGCGTCTGCGCTACGCCGGTCATCACCATGGATTTTTTCCCGACACTCCTCGAACTTGCCGGGGCCGGCAAATCCGCCAGCCGAACGGCGATGGACGGCGTCAGCCTGGTGCCGTTGTTACGCGGCGAGCCCTCTCGACCGCACGACGAACTTTTCTGGCACTACCCGCATTACTGGAACGGCGGCAAAGTCTCGCCCTACAGCGTGGTGCGTGCCGGAGATTGGAAGCTGATCCGTTTCTATGAAAGCGGACGGGAAGAGCTTTACAATTTGCGAACCGACTTATCCGAGAAGAACGACCTCGCTCCGTCGAATCCGGAAAAGCGTAAGAAGCTGAGCACGCGTCTCGACGAGTGGCTGAAGGAAGTTGGCGCGCAAATGCCGGTACCCAATCCCGATTATGCCCCCGCCCAATTTCATGGCCCGGGGCAGCCATGAGGGCCACATGGTTGCCTGTTGACATACATAGCCGCACAAGGTATATTCCGACCATGCTTGCAAAAGAGCTCGTAGCGGCCTCGACCGAGCCGTTGATTTTGTCCCTGCTCTCCCGGGGCGAGAGTTACGGCTACGCGTTGATCCAGGAGGTCAGGCAACTTTCCGGAGATAAGATTGAGTGGACTGACGGGATGCTCTATCCCGTCTTGCACCGTATGGAAGAAAACGGCTGGATCAAATCGCGCTGGGTCGAGATGGAGAACGGGCGCAAGCGCAAATACTACTCCCTCAAGAAGGACGGCCACCAAGTACTTAAGCAAAAGCGTGAACAATGGACCCTGATTTCTTCGGTCTTCAAGGGTCTCTGGAAGGAGCAACATGTTTGACCTGGACCACGAGATCGAGAAATGGCGTCAGCAAATGCTGGCTGCCGGGATCAAGACTCCCGTGCCACTCGAGGAACTGGAAAGCCATCTCCGCGAAGACGTCGAAGAGCAGGTGCGTTCGGGATGCGATGTCCAGCAGGCCTTCGCAACGGCCGCCGAGCGGATCGGGCACCCCGGCGTCCTTAAGGAGGAGTTCAAGAAAGTTAAAACTACAAAACACGTTCTTAAGCGAAAGCTGGTTTGGGCCTTAGCAGCCGCCGCTTTTCTGAGTTGCTGGATCGAGTTTGGCCAATCCCCGGCACTCGTGTTCGCCTATGGGATCCTACTCACCGGGCTGATTGTCGCCACCTTCGTTGATTTCGCGCATTTCATGATCCCAGACGCCATCAGTATCGGCGGCATCTTTGCAGGACTTCTGTGTTCTTTGCTCCTGCCGCAACTGCACGGGCAGAGGCTCCTGATCGCGGGCCTGTGGCAAAGCTTGCTTGGCATCGGCGTTGGCGCGGGACTGCTTTATCTCATCCTGCGACTGGGCAAGCTGGCCTTTGGGCGGCAACGCCTCGCCCTTCGCGGCGATGCCAAGATCGTCTTTACCGAGAGCGCCATGCTTTTGCCCGATAAGGCCGTTTCGTACGATAAATTATTTTATCGCAAGTCAGATGCCATCACACTCGATGCGCGCACGGTCAACCTTGCCGGTCATTCTTACCACGATGTCCCTGTGCGCCTGACGCCGGCCAGCCTGCAAATTGGCAGCGACGAATTTGACCCCGCGGAAGTGGCTCATTGGGAGGCCACCGGCGCAGCAATCACCCTCCCTCGAGAGGCCATGGGCATGGGCGACGTCAAACTCATGGCCGCCATTGGCGCGTTCCTGGGCTGGCAGGCGGTCGTTTTTTCACTAATGGCCAGTTCTCTGATGGGTTCGCTGGTAGGATGCGGCTTGATTGCGGCGCGCCGCCGCCAATGGTCTGCTCGAATGCCCTACGGTCCTTACCTTGCCGCCGCGGCGACCATTTGGGTTTTCGCAGGCAAGCGATTGCTGGGCGCGCTCCTTACGCCATAAACCTCGAATCAACTGGTTTAAGTCAAAGCGCTGTGTAAGTCCCAACCGCTGACCAAGCCAGCCGGCATCGGCTTGGACCAGTTGCTTCGCCTCCCTGCCCCAATTCGCGTCAAGTTTGTCTTCCGCCGCCTGGTCGCTGAAGGTTGCACGTTGTTAAAAGTTCAGCGTTCCTCCGTGTCCTCTGTGCCTCAGTGGTGAAAAAGTCCTCCCGCCCTCCTCCGGCCGAGCCGACAAATTTGATGGTTTTCCGTTTTTTCCCAAAATCCACTCGAACAACCCGAAGGTGGGCCTGCCCACCGTGGCCTTGGCGAAGGTGGGCCACACCCAATCACACTCTCGATCACACCTACCGATCACACTTAATGACACCTAGTAACACTCACTAACACCTAATCACACCAAAAAATAGAAACCCATGGCCGCACGCGCCGTGCCCCAAGCGCAGAAATCGCTATCGTGCCGTGGGGGTCTTCTTTTCCTCAAGGATGAGCAGCCAGTCGTGGCTGCAGCCGGCGGGCGGAGGACAAGTCCAGGAGCCGAGGTCGTCGGGGCGGATTACGCCGATTTCCGTCCTGAGACCGGTCACCGGATCGAAATAGGAGGCGGTGTAGCCGGCATGAATACCAAGATCCCGGCAGAGCACGGCCCTGCTTTCCGGCGCGTAGGTCATTCTCACGACACCGGAAAGGCCCGCGGATTGCGGTCCATAGCTATCCTGGGCCGGCTGATCCCCGGTAAAGACAGCCCATTCCGGGTGCGGCTGAAACTGCTGCCAGGGATATTGCATCAGCAATCGTTTGCCATACCCAACTTGTGCCGAGCCGGGAAGGCGCATGGCGTCGTCCCAGGGAATCTTGCCATAAGTGCCGCCGTGGGGTGATTTGCCGTGTGGATCGCCCGGACGGTTGCATTGCCAGATGCCGTTGGCGCCGTAAGTGTGCCCCGCCGCCCCATTCATCAGGCAAAGCCAGAACATCCGGCGCGTCCATTCCGTTGGCAGGGAGTCGTTCAACATTTCATAACTGGCCTCGCCGTCGATCACCGGCAGCACCGGTTGGTCGCCGTAGGATTCTCGCACGGTGCGCACGGTGACCGGCACGGCGTCGCGCTGGCCGTGCGGCGTTTGCAACAGGTCAATGTCCAGCAGAGCCGAATCATCGGTAGCGTGGCGTGCCGACGGCCGTCCAAGGCCCGTGGGATGCACCGCGAGAGGCCGATGAAAAGGGTCAGTCTGCCGAATATATCGCATCACCTCGGTCCAGTCGCTGACTTGTTTGCGGTCGTCGTAAGGAAAGCCTTTGGCCAGGTACCAGGGAAGATTCGCCTCGCCCGCCGCGCACCAGACGACCGGCATGGCGGCGTATCGGGCGATGAGATAACGCCAGTGCGCCTTCATCTTCTGGACTCCCATCCAGGGCATGAAATATCCCCAAGCTCCCACGATGCAGGGCGTCAGTCCTTGATCGACCAGGTATCGCAGCCGTTGGTCGGCGGCGTCAAAATATTCGGGGCGGATGCGGGCGTAATTGGTTTCCCACGGAAAGCCCGCTTCATTGGCGCCGCGTGGATCAAAAGGAAACATGTCCGGATAAAGGCCGGCCACGATTTGGATTACTGTGAAACCCTTTCCCTTGCGGTCGGCAGCGAGTTGTTGGAACTCGTCCGGGAAGTGCAGGCGGGCGCTCAAGCCCATCCACCAGGTGTCGCCGAGCCAAAAGAAGGGCGTGCTGTCGGCGTGTTCGAGGAAGCGGTGGTTCTCACCTACGCGCAGCGGACCGTGCAGGTAAAGTGGATTGTTGCCCGTGAAAGGCCGTATTTCCACTCTACCTTTGATGCCATGCAGGCCCCGGTTAGCGGTGTCCGTGCATTCGGTGCGGAAGGTGTGAGTGCCCGGCACCGCCGACGCATAACGGACCTTCCACACCTTTCCGCCCGCCCAAAACGCCGGCACGCGCAATTCCCGCCGTTGCGGGTCGAGGAAGACAGCGGTTAAGGAAACGTCATTGAAGGGGTCGGCATAAGAGCGGGCGCTGGTGAAGGTTATTTCGGTGAAAACATTGGCCTGGGTCTGCACTGCCAAGGCGGCAAAAGAGACGCCAACCCAAAGCGCGAACGCAAAGACCGTTTTCATGGGGCGGAGTTGCCTCCCTCCGGGAGGGCAAGCCCCCTTGGGATGGAGGCCTGCGAGAAAAAGAAAAGGCAGAGAGAGCGGTACATAAAAAACCCCACCAGTGCCGTGTGTAACAGTTCCTTTGAACTTGTTCGAAACAGGTGGGACCCGCAGAGATGCTTTCGACGTCCAATTAAGGCCTGTCGGCCACACCCCAGCTAAAGTCCCTTGATTTATTTACTACGGTCCAAGGACATAGTTTCTAATCACGAGCATAGGCAGGGAAAACTTCCCAAAATTCATAACTTCCAAAGAACCAGCGGCACCGTTGCGCGCTTTCTGAGAAGAGTATCGGCCATGATTGCCCGGGGCTCAAGAAAAAAGTTCCTCAAAATCAAAGTTTTTTTCTGGGAAATCTAGAGAAGGGTCTCGTTTTCTTTCAAAGGAGCGGGGAAGGATAGCCTCCGCAACCCGACTACAAAGCGGGTGGGCGGCGCTTGCGGACGACGGGCCTCGCGAAAGCGGCACGGAGGTTATGATTGTGAAGGCCGCCGGCGGCCCCAGAGAAAATAGAAAGGCACGCCGGTCAGGACGATGACCAAACCAGGGAGGGTGGTCTGGGTTTTATAAAGGAGCAGCACGAGCATAATAGCACTGGCCGCCGCGACATAGAGCAGCGGGACAACCGGGTAGCCAAAAGCACGGTACGGCCGTTCCGCAGCCGGGCGTTTGCGGCGGAGCACAAATAGCCCGACGATGGTGAGCACGTAAAAGATCAGCACGGCGAAAACGACATAATCGAGCAGATCGCTATAAAGATTACCATAGATTTCACGCCCGGTGGCGGCATCGACGCCCAGGCGAGTGCGAGGCAGGACGAGCAGGACGGTCCAGAGGCATTGCAGAAGCAGTCCCGCCGCCGGCACGCCGCGCGCGTTAAGTTTGCCAGGCGCCTGGAAAAACAGGCCATCACGAGCCATCGCGTAATAGACTCGCGCGCCGGCCAGGATCAGGCCGTTGAGGCACCCGAAAGTGGAGATCATAATGGCTGCGGCCATGATGATCGGGCCGGAGCCCCGGAACACCGCATCGATGGCGGCAGTGGCGACACGGTCGTCGGGCGCGTGTTGAATTCCAGCGAGGGGCAAAAGGCAGAGATAAGCGACGTTGGCGAGCAGGTAGAGGGTGGTGACGAGGGCAGTGCCTGCGGCTAGCGATAAGGGAATATTGCGGCGTGGGTCCTTAACTTCGCCGGCGGTGAAGGTGATGTTGTTCCACGCGTCGGCAGAAAACAACGAACCGACCTGGGCGACACAGAACGCAATAAAGAGGCCGAAAAGGCCGTCGGTGGCTCCGACGGTGGGGAGGAAGGACAGGTAGGGCGTGATTTGCGTCGTGCCGCGAGGCGTCCAAAGGTCGTGGAAGTTGGCTTGAATGACGCCGGCATTGCGGCCGATGAGCAAGCCCAGGAGAATGAGGGCTACCAGCGAGAGGGTTTTGGCCGAGGTGAAAAGGTTCTGAATAAACTTGCCAAGGCGCAATCCACGGGTGTTGAGGACGGTGAGCAGAATAATTATGACGATGGTGGCCAATTGCTGCGTGGACAGGCTGAGCGCGTATTTGGAGGAGAGATTCACGGGCGCGATGAGCCAGGCGGTGGGGGAGATGGCCGGCACCAGCACACCCAGGTAGCGGGCGAACGCGACCGCCACGGCGGCGATGGTGCCGGTTTGGATAACCAGAAAGGAGGACCAGCCATAGAGGAATCCCCATAACGGACTGTACGCCTCGCGCAGGTACACGTACTGCCCGCCAGCCTGGGGCATCATGGCGGCCAACTCGCCATAGCTCAAGGCGGCGCTGACGGTCAGTAAGCCGGTGACTAGCCAGGCCATCAGCAACCAACCGGCTGAGCCGAGTTGGTGGGATATGTCCGCCGACACGATAAAGATGCCCGAGCCTATCATCGAGCCGGCGACCATCATCGTCGAGTCGAGAAGTCCCAAGCCTTGAACGAACCGGCGTTCCTGCGGGGGCGAGGTTGTTTCGGTCGATGGCATAAGTGTTCTGGTTCAGGGCTCAGCCTCGCGGTTTGGCCAGGCGGCTGCGGCGAACCCCATAAAGAAAATAAAACACGAGCCCGATTGCCAGCCAAACTACAAACCGGACCCAAGTGACGCGGGGCTGTTCGGCCATCAAGAAGCCGCAGGAGGCAATGGCGGCGAGGGGAACCCAGGGCACGAGGGGAGTGCGGAAGGGACGTGGCCGATCGGGGTCGGAACGGCGCAGGATGAGGATTCCGGCGGCCACGAGAACGAAAGCGAAGAGCGTGCCGATGTTGCAGAGATCGACGACCTCATCGATGTTGGCCACGGCCGCAAAGACCGCCACGAAGACGCCCGTAATGATGGTTGTAACGTGGGGCGTGCGGAACTTCGGGTGGACTTTGGCCGCCCAGGCTGGCAGCAAGCCGTCACGCGCCATGGAGAAGAAAATGCGCGGCTGACCAATCTGAAACACGACCAGGACGGAGGTGGTGGCAAAGACCGCGCCGAAGGAAATCAGGCCAGCAGTCCAGGTCAAACCGCGCAAGGAGAAAGCTTGGGCCAATGGGTCGGCAACTCCCGTGAACAGGTCCCACTTGACCATCCCGGTGAGCACCAAGGCCACGGCGATGTAGATGACAGTGCAGACGACGAGGCTGGCCATGATCCCAATGGGCATGTCGCGTTGCGGGTTGCGGGTCTCCTCGGCTGCCGTGGAGACCGCGTCGAACCCAATGTAAGCGAAGAAGATGCTAGCGCCGGCACTGGAGATTCCTTTGAAACCATTAGGGGCAAACGGCACCCAGTTGGCCGGCTTTACGTACCACGCGCCGACCGCGACAAAGAAGGCGATGATGGCCAGCTTCAGAATCACCATGGTCGAATTGAACCCAGCGCTTTCGCGAATGCCACGCACGAGCACCCAGGTCACCAAGGCCACGATGAGGACCGCGGGCAGGTTGAAAATTAGTGGAATGCCCAGGAGGCGTGGAGCGGAGGCATAGGCAAGGAGTTTCTGGGTGCCCAGTCCGGCGAAACCTGAGAGGTCAAAGGTCTCGGCTTGGAAAACGGTTGGCGGCAAAAGCCCGGTATTCATCACTGCCGAAGCTAAGTTCGTGACGTTGCCCCAAGCGGAGGATAAGTGCTTGAAGCTTTCTGCCGCGGAGCGATAATCCGTACCCAACCAGGACGGCCAACCAAGGTGTAGCCACGTCAGCAGACTCTGGAAATAGTCCGACCAGGAAATGGCCACGGCCACGTTGCCGACGGCGTATTCGAGGATCAAATCCCAGCCGATGATCCAGGCAACCAGTTCGCCCAGCGTGGCATAAGAGTAGGTGTAGGCCGAGCCCGAGACGGGCACCATGGCGGCAAACTCCGAATAGCACAGGGCAGCAAATCCGCAGGCGACAGCAACGAGCATGAACGAGACCACCAGGGCAGGCCCGGCCCCCGTGTGTTCACCTCCGCCCGAGGCGGCGGTGCCGACCGTCGAGAAGATGCCCGCGCCGATGATAGCGCCGACGCCCAAGAGAGTAAGTTGGAAGGGCCCCAGCACGCGCCGGAGTTGGTGCTGCGGTTCAACGGTCTCGCCCACCAAATGGTCGAGGGATTTCCGGCGAAAAAGGTGGGTCAGCACGGGCTCAATTCAAGGGTGTTCGAATGTATGAAGATTAAGACGGAGGGTTCGGAGGAATTTAGTTCAAGGACAAATCCTCGGGCATTTGCGAGAGCAATTTGTATTTCCAGCCTTTTTGGCGCAGGATGGATTGCCAGAGTTGATCGGGGTCGGGGTCGAACACCAGTTCCAGAGAAGCCGGATGCGTCAACCAGGCTTTGCGTTTCATTTCGTCCTCGAGTTGGCCCGGGCTCCAGCCCGCGTAGCCCGCGAAGAGCTTGATCTTCCGCGAGGAGGAGAACGACTCGCCCAACTCCATCAGGGCATCCAGAGAATGGCCCAAGCTCAGGTTCGGCATCACGTTGGCGTCCGGCTGGAACTGGTCTGAGTGAAGGAAACTCAAGGCGGAGGGTTGCACTGGACCCCCGAGGTAGAGCGGACAGGCCTTCAGAACGTCCGGCAAGTCGGCCACGATCATCTCACCTACTTTGCTGCCGGTCGCCCGATTAAGCACGAGCCCGAAGGCGCCTTCGGCGTCGTGCTGGCAAATGAGCACGACGGTGCGTTGGAAAAACGAACCGCGCAACTGGCCGCTGTCGAGCAGCAATTGGCCTTTCAAATATTTGTCCGCTTCCGGCATAAGCAGGCAATCCACGTCGCGGCTGCCATAAAGCCAATCTGGATGAATTCGGACGGATGTCAAAGCTTTGTCTGGAGGGAAACCGGTGGCAACGGTCGATGAGGAATGAGGGATGATAGATGATAGGAGGGGCGGGGAGCGTGGGATTGGTCGTTGCGGGTCACAGACCCGCGGTCCTCCCAAGCTGCGGCAAATCCGTCGTGACAAGTCGGCGCGGGCGTTGTCTAATTACTCGTGAATGCAACCGTGAGCGGACCGCCGGCAGAACGCAGGGGTTCGAAGGGGTCCCCGGCCGGGCTGGGGACCGACGAGTTTGCTGAGCTCTATAACGAGCACAGCCGGGCGATCTATTACCTGGCCTTGAGGATGCTCGGGGACCCGCAGAAGGCGGAGGACGCGACGCATGACGTATTCTTGAAGGCGTTCCGCAAGATGGACCAGTTCCGGCGCGAATCCTCCTGGCGCACCTGGCTTTACCGGATTGCCATCAATCATTGCCGCAATCTCCAGCAGACCTGGCAAGACCGGCATATCTTCTCGAACGTGGACGAGGCGGTGTGGGAAACCACCGCGGCACGAACCGATTCGCCCCTGCGTGTTCTGGAGACTAAGGAACTGGGCCAGCGGATTCAAAAGGCCCTCGATGCTTTGCCGACGGAGTACCGCCTGCTCCTGCTGCTGGTCGCCGACGAGCAATTAAGTTACGAACAGGTGGGGATTTTGACTGAACAATCGCCCGATGCGGTGCGGGGTAAATTGCACCGTGCCCGCAAGGCCTTCGCGGCCTTGTTCCAAAAAGATGAAACAACAGCGCAAATACACGTCACAAGAACAGGAACAACAAAGCGCGCTTGAACACCAGGCCGAGCAGACCTCGGTCCAGGAGTTTGGCAGTGTGGAAGAGATGCTGCGGCACGATGCGTTGCATACGCCGGTGCCGCCGACGATTGCCCACCGCTTGAAGCAGTCCATTGGGCCAGTAGCACCGCCGCAGCGTTCCTGGTGGCGCCGGCTGTTCGGCTCGTAAACCGATGAAAACGGCTTGGCATCGTATTCTCGCGCCAGTGACGCCCGGCGTCCGCATCTTGTGGATAGTGATCGCGGCTCTTTTCCTGGCGAGGGTGGCGGGAACTTTTTCTCATGCCTACAACCTGTACCCATGGCTGGCTCTCAGCGGCCCAGGGTTTCTATCGGGGCGGGTGTGGACCGTCGTAACTTATGCCTTTTTGCCCGCGACGCTGCTAGACCTTTTGTTCAATGGGCTGGCTCTGGTTTTCCTTGGAAGCCAGCTCGAACGGGTTTGGCCGCGCGCCCAGCTTTGGACGTATTGCCTGGTGGCGGCGGTGGGCGCCGGCTTAGTGAAGGTGTTGCTCCAACCAGCGACTCCCCGCCTTTTCGTCGGCACGGCGCCACTGTTCTTTGCCTTTATAGCCGCATGGGCCTGGGTGTTCGGGCATGAAAAGGTCATGTTCTTTTGGGAGATGACAGTGCGGCAGTCGGCCGCACTGCTGGCCTTAATCGGGGCGGTAATGCTCTTCTTCAGCGTGGGGATGATGGATGCTGTTCTTACCCTTTGTGGCGGCGTCGCCGGCTGGTGTTACCTGCTGGTGGCGGAAAAAATCCGTCGCCGCCAGCCAAGCCGGCGCGTGGATTCGGAACGAATCGGGCGCTTGGAGTTATGATCTACTCTGAGAAAACGGCCTCACTCCCCCTGCCCTCTGTTCCTGAGGAGGACAAGGAGAACTTCCGGTGGTCACGACACAAAACCGGTTCAGAGTGCGAGGGCGCGGCCAGCAGCCTGGAGCGTTTTCATCAACAGCCGGGGGTGTTGCTCGATCGGCCCGGGCTGGCGCGGCTGCGGGCTCAAAGCGCACGCGAGGCGCTGGCGAATTGCCACTTCTGCGAACACCATTGTGGGGTCAATCGCCTGGCTGGCGAGCAGGGCCTTTGCCACGCGGGCTCGCAAGCGCGCTTCTTTGAGGCGCAATCGGAGGTTTCGGACGAACTGGAATTCATACCGGTATTCGCAGTGAAGCTGAGCGGGTGCGACCTGCGGTGCGACTTCTGCATTACGGGCGCGCCGAGCTGGAATGCCCGGGCGGGAGAGAATTTTTCGGCGCAGGCCATGGCCGCCGAAGCCGAGTGCGCGCTGGCTCGGGGGGCGCGTTCGATCATGGTGCTCGGAGGGGAGCCGACGATTCATTTGCCGGCGGCGCTGGACTTGGTCGCGGAATTGCCCCAAACCTCAAAGCTAATCTGGAAGACCAACGCTCACGGCTCAGCCCAAGCACGCGAATTGCTCGACGGTATGTTCGACGTTTGGCTGGCGGATTTCAAATTTGGCAACGACGCGTGCGCCTTGCGGTTGGCCAGGGTTCCCGATTATGCCCGGGTGGTGAAGGAAAACTTGCGCTGGGCCAATGAGCACAGCGAATTGGTCGTGCGCCATTTGCTGATGCCCGGCCACTTGGATTGCTGCTGGGCACCGGTGGCACGCTGGCTGGCACAGGAATTAGCCGGTGTGAAGGTCAATCTGCGCGCCGGGTTTTGGCCCGCTTGGCACGCGGCGCGCCATCCCGAACTGCGGGGCAGTGTTACCGCCGCCGAAAGCGAGCGTGGTTTCGCTTTGGCGCGGGAACTGGGGCTGAATCTGATCGCATGAGCATGACCACCTCTGAAATTCTCATTTTGCCTGACGGCACAGTTCTGGCGCACAATATTACGCCTGAGATGGCCGCGGCGCTTCATGAATTGAACCCGCAGGATGAAACCATCGGTCGCCGCGTCTGCCCGTCCGGCGCCGGCCGGGAGACGCACAACGGTGAGCTGGTCAGCCGATTTCGCGCCCATAAGTCGAGGGATCAAGATTATGATTCTGAATAAGAGAGGGACATGAACTTTCAAGCTGAACTCGAGACCCTCATCCGCGCGCGGTACCCGATCCTTTATGTCATTTCGAGCGAGGAGATGCGGGTGCAGAACCTCGTGGTGGAGATCGCCAAGAAACGCCAGAAGAAAGCGTTCGAGTGGAGCTACAGCACCGGCATCGTTCCGGCCGGAACCTCCATTCAATCGCAGAAGAATCGCAGCGCCGCCACCAAGGACCCTCTGATGGCCCTGGACCAGGTCATTGAGCAGGTCGAACCGGCCATTTTCGTGTTCAAGGACTTCCATCCGTTTCTGACCAAGAACAATTTTGCCATCGTTCGCAAACTCAAGGAGATCGCGCTCCACCTCAAGAACAGCTTCAAGACGATCATTTTGGTGTCGCCCGTGATGGAAATTCCGATGGAGCTGGACAAGGAAATGACGGTATTGAATTACCCGCTGCCCGAGCGGCAGGAGTTGGGCGAACTGCTCGATAAAATCATTGGGGATGTCAAGCAGTTCAAGCAGGTACATATCGAGTTGGACAACGGCGGGCGCGAGCGGCTGTTGCAGGCGGCCTTGGGACTGACGCTCGGCGAGGCCGAAAATGTTTTCGCCAAGATCATCGTCAAGGGCGAGCGGCTGAGCGGCGACGATGTCAACGAAGTGTTGGCTGAGAAGCAACAAATTATCCGCAAGAGCGGTTTGCTCGAGTATTACTCGACCAACGAGAGCTTTGCCAATGTCGGTGGGATGGCCATTCTCAAGGACTGGCTGAACAAGCGGGCGGCGGCGTTCACGGACGAGGCCCGCGCGTTCGGTTTGCCGGCACCGAAGGGGATTCTCATGCTCGGAGTCCAGGGGTGCGGGAAAAGCCTTTGCGCCAAGGCGGTGTCGAATCACTGGCAACTGCCGCTGCTACGCTTTGACATGGGCCGGATGTTCGGCAGCCTGGTTGGGTCATCCGAAGAAAACGTGCGGCGCGCAATTTCCGTGGCGGAGTCGGTCGCCCCGGCCATTCTGTGGGTGGATGAGATCGACAAAGCGTTTGCTGGTTCCCAAGGCTCGGGCGCCACTGATGGTGGAACCACGGCGCGGGTCTTCGGCACGTTCCTGACCTGGCTCTCCGAAAAGAGCGCGCCGGTGTTTGTGGTGGCGACGGCCAACGACATTTCCCAATTGCCGCCGGAGCTGTTGCGCAAAGGGCGCTTGGACGAGATTTTTTTCGTGGACTTGCCCAGCGAGGAAGAACGGACGGAAATCTTTCGCATTCATTTGGCCAAGCGGGGCCGGCCGCCCGAGCAGTTTGATCTGGCGGCGCTGGTTGGACCCAGCAAAGATTTTAGCGGCGCCGAAATTGAGGAAGCGATTAACAGCGCGCTCTATGACGCCTTTTACTCGCAACAACCATTGACCACGCCGCACATTCTCGAGGCCCTGGGCCAGACGGTTCCCCTGGCCAGGACCATGGACGAACAAATCAATCGCTTGCGGAGTTGGGCCGAAGGCCGGGCGCGCAACGCGAGTGTGGCCCGGGCGGCCCACGGCGATGGCGCAGCCCGGCGAATGGAATTGTGATCCCCAGACGGCATGGGCCCATTTTGGACCAGCTTCTTCGAACACCTCAAGGACTGCGGACGCAACGCCGCGGTGTTCTATCTGGCCTTGGCAGGCGTATTTCTGTCGCTCATAGCCGGCCTCATTCTCTACGAGACCGGGCTGTACCGCTATCTGATCCGTGCAGCTCCCTTTATGGGCTTTTTCGTGCTCGCCTGGACGGTCCTCGCGATTCGCCGGCTCCGTGAGCGTCGCCGCCAGCGCTGGCAATTCCAGAAACTCTCGGAGGACGAACTGCGTGTCGCCCGCTCCAAGCTGAGGAAGGACAGAAGCGGCTAGGGAGCCAGCGCTAAAAGCTCATTGTGCTAGGGCTGGGGTGGAGTTTCGTCCGGCTCGGCGGACTCGCCAACAGGTGGTTTCCCCGCTTTCCCCGAGTGGGAGAAGACGCGGGCAAACTTCAATCCGATCAGAGCAAGGAGAACCAGCAAGTAAATCCTCAGGGCCCAGAGAGCAACTCGGACGGTGGGTGTGGTTTTGATGCGTGGCATAGGTTAGTTCGAGTTCAGGCTGGGAGTTGAATTTTCGCGTTTTTCATCAGGTCCTTGTAGCGAACCACGCCCAGGACGTGATCATGGGCGTCCACCACCGGTAACATACGGAACTGATATTTAGCGAACATTCCCGCCAAATCTTCGCGCAGCGCATCCTGCTCCGCAGTAACGACCGGCGAGATCATCAGGTCACTAAGGCTGGTATCCGGTTGTGCGATAACCAGGTCGCGCAGATCCACCAGACCCAGAAGAGACTTTTCCTCACCCACCACGATATAAAGATAAGAGATGTTTCTGCGGTCAGAGGGAGTAGAGCGGAGGCTCGCCAAAACATCGCCGACCTTGGTATCTTTGAAAAACGCCAGAAACCGGTCACTCATCAGCGTCGAGGCCAGCACGTCTGCATTCGACAGGACCGCCTGCACGCGCGCGGCACGCGGAGGCGTCAGGCGCGTCATCAACTCGCCGACCTTCTGATGAGGGAGATCCGAGAACAGATCGGCGACCTGGGCAACGGACATTCGGGCCAGCACTTGGCGGGCTTTCTCCTCGCGCAGAAAGGCAATGAGCTGCCGCTTGGCGCGGGGCTCGGCCTCGACCAAGACTTCGGCGGCTTTTTCCGGATCCAAGGCCGAGAACATGGCCTGTTGCTCGTCGCCGGACAGAACCTCGAGCGCGTCGGCCAGGTCTTCGCTGGGCAACTCCGTGGCATGTTCGCGAGTTACGGAGAGGGTGACGATGTCCTTGGTGTGGTCTTCCACCGAAAGTGGCTGAACGTAGCGCCAGGAAATCCACTGGTCACTTCCAGAGATCAATCGCTGCAAGCCCCATTTACGGAGGAAGCCGTTAAAGGAGATGTCCACATGGACCAGAATCATGCGCCCTTTGGAATGAAGCAGGTGAACGTCGTTGACGACCTCGGTGCGCCGGCCGTCAATATCCAGAATTGTCTGCCCCATGAGGTGTTCATTCACCAAGATCCAGCCTTTCTGATCCACAAAAGGAGGATAAGGCGCACCGCCCACGTTTGGGGCGATGTAAATGGCTCCTTCCTCGATGCGCACTACTTTGTCCCAGGGGATGAGTTCCGATGGATAGCCCCTGCCATGCTCGATGTAGATGCCGACAGCTTCGGGATAAGGCTCTGAAAGACGAAACACTAAATCGGTGAGGCGTCCGTTCTTCTGGTTGGTCCGGTCGATGCGGACGCGGCGCTCGAGAAGCTTCGAGAAGTAGAGGAGTTGGTAGCCTTCGTAAGCCGGCAAGGACAAACCGCGCCGGGTCGGGCTGGTATCGTTCGGGGTGCGTTTATTCATGACCAGAACTCCTTCCAGGTGTCAACCGCCCGAGCCGAACCATTCTGGAAACAGCACCGAAATACCGTAGGCAGTCGAGATGAGAATGACGAAGGCGGTGATGCTCCAGTTGGCGATGTTTTGGGACCGGGTGTTGACGTGGTCGCCCATGAGCGGTTGGTCGTTGAGCAGCAGAATCAAGAACATCAACGCTGCGGGGAGCAGGGTCACCGCCACCACTTGCACGAAGATCGTGATGATATTCTGGAGCTCGACGCTGGCGATGAGGGACACCACTCCCGCCGACATCAGCATCAGGACATAGGCCACATAGAACCAAGGGGCCTCGCGGACGGTTTTGTTGAGGGAGTGAGCCCAACCGAAGACCTCGCCTAAAGCCCAACTGGTGGACAGGGAAATGCAGAGCGCGCCCAACAACCCGGCGTCGAAGAGGCCGATTGCAAACAGCACTTTGGCCCATTGCCCCCACTGGCCCTGCAACACTTGGGGCATGACGGCCGCGGTCTTGGCGGCGGAATCGATTTCGCGGTAACCCTGGCTTTGATCCGGATTAAAGTGGAATACACCGGCGGTGGCTATGATAATGAAAGCCGCAACCACACAGGTCATGAAAGACCCGAAGAGGGTATCGAATTTTCCATATTTGATATCCTTGACGTCCGTGCCTTTGTCCACCACGGCCGATTGTTGGAAGAAGATCTGCCAGGGAGTAATCGTAGTGCCGATGTTGGCCATGATGAGCGTGAGCAACGCCACGCCGGACATGCCGAACTTGAAGTCCGGACGATAAAAGCCACGTGCGACGGCGCTCCACCCCTCCTTGACGTTGCCGGTGTGCATGGCCCAGATGGCTGCCGGGATATAGACCAAGTTGAACAGGCAGAAAAACAGGGTGAGTTTCTCGAAGGTCCAGTATCGGCCGCTGATCACGATGGCCAGCAGCAGAAAGGTGACCCCAAAGAAGGTGATCCAGGGCGGCACATTGAACAGGTTCAGCGCCTGAGTCATGCCGATGTACTCGGTAACCAGGGTGAGCCAATTGATTACGGCCAGATCAAAAATGGAGAAGCAGCCCCAGAACTTGCCAAAGCCATCGAAGATCGCCTCCGCGTGGCCGCGTTTGGTGACGGCACCAAGTCGCACGGTCATTTCCTGAACATAATAGGCCATCGGTAACAGGATGATGAGGACCCAGAGCAGCTTGAACCCGGTTTTGGCGCCGGTCTGGGCATAGGTGGAGATGCCCCCGGCGTCGTTGTCCGCAATCATCGTAATGATCCCGGGCCCCAACGCGGCAAGGAACAGCAAAGTCCGCCGGTTGAGCCTGCGGATTTGATGAATGCTTTTACTGATCCAATACATAACCGGTTTCGAGCTGAGCGAGCGGTGGAACTCGACGAGCGCCAACGCAAAACTATTAGTATTGATACCTGGGGGACAAAGAAGGTGTTACTTAAGAATTCTTAAGGTTTGGCGTAACCTCCAACGTGGGCCGGCCGCGGCATGGCGCAGGCACCAACTCTGCACGTGAACGGCTAATGCTGGAGCTCATGGAGCTACCTGGCGCAGCAACAGGCGGAATGTGCTGCCCTGCCCAACTTCACTCTTGAGTTCAACGGCTCCACCCATACGCTCGACCGACCACTTCACAATCGCGAGGCCCAAACCGACGCCGCCCTCGTTCCGTGAGCGGGCCTTGTCCACCCGATAGAATCGTTCGAAGATCTTCTGACGATGCTCCGGGGCGATGCCGGGGCCTTGGTCGGCTACTTCGATGGACACCGAGTCTTTACCCTGAAAGGCGCGCAGGGAGATCGGCTTGGCGGAGGGGCTAAAACGAATGGCGTTCTGGACCAGGTTCAACAAGGCCAAACGCAGCAACGCAGGGTCGAAAACGGCCAGGAGATGATCCGTGCATTCCACGACGATGTGTTGCTGCCGCTCCTCTGCGACCAGCGCCAAGGATTCGCTGACCTCTGTCAATACGTTCCGCACTAGGCTGGCTTCCAGACGCACGGGCATCTCATTGTCATCCGCACGGGCCAGCAAGAGCAACCGGTCAATGAGCTGGTTCATTTGCCGGACTTCCTCGAGCATGCTCCCCAGAGCGTCGTACAGGATAGCTGGATTGCGCTCGCGGAGGGCGACCTCTCCCACAGCGCGCATAGCGGTGAGGGGCGTTCGCAGTTCATGCGACACATCGGCGGTAAATCGCTTCAGTTCGGCAAACGAGTTTTCCAGTTGTTGCAATGTGCCGTTGAACACCGTCGCCAGTTCTCCGAGCTCGTCATTGGGGTTGGCGACCGGCAAGCGTTCGCTCAGCGACTTGGCGGAGAGCAGGCGGGTGCGCTGTACCATTTCCTTGACAGGCGCCAAGGCTCTGCCGGCAATGAGATACCCGGCGATCGCGCACAAAAACAACGCCGCGGAACAGCCGAGGACCAAGGTGAGCGCCAGGTTAGCGCCCGTCCCGGGCTTCCAGACACCAGAAAGCACAGCGATGAGAAGGCACACCAACCAGACAGCCATGCCCGTAGCGGCATACCAGGCGGCTAACCGCACTCGCAACGAGCGCCTCAGCCACCACGTCCTCACTTCGGGGTCTCCTCCCGCAGGACGAACCCGACGCCCCGGACGGTCTGAATCAGCTTGGTGGCGTGGCCTTCATCGAGCTTGCGGCGGAGGTGCGCCACATGCACATCAATCACGTTGTCCAGAGGAGTAATACGATTGGCTTCACCCCACACGTCCTTGGCCAGCATTTCGCGGGTCACCACCTGGCCCGGCT
>Ga0209517_10003574_pt1 | contig 20976 bp, 18 predicted proteins | sample PeaSoiMetSII2010_FD_187695 | JGI IMG/M metagenome (GOLD analysis project Ga0209517, IMG submission 187695) | Peat soil microbial communities from Weissenstadt, Germany - SII-2010 (SPAdes) (version 2) | ecosystem: Environmental > Terrestrial > Soil > Wetlands > Peat | place: Germany...
TTCAGGCACCATCGTAAGGCCAGCGTCGCTTCGCTCCGATCGTGATGATCATTCCGTTCGGAAACGACCATCACGATCAAATCGGAATCACCCATCACCATCATTGGAATCCGCAATCATCCGCGCGTTTGGGCCGCTGCCTGCCGACAATCCAAAAGCTGCCTTCGGGCTTCTCGGCGAATTCGTCATAAGGCTGTCACTCGAACCATTACTTCCGGAGACTAAGTGCATCGCGACTAAAGCCTTACTTGATGCCTTTCCCAACGATGCCGTAACCAATGCCCTATTAAAGCAATTCCGCTCGGTGTGCGCTCATGTCATGACCATAAACCCTTTGGCGCAAGGGGACTTCATAAAATGCTTCGACCAGTGGAACAACGAGAGGTCAACGGCTGGTTACATCGTGAGGTCATGATTCCGAGCGGATGGCCAGCCACTCGGAAGTTGGGCAGGAACGGTCAGTTCGCTTGGTAAGTGGCCGACCCGCTGACGTGACAGGGTCCTTGCTGATCACGTGTGGACTGCGTGTAGGCTATCCGGAGGAAACCGCCGGCCGGGTGACGCTTCAGATTCTGACTTGTTCCATTCCCCGGGTGGCTTATCACCTGATTGGATTCACGGGCTCCCTAAAGCTCACTGCTCTGAAATGCGCTGTCATTCCGAGCGGAGCGAGGAATTTCGCCCTGGTCTTTCTCGGGCGGACGGTCCGACGCAGAGCAAGATTCCTCGCTTCGCTCGGAATGACATTGCATGGTTTCCGGGCGCACGTCCGCCGGCGGGCATGAGCGACTAAAGCCAGAAAAGTTGTATCTGGGGCACAAAAGGCGTGTCACGACGCTTCAAGGATGAGGCGCGCGATGCCCTCCCGTCCTTGAATTTCGACGATTCGCGGAAAAACCAGAATCCACTTTCGGTGATCGTAATCAGCGCCGGCCCTCAGGCAGTTGAGTTGAAACCCATGATAGCGGCGGACATGATAGTTGACACCGTAACCACCGTTGTTGTCGTAGTGATGGTTTCCCTGATCGTCCGTCAACCGAACCACAAACTCGTCAACGGGCAAACCTGAAAAGTGATACAAACCCACAGCTCTGCCATGAATGTCTGCAATCTTGAACTTGGCAAATTCACCGATATCTCGCCAATTAGAGCAGGAGGGGGCCTCAAACACGGTTCCAGAACCGTAGAGCGCGACGGATTTCGGTCTCACGGATTCATCGCCCACAACCCAAATGTCGAGGAAATCGGGATCGAACCTGCCCGAGACGGGAGGTCCCCAATTGCAGAGAATGGATATCACGGAGACGACATCATCCGAATGAAAACGACTCGAAGCTACAAGCTCGATCTCATCTGCCTCCAGTCGCCACGCTTCTTGCGCTGTCATAGTCTGGGCCTCCTTAGCTTCAACGCGAAGTCGCTCTAAGCACGGTGCCTCATTCTTTTCAACGAACTACAAAACCATTTGCAGGAATGGCGAGATTATGCCCCGCAATCCCCCGGTCCCGTCGCCAGCTAGAAGCGTGATCGGGCTCCCAATTCGCAAAAAAGTGCTCCTCTAGGTGCTTGAAATCCTTCACGCGGAAGTGGCGGCAGATGAGATCGCTGGTTTGATCCAGCATCTCTTTGCGCGAACCTGAGGTTGTGCACGTAGTTGCTGAAAGGCATGCTCCTCCTTGCGACTGCCCTTTATGCCTGTGACGGAATGTCACCTTCTTACACTGCGTCTACTGATCTGTCAAGTGACGGATATGAGAATTTGCGGCTATGCGGTAAGTACGTAACCGGGAGGCCGATCTCCCAAAAAGTTGACACCGTTCTCCGCTGGATGCTACAAAGGTGTGAAGGCCAGGGCTAGCGTGTCCCTCAGTTGCGGTGGGTGTAGCTCAGGTGGTAGAGCGCCAGACTGTGGATCTGGACGTCGCGGGTTCGAATCCCGTCACCCACCCCATGTAGGATCTGCTGATGAATCTTCATCGGTACCCCTTCCGTATGCAGCAGCGTCTCCACCGAGCGCCGAAAAGATCGCCAGGTTAATTCCGGCAGCCCCAAATCCTTTGCCGCAGTTCGGAATGCCTTCTTGCCGACATCCGAGCTGCGGAATAGGGTTCCCTTTGGGGTCACAAACAAGTACTCGTTACCACCCAACCCCGAGGCACGTAGCCCTGTAAGACCATCGGAGATGATTTCGCCATAGGGGAGATCGCGTTCGCTTCCTTCGCTCTTCGTCGGATTGATCTGTCCTCGGTACTGGGAGCGACGAACCCGGATAACCAGCTTTTCCGTATCGAAGTCATCCCAGCGGAGTCCCAGGATCTCGCTTTCGCGCATCCCCGTGGTTCCCAAAACCGCCATCGTGCGGTAAGGCTCGGGGAGACGAGCAATCAACTCTCCCAGTTTCTCCACAGGGAGGACCGGCGCCCGTTTCACAGGTTTGCCGGGTGGCAGCTTCACTCCTGCCACCGGGTTACGCTCCACATATTCCCAGTCGACGCCGGTTCCCATGAGGACCCTCAGAGTTGCTCGGATGTGCTTGATCACTGATCTGCTGTAGCCCACGAACTTGTTGATGAACGTTTGAAGCTCTGGGGTCCAAGTCCAGACTGTAGCCCCCCGGGTGTTGGGGCAGTCGGGCCAGTTGCCAGGCCCACAGCGGCTCGTAGAACTGCACCACCAGCCCCTGCCGGAAGCGCTTGAACAGATTGCGAATCGTGTCATCGCTGGGAAAACGCTTCATCCCCAGCAGCGCGTGCAAGGTCCGATCCGCCCGCAGCAGCGTGGTGTGCGCAAAGCGCCGAGCCCCCGCCACTACCGACATAAGAAAGGCCGTCAAGGTCTGCGCCGGGTCGATGGCATTGGGCGACTTCATATGGATTGGCAAATGCTCGCCGATCAGCTGCGCGAACCCAATCTTCCCCAGAAACTCGATGAACACGCTTAGCCCGCCGGAAGGCGTCACCGCACGCGGAGTCTGATGCAAAACCACTTTCTTTTCTCCCCAAAGCGGGGTAATTCTCCTATGCACTGTTCTGTTCCTCCGTCAGTTTGTGTCTAACCAACTTCAATCTAACGGATTAGAACAGAACAGTGCGTCCTATTTTCGGAATTCGGGTTTATTGGGAAGGGAGTTCGGGCACAATCGTGTCAGGGTTGTGCGAAGGGCTGTCTTAGGCCGTTTGGAGGCGCTTGAATGCAGGCGAGGAGCCAAAACTGGAACCGTCTAGCGTAAAGTCAGGGTGCCAAAATGAGCGAGCATTTCCTGCGTGAGATTCGAGGCATGCAAAATCGCAGAGGCGAGATTTGCGGGTCACATCTCTACTTACCCCATCTGTACGGCGTGCCCATTTCGCGCTACATTAAAGTTATCGGGAACAGGGCTAGGAGTAAAACTAAATTGGGGAAGGCGTTCGAGGGAATGAACCACTCAGGAGAGCAACTTCGGGCGATGACCGACACGATCCTCACGCTCGTGTGAACCTTCCGGGCGGATGGCGCCACCGAGTTCCTCGAACCGCGCCGCCTTGATTACCAAGGTCACTCTGGACGCAGCGACCTCCCTGGCAACTTGAAGAAAAATGCGTACCTGCCAGATCGGCGCCGTCCAGCGCATTGCCCAGCCCGTCCAGCGCGGCCCTGGATGAGTCGGGGCTTTGGAGTCTCGGCTGCGATTGCTTCGCTTCCTAAATCCAAAGGAAGGGAATCCACGAATTTGGATCAATCAGCAGGGCTCCCGAAGAATGTGGAACAGGCATCGTTTGCTCGGCTGGCCCGAGATAGCGGGTTCGAGTTGATGCTCAGCCTTATCCTCCTCTTCGGTGTAACGAGCATCGTGAGATGGGTGATTGGGCCGTCGCCCATCTCCCGAGCCATCCCGGAAATACACGCCCAGCTTGTGATCGTCGGAGTGGCTGTAGGACTCCTCTTGGCCGGCCTCATTCTCAGCCCACCAGTGAAACTTTCCGGAGGTCACGTGAACCCTGCAATTTCACTGGCCATGTGGCGCTTCGGAGTTTTTCCCGGAACTGGGGTGGCCCCCTACACCGTCGCCCAATTGCTCGGCTCCGTGCTGGGGGTAATCGCCGCCCGCGGAGTGTGGGGGCCGGTCGTGGCGGAGCCGCCGGTGCTGTATGGTGTGCTTCAGCCAGGACCGGGGTGGTCGACCTGGGAACTATTCGCAACCGAGGCCCTTGGTACGGCAGTCATCATATTCCTGGTGGGGATTTGCCTTGCGATGCGCAGGCTGGCGGCGTTCGTGCCCTGGGTCGTCGGCGCTCTCGTAGGAATGGGAATCGCGGTGCTCGGCACGGCCACTGGGGGGAGTCTGAATCCCGCCCGCCAGTTCGGGCCAGCCGCCGTTTCTGGACAAACGAACTTCTTATGGGTTTATCTGCTTGCGCCGATGGTGGGAGCCCTCATTGCGGCGTGGGCTCGACAAATGATTCAGAGCCACCGAAGAGTGCTTACCCACAGGCTGTGCGGTCCGCTTGGCCATCCCAGCGAAAAAATGGCGGGGAATCAGATTTAGCCCAAAGCAACCCATGAGTATCGAGACGAAGGAGGATTGCTTTAGACCTTGGCTCCGACCGCTGGCATTAGTGTTATCTTCATTGGCACTGGCTGCAAACGTGGGGTGGGCGCAAGTGGGATGCTCGCCTACCGCCCCGCCGGGTTTGCTCCCTAGCGAAGAAAACTACAGCGACCTTCGTAATGCCGCCCGCCGAACGAATCTGATCGACAAGCTCCATTACCTTCCGCTGGGCGAGCAAGAGCAAAGCTATTTGAGCCTGGGCGGGGAGCTTCGCGAGTGGTACGAATTCTATAGTCACCCGGAATTCGGCGAAGGTCCGGATGTCCCCAATAGGTACCTGCTTCAGCGTTATTTGGGCTACGCCGATCTGCACCTGGGGTCTCGGCTTCGCCTTTTCGGTGAACTGGGCAGCTACCTGGAAGACGGCCGCACAGGCGGGCCTCGCCCCCAAATCGACGAAGCCAGGATGATTATTCAGCAGGCATTTGCGGATTTTTCGCTGACTCAGGCCGGAGCCAGCAGCCTCACGTTGCGAGCCGGAAGGCAGGAGATGGAGTTGGGGAGCGGGCGGTTCGTCGATGTGCGGGAAGGCCCCAACGTGCGCCAGAGTTTCGAAGGCCTTAAGCTGACGGGATGCACGGCGGGCTGGCGCATCGACCTATTTGCTGTTAAGCCCATAAATGACCTGCCTGGTTTTTTTGCAAGCCGCCCTTTCTACCACACGAGTTTTTGGGGCGCTTATGCCACGCATCTAATCCCCCGTATCGCCGGCAGTCATGCCGATCTTTATTATTTTGGCTTTAGACAGCTCACCTCGGTCTACGACCAAGGCGCGGGGCGCGAGCTTCGCCACACCTTGGGCTCCCGTTTGTTTGGACAGAGGGGTCAGTGGGATTATGACGAGGAGGCCGCTTACCAATTCGGAAGTTTCGGTTCAGGCAACATCCGGGCCTGGACGGTGGGCACGAACACGGGTTATCAATTGGCCGGCTGGAACTGGAAACCTCGCTTTGTCCTGCGCACCGACGCGGCGAGTGGAGATAAGAATCCCAAGAGCCTGAATCTCGAAACCTTCAATCCGCTCTTTCCGATTCTCCGCAATTCTCCCGGGCAGGAGGGCACGATTGCGCCTGCGAACCTGCTGGATGTTCATCCGCAGGCGGAACTGCACCCGCGAGGAAACTTGCAGGTGACCTTCGATTCAGACTTCCTCTGGCGAGAAAGTCTATACGATGGAATTTACATACCAGGGCCGGTTTTGGTGGTCTCCGGGCTCAACAGCCGCGCGCGGTATACAGGCGACAAAAATGGCGTGGAGATCGATTGGCTCATCAACCCCCATGTCAGCTACTCGATCTACTATTCGAATCTCCTGGGCGGACCGTTTCTGCGCCAGTCAAATTTGGCTCACGATATCAACTACGTTGCGAGTTGGATCAAGTTAACCCTCTGAGCAAGCGGTGTAACTCTCGACGGAATGTAGGACGCGGCAGGATTCCCAATCAGATAAGCTTTAGGAAAAGGGAGGTTGCGTGATGAAAGCACTGCGTTTCCATGAGTTCGGCGATTTCAGCAAGCTCAAACTGGAGGAACTTCCAGAGGCGGTATTGGCTACCGATGAGGTAAGGGTCCGAGTGCTGGCGGCGGCGGTCAATCCCAGCGACGCGCGTAATATTAAAGGACAGATGGAGGGCACCACGCTGCCACGGATCCCGGGACGGGACTTTGCCGGAATCGTCGTTGAGGGTCCGGCAGACTTGCGTGGCGTGCAGGTTTGGGGAACCGGCGGAGATATCGGTTACACCCGCGATGGCAGTCATGCGGAGTTCATCGTCATTCCTGCCGCCGCCGTCGTGCCGAAGCCGGCCAATCTCACCTTTGAAGAAGCGGCGTGCGTTGGGGTGAACTTCGTTACCGCTTACGAAGGGGTCGTCACCCGTGCAAAGGTCAAAGAAGGCGAAACGCTGCTGGTGACTGGGGCGGGAGGCGGAGTGGGTCAAGCGGTACTGCGTCTGGGACAGGCTCTCGGCGCGAAGCTTATTGCCGTGGACCGCAACCCGTTCGATTCCGGCGCCTACGACGGTGTGAACTTGCTTGGGTACATCGACACCTCTCGCCAACAGTTAGGTGATGGGGTGCGTGAACTCACCGGCAAAAAAGGCGTCGATCTGGCTTTCGACTGTGTGGGCGGCGAGTTGTTCGAGCCGGTGCTTTCGACGTTAACACACCTCGGTCGTCAGATTGCGATCACCTCGGTCGGTATGCGGCGGGTAAGCTTCGATTTGGTCGATTTCTTCCATCGGCGCTTGACGCTGATCGGTGTCGATTCCCGTGTCTTCACCGTTACAGATTGCGCCCAGCTTCTGAAATTGATGTCACCACTCTTCCTGAACGGCCGCCTTAAGCCCGCGAGGATTTCCCAGCGCGGCTCGCTGCGGGATGCCGGCGAGCTTTACTCATTTGTGAGCCGGGGTGGTAGAGGAAAAGCTGTTTTCATTTTCGATTAACGAAATGGAGTGGATTGCTCCCGCCCCAGAGACTGGTCCTGCTGTTTCTGGGCCTCTCTCTTGATCGCCGCGAGCAAGTCCTTGTCAGTCAAGTCGCGTTTGTCCTTCGGCATCTCGGCGGCAAGGCTCTGCGCTGTCGCGACGCGCAGTATAACGATCTCGGATTTGAAGTGGCGCGCCAATTTGGCAGCTTGATGAATCACATCCAGTGAAGCAATCGGGATATCAACCGGCAAAGGAATTTTCTTAATGTTCAGCGTCGCGAAAAACCCCTTGAGTCAGAGTATCCCTCAGCGGGCGTTCGGAAAGAATTCGAACTCGCCCAATTTATCGGTGAGCTTGATGTCCTCCGAATAGTCAAGCTGCGGCGGGGGTCACGGATCATTTGTGGACGACAGAGGATTGCTGAATTCCCGGGTTCGTCGCTAAAAGCCCCGCTACCAATGGGTTATCGGGTAGCTGTCCACCCAACGCAATGTTATACTAAGTCTCTTCATTGCAGTCTCGTACGTTCAGGGCAGAACTTGAACAATTTGGTCTCTTTTGGCGTGACTTAATCGCGCCGCAACCTATCCGGTCAGGCATGAGGCCAGAAATGAGCGCCAGACGGGAAAATACAGGCGGGCTCCTCGACAGTCCAGGCTTCTTGAGCGAGAAGAGACCTATCGGCGAGGCCCTATTTGTTTTCGCTATATGTGTCGTGCTCAGCGCCTGCCGCTCGCAGCCGGTGACATCGACTCCGACCATCGTTTTCAGCCAAGTGCCTGCCGAAAACTCTGGCGCGCCCGACCAGACGCACCCCGTTGCGGGGCGTGTCACGGGTGCTCGTTCCGGACAACGAATCGTACTGTATGTGAGGAATGACGGACGTTGGGGGGTACAGCCGCACTCGGGCCAGCCATTTACGAAGATTGAGGATAATGGCCGGTGGGCAGGCTCCACGCTGCTGGGATCCGACTACGCCGCTTTGTTGGTGGAGGCTACCTACAGCCCGCCTGAACTAACCGAGTCCCTGCCTGCTGTAGGCACCGGCGTGGCAGCCTCGGCAATGGTCAATAATCGAGGCACTCCGGTCGAATTTCCTCCACCCAAAACACTGAGCTTCAGTGGCTACGATTGGGCCATGAGCAGCGGCTTCATCTACCGCGCGGGATCGAGAAACAACTTTGACCCAGCGAACGTTTGGACAGAAGCAAACGGGGCTCTGCATCTTCGTATCTCAGGCAGCCAAGGTAAATGGACGGCAGCGGAAGTGAAGCTCACCCGCAGCCTCGGGTACGGGACCTACCGTTTTAAGGTGCGCGATATCTCTCACCTCGAACCTTCCGCCGTCCTGACCCTGGTTAGCTGGGACGGTGTAGGCACGGAGCAGAACCGTCGTGAACTGGACGTTGAGCTTAGCCGCTGGGGATACATGAATAACGATAACGCGCACTATGTGGTCCAGCCTTACTACGTTCCCGCCAACATTGTGCGATTTCGAATTCCGGCTGGAGTCTTTACGCATTCTTTCCAGTGGGAACCCGGACAGGTGACCTTTCGAACCGCAGCAGGATCAGGCAACACCGAGGGTCCTTTGCTCAAGCAGCATGTGTTCACCTCGGGAGTTCCAACCGCCGGCAACGAGTCAGTGCGTATATCCCTGTATGTATTTAACCCGGGTCAGGTGCCGCTGAAAAACGAAAACGAAGTCGTGATCGAAAAGTTCGAGTATCTACCGTGACTTCTCCACTAAAGCGACGTCGGTGGGCGCTCAATGCGTTTGCATTGATGTATCTCGTCAGCAACGCATACGGGCTTGACCCGAATCGTTCCCTGTCCCAGTACGTCCGCGAGCATTGGAATACAGAAAGCAGATTCCCTGGTGGCGCAGTCAACACGATCGCGCAAACCACCGACGGGTACCTCTGGATTGGCACGGATAAGGGCCTGTTTCGTTTCGATGGCTTCAACTTCGTGCAGGTCTCATTTTCACCGATCGTCGACGGTTCGAAGGTTCCCATCCTGGGTTTGCTCACGGACGCGAGTGGGAGCCTTTGGGTGCGGGTACAAGGCTCCGATATGCTGCGCCTGAAGAACGGCAAATTTGAGAGCGTTACCTACGGTGCCGCACGCCTGGGTTCCCATGTGACTGCCGTTTCAACCGACAGGAACGGTGCGGTATTGGTTTCGGACCCGACCCAGGGCACCTTCCGCTTCCGAGGAGAAAATCCTCAGAGGCTTGCGACGCCCGGGATGGTGCCCGGCTCATCGCCTGTGATCTCAGTCGCGGAGGCTTCGGAGGGCAGCCTCTGGCTGGGCACTCTGGGAGCCGGTCTATTTCTTCTCGGGGATGGTCGTGTTGCCGTTGTTAATACCGGCCTGCCCGAGCGAAAGATCAATTGCCTTCTCCCGATCAGCAAAGAAGATTTGTGGGTCGGTACGGACAATGGTTTATATCACTGGAACGGCAAAGACTTTCGTCGAGTAGTTTTGCCTAACAGGCTCGACAACGTGCAAGTTTTGAGCTTGCTGCGCGACCGTGATTCGAATGTTTGGGTCGGCACTGCCCGCGGGCTTTTGCGCATCAATGCAACCGGCATATCGTTCTCTGAGGAGAAGGACCTTCGCGGCAGCGGCGCCATCAACGCCCTGTTTGAGGATCGTGAAGGAAATGTTTGGGTCGGCGGAGGGCGCGGCTTTGGGCGCATCCGAGACACGGTTTTCCTGACCTATTCATCTGCGACGGACTCCCGCTTCGAGCGCACCGGGCCCATTTATGTTGACGCAGCGGGTCGCACCTGGTTTGCACCTGGCCAGGGCGGGTTGTACACGCTCAAGGATGGTCACATTCAACGTGTCTCCGCCACGCTCCCCGCAAATGAGGTGGTCTATTCCATCGCAGGTCGCGGGGAGGAAATGTGGATTGGACGTCAGCGCGGCGGGCTCACGCGTCTCGAAGTGCGGAACGGAACCGTAACAAGCCGAACTTATACCAACGCGGATGGGTTGGCTCAAAACAGCGTCTTTGTTGTGCTGAAGAGTCGTGATGGATCGGTATGGGCCGGCACTTTAAGCGGCGGTGTCAGCAGATTCCAGGACGGGCGATTTACCACCTATACCGCCTCGAGCGGTCTTGCCGCGAACACAGTATCTTCGATCCTCGAAGCTCGCGATGGAACAATGTGGTTTGCCACATCCAATGGATTGAGTTCGCTCGCCAATGGCCAATGGAAAACTTATAGGAAGCAAGACGGTTTGCCTTCAGCAAACGTTATTTGCCTTTTCGAGGATTCATCAGGAACACTCTGGGGCGGAACGTCTGCAGGTTTGGCGTTTCTCGTGTCTGGGAACATTCAAGTTCCGTCGCTGCCCGACGTTTTGCGCGAGCCGATATTCGGCATGACAGAAGATAAGAATGGATGGCTTTGGATAACGACTTCCAATCATGTCTTGCAAGTGGCTCGCGACAAACTGCTCCAGGGTAAGGTTGAACCGGGGGACATTCGCGAATATAGCGCCGAGGATGGTCTGCCCCGTAACGAAGGAGTTAACCGAAGCAGGTCGGTACTTAGCGACTCTGAGGGAAGAATCTGGATTTCCCTTAAGGGTGGACTTTCGGTGGTCGATCCATCTCACCTGGCGATCAGTTGGCCCCCGGCCATTCCTCAAGTTGAGGCGGTGAGGGCAGATGGGATTGCAATCAACGCGACCGATTTAATGCGTGTTCCTGCCGGGCGGAAGAGAATTACATTCGTATTCACCGCGCTAAGCCTTGCCGTACCGGAGCGGATTCGCTTTCGCTATTTTCTGGAGGGCTTCGACCACCAATGGAGTGAGCCCAACGCTGCTCGCGAGGCTGTTTACACCAATTTGGGCCCGGGTACATACCGTTTTCGCCTTCTGGCCAGCAACAGCTATGGCGAATGGAATGGCTCCGAGAGCGTTGTCGCGTTCGAGGTTGAGCCTGCATTCTGGCAGACCTGGTGGTTCCTTTCCACTTCAGCGGTGCTTATGGCAGGCATAGTGCTGGTCCTATACCAACTCCACCTACATCGACTAACCCGGGAATTGAACATGCGTTTCGAAGAACGTCTCGATGAGCGCACCCGGATCGCCCAGGACTTACACGACACACTTTTGCAGGGTCTAATCAGCGCGTCGATGCAGCTTCATGTGCTTGCGGATCAAATGCCGGCAGATTCGGCGGCAAAACCCAAACTCAGCCGCCTACTTGAATTGATGAGGCGGGTGATCGAGGAAGGCCGGAATGCGGTCGGAGGCCTGCGATCGCCTCAGCGCGGATTATGGGATTTGGGGGAGGCTTTTTCCCAGATTCAGAAAGAATTCGTTGGTCACGACGAAGCCGAGTTCCATCTCATCGTGGAAGGTACACCGCGCCCCCTTCGTCCTTTCATTCAGGACGAGATTTACAGGATCGGACGGGAGGCCCTGACAAACGCTTTCCGGCATTCCCGCGCGAAGACCATCGAGGTCGAACTGGAGTACGCCACGGATGAACTGCGGGTTCTGGTGCGAGACAGCGGAATCGGATTTGATCCCAAAGTGCTGCAGTTGGGGCGCGACGGCCATTGGGGCTTGTCCGGAATGCGTGAACGCGCAAGAAGAATTGATGCGAGACTCCGAGTACTGACCCGTCCGGCAACGGGCACCGAAGTGGAGCTCACTGTTCCAGGCCACCTTTCCTACGTATCCGACGCCTCTGGCGGCGCATCAAAATGGATTAGCAGGCTATACCCGGGGCGGAAACCGACGACTGAGAGGTCCCCAAGAGAGCACCATCGATGACCGGACAATCGCCCATTCGAGTTCTGTCTGTCGACGATCACCCCCTCCTCCGCGAGGGGCTCGCCGCGCTGATCAATAATCAGCCGGGGATGGCCCTCGTCGCGCAAGCCTCAAATGCGCAGGAAGGCATCGCACAATTCCGAACGCACAAGCCGGATGTGACGCTAATGGATCTGCGGCTTCCGGACAAAAGCGGAATCGAAGCCCTGATCGCTATCCGCGCGGAATTTCCCGAGGCAAAGATCATTATGCTCTCGACTTTCGAGGGTGATGTGGAAATCCAGCGAGCGCTGGAGGCTGGAGCAAGAGGCTACATTCTCAAGAGCATGCCGCCGAATGAGCTCGTCGACGTGATTCTCCAGGTGCACGCGGGAAAGAAGCGCATCCCCACCGAGATTGCCGCACAACTTGCCGAACACCTGAGCGATGACGCATTAACGGACCGGGAGGTAGAGGTTCTCAGCCAGATTGCCGGGGGAAACCGCAATCGCGACATCGCGGAGAAGCTCTTCATCAGCGAGGAAACGGTCAAGGTCCATATCAAACACATCATGGATAAATTGGGCGCCAGTGACCGGACCCAGGCGGTTGCCATCGGCCTTCGCCGTGGAATCATCCACCTCTAACCAAATATGCTCTGTGCATCGACCACCTTCGCCAAACCGGCGCGTTGGTGAAGTTCCTGTCGCTCGAACCGCTCTTGGGGCCGCTTCCTGGCCTGAATCTGGAAGGAATTCTGCTGATGAGGAGGCAATCCAGCATGAGAATTTATGGCAAGCTGGTGATTGGGGGAGTGGTTGCTTTTGGTCTCCTGCAATTGGTACGCCCCAGCATTCCTGCCAAATCCACGACAGCTGTAGTGGACGCGCCGCCGCAGGTTAGGGATATTCTCGAACGAAGCTGTTACAGTTGCCATTCGGACGAGCGCCGGCTGGCGTGGTTCGATCAGGTTGTACCCGCTTATTGGCTGGTGCGACAGGACATCTTGACTGCACGCGAGCGCTTGAATTTCTCGACATTGGGAGCAAAGCCGCCGGCGACCCAAAAAGCGGTGCTCTATGAAGCCGTCAATATGATCCAGATGGGAGCGATGCCTTTGCCGAGGTTCCTCACGTTGCATCCGGAGGCTAAAGTCACTCCGGAAAAACTGGCGATCCTGAAGGCATACCTCACGCCCTGGACGTCTGCGCCCAAACCACGCACGGGCGCAGTCGCGCCCAATCCTGCGGTCGCTCAGCCATCTGTATCTCTGGCGGGGGTACAACCCGAGTTCAACGGAGTCCCATTCGATCCAGCCTTCAAGAACTGGAAGCCGATCAGCCTCACGGACCGCGGGGATAACAACACGTTCCGGTTCGTTCTGGGCAATGAGATAGCTGTGAGGGCCGCGCAGTCGGGACACATCTCTCCGTGGCCGAATGGATCGCGCTTCGCCAAGATTGCATGGCAGCAGGATCCCCGTTCCGATGGCCTTGTGTACCTTGGAGAATTTGTGCAGGCGGAGCTCATGCTGAAGGATGCCGGGCGCTATAAAAACACGGACGGCTGGGGCTGGGGCCGCTGGCGCGGCGCCGATCTAAAGCCCTATGGGGAGGATGCCCGGTTTGTAAATGAGTGTACGGGCTGCCACATGCCTGTGCGAGGCAACGATGATGTTTACACGCTTCCGATGACAACGGCTCAGGTGCCTGGGGAGGAAATCGTAAACAATCAGGCCGCTGCTCTTCCGGCGAGTTTGCCCTATCAGCCGCTAGATTGGCATGCCATTACTATGTACGTCGATCCGAACGCGCACACCATGTCGGCGCTTTACGGTAACGATGTAGCCACACCGAGGGTCAATGTGCATAGTAATTCCCCTGGAGCGCCGGCTTATGCGCCAGGCTCGGTATTGGCGCTCATTACGTGGGCTCAGCGCGATGATCCTCATTGGTTTGGAGCGCGTATTCCAGCGGTTCCGAAATCGGTGGAGTTTGTGCAAGTCGCAGCCTCCGGCCAGATGAATCACTATCGACGTTTTACTGGTGGGGGGTTGGCCGAGACGCACCTGGTCGCGGCAGAAGAGGCTAAACGCGCGAACTTCATTCTGAATCTGGCTCCGGCGCAGTTACCATGAGGGTCCGGCACTCCGCGATGGAGCAGGTCTAAGGCCCGCACGCCAGCCCCGAATAAAAATGCGCTAACAGAGGATCTCCTTACAATCGAATACCTCGAAAGAGGTAAGGAAAAATCCCGCAAAGAGGGGTTTCCTCCTGCGACGTAGTTATGTAGTTTTGTCTGGGGTACGTTTCTTTTTGCGCACGGGGGGAGGTTTTCCTCTGCAAAGACTGTTTTCCACTTTTCCCGGCGGCAGGCCAGGTATCGGACTACTTCTCGTGCGGTCAGCGCTCGGCGGACTGGCTGTCACTTTCGGAGCTCTATACCTTTCAAGCAGGATAGAGCTCGCTGCGGCTGTGTGGGTCGTTGCCTCGGTATTGATCATCGGCGGCGTGGCTTTGGTGATTGGATTTCTAACTCCCTTCGCCAGCCTGGGCATCGGGCTATGCTTATTGGGGATGGCATTCTCCTGGTTTCCAGGACCGCCGTTCGCTATGTTGGCTGCCCCGCTGCTGGTCCTGCTGGTCGTTGTGACAGCAGCAGGGATCGGTCTGCTCGGGCCAGGGGCTTTCTCGATAGATGGCCGCTTATTCGGACGTCGCGAAATCGTGATTCCTCCTAGGCACCCTGACTCGTAACCACTTCCAGCTCGTCCCGTTCCGCCCAGCCGGTCAACACAACAATCAGCCAAGTGCAAACTCAAACCGCCGGCTGTGGCGGGACCGAGGGACGGAATTCCTGATGAATCCCGCCCATTGCTACGCATCTGCCTCCGGCGAGTTAGCCAAAGGTGGTACGGCGTACCCCCCATCGAGTGGTAGAAAAAAAACCTTCCATCGCGGGATGTGCTCACTTCTCAAATCTGGCAAGCTTCGTCAATCGAATGGACGTTTCAAGAACAAATTGAAAAGGAGCAAAACAATGACAAACAAGCTGATGATTCAACGTATCACGTTGGGGCTACTTTCCATTATTGCGCTTGTGGTTGGTGGAGCGAAGTTTGCAACGTCGCAGACAACCGCCACGCGCAACGTTAAGAACATAGTGCTAGTCCACGGCGGTTTCGTGGACGGGTCTGGTTGGGAGGGCGTCTACAAAGCCCTGACGAAGGACGGCTACACGGTCGCGATCGTTCAGAACCCGACCATCACGCTGGCAGATGACGTGGCGGTCACGGAGCGGGTGATCGCCGCGCAGAACGGCCCCGTGATCCTCGTCGGTCACTCGTATGGCGGAGCAGTGATCACGCAAGCGGGCAACGACCCGAAGGTCGCCGGGTTGGTCTATATCACAGCCTTTGCGCTGGACAAGGGCGAATCGGTGTCGTCGCTGATCAAGGATCCACCTCCAGGCGCGCCGGTTCCGCCCATCCTTCCGCCGCAGGACGGGTTCCTGTTCCTCGACCGATCCAAGTTCCCGGCATCGTTCGCTGCTGATGTGGAGCCTGACATGGCTGCATTCATGGCTGATTCACAGGTTCCGTGGGGTGTACAGGCGTTGACCGGCGTTGTGACAGATGCAGCGTGGAGATCCAAACCGAGTTGGTATCTTGTTACCACGGAAGATCGCATGATTCCGCCCGACGCTCAGCGCGCCATGGCGAAGCGTGCGGGATCAAAGGTCGTCGAAGTAAAGGCCAGCCATTCTGTATACGTTTCCCAGCCCGATGCGGTCGCTTCTCTAGTCGAGCAGGCAGCTACCGGCGCCATGGTATCGAAGTAGTCGCGTCTCTGCGGAGAGCCCCGTCGAGAAGCACGACTGGTCTGTCCGCGCACGGCAGGAACGTTCAATCCATACTTTGAGAGCGTTCCCATCCCAAGGCAATGCGGCTTGCATGTCGCAAGCTGGTACTCAAATTCCCTGATAAAGGAGACAACATGTCCAATCCCAAAACCATAGTCCTAGTTCACGGCGGCTTCGTCGACGGCTCCGGCTGGGAGGGTGTGTACCACCTCCTCAAGAAGGACGGCTTTGATGTCGTCGTGGTACAGAATCCCACAATCTCTCTGGCGGACGACGTTGCCGCAACGAAACGAGCCATCGCTACAGCCAAGGGAGATGTCGTCCTCGTTGGCCACTCCTACGGCGGCGCCGTCGTATCGGAAGCGGGCAACGATCCGAAGGTCACCTCACTGGTCTATATCACTGCCTTTGCTCCAGATAAGGGTGAGTCGGTCTCTTCGCTGATTGCCAACCCTGTGCCTGGTGCTCCGGTGCCTCCAATCCTTCCTCCAGTAGACGGTTTCCTGTTCCTCGACCGGGAGAAGTTTGCGGCTTCGTTCGCCGCCGACGTTCGTCCGACCCTCGCCGCGTTCATGGGAGACTCTCAGGTTCCGTGGGGTCTGGAGGCCTTGCAAGGAGTTGTCAGCGAACCGGCGTGGCGCTCCAAGCCCAGCTGGTATCTTGTTGCGACTGATGACAAGATGATCCCGCCTGACGCCCAACGGGCTATGTCCAAACGCGCCGGCTCTACGGTTGTCGAGGTCAAAGGCAGCCACGCCGTGTATGTTTCGCAACCACAAGCAGTCGCTCAAATCATCGAAGAGGCCGCAAGGGGCGCCTTGGCGGCGGAAGAAAAAAGCGCCACGACTGCTGCTGCAAGATAGGATTAGGCGCTGTAACGGAATTCGACGAGGCGGGGGTTTCGTACATCGCGTGATTGATGCCTGCGGGATTCTTCACCTCGTCGAGTCCAGCCTCGCACCCCCTGCGCCAGCGGACAAGCACTTCGACTAGCGGGTGGAACTGGTCGATTCGTAAGAACCCGTTCTTGGCCAATCACGCTTAGACTGCAAGGTGCGACAGGAGTTGCTCGGCTTGTTCGATTTCATCTTGATTGATGGTATGGGGCAGACCCGGATAACGTCGCGAGGTAACATTGGCCCCCAGCGCGGTGAGTACCGAGGCCGACTCATTGACCCGCTCCCAAGGAACGTGAGGGTCAGGGTCGCCGGCGCCGAAGAAGCAGGGAGTTCCCATCAGGTCACCGGAGTAAGCGAATTTGGTTCCGGGCGGACCAATGAGCCCCCCGGTGAAGGCCACGAGGCCGCCATACCGGGCGGCGTTCCTCGCGACGAATTCTGTCGCGAGACACGCACCTTGTGAAAAGCCCACCAGCGCTATCTTATTCCCGGGTACTCCGGCCGCTTTCGCACGCTCAACAACGTGCCCTAGGTAACTCAGCGCCGAATCCAACCAAGGCTGATTCTGCGCAATTGGGGCAAGAAAGGAATAGGGGTACCAGGTATTCCCAGCGGCTTCCGGCGCGAGGTAGGCGAATTCCGGATGGTCAAACTCTTCGGCGAGACTGAGGATATCTTCGGCCGAGGCTCCGCGGCCGTGAACCATGATCACTGCTGCCTTTGCGGAATTCAGCGATCGTCCACGTGCCAGAACAGGTTGATCGCGATGAGGATCATCCATGTTTGTGCGCCTCTGAGGTCTTATGAAGCTGAATCCGCGGAAGAACCCCTTCGATTTCTTCCCGGCGGGGCTCAAGCCAAGTTGGGAGCTTGAGGCTTTCGCCGAGGCTCTCCGCGGGCTCGTCGATGGCGAAGCCCGGCGGATCGGTGGCCAACTCGAACAGCACCCCCCCAGGCTCACGGAAGTAGACGGAGTGAAAGTAGCAGCGGTCGATGACCGGCGTGAGGTCCAGATGTTTCTCCAGCAAGTGCTGGCGCCAGGCTCGCTGCGACTCGTCGTCGGCTACTCGCCAAGCGACGTGGTGCACCGTGCCCACGGAGATCCGTCCGTGCCGAGCCTCGGCCACACAGAGCACGTCCAGCCGTGCTCCCGCGCCCCCCTCATCCACATCAAAGCGAAAACGATTGCCTTGCCCTGCGACGAAGTGAAAACCCATTGTGCGCAGAAGGTCGGCGGTCGCCTCAAATCCTTGTTCGGAGAGGGTGACGGCGTAGAACCCGCGGATGGCGTGCTCCTCCGGTATGACGGCATCACGCGTAACGCGGGGTTCTTTAGTTCCGGCATGCCCGACCATCTCGAGCTTCAGACCATCCGGATCGGCAAAGGTGAGCACGTCCTCGTCAAAGCGCTTCCCCGACTTCTCAACCGGCACATGTGCTGCGCTCAACCGTTGTTCCCAGAAGCCCAACGATTGTTCGGGAACACTGAATGAGGTTACCGTGACTTGTCCGACGCCCGGGCTGCCGCGAGCGGCTCCTGGCCATGGGAAAAACGTAAGGATGGTACCCGGAGATCCAACAGCGTCACCAAAGTACAAATGGTACGTGCCAGGATCATCGAAATTGACCGTTTTTTTGACTAACCGCAGTCCAAGCACCTCCGTGTAGAAGTCCAAGTTGCGCTGCGGATCCGACGCAATCGCGGTAACGTGATGAATGCCCAAAATCGGCTTTTCCATGAAATGCTCCTTTAGTCGAAAAGGTCGCAAACTGCCAAGAGGTCCTCTCAAAACTTGTATCCCGCCCAGAGTGCCCAATAATTGAGATTCCGACCCGGCATCGTTTGTTTCAAGAATGCACCTGCATAGAAAATCCCGTAATCCGCCTGAAACCACAAATGGTGATCCGCCTGCCACCGCACCTCAATGCCAGGCCTATCTCCCACAAACCGTGCAGTGCTGCCATCTGAGGCACGGATCAGAAACCCGGGCACGGCGTAGACTCCATCATTAAGACTTTCCCGCCATTGGATCACCCAGTCGGTTGAAACAGTTACGTCGTGAGGAAACTCGGTTTGAACCCGCGGGTGGACGTCGATGAAGTTAATGGGGCCGGGACCGGTGCTCGCAAGGACGCCAAAGTAGTTGCCAATCGGGAAGAGCGGATTAAAGGTTCCCAGAGTATTTGTGCGGGGGTTGTCACCGCTGGAAATATCGGCCTTCAGGCTGAACCGCGGCTTCAAGTGCATCGTGGGAAGCCGATAGCCCGTATCAGAAGCGACCGTCCAGGCCCGGATGTTTCCGGAGTCGAAAGTCCCGAACTGGCCCAACCCTTCGTAATCGAAGTCCCACCCGGGGCGCTCGGTAGCGACCGGTCTCCAGAGTCGGCCGCCCAGAGTGTGGCGCAGTTCGTGCGCTGTGCCGCGTTCGAAGGCAGCGTCCTTGCGATCGAGTCCCAGATAGTAAGAATCAACGGAAACCCCTCTCGCCAGCGGACGCGTCGAGTAGATGCCCCAAAACGTAACTTGGTGGTTCGGGGCATTGTCGAAGAAGCCCGGCTTGTCCAAATCGGGGCGAACCGCAAACCCATCCACGCGCCAGGCACCAATTTTGCTCACGACTTTAAAGCCGTCGAAGCTCAGCCGCACGTTGGGACCTTCCCGGACATCGATTAAACGTCCCGAGCCATACTCCATTTCTTGTCGCCCGACCCTGAACTTCAACCAATTCCGTTCGCCCGACGTGCCCGCCTCGAAGAATGCCGCTTGGAAATCCAGCTTCTTTTCGTCGATCGGCCTGGGGCCGCCGCGCCGGAACGACTCTAGGCCGCTCTTGAGTTCCACAAACGAACGAAAGTGTTTGCCATAGTGCGCATCGAAGCTCAGCATATATCTCTCGAGGAGATAGCCGTTCATGTAAGGAAACTGGCCCCAGTTGTCATTGCCGATCTGTTCCCACACCTCGCGGGCTTCACCTCCGATTGTCAGGTACCAGTCGTTTTCGTCCGGACGCAACTGGATGTACTTGACTGGGTCCCAGAAATCTGAGCGCAGCGCCGGATCCTGAAGGAAGCTCCAGTCTTCGTCCTGGCGAAGCAATTTGTAACTGCGATCGACCTGAGGTGTGTCGTCGACGCTGCTCGATTGTGCGAGTAGTCGCGGCGGCGCCGTCAGGAACGCGCAGACAATGAGAGCACGGAATATCGTCCTCAGGTGTTTCATATTAATCGGTCATGTCGCTTTGCGACACCCGCAAAGCATGAAAATACGCCGCAATGTCGGCGGGTCCGAAGCCGGGTGCCGATAGGTCAGCGTATTTTCGGAGCAGGATCGCAGATAACCCCAATGGCCGCGACCTCGCTGACCCACAGTTGTTCAGCAGCCGATACAGACGACTTAAAGCAGCTCGATGTCTAGCTAACGGTTGAGTGGATCTCGGCAATGTACCCGCCAGGGAACTGCACAATAGCCTCCCTCCGCCCATCCGATGTGTAAGGCTCAACCAGGATTGCGACTCCAAACGCACGGGCTTTCGCGAGAGTAGTGGAGAGGTTCGCAACCTCATACCCAGTCAGCTCCCGGCCGTAAGGATACGGAAGATGCCCATCGGTCACGAGTACAGTCAGCTTGCCGAAGGTTGATTCGACGCGAACACGGCGATACGTGTCCGTGGGCCGCCCGATCTCGATCCCCGGTGCCTGCGCATCGTCGGAGACAACCTTGCCGTGTGAGAAAGCCAGGAAACTCTGAGTGAACGCATTCACGGCATATGCAGACACATAGACACGATTCTCCGGAACGGTCTCGAGCTGTTTGTAGGACGGCGCGGTGGTGTGCCAGTAGATTTGAGTATTCACGCCGCCCGGCCACTGGATGATCGCGTCTCGCCCGACGGGATCGTTGAACGGAGTGACCAGGACATCGGCACCGGTCGTACGAGCAGCACCGATGGCGGCGTCGATGTCCGTCACGAGATAACCCGTCCGCTCGGCGCCAAAGGGATAGGGCACGGGGGTCTTAAAACCGAAGACGGACAGCGTTCCCACAGGCGTCAGCACCAATTGCGACATAGTCTTGCTCGGAGTAGGTGTAACGGTGAAAACACCCTCTTTCGAAGTAGTGCCGCCGAAGGTGGCCAGGAGACTGGCGACGAACCGGTCAAAATCTTGCGGAGCCACATAGACGTGAGTGGTGTCATACTGCGGTCCGACGGCCAGGTTCGGCGCCGCCGTTCTGCCCCTTCCCAGCGGGCCCAGAGCGAGATTTCGCCGAGTCACGCCCGGAAGGCACACTAGCCTGCTTTATTCGTGAACGGGCTATGAGAGGTGAGGTTGAGTCATTTTGTGCACCGTTGAGACAAGTCGCGCCTGGCTGGAGACGGCTTTGAGGCCACGTGTCTTGTTAGAGGGCAGGAGG
>Ga0209517_10003576_pt1 | contig 20964 bp, 15 predicted proteins | sample PeaSoiMetSII2010_FD_187695 | JGI IMG/M metagenome (GOLD analysis project Ga0209517, IMG submission 187695) | Peat soil microbial communities from Weissenstadt, Germany - SII-2010 (SPAdes) (version 2) | ecosystem: Environmental > Terrestrial > Soil > Wetlands > Peat | place: Germany...
CACCGCGAGCCCTTGCGCTGCGGCTGGCAAATCCCCGATGGCGGCTTGCACGTCCCATTGCCTGCGGTCGACGGCGACGATCCGCGCCCCGCGCTCGGCCAACAGCCGCATCGCCGCGATGCCGATGACCCCGGCGGCGCCGGTGACAACGGCAACCCTGCCGTCCAAACGGATGCGATCGGGCATGGGGCGTTCCTCCGGTTGTCCGGTTTTGTCCCGTGGATTTTCGCAACGCTTGGGCGTGCAGCGCGTGGACCCTCGGTTGGCCCGACTATTTCATCTGCCGCGCGGGCTGAAAAGGTGCGGCGGACTTGAACCGGTACGGCCTCGAACCCTGGGGAATCCGGACCTTACCGCCCGGAGGAGGCCGTAAACCGCCCTTTCCCCGCCGTATTCGGCGTGTTAACCGGGGGCTTGCGAGCGGCTGTAGCCTATACAATGTCTCAAGCCCGATTCGCCTGTTAAAGCCGCGAGATGCTTCGAACCATTGTCCTGACCGGTTTTGCGGCCCTGGTCGCCGCTACCACGCTCTCGTTTGCGCCGCCCGCGCGCGCGCAGATTGGCAACATCTTTTCCGATCAGCCGCGGCCGCCGGGCAATGTTCCCCGCGGCAATCAGCAACAAGCCGTGCCTGACGATGAAGAAGAAGTGCCGCAGCTGCCGCAGGGCCGCGTGCTGCCGATACCCAATCGTCCGCTACCGGGCCAGGGGGTGCCGCCGCCGGGCAGCGTGCAGTCGCAACCGCTCGCCCCGCCGCCGGGCACCACGGTGATTCCGCAGAATACGCCGCCGGGCGTCGCGAACGCGCCACCGGCCGCCAATCCCATGCAGCGCCAGCAGAAGGGCGTTCCGCAAACGCCGGCGACATTGCAGCCGGGCGACGAGGTGGTGACCGAGCCGCCGGCGCAGAAGATCGTCAACAAGAAGGCGAGCTTTTCGGGGCTCGACAAGATCACCGGCCGCATCATCAACTTCGACGAGGACATCGGCGAGACCGTCCAGTTCGGCGCGCTGCGGGTGAAGACCGACGCCTGCTATACAAGGCCGGCGACGGAGGCCGCCAACACCGACGCGTTTGTCGAGGTCGACGAGATCACGCTGCAAGGCGAGGTGAAGCGGATCTTTTCGGGCTGGATGTTCGCCGCCAGCCCCGGCCTGCACGGTGTGGAGCATCCGATCTACGATATCTGGCTGACCGACTGCAAAGCCCCCGACACTACCGTCGTGAGCGTACAGCCCGAGCAGCCGAGACCTGCGCCGCAGCCGGCACAGAAACGCCCGCCGCCGCCGAAGCAGCAGGCTCAGCGACCACCGCCCCAGCCGCAATTCCAGCAGCAGCAACCGCCGCCCCAGCCGCAACCGCCACCGCCGCAATCCGGCGGCCTGTTCGGAATTTTCAGGCAGTAGAGCAACCGGCGTATCCGCGCCCGGCGATAATCCCAAGCGCCTCCGCGCCGCTGATCGGCCGATCGACCGGCAATTTGCCAAAATCCGCTTCACCTTTGATCGCCTTGTCGAGCAGGGCGACGTAGCGCCGCCGCGGGATTTCGACCGCGCCGAAGCTGCGCAGATGTTCCGTCACATATTGGGTGTCGAGCAGTTCGAACCCGCCCGCGATCAGGCGGGCGACCAGATGCACCAGCGCCACTTTCGAGGCGTCGCGGACGCGGTGAAACATGCTCTCGCCGAAAAACGCCTTACCCAGGCTGACGCCATAGAGTCCGCCGACAAGGTCGCCATCCTTCCAGACTTCGACGCTGTGAGCATGGCCAAGCCCATGCAGCCCGGTGTAGAGATCGCGGATGCGCCTGTTGATCCAGGTATCGTCACGGCCGGGCTGCGGCGCCGCGCAGCCGGCGATCACCGCCTTGAACGCGGTATCGGCGGTGATGGTGAAGAGGTCGGAGCGCACGGTGCGGGCAAGGCGCGAGGCGACGCGAAAGCCGTCGAGCGGGATCACGCCGCGCATTTCCGGCTCGACCCAGAACAGGGTCGGATCGCCGGCGCTCTCGGCCATCGGGAAGATGCCGCAGGCATAGGCGCGCAGCAGCACTTCGGGCGTGATTTCGGATGAGGCGGAGTCGCGCGACGTCATGGTTGGAGAGGATAGCAGGATCGCCGCAAAAGACGAACGGGGCGCGTGCTGCGGTGCGTATCCGCGGCGGCTGGTTCCCGGACCGTGCTTTTTTAACGAGAGCGACCGTTCAATCTTGCGGCTGGCCGGCCAGATATTGTTCCAGCCAATGGATGTGATAGTCGCCGTCGATAATGTCGGGCTCCCGGACCAAAGCCCTGAAGAGGGGCAGGGTGGTTTCGATGCCTTCCACCACCATTTCGTCGAGCGCGCGGCGCAGCCGCATCAGGCATTCGGCGCGGGTCTTGCCGTGAACGATCAGCTTGCCCACCAGCGAGTCATAGTATGGCGGGATCACGTAGCCCTGGTAGACGGCTGAATCGATCCGCACGCCGAGGCCGCCTGGGGGATGGTATTGCTGGATCTTGCCCGGCGAGGGGCGGAAGGTCACGGGGTTTTCGGCGTTGACCCGGCACTCGATGGCGTGACCGTTGATGATGACTTCATCCTGGGTCACCGGCAGGTCGCCGCCGGCGGCGATGCGGATTTGCTCCAGCACGAGGTCGATGCCGGTGATCATCTCGGTGACGGGATGTTCGACCTGGATGCGGGTATTCATTTCGATGAAATAGAATTCGCCTTCCTCATAGAGAAATTCCACCGTGCCGACGCCGAGATACTTCAACTCCTGCATCGCCTTCGCAACCGTCGCACCGATGGTGGCGCGCGCTGCGGCATCGAGCGCGGGTGAGGGACCTTCCTCCCAGACTTTTTGATGTCGGCGCTGCAGCGAACAATCGCGCTCGCCGAGGTGGATCGCGCCGCCCCGGCCATCGCCGAGCACCTGGATTTCGATGTGACGCGGCTTCTGCAGATATTTTTCGAGATAGACCGAGGCATCGCCGAAGGCGGATCTGGCTTCATTGGCGGCCGTCGACAGCGCCAGCATCAGGTCCTGGGGGGTCTGCGCGACCTTCATGCCGCGCCCGCCGCCACCTGAGGCGGCTTTTACCAGAACCGGAAAACCGATTGCTTCCGCAATCGCCATCGCGTCGTCATTGGCACCGACGGCGCCCTCGGAGCCGGGCACCACGGGAATGCCGAGCCTCTTGGCCGTCTTCTTGGCCTCGATCTTGTCGCCCATCAAACGGATGTGTTGGGCCTTGGGCCCGATGAAATGCAGGTTGTGATCGGCGAGGATCTCGGCAAAACGGGCGTTTTCCGACAGAAAGCCGTAACCGGGATGTACGGCATCGGCGCCGGTGATCTCGCAAGCCGCAAGCAGCGCCGGCACATTGAGGTAGCTGTCCTTCGACGGCGGCGGGCCGATGCAGACGCTTTCGTCGGCAAGACGAACATGCATGGCGTCGGCGTCGGCGGTGGAATGCACCGCAACCGAGGCGATGCCAAGTTCCTTGCACGCGCGCAGGATGCGCAATGCGATTTCGCCGCGATTGGCTATCAGGATCTTGTCGAACATCGCGGCGCCTGACGTTGACGAGTTCTATTCAATGATCACCAGAGGTTCGCCGAATTCGACCGGTTGTCCGTCCTCGACGAGAATTTGCGTCACCGTGCCGGCGCGCGGGGATGGAATCTGGTTCATCGTTTTCATCGCTTCGATGATCAGCAGGGTTTGTCCGACCGTCACCTTGGCGCCGACTTCGATGAACGGCTTGGCGCCGGGCTCGGAGGCCCAATAGGCGGTGCCGACCATCGGCGAGGGTACAGCACCGGGATGTTTGGCCATGTCGGCCACGGCTGCGGCTACCGGATTTGACGCCGCAGGCGCCGCAGCCGGCGCGGCGGCTTGCGCGGCAACCGGGACCGACGCGGCAATGCTGACGTTGCGCGCGACGCGCACCCTTAGCCCTGCGCGCTCGATCTCGATCTCGGTGAGGCTGGTTTCATCCAGAAGCAAGGCGAGTTCGCGAATGAGCGCGCTGTCGCTGGTTGTGAACTTTGCGGCTGCTTTGTCGTCAGGCTGGCGCGCCATGATCTTGATCCGGAACTTTCTACTGGGGTGATGGGCGGATGCGTCAGGCCTTGGCCTTGACGCCGATCTTGGCCGCAAGGCCCGATATCGCGAGCCGGTAGCCGTCAATGCCGAATCCGCAAAGCGTTGCGAAGGCAGCCTTGGCGGTAAATGAATGATGACGGAAACTCTCGCGGGCGTGAATATTGCTGATGTGAACTTCGACGGTGGGAATCTTCACCGCCACCAGCGCATCATGCAGCGCGATCGAGGTGTGCGAATAGCCGCCGGCATTGATGATGATTCCGGCCGCCTTCTTGGCATGGGCCTCGTGGATGAAGTCGATCAGTTCGCCCTCCCGGTTCGACTGCCGGCAGTTGGCCTTGAGGCCGAATTGCGCCGATGTATCGGCGCATAATTTCTCGACATCGGCGAGCGAGGCATGGCCATACGTCTCGGGCTCGCGGGTTCCCAACAAGTTCAGGTTGGGGCCGTTAATCACGTAAATTGTCTCGGCAGCTGTCTTGGCCATCCAGATTCCGGCGATGTGGCGGTGTTCGCGCGGTTATAGGTAACATCACGGCCCAGGGGAAGCCTGTAGGCCAGAGGGAGTGACCTTCAAACGCCTCATCCGCTTGGTAAAAACCCGCGCAGAACCTACGGAAACCATTCATTAACCAATGATGAAGGATGGACCCCTCCGCAGACGCGGGCACGAAAAAGGGCGGGCCCGATGGCCCGCCCCCGGATTCGCGGGATTAGTCAGGATCAGGTCTCGAGAACGGCCACGATCTCCAGCGTCCGCGGATCCACCACCACGATCTGGTCGCGGACCAGGAAGAACTCATACCCGCGCCATTCCGGATAGATCGTCACGATTTCCGCCGGAAGCGGACGGAAGCCGACGTCGCGGGGAACGCGGGTACCGACCGAAATCGCGAAGTTGACATTGTTGACCGGAGCCACGTGCTGTTCCCTGATCACCGATGTGATCCGGGTGCGCTGCTCGGTCGTCAGCTTTGCGCCGGCGCCAGCCTGTCCAACGGTGGTCTGGGAGCGTCCCTCGGCTGCGTTTTTCGGGCCGGCGTTCGTGTTGCTGTCGCGGCCTTCGGCCTTGCCATTGAGCTCTTCACGCCCTTCGGCCTTCATGTTGCCGTTGCGGTCCTCGCGGCCCTCTGCTTTCATGTCCTTGCCGGGGGCGCCCTTTTCATTCTGCGAGCTCTTGGACTTTTCGCCCTTGATATTGTCCTGGGCGGCTTTTTCGTCCCTCGTGCCGGACTTCATGTCCTGAGCGCGCAGGTTCTTGCCGCCCTTGGGCTGCATCTTCTCTTCGGACTGCGTCGACTTCATGCCGTGTTCCGCGCCAGGATTGGCGGAAGGTGACGAAGGCGCGCTCTGCTGCGTGCCAGAACCAGCCGAAGGCGCTTCTCGGCCCATGGTTCCCTGCGCGTTGGCAAAGCCGGTTCCGGCAATCAGCGCCGCCACGGCCGCGGTGATCATAAAGCGATTAGGCATCTTAGTCTCTCCTCAGGTGTTTGCATTGCCCGGTCGACAACGAAAGGAGATCGATGATGTTCCGGGGTTCCCCCGGTTCCCTTCAGTTTTGTTTTGTGAATGCGCGAAATCTCGCAAAGAAAAAGGCCGGCGAGATGGCCGGCCCCTTGGTTCACTTCGCTCGAAAGCGCTTAGCACGTCGCCTTGCCGCAGCGGGCGAGGCCGATTTTTTCCTTCAGGCCATCGAGACCGATTGCGCCGACCACCACCTGTTTGCCGATCACATAACTCGGCGTGCCGTTCATGCCCATTGACTCCGCGAGCTTGAAATTCTCCTCGATCGTGGCGCGCACCTCCGGGCTTGCAAGATCCTTTTCGATCCTGCCGACATCAAGACCGGCCTCCTTCGCGGCCGCCATCGCACGGGCCTTGTCCGCCGGGCCGCGACCGCCAAGCAGCTTCTGGTGAAAATCGAGGTACTTCTTGCCGCCCGGGTCCTGCATCCGCACCGCGACCGCGACCCGTGCGGCTTCGACCGAACCTTCGCTCAGCACGGGGAATTCCTTGAGCACCACTTTCAGCTTGGAATCCGACTTCAAGAGATCGAGCATGTCGGCCATCGCGCGCTTGCAGTAGCCGCAATTGTAATCGAAGAACTCGACGAAGGTGACATCGCCGTCCTTGTTGCCGAGCACGACGCCGCGCGGCGAATTGAAAATCGTCTCCGAATTTTGCGCCACGCTTGCCTCGTGCTTCTGCTCCTCGGCGGCAGCCTGGCGCTTGTTCAATTCGGCCATCGCCTCTTCCAGCACTTCGGGATGCGCAATCAGGTAGTTCTTGACGATGGTCTCGATCTCCCTGCGCTGGCCGTCGGAGAAACTCTGTGCCGAGGCAGCCGGCGGCGCCGCGCAGAATGCCAGCGCGAACAGGGCGGGAAGGAGCAGGCGGAGCGTGGGCATCGGCGAATCCTTTGTGAGCGTGTTTCTCAAGGCGAGTTCCTCGGCGAACCGGTTCTAAAAAACGTCTTTGGTTGTGACGTGTCGGCTTGCGGATCGTTCGGGTCGGCAAATTTCGAGCTGTTCTTCTGGCCGGGCAGCGGCTTTGCGGCGACGATGTCGTCAGCCTTGACCCATCCGGGCGTGCCGACGGCAAAGCGTGTCTTGGCGCGAGAGGCAAGATCGCGCGCGGTCTTGTTGTCACCGCGAAGGAATGCCGCCTGCGCCGAGGCCAGGTCGGCCTCCGCCAAATCTCCCTTTCGTCCATAGGCCATCGCCAGCTGCGTATAGCCGAGCGGCTGTTCGGTTTCACGTGAGACCGCGTTACGCAGAATGGAAATAGCCTCGTCGGTGTAGGCCTTGTTATCGGCCGCCACCAGCGCCTGTCCAAGTAACATCTCGATGAGGGGCGCGCTATTCGACAGCTGCACTGCCTTCCGTAACGGTGCGATCGCCTCGGCCGGCCTGCCGCCTTCCAGCAGCGCCTGTCCGCGCAATTCATAAAAATACGGGTTGTTGGGCTGCAACTGGGTCAGTGCGTCGATCTGACCAAGCGCGTTGCGCAAATCGCCGTGAAGATAGGTCGCAATCGCATGGGCGTAGCGCGCGGGCAGGCTGTTGTCGGACAATGGATAGCGCCGATAGACGGTGTCCTGCCGCTCCATGAAGGCGGAAATCTTGGCGCGCATCATGTCGTGACGCAATTGCAGCGCCGGATCGTCCTTCTTGTCCCAATACGGACTGGTGCGGGCTAATTCCTCAAGTGCGGCGACGCGCTCGGCGGGCATCGGGTGGGATTGGTAGTAGGGGTCAGCCCCATGGGCGGCGAACAGGCTGTCATTGGTGAACCGCTTGAAGGTCTCATACATGCCCTTCGCGGACTGGCCGGTCGCGGTCAAGAATTTTACACCGGCGCGATCGGCGCTTTCCTCCTGCTGGCGTTGATAGGAGAGCAGCGAGCGCATGATCATGCTCTGCGGCCCGGCCAACGCGGCGGCGCCGGCATCGGCCAAGCCACCATTGCCGGAGTTGCTTTTGGTTGCGCCGGCCGCGATTGCGCCGACGCCGAGCAACATGGCGATGATCATCTGCGTCTGCGCCCGTGCCAGCTCTTCGCGCAATCTGGCGAGATGGCCGCCCGCCAAATGGCCGGTTTCGTGCGCCAGCACCCCGATGATCTGGTTCGGGGTTTCCGACTGCAGGAGCGCGCCGTGGTTGACGAAGATACGGCGGCCGTCGGCGACGAAAGCGTTGAAGACCGCCTGATTGATGATCGTGACCTGGATGTTTTGCTTCTCGAGCCCCGCAACCCGCAGGATCGGCCGCGTGTAGTCGCGCAGGAGTTGCTCGGACTCCGTGTCGCGAAGTATCGCGATCTTTTCGCCCTGGGCGAGGGCAGCCATCGGCGCAAGGATAAGCGCGACCGCGATGACAAGGGCGGTGAGCTTCCTGGTATTCCGGGCCAAGGCTATGTGGAGCAGCATCGAGCGATCTTTATTGATTGGCGGCGGGTCCGATACGAGCTATGCCCTAACAAGCCGCCGAATAAGGCTAGTCTGGGGCACTTGGTAAAATAGCAGAAATCGATGCTTGATGCGACACTTAGAGAGCGGGCACAAGGCCTGTTGACGGCATCCGGGCGAAGCAATGTTCCGCCGTTCATGGTGATGGACGTGATGGCGGCGGCAGCGCGGATCGAAGCGGCCGGCGGCCATGTGATTCACATGGAGGTGGGACAACCGGCGGCTTCGGCGCCGAAAACCGCCATATTGGCCGCGCATGCCGCGCTCGAGGGGGCGAGGATCGACTATACCTCGGCGCTGGGAACTCCTTCGCTGCGGAAGCGAATCTCCCGCCACTACCGCGAGAGTTACGGCTTTGGCGTGGATTCCGAGCGAATCGTCGTCACCACGGGTTCGTCGGGTGCCTTCATCTTGGGCTTTCTCGTCATGTTCGAACCCGGCGACCGGGTGGCGGTCACGGTGCCCGGCTATCCGCCGTATCGGCATATTCTCGCAGCACTTGGCTGCGAGCCGGTGTTGATCGAAACTTCGGGCGAGACCCGGCATGCGCTGACGGGAGAAGCCCTGCTCGCCGCCCATCGCAAGGCGCCGCTCAAGGGCGTGCTGGTCGGAAGCCCCGCCAATCCGACCGGCACGATGATGTCGCGCGAGGCTTTGACGGGGCTGATCCTGGCAGCCGAAGGCGCCGGTATCCGCTTCATTTCCGACGAAATCTACCATGGTCTCGACTACGCGTTTCCGGCGGTGACGGCGACCGAACTTTCGCCAGATGCGCTGGTGATCAATTCGTTTTCAAAATATTTCTGCATGACGGGTTGGCGGGTCGGCTGGATGGTGGTGCCCGAACCGCTGGTGCGTCCGATCGAGCGGCTTCAGCAAAATCTCGCGATCTCGGTCCCGACGCTGTCGCAGATCGCCGCCGAGGCTGCGTTCGAAGGCCGCGCGGAGATGGAAGAGGTGAAACGCGGCTATCAGGAGAACCGGCGAATTCTGATCGAAGGGTTGCCGCGCGCCGGCCTCACCAAATTCCTGCCCGCTGACGGCGCGTTTTACCTCTACGCGGATGTGTCGGATTTCACCTCGGACAGTCTTAAATTCGCCGGCGAGATGCTCGAAAACGCCGGTGTCGCGGCAACCCCCGGCGTCGACTTCGATCCGGTTCACGGCCACCGGTTCATCCGGTTTTCCTATGCGCGTTCGGCCGAGGAGATGCGCGAAGCCGTGGCGCGCATCGCGCGATGGCTCGGGTGAAGCGAAAAACCGCGACTCTATTCGCAGCAACTGATCTTCGCGCCGGAAAATGACGCAGCACCATTGACTCAAGGCGCCCAATTGATTTTGGCTTGAGCCGGGAGAACGGCGGTCCGCGCCAGGCGCGGCGGAAAATTCGCCAAGAGGGGGAGTGACGTTCATGGCGGCAACGATCGCAACTGCGGCGCCGGCCCGCGCGGCGAAACCCTGGTATAAGGTACTTTATATCCAGGTGCTCATCGCCATCGTCCTCGGCGTCATCGTTGGCTCGCTGTGGCCCGATCTTGCGAAAAATGACTGGATCAAGGCGCTCGGCGACGGCTTCATCAAGCTCATCAAGATGGTGATTGCGCCGATCATCTTCTGCACGGTGGTCTCGGGTATTTCGCATATTCAGGATGCCAAGAAGGTCGGCCGCATCGGCGTCAAGGCCCTGGTCTATTTCGAGATCGTCTCGACCTTCGCACTGATCATCGGGCTCACCGTCGGAAACCTGGTTCGTCCTGGCGCGGGCTTCGGTGGCGCCCTGGCCGATGCACACAAGGTAGAAAAATTCGCCACCCAGGCGGAAGCTCAGAAGAGCGTAGACTTCTTCCTTCACATCATCCCCGACACCGTGGTCGGCGCCTTCGCAACCGGCGAGATATTGCAGGTCCTGCTGTTTTCCATCCTGTTCGGGTTTTCCCTGATGGGCCTTGGCGAGCGCGGACACACCTTGCGCGCATTCATCGACGACGCGGCGCACGGGGTTTTCGGCGTGATTGCGATTGTGATGCGAGCCGCGCCATTCGGCGCGTTTGGCGCGATGGCCTATACCATCGGTATGTACGGCACAAATGCCATCGTTAGTCTGATTGGCCTGATCGCGACGTTCTATGTCACCGCGGCGCTGTTTGTGCTCGTGGTGCTCGGCATTGTCGCCCGAATTGTCGGCTTCTCGATTTTCAAATTCCTCGCCTATATCAAGGACGAGCTGCTGATCGTGCTGGGCACGTCGTCTTCGGAAAGCGCGCTGCCCTCGCTGATGGAAAAACTCGAGCGGCTGGGCTGTTCCAAGTCGGTGGTGGGCCTGGTGGTGCCGACCGGATATTCGTTCAATCTCGACGGCACCAATATCTACATGACGCTCGCGACCCTGTTCATCGCGCAGGCGCTCGGCTTCGATCTGACGCTTGGGCAGCAAATCACGATCCTTTTGGTCGCGATGCTGACCTCGAAGGGAGCATCCGGCATCACGGGAGCGGGCTTCATCACGCTTGCGGCGACGCTTGCCGTCGTCGATCCGCGCCTGGTCCCGGGCATGGCGATCGTGCTGGGCATCGACAAATTCATGAGCGAGTGCCGCGCATTGACGAACCTTTGCGGCAATGGCGTCGCCTGCGTGGTGGTGTCGTGGTGGGAGGGCGAACTCGATCGCGACAAGCTGCAAGCCAATCTCGGCAAGCAGATCGACCCGACCGATGTGGAGACGGCCGTCACGACGGGATAGTTGAGGTGCGAAAAACTGCGCGCATGATCAGCCAGTGGCGCGGCTGACCGCTGCCCATTTTTGAAAATAGTCAGTACTTGGCGATCACAGGGCCGCCCCAACCAAACCGGTAGTTCAGGCCAATACGGACGATGTTGTCGGTCAGGTGAATGCTGCGGGTTTCGAACGTTTGCCTACCGAGGACGACGGGCGGATCAATGTAGTTCCTGGCCCCAAGGTCGGAATGCAAGTACTCGAGTTTCAGGGAAAGCCTATCCGACAGCGCAGATTCGAGGCCACCGCCGGCGACCCAGCCGGTACGTGTCCTTGAGGCGCCTACGCATTGATGGTTGATCGTGCAAACGTCGTCGCTTGCGCTTGCGAAGGCAGCGCCTGCCGTTCCATAAAACAGTGCGCGTTCCCAAGCGTAACCGATACGCCCCCTCGCTGTATCAATCCATCTTTCCTGGACCTGATTGGTTGCCGTCGTAGTGAAGGGAGGAATATCGTGTGCTGTGCCGGTCTTGTTCGTCCAAGACAGATCGCCTTCGGCTCCCAGCACCCAATTCTTGACCTGGTAGTTGCAGCCGAAAGTACCGCCAACCAAAATTCCCTTAAGACCGAAATCGTTTGTGATGGGAATCCCGATGTTGGCAGACTTCGGTGCGGTGACCGCTGTGATACTGGCGCGACCCCAATCGCCACCTCCATCGATGCCGAGGTAGCATCCGGCCCAGCCGGGATCGGCGACAGCCGCCGGGAGGCTTGAGGGCCCGCTTGGGTCGGCGGCGAAAGCAGGCGTTGCGAGTGCGATCAGGGTGATCGCACCAGACAGTGTCTTTTTCATTTGACCGTCTCGGGTACTGACCTGATCGCAATACCCGCAAAAGATGTCGATTACCTTAAGACAACTTGCGCGAAAATCATGTTCCCTGGGTATTTAAAGGGGCAACGAAGACTGGCAAAATTGAAAACCGCCCGGTTTCCCGGGCGGTTTTTTCGTCTCACGAATGAAGTTGCTATTCGCCGTTGCCGAAGCGCCGCGACCACCATCCGGCGCGGCGGGGGTGGGTGTCGGTGCTCGTCTCTGACGTTGGCTGCTCTGGTGCCGGGCGAGGCGCCGGCTCAGGCCGGCTTTGGCTGACCGATGCGGCGCCTTCAGGCTGGGCATTGCCCAGGAAGCTTACCTTCTCGCGCACCGTCGAGCGCCGCCGCGCGGCGGCTCTTTCACTCTCCTGAGCGGTCTCGCTCTCCGCAAGCGTTCGCGCGGTTTCGTGCGATGCGCGATCTACCGGCGGTTGCTCGGCCGGTGGCGCGGTGGTTTCGTGTTGGACCATCGGCTGGGCCGGCTGCGAGGAATTTCCGTCGAAATCGGCAACCGCGCTTGCGGCTTCCGGTGCGGGAGCCGGTCCGAGTTCATCCACAATCGATCCGGCAAGACCGTCGTCCGGTCCGCCGCGCCGGCGGCGTCCGCCGCGACGCCCGCGGCGGCGCGGCCGTCGCTCGCCGCCTGTCGCCTGATCGGGACGAACTTGACCGGGCCGTTCCTCGGACTCGTCTTCGTCGGAATCGCCTTCCTCCGAACCTGCAACCTCGGCCGGTGCGGGCGCGGTGCGCGCAAAGCCGCTTTCCTCACGCGGAAATCCGTTGTCGCGCGCTTCGCCACCGCGGCCGCGCCGTCGTCGCCGCCGCTTGCGTCTGGGCCCCTCGGCGCCGGCCTCGTGGCCTGCTTCTTCGCCGCCGGCCATATCGTCGGTGAGCCCTTCGGTCTCCTCGGTTTCGACTTCCGATTCGGTTTCGATGTCGAACGGCTCCTCCTCGTCGACCGTCTCTTCCGACTGGGACGGATAGGCCGCAACCTGCGATGCCAGCAGCGCCTTGGCGGCCTCAAGCGTATGCACCTGTTCGCCGCGATCGATGACGAACGACTGCTGGCCGCTCACGGTCGGATCGGCGATCACGGCAAGCGTTACCTTGAAGCTGCTCTCGAGATCGCGCAGATGGCCGCGCTTGTGGTTGAGGACGTAAAGCGCGACATCGGTCCGGGTCCGCACCACGAGATTGTGGGTCGCGCCCTTCATCAATATTTCCTCGAGCCCGCGCAGCAATTGCAGCGCCACCGAGGACACCGAACGGACGTGGCCGCTGCCGCCGCATTGCGGGCAGGGTTCGGTCGAGCTCTCCAGAACGCTGGCGCGGATGCGCTGGCGCGACATTTCGAGCAGGCCGAAATGCGAGATGCGCCCGACCTGGATTCGGGCACGGTCCTGCCGCAGGCAGTCCGAGAGCTTGCGTTCCACCGCACGGTTGTTGCGCTTCTCGTCCATGTCGATGAAGTCGATGACGATCAGGCCGGCGAGATCGCGCAACCGAAGTTGACGCGCGACTTCCTCGGCCGCCTCGAGATTGGTCTTGAGCGCGGTGTCCTCGATATGATGTTCGCGGGTCGAGCGGCCGGAGTTGACGTCGATCGAGACCAGCGCCTCGGTCTGGTTGATGACGACGTAACCGCCGGATCGCAACTGCACGGTCGGTGAGAACATGGCATCGAGCTGGCTCTCGACGCCCATGCGCGAGAACAGCGGCTGGCCGTCGCGATATTGTTTGACCGCGCGCACATTCGAGGGCATCAGCATTTTCATGAAATCGCGCGCTTCCTGATAACCGGCTTCGCCGGCGACCAGGATTTCGTCGATTTCCTTATTGTAGAGATCGCGCAGCGATCGCTTGATCAGCGAGCCTTCCTCGTAGACGAGGGTCGGCGCCTGCGACTTCAGCGTCATGTCGCGCACGGTCTCCCACATCCGGATCAAATATTCGAAGTCGCGCTTGATCTCGGGCTTGGTGCGGGAAGCACCGGCCGTGCGCAGGATGATGCCCATGCCCTCGGGCACGTCGAGATCCTGCACGACCTCCTTCAGCCGTGAGCGATCCTGGGCAGACGTGATCTTGCGGCTGATGCCGCCGCCGCGCGCGGTATTGGGCATCAACACGGCGTAGCGGCCGGCGAGCGAAAGGTACGTCGTGAGCGCAGCGCCCTTGTTGCCGCGTTCTTCCTTGACGACCTGCACCAGCATCACCTGGCGGCGCTTGATGACTTCCTGAATCTTGTACTGACGGCGCGGCCGGAAGGCGCGCTCCGGCACTTCTTCCAGCACGTCGTCGCCACCAACGGATTCGACGACCTCTTCCTCCGCCTCCTCGCCTTCGTCTTCCTCGTCGTGGCCTTCCTCGCCCTCCGTTGCCCTTGCGTGCGCCTCGTCGGACGAAGAAGGATGTTCTTCGCCGGCATGTTCTGCATGCTCCGCGCCGTCGTTTTCGGCGTGCGCCGCGTGGCCGGCGTCCTCATGCGCCTGTTCCGCATGGTCAACGTCGTCGTGGCGATATTCCTCGCGGGCTTCCGCGCTTGCAGCGACTTCCCCGGCGAATATCTCGGCGGCAGCTGCATCGGGCTCGGTTACCGGTGCCGGCGTCTCGCCCGCATGAAAGTGACCGTGTTCGTCGTCATGCTCGTGCTCGCGATGATCGTGCGAATGCTCATGATCGTCGTGGTCGTGATGATGTTCTGCATCATCGTGATGCTCGGCATCGCCGTGGTGAGCTTCGGTTTCGTGGGCGTGGCCGTGATCGTCTTCGGCGTGCCCGTGGATCGCTTGCTCGTAGACGTCTTGCGGTTCGGCCGTTGCGGACGGCTCGAGGCTCGCGTTCTCGATGACCTCGCTCTGGATGCGCTCGCCATTGCCGCGGCGGCGCGAGTTGCGGTGGCGCGGACGGCGCCGGCTCGAGCGGTTTTCGGATTCTTCCTCGGCCTCGCGATGGGCGCGCTCGTCGGCTTCGATCAGCGCCTGGCGGTCGGCGACCGGAATTTGGTAATAGTCCGGATGAATTTCGCTGAAGGCGAGAAAGCCGTGGCGATTGCCGCCGTACTCGATGAAGGCCGCCTGCAGCGACGGCTCGACGCGCGTGACTTTGGCGAGATAGATGTTGCCGCGTAGTTGTTTGCGTTGCGCGGTCTCGAAATCAAATTCTTCGACGCGATTGCCGCGGACCACGACAATCCGGGTCTCCTCCGGGTGGGTCGCATCGATAAGCATTTTGTTGGGCATTTTGGAACTCTTGGCGGCGGCGGGCGCGTATGACGGTGCGCGCGGTTCGCGCGGCCGGGTGACGCGACGGTCCACCTGATTCGGGGGTGAGGGGAAGGCCAAAACGCAACCCGGGGCGCCACGCCGAACGAGATGCCTTGGATGCAAAACGACGCGCAGAACTTTCGCTCTGCGTCGGCGCGATTCTTCCCTGGATCATGGTCGGCAACATAGTCTGGCGCATCAAGCGTCGGCCCGTCTGAACACGTTGGCGGCAAAAGACGCCGCCTTGTCTGTCGCTGAAGACCCGGTATGGCGCCAAAGCGCCCGCCGGCGATCGCATATCGGAGCTAGCTGCCCGATAATCGGTTAAGCCGAATCTAGAACCGTCCCTGGAGCAAGATCGTGACCTGGGACCGGACGCCGCTCGGGCTCGAAACCGCCGCTCCATGTCAGCCGCGCGCTGCGCTGGCTGCGGAGGGGCCGGAAAGACGCTGAAATCTCCGCTTTTGGAGGTCTCTGCGCTGCACCGGGAGGCTGAACGCGACACAACCGGGAATTTTAGCCGTCAGCGACTTTTACATACGTGGATTGACCGGCCCGTGCAAGGGAGGCGTCGCCAGTGGGCAACACTCCGCCTTATTCGCTGTACAAACCTTAAGCCGCAGTTAACCCTGTGGTTCTATTGCGGTAAGAGGGCTGCTCGGAGGCAAAGATTCGTTGGCGAGCCGCGCAAATCATCATGTTTTGCTGATCTGTGCGCTGTTGTGCGCCGCAGCATTGTTGTATTCGCAGTTGGGCGTGGTTGGCGCGGTCGAGAGCCAGCCGGCCAAACTGGCCGCGCCGCCAAATATCCCGGTTGCCTCCGATGCTCGCCTCGCCGGCGACAGCAAGCAGACCCGCTTTATTCTCGACCTCAGCCAACCAATCTCGTTCCATGCGTTCCCGCTTGCCGATCCGTATCGCGTGATCGTCGATATTCCGCAGCTCAGTTTTCAGCTTCCTCCCGGCGTCGGCAGCGCGGGTCGAGGGCTCGTCAAGGCATTCCGTTACGGCCTGGTGATGCCAGGCGGCTCGCGGATCGTGTTTGATCTGACGGGACCTGCCAGGATCGCCAATTCCTATGTGCTGGACGCCGCCAACGGCCAACCGCCGCGGCTCGTGCTTGAACTGGAAGAAGTGGACCGCACCACGTTCGTTCAGTCGCTTTCGGCCGACAATCGGCCTGAGCTCAGACCCGCCCTCTCAGGCGGCAAGGATGTCGCGGTCCCGGCGGTGGCAAAGGTGGAGCCAGCGCCCAAGCCGGCCGTGCCGGATTTGCGTCCGGTGATTGTCGTCGATGCCGGCCATGGCGGCCCTGACAATGGGACGCAGTCGGGCGGCGAGATGGAAAAGAACCTGGTGTTGGGCTTTGCGCTCGCTTTGCGCGATCGGATCGAGAAAAGCGGCAAATATCGCGTCGTCATGACCCGCACCGATGATACCTTCATTCCGCTCGATGACCGGGTTCGTATCGCGCGCAATCAATCGGCGGCATTATTTGTATCGATCCATGCCGACGCTCTGCCGCGCCACGAGGGTGACGCCCAGGGGGCAACCATCTACACGCTGTCCGATCGCGCCTCCGACGCCGAAGCTGAACGGCTGGCCGAGGCCGAAAACAAGGCGGATGCCATTGGCGGCGTCAATCTAACCGAGGAGCCGACCGAGGTTGCCGACATTCTCATCGATCTCGCCCAGCGCGAAACCCGCACCTTTTCCAACCGGTTTGCACGCATCCTGATGGGCGAGATGAAGACCACCACACGGATGCACAAACATCCCCTCAAATCCGCCGGCTTCCGGGTGCTCAAGGCCCCCGACGTGCCGTCGGTACTGATCGAACTCGGCTACGTCTCGAACAAGGAAGACCTGGAACATCTGGTATCGGAGAACTGGCGTTCCCGTACCGTCGGATCGGTGGCTCACGCCATCGACGCGTTCTTCGCCAAGCGTCTGGCAACGGCGGGGTCCGGACACTGATAGCTGGCCGCATGCTGTAAGCCCTAGTTTGGCCACAGCGGCGGCACTATAAAAATTAGCGCGAGGCATTAAGGAATCGATCAAATTTGCCTCGCGGCAACGTATGATACGCCTATGCGGGGCGAGATCGCTCCGCATTGACCGCATTTTAGGGAATGCGCCGGTAGTCCCGGCGCGTGAGCTGAACGGACATTCGATAATGCGCTTGCTGGTGCGGTTCTTGGGTTTCCTGTTCGCCGCCGGAACCGTCGTGTTCCTGGTGGGCGTCGCCGCCGTGGCAGGAATGATCTGGCATTTCTCCAAGGATTTGCCGGACTATTCGCAGCTTCAGGATTATGAGCCGCCGGTGATGACGCGGGTTCATGCGGCGGACGGCGCGCTGCTCGGTGAGTATTCCAAGGAACGCCGTCTGTACCTTCCGATCCAGGCAGTTCCAAAGCTCGTCATCAATGCGTTCCTGGCTGCCGAAGACAAGAATTTTTACGAGCATGGCGGCATCGACTTCTCCGGCATGGCGCGTGCTGCCGTTATTTACGCGCAAAATTTCGGTTCCAACCGCCGGCCGCAGGGCGCCTCGACGATTACCCAGCAGGTGGCGAAAAACTTTCTGCTGACCAACGAGGTCTCGTTCACCCGCAAGATCAAGGAAGCCTTGCTGGCGATGCGGATCGAGCGGACCTATTCCAAGGACAAGATTCTCGAGCTTTATCTCAATGAAATTTATCTCGGCCTTGGCGCCTACGGCGTCGCCGCGGCTTCGCTCGTCTATTTCGACAAATCGGTCAATGAACTCACGGTCGCTGAGGCCGCCTATCTCGCCGCGCTGCCGAAGGCGCCGGCGGCGCTGCATCCGGTGCGCAACCGCGACCGGGCAATCGAGCGCCGCAACTATGTGATCGACCGGTTATTGGAAAACGGCTGGATCAAGCAGGCCGATGCGGACAAGGCGCGCAAGGATCCGCTGACCGTGACCAGCCGCAGCAATGCCGCGCATATTTTCGCCGGTGAATATTTCGCCGAGGAGGTTCGCCGCGATATTTTCGAGCGATACGGTGAGAAGAAGCTCTATGAGGGCGGGCTATCGGTCAGAGCCACGCTCGACCCGAAGGTTCAGGTAATGGCGCGCAAGACCATGGCCGCAGGCATCGTCAATTACGACGAGGCGCAGGGCTGGCGGGGCGCGGTCAGCAAGCTCGAAACAACCGGCGATTGGGGCGTGAAACTCGCCGACGTCAAATCGCTGTCGGACATCTCGCCGTGGCGGCTGGCCGTGGTGCTGGAGACCAGCGATCAATCGGCGCGGATCGGCTTTCAGCCGGGCCGCGAACTCGGCGGCGCGGTCAGCAAGGAGCGGCAGACCGGCCTGATCACGCTGGACGGCGTCAGATGGGCCAAGGCTGCGGCAGGGCTCGCGAAAGGCAAGACGCCGACCGCGGTGTCGCAAGTGCTGTCGCCGGGTGACGTCATCTATGCCGATCCGCTGTTCAAGGACGGCAATCCGGTGGAAGGCCAGTACCGGCTGCGCCAACTGCCGGAAGTGTCCGGCGCGATGGTGGTGATGGACCCCTGGACCGGTCGCGTACTGGCGATGGTGGGTGGCTTCTCGTTCGACCAAAGTCAGTTCAACCGCGCGACCCAGGCCTATCGGCAGCCCGGTTCGTCGTTCAAGCCGATCGTCTATTCGGCGGCACTCGACAACGGCTATACGCCGTCGACCCAGGTGGTCGACGCGCCGATCGAAATCGATCAGGGGCAGGGCGCCGGCGTCTGGCGTCCGGAGAATTTCTCGTCCGGCAAGTACAACGGTCCGACAACCCTGCGCAACGCGCTGAGGCTGTCGCTCAACACCGTGACCGTGCGTCTCGCCCAGGACATCGGCATGCCGCTGATCGGCGAGTATGCCAGACGCTTCGGTGTCTACGACGAATTGCCGAACTATCTGTCCTATGCGCTCGGCGCCGGCGAAACCACGGTCATGCGGATGGTCACGGCCTATTCGATGATCGCCAATGGCGGACGGCGCGTGAAGCCGACCCTGATCGATCGCATCCAGGACCGTTACGGCCACACCATCTTCAAGCATGACGCGCGCGAGTGTCGCGGCTGCGACGCCCCCACCGGCTGGAAAAACCAGCCCGAGCCGCAACTGATCGACCGCCGCGAGCAGGTGCTGGATACGATGACCGCCTATCAGATGACTTCGCTGATGGAGGGCGTGGTGCAGGGCGGTACCGCGATCGCGGTCAAGGAGGTCGGCAAACCGATTGCCGGCAAGACCGGTACGACCAACGAAGCCAAGGACGCCTGGTTCATCGGTTTCTCGCCGGATATCGTGGTCGGCATCTATCTCGGTTACGATAAGCCGCGTCCGCTGGGCCGAGGCAATGCCGCAACCGGCGGTCACTTGGCCGCGCCGATTGCGCGCGACTTCCTGAAGCTCGCGCTGGCCGACAAGCCCGCCATTCCGTTCAAGGTACCGGCCGGGATCAAACTGATCCGCGTCGATGCCAAGAGCGGCATGCGTGTCGGACCGGGTGACACCGGCAGGACGATCCTCGAAGCCTTCAAGCCGGGTACCGCGCCGCCGGATAGTTACTCCGTCATCGGCGTTGCCGATGCCGACGGCCGCCCGCTGCAGCCGTCGCCGGATGCCGACCGCAGCCTGTTCCGCCCCGGCACCGGCGGATTGTATTAGCGCCGTTGTCGCGCGAGCGATTGCGCTTTGCGGTGTTCGCCGCTACATGCCCAACACAAAAGCAAGGCGCGGCCTGTGCCGCGAGACCAGGGAACCCATGCGCGCCGAAGTCGAACGTCTAGTCGAAGAGATCAAGCAGTCAGTCGGGCTGCTGAGGAGGCATCTTTGACGTCGAAAAATCCACCGCGCGGTTGGCGGAGCTGAACAAGCTCGCCGAAGACCCCAATCTCTGGAACGATCCCCAGAAGGCGCAGAAGCTGATGCAGGAGCGGACCTCGCTGGAGGATGCGCTTTCGGGCATCGGCAAGATCGAGCGCGAGCTTGAGGACAATATCGGCATGATCGAACTCGGCGAGGCCGAGAACGATTCCGGCGTTGTGGCTGAAGCCGAGAACGCGCTCAAGGCGCTGAAGAAGGAAGTCGCGCGCCGCGAGCTCGAGGCGTTGCTGTCGGGCGAAGCCGACCGGTTCGATTCCTACCTCGAGGTTCATGCCGGCGCGGGCGGCACCGAGAGCCAGGACTGGGCCGAGATGCTGTTGCGAATGTACACGCGCTGGGCCGAAAAGCACGGCTTCAAGATCGAGTACCTAGAAGAAACCCAGGGCGAGGAGGCCGGCATCAAGTCGGCCACCATCCAGATCAGCGGGCATAACGCCTATGGCTGGCTGAAGACCGAAGCCGGCGTGCACCGGCTGGTGCGGATTTCGCCGTTCGATTCCAACGCGCGCCGGCACACCTCGTTCTCCAGCGTCGCGATCTTCCCCGTCGTCGACGACAGCATCAAGATCGACATCAAGGAATCCGACGTGCGCACCGACACCATGCGCTCGGGCGGGGCCGGCGGCCAGCACGTCAACAAGACGGAATCCGCGGTCAGGCTCACGCACATTCCGACCGGGGTTGCGGTGGTCTGTCAGGCCGGGCGGTCGCAGCACAAGAACCGGGCGCAGGCCTGGGATATGTTGCGCGCGCGGCTCTACGAGATCGAGTTGAAGAAGCGCGAGGAACAGGCCGCCGCCGACCAGGCCGCCAAGACCGATATCGGCTGGGGCCACCAGATCCGCTCTTACGTCTTGCAGCCCTATCAGATGGTGAAGGATCTCCGCACCGGCGTGCAGACGTCGGATACCTCAGGGGTGCTCGACGGCGACCTCGATGAATTCATGGCGGCAACGCTTGCGCAGCGGGCGTTCGGGGCGGCGCCTGGCGCCGTCGAGGATGTGGACTAGGCCGTAAACCCCGTAAATTCAGGGTGGCCGGCCGACGTCCGCTTTGGGTTGACCGCCTTCCGGTTCATGCCATGTCCCAGTTGGGTCTTGTGTCACGAGCGTAGCCGGTCCAAACGGCAGCGCGCAACTTTATAGGAGATGAAGGCAGGTCCT
>Ga0209517_10003580_pt1 | contig 20948 bp, 24 predicted proteins | sample PeaSoiMetSII2010_FD_187695 | JGI IMG/M metagenome (GOLD analysis project Ga0209517, IMG submission 187695) | Peat soil microbial communities from Weissenstadt, Germany - SII-2010 (SPAdes) (version 2) | ecosystem: Environmental > Terrestrial > Soil > Wetlands > Peat | place: Germany...
CCGGCCGAGGCTCACCCCCAAGGGAGCACGCACCCGGGCACGAATAGTGGAGGAGGCCGCCGTCCTGATCCATGAGCGCGGGGTGGCGGGCACCACCTTGGAAGACGTCAAGGTGGCAGCGGAAGTCAGCGGCTCGCAGCTGTACCACTACTTCCCCGACAAGGACGAACTCGTACAGGCGGTCATCGACTACCAAGCCGACGCCATCGTCAATCGCAATCGGCGCGCGCTCAGCAGCGCAAACGGCGTCGAGACCTGGCGGAACATGGTGCTCACCGCAGCGAAGCGCACCAAGGCTAAGGGGGGCTGCGCACTTGGCTCGCTCGGTGGTCAACTCGCCGAGAGTGACCCCGAGGCCCGAGCGCTCATCGCGGCAGGGTTCGATCAGTGGGCTGCCGCCATCGCCGATGGACTCAGATCCCTTCATGCCGACGGGAAACTCCCGTCCGGTATCGACCCGGACGACCTCGCCATTACTCTGCTCGCCACGCTCGAGGGAGGGCTTCTGCTCTCCCAGGTGCAACGGAGTACCCGCCCGTTCGAGACTGCGGTCAATACCCTCCTCGCCCTCGCCATCGGCAGATGAGCCCAAGCCGGATTCATTCACAGCCATCGCCGAGGTCGGCTCAGGGCTGTCGCGGGACTTCGAGGCCGGATCAGATCCGGATGCGGGGGTGGTGATACCCGTTGGCCTGAGCAGAGCGCCTACGTGTCAGTTCGCGGCGACGACCGCATAGGTGTTTGGCGGATCTCCGCGAGAACGCGCGCCCGCCGACGTCCGACTTCAAGCCAGCGCGGTATCTGGCCCGTGTCGGCCCCCGCCTCAATGCAGAGCTGGGCCGCGAGCGCTCATCGTCGCCCATGCCGCCCTGTCAGCGGATTGCGAGCTGATTCTGATCGACGGGCAGGCGAGCCTGATCGCCGCATCGGGATCCGGCCCGATTCCGGGCAGTACAAACCTGGCAGCCAGCGGCGCCAGCGCACCCCGCTCACCCTCGGCCTCGTCGCCCACCCCGGCATGGTCTCCTGCCGCACGGCTCAGCACCAACCCGTTTCTGCCAAGATGACCTAGCCCCATCTGCGGGGAACAGAACCTAGGGTCCGTCGCGCATCAAGCGGAGCCGTTCCGTCGCACATCAAGTGAGGCTAGGCACACTGTCGATGCAACTCGCGCCTAGTGAACGTCATAGCTCCTGATCGTTGGCGGTAGACTCACCCACTACCATCTATCAGGACATCGAGGCTGATGCCGAGTCAAATGCGTTTCAACTGGCTACCACTGATCCTAGGCATATTGCCAGGCTCGGCGCTAGTCGATCCGGCTGTGCGCCTCTGGATACCGTCGCATATACCGCAAGCTATTCTATTAACCGCCTGCTACGAAGTTGTGCTTCTACTTCTAACATTTCTCGCGGCCGTCTACAGCAACCTCCAAGTAACGTGGGCGCAAAGAATAGCAAGTTCGATAGACAGCATGTTCGTCCATCACTTCTCGCGATACCGCACGCGCTACCTTCAGTATTTGAAAGAGCTGCATGTCGATGATGATCTGACGGGAATACCAATACGTGGGCCTCTAAGTCTATCTCTAGCCGACATATATGTTGATCTCAGTCTAGTTGCACGCCCATTGCATAAACTTTCCGCAGTTATAGTAACGCCTAGCGACGCACGTAACAATCTCAGAGCGCCTGACAGTTTGCGGCGGGAAACCATCTGGCACTATCTTCCAGCTACTGGTCGGGCGTTAATTGCAATCGTCGGAGCCCCAGGCAGTGGGAAGACGACATTGCTTCGTCATGTTGCACTAACGCTCGCCTCTCATAGACGGTCGCTCGACGATCGGGTGGTGCATACCAAGACGTTGCCTATATTGCTCTATCTGCGAGAACAGGCGCAGACTGTAGGTGCTACTCCGCAGGTAAAGCTCTCCGAACTTGTAAGTACATCTGTCAGTCACGTTTCCCGGGCGCCATCGCAGCAATGGTTTGACGCCCAACTTGAGGCGGGTAATTGTCTTGTCATGCTCGATGGCCTTGATGAGGTAGCTGAGCAAGATAAGCGCATAAAGCTCGTTCAATGGGTGCAGAGTCAGGTAGCAAGTTACCCAAGGTGTTCGTTTATTATTACGTCGCGTCTGCACGGGTATCAGGAGACACCCTTTAATGCCGCGACTGTTCTTCAGGTCCGTGCGTTGAGCCAGTCTCAGATCGAGCAGTTCGTTCATCGTTGGTCACTGGCGGCAGCGATTAGACATAGTGGTCGGAACAATGAAGTTATAAAGCATCAAGCTATGCGAAACGCTCACGACCTGCTACGGCGCATGCAAGAGACTGAAGCCATTCAAGATCTTGCCTCTAATCCATTGCTGCTCACTATGATTGCGCATCTACATAACTATCATTCTTCCTTGCCGGGAAGCCGTCTCCAGCTATATCGCGAAATATGCCAGGTGCTTCTTGGAAAGCGGCAAGAGGCGAAGGGGCTCAGTGTTGGCGAGCTGACAGCAGATCAGAAGGAAGTCGTGTTGCGCCATTTGGCTGTGACAATGATGAAACAGCGGCGTCGTGACATTTCTAGGCGTGAAGCTGAATCGTCAATAGTTGAGCCACTAGTCCGCGTCAAGCCCACGATGTCGCCTGAGGGCTATCTAAGAGAGATTGAACAGAGTAGCGGTATATTGATCGAGCGTGAGAATGGCGTATTGGCGTTCGTCCACCAGACTTTGCAGGAATATCTTGCGGCATGCGCGATACAGGAACAACGCGATTTGGACGTCCTGCGAGCTAACGTAAACGATATTTGGTGGCGGGAGACAATACTGCTATTTTGTGCTCAAGCGAATGCTGGACTTATAATCTGGTCCTGTCTCGAAAGCAAAACGCCCGTGGCGTTGGCACTTGCAGCGGATTGTGCAGAGATCGCACGTGAGCTTGACGCTGGCGCACGACGGGCTGTCGAGAGCGCGTTGTCAGTCCAGCAGGTAACCGGCGACCCCAGCGGCATGCGTGTCGTAGCCGCCGCACTGCTCGAGCGCAAGCTGCGCAAGGTGGTCCGGTTGGATCATGACTTTAAGCTGGTAAATGCGCCTATTACGTGGAGTGAGTATTTGACGTTCGTGGAAGATCTAGGTGAGCGAGGCTATCGTGATTGGGCTGCTCACTGGCGAATGAAGTCCCTGACGGGGGGGTCGACTATTGTTCGGGGCGTAGATGCTGGAGAGGCTGCAGCCCTTACATCATGGGTTACGGAACTCGTCTCTGACGGGTGGTCATATCGTCTCCCGAGACCGGATGAAGCTGCAAATGCCGTGTTTCAGCAAGTCCTGGATCTGAAGAAATTTGGTTTCTGGACTGCTGATGATTCTAATCGAGTTGCTCCTAGGATCACAATAAATCCAGAGGCTACCAAGATCGGCGTCGATGGCGTAACTGTCTTGTCGAGAATTATTGATAACTTCGATTGGGGATCAGTTTCGAACAACCTCGCTCGCATCGATATCCGCACGATGCGTGAGCTACAGTTGCGATGGTCTGGCAGGTGGGCGGGCGAGAGCTCTGCGAGTACGGCTTCGGGAGGCGATAAGGGACTCGCCGAGTTGGTAAACCTGATCACTTTGATAACTTCCCTCGACCGGGAGAATAGGTTGAGGTTTCTACTTTTTCTGGAGCGGCGCTTGGGGGATGAGCGATTCAAGCTTTTGTCGAACTTGATCGCGTTGGTCAATCCGACTATGACACCTGTGTCTGAAATGTTTGAGGTTTGGCGATCTCTCGCTCGTTGGATGACGACCAGCCATGAGCAGAGTCTCGCGGATTGCATTGTGTATCAAATCAGCCTTGATTATCGGCATGTGCTTAGCGGTGCCCTGCCGATAGATTTGCCAGATTTCGGGCAATACTTCGGAGGACAGCTATTGACAGGCGAGTTTGATTCTGCACAGTTTGATCTTAAGGATGTTGTTACTGCCATGAGAGCGCATGTGGATCCAAATGAGCTAACTCGTCTGGCGGAGCATGGCTGGCTACTGATTGGCAGAGACGAACATTGGAGCAACATTGGGGACTATGACGTCGCTACGCGTCAACACCTTGCTTCTATGGCCGCAGCTGTTGCGATTCAATTCAAGCGATTGGCGCGGGAGGATGAGAGTATGTCGGGTTTGGTCGGTGCGCACCTTCGCGTGCGGACGGCGATCTGCCAAGCTCTTATCGGACAGCTGAAAAGTGATTTGAAGATCGCAAAACATGGTGGCGCTGTTAAATTTACACGTTTCGGAGAAATCTATTCGCAGATATTGGCGGGCTTGTGTGTTTATGAGTGGCGTTTGTCAGGTTGTGTCGAGCCGGTAGAGACTATCTTGCTAGTCAGGGAATAAGAAAAAGGCTTCGGCGCGCCTTCATTGTGCGACTTCGGTTTGCCTGCGATCATGGATAGGCTGCCTGCTGGCTGGATTCCGAGTGACAAGACGTTTTGTCGGGGGTATCCGTGGCTTGGCGACTGGCGGTGTCTTAGCTCACGCTGGGCAGTAGCAAGTGGGTACTCCGAAGCTTCTCCTCGGATTTCGAGTGTCGTTGACCAGGGCAAGATGTTAAGGTCGTGCGAGAAATTACAATTGTCAGACTGCCAACACAATCTGTGCCGCAGGCGGACCTCGGCGTCAAGCATTTGCTGCGTGCCGACAGGACTATCATGCGCAAGCATGGCCTTGGATGTGCAGCGCTGTCGCGCGGATCTCAAGGAGCTTCAGGCTCAGCTGGAGCAGTGGCAAACACCAGATCCTCCTGGCCTGGAACTCTGGCGGCACAAGCTGTACGCCTTGATCGGCGAGATCCTGGACCCACAGGACGCCCTAGCCATTAGGCTGACCGGCCTGCGCTGGGAGCCTGACTCAACTTCGCCGCGATCGCGCCTCGATCGGAACGGCCTGGCGGGGATGGCAGGCCCAAGCGAACAGGCAATATTCCTGAAGGCCAAGCAGTCCGCTGCTCAATCATTGAGGCCCTGCGTTGGCAGCTAGACCGCCAGGCTCGCGCAACTGCTCCCTTCGCTGCCGCAACGGTCGATCCGGAACTCTGGGAACACGTGCGTGACCTGATAGACGCGCAGGACTGGGAAAAGGTAGCCAGAGAGACTGCCGTCTTCGTAGAAGACAAGTTGCGGAACTGGGCCACCGTCCCGGCCTCCGTAACTGGCAGCGTCAATGTCTTCAAGGCGGCCATCAGCTCCGTCGGGTTCCTGCTGCCCAAGCCGGGCCTGCCAGCGAACAGCGAGGCTGGCAACAGCTTGCCACCGGCTTCGCTCTCGCCCTTCGCAACCCGAACGAGCGTCTTGCGGCCCCAAGGTAGCTGATCAGGTTTAGTTATCTTGATCGAATCGCCTGCCTACGATCGGTATGGCGTCGACGGTAAACACGGCATCGGGCGGCCAGTAGATGCTGCTTGTCGAAGGCGCGATCTGAAGCAGGCTCGATCGGTACGGCGCGCGTGGCGCTAGCCATGTGCCGCCCGGCGAACGGGCAGCGTTACGCAACTCGCAGCAGTACACCTGCAGAAGTACGAAGCCAACGGTGAAGGTGCCTATATGTGCGATCGGCTGCCCGGCACTATCGAGCCTGCACATTGCCTGGGTGGACGCCGACAGCGTCCTATGCGCCGATTTGTCAATGGGCCGGAGACCGCCGAGCCAAACATGCGCGCCAGGGGGCGGCAGTCCTGACCCGTAGTGCTGGCGCAGCCATTCCAGATTGTCGGCCGGGATCCAGCCGCCAGCCCGTTGCCGGAACTTGCCGAGGGTCAGCAGCAGCGAGGTCTTGACGGCCCATGTGGCCAGGATGGCCTGATCGGCAGGATCTAGCATGCGCGATGTGCCGGGCGCGGCCCTGAGTATCAGCGGCTCAAGAACGGGTCGAACCTGCTGCTCAAGGTAGTTCAGCCAGCCTTTGTTGCAGGCCACGCACACACCATGCAGCACGATCGCAAGGGTCTCGTCCGTCCGGACGTGCTCGCTCTCCCTGTATTCGCTGACTGGCGCATCGATCATCAGGGCTTTGCGGATCCACCTCGCGATCACGTGCTCAGTGCTCGGCTCGCCCGTCGCGCCGCATATCACGCACGGCGTCGTCGACCTCGTGGTCGCGGTCACATCCGAACTCTAATCCGGCGGCGCGATCGATTATTGCGACGACCAGAGGCGACATACCGCGACACCGTCAACTCGGCTACCGTGGCGCCGTGCTCGGCGACAGCCGCTGTCAGATCCGCCGCGCCGTATGCCGCTGCTTACGCGGCAGCGCCCGGTCGGCCACCAGCTACCCGTCGATGACCTCCGCGTACGGGTCAATCGCGGGCCCGGGCCGTCGCTGTATTCCTTCCGCGCCGGCGGGACCGCGCTGGCTAGTGCCTGCCAGCACCGTCCGGCGGTGCACATGCTGCGCGCGCGGCCAGCTCGCGCATCGATGAGCCTTCTGCCCGCTGGTCCCGCCTGATCTGCTCGAACAGCTCCACCCGTGACCGTGCCACTCCCGGACCTCCGAGCCGACGACACCGATGCCAAAGTCCGACTCAAGGTGGGGTCCAAAGTTCGCGACCACACGCCGGCCCCCACCGCCAGCGGTATCACCACCCAAGCGGGCCCAAATTCGCCCGACGAAAAACCGGCCAACCGGGGGCCAGTTCAAATGACCACACTCACTGCTGGCGCCTCTGCATGCGGTAGTTTCAGCGGGATGGCAATTTGCGAAGTATTGCGCTGCAGTGATCCCGCTGCGTCCGTTTTGATCGTCAGCCCTCCCGGATACCCGCTCATCGAGTCGGCCGTTTGCGCCGATCACATGTCTCAGATCGACCAGGGCGCTCGCTGGCTCTATCTGCCGGAAGAGGCCAGCGGCGGGCGCCTTCTGATGGGCCGGGACCTCCCGCCTCGCGTTGTGGACGCCAAGGTCAAGGGAGGGTTCAGCGTCTCTGGCGGAATAGCCAGGCGGTTCACCTTCGTCGTGGAGAAGTACGACGGCAGCCAGAACGAAGTTGAGTTCGAGATGTCGCCGGAGGTCGCTGATCTCGTGTGGGAGGTACTTAGCAGCGGCCGCGAACGACGCTCGAGGCCGCCTGCCAGCAACTAGGTTCACCCACCTGGAGCAGGATCCCTTTCTTGTTCGAGTCGCAGTCGGCATCCTCATCAGTCGCTGGGCCCTGCTAGGCGTCCACTACTGCTGCGGCTGAACTTGAGAGCGATCGATGACGGAGCTGACGGCGTGGCAGCAGGGCGGCCGGCGGCGACCAGTCGAGCCTGTACTCGGTCGAGATGACGCATCAGCACGCTTGCGACGGCGATTGCCTCGACAGCCTCCGCCTCGTCGTCGTACGTAACTGCGGTATGACCAGCCGGATTACGGAACATAGCGAACGCGCCTGCGAACATCGACCTGGGACCGTCATTGTGCCTACCATTTGGCAGGGGTGGTTCAGCCAGCGGCCCGCCGGCGCCGAAGGCTCTGTTCATGAGCTCGACGCCGTACAGGTCGTCGAGCCCTGAGAGGTCACGGACCCGGATCTCGACCGCTTTCATGGCGGCGAATACGCCCTGATCAGGCTGACGGATGAGGAACTGCGGCCGGGCCACGGATTCGATCAGCGGGTGCGGATGCCAGGTGTGGAGCGGGGGCGCCGCCACTGGAGTGCCGCGGACTGGATCGGCGGCGACGAGCACGGAGTCTGACTCGCGGATCTGCCAGCCTTGGCGCATCAGCTGTCCGATTAGTGATGCTCGCTGCTCGGCATCCGGGCCGATGAGCAGCCGCTCGTCCAGCCACCGGCCGAGGAAACCGCGAACCAATTGGCGTCCCAACGATGCCGCCCGCCAGGTCACGGCCAAAACAGCGTGCACATCACTTGATGAAGCCTCTTCGGGTACCTGAAGCCACTCGGGTGGGATGCCTTCCTCTGCGAGGAAGGTCACCCGCTGATCAGCGGCGTACTCACGCGTGATGATTTCTGCGGCCTGCTGGAGGACCAGGTCGCTCAGCTCGTGCCCATCGTCCTCACCCGGGAGCGGAGCTGGGCGCTCGATCATCCGGCCGCGAGCGCGGTCCTGGCCTTCGGCGGTCAGCGCTAGGTCTTGGATCTGCTGCAAGTAGTAGCTCGCATCATCAGGACGGGCGGTTTGGTCCGTCAGGCGCCAGGTGATGTGCCCTGCTGCCCGCGCGACAAACAGTTCCTGGAGGAAGCCCGGCATCAACTGCGGACGCGCAGCGAATGTTCCGCTGATGTCGTTCAGCAACTGGTAGGCGCTCATCCATATCGGGCGGCCATCAGCCTGCTGCTGGTGCCCGTCGATGGCCTTCAGGATCGTGATGTTGTCGATGTAGCCAGGCATTCAGGGTCCTCAAGTGGGCTGGTGTGCGGCGCTAAGCCTAGCCAGGGAGGGGCGCGTCTGACTGTCTCACGACGGGAGGCATGGGCTCTGCCCATGACGCCGAGCGACGGAACCGATGAATGCCAGATCCGTCCTCCCAAGGCGGTAGCGCCGGTTCAAATCGATCGGGGTTACGAGTGAAGTACCAGGTCAAGCGCCTGATCGCCGATCGTGGCGGTCAGGCCCTTGATCATTTGTCCGTCATCTGTCCGTGAGTTCTGCCGCCACCGGGCGGCAGCCGGTGCCACAGGAAGGTGATCATCGGCACGGTAGCGGAGGCAGTCCGCAGCCTGGAGTGAACATGGTTGATCTCACCGGAGGCCGCCTGAGCGCGGATCGCTGGTACTCCCCCACGGACTGTCCTTCAATGGCACGCTGGGACAAGGACAAGCGTGGACGTGGAGCTTGTTGAACAGGGCCCGCAGGCTGCGGCTGAGGGATAGTTCGTTGCTATCCCGCTCATGGCTCAGGACGCACACCGTCACGAGTGCATCACGTCAGCGTTGCACTCGCCGAGCGGCGATGATGGATCTTCGGCCTGGGGCCAAGTGCATAAGGAAGGGTGGCATCGGAGTCGATGCGTCTGACTGATGTCGAGGCGCGGGATCTGCTGTCGTTAGACACGTTGCAGCTCAGCGACCTGCCGCAGACCCTTGTCGTGGTCGGGCCGAATGGCGGGGGGAAGACGAACATGCTCCGGCTCCTCCAGATCGTCGCGGTGGCGATCGACCGGGCGGCGACTTTCTCGCAGGATGCGTACCGGGCGCTGGTGCGCTTCGCCGCATCGCGTCGGCTCGGTGCGGCTCCGGCGGACATCTCCAGCGTCCGGCTGGGCATTACGCTCACCGAGCCCTGGGAGCACGAGCTGCTCGCAAGCTTCGTCCGCGCCGCGATCGCGTCGGCCATCCTGCGGGACACGCCGACCAACACGGACGCGAGCGGCAGTATCGCCTGGGTCCGCCAGCACGTCAGCCCGATGGCGCTCACGCCTATCAGCAGCGGGGCAATCGGCTCCGGAGGTTGGCGGCATTGCTGGCGATGACCACGCGGTGACCTGCATGAGGGCGCGCAGGCGGAGGCCAGGCGATGCCGATGATTCCGGGCCGGTTCCGGATCATGTGCACGGGACGAGCGGCGGACTGTGAACCCGCAACGACTATTGGCGAGTTTTCCGCCCCGCAGCGAAGTGCGGCTGATCGCCGTCCGATCGAGCGCGCCACGAGTACGCCGCTTGGCGGGTGCTTGCCCCGGTGCGTGGTGTCGGCCTGGGCCTGGGAACTGGGAGGCTTGCGCGCCGCTGGTCAAGCGCTTGATGGTGCATTGATCGGTTGCGCTAGGTCGATCCGGCGATCGCCCTGATCCAGTCGATGAGACAGCCAAGAAACTGGAGCACTGCGTTGCGTCGTGGCTCGGATAGGAATGGCAGGACCAGCCACGTTGGAGCGGACAGCCCGACGACCAGCACCAGGGGAACAACGAGCAGAGCCGTGATGACGACGCGTTGCCAGTGCGCTGATGGCAAGATCACGACGATCACTCCGATCGCACAGTTACGGGGCCGTCATCCACTCTCAACCGTGGGCAGGTTGGCTGGTCATCCGGCTTCCGCTTAGCAGTTGTACCGGACGTGTTCCGTAGGTGCAAGCCGGACGCGTATGTATCATTAACCGTGTGGAGAATGACGGCGTAGCAGCAAGTCGCCGGCGACCCGACCCCGAGGTGCAGGCTGGCCGGGCGCTGCGCCGGTTGCGGCTGGCCCGGAATTGGTCGCAAGAGGAAGTTGCCGTGCGCATGACGGCCTACGGCTACGACTTCCACCAGACCATGATCGCGAAAATCGAGGCAGCCCAACGTCCGCTAAGGGTTCGTGAACTTGCAGACTTCGCGGCGCTGTACGGCGCGGAGGTGCAAGACCTCGTCTATCCGCCAACTGGCTCACTTCCGGAGACCGATCAGGAGATCGGCGAGGTTACGGCAAGGCGGGACATGGTCCAGGCACAGGCAGCCGAAGCTCTTCGTCAGCTGGCAGCAGCACAAGTGGCGGTGCATCACGCGCAGGCCGCGCATCAGGCGTCCGCCGCCGAGGCCGCAGTACTGGAAGGGCGCCTGGCCTCCCTGCTGGCCGAGAGGCAGAAGCTCATCACCTGGGAGTCCGGCGAGGACTCTTGCCTCGCAGAAGGCGGCGGCAAGACGGATCAGGACGCGCTCGAACCGAAGGAGACTTCGATCGCCTCGACTGCGGGGGGCCCCACGGTTCTTCGCATTCTGCTGGGCGCGCAGCTTCGTCGACTCCGCGAGGCTAAGCGGATCACCTTGGAGGATGCAGGGTTTGCCATCCGCGCATCGCATTCGAAGGTCAGGAGGCTCGAGGCGGGCCGGCTGGGGTTTAAGGACCGCGATATCACCGACCTGCTCACCCTCTATAGCGTGACGGACGACGAGAAGCGCCTGGCGCTGCGGGCGCTCGCCCAGCGGGCGAACACCCCTGGCTGGTGGCATGACTACTCTGACATCCTGCCGAGCTGGTTTGAGGCTTACATCGGGCTCGAAGATGCGGCCGCCCAGATCCGGCTCTACGAAGTCCAGTACGTCCCTGGCCTGCTGCAAACCCAGGAGTACGCGCGCGCCGTCACGCTCTCGGGCCACGACGGCGTCTCAACGAAGGAGATCGAGCGGAAGGTCCGGCTGCGGATGGCGCGCCAGGCGGCGCTCGACCGACCCGATCCTCCCAACCTGCGGGTGGTATTGGACGAGGCGGTACTGCAGCGGCATGTCGGAGGCCCGGCCGTAATGCGTGACCAGCTCCAGCACCTCACGGAGATGGCAGAGCAGCCGAACGTGACGATCCAGATACTCCCCCTCCAGGGCAGCGGCCGTTCCGCAGGAGAGTCGTTCACCATCCTGCGGTTCGCCGAGCCCGACCTGCCCGACGTCGTGTACCTCGAACATCTCACAAGCGCGCAATACCTAGACAATCCCGAGGTTGTCAACGAATACCTAAGAGTCATGCAGCGCCTAGACGCTCAGGCCCTGACATCAGGCGAAACGACGCAGTTCCTAAGGCAGTCCCTCAAAGAGCCTTTGCTGGCTTGAAGCACTACGGGTTCCACGCAGGATGTGGCAACCGACGCGACCGTGGTCGGCGTCAGCGGGCGTGAGACACGATGGCGCTTCCTCAACGGCTGTCGGCCAGTGCCGCGGCCTACGCCGAGCATGCAATGCGAGTCCGGGCCGCGCGGGCTCCCCGCATCGCTCGCCGTGACCGAGCCCCTCATGAACTCGGAACAGGCCGTCGGGTGCCGAGGTCTATCGCGCCTATCGAGAGGATGGACTACGACTGGCGAAACCCCGTTCACGCTTCTTACGACCCGTCACTGCGCGGCCTGAACGGAATGATCTGGCGTGCACCTACAAATAGCTAGTGATGAGCTGAACCGCTGAAACACGCATGTACAGCCTGCTTGATCAAATTGTCGATTTGAGCGGGAGTCAAGTCATTGGAGCGTGGGTGAAACCACAGCAGAATAGCGACCACTATTGCTAGCCACGCGGCGATCCGTTGATCATTCTTACACAACCAAGTGCCGATTGTGTGCAGCATGGGTGCTGCCTGCTCAATCTCATTTGCGATCTCATCGGCAGCACAGGTAGCATCGTTGACCTGGTGCGCACTAGTGACCGTGCCGTTGTACGACCGAATAACAAACACCGGGCGCTGAGATAGATCACTACTCTTGCTGCCGGTAAAAGTGCCTGCAGCCAGCTGAACCTGCTGAGCCAGTCCATAGAAGCGCAAAGCCAACTGGGCGACCTGGGCGACCCTGGCCGCCTGAGCCAGCTCAACCTGCCGCATCGCCTGCACAACCGGCGCCATCATGGAGGCATTGGCCAACCGGGCGACCTCGGCGACCCTGGCCGCCTGAGCCAGCTCAACCTGCCGCATCGCCTGCACAACCGGCGCCATCATGGAGGCATTGGCCAACCGGGCCACCTCGGCGACCTCGGCGACCCTGGCCGCCTGAGCCAGCTCAACCTGCCGCATCGCCTGCACAACCGGCGCCATCACGGAGAAGCCCACGCCGTTAAGCCTCGCGAACTGATCCATAATCACCTCCACTGATGGCATCCCTGCATCCGCCTCAAGATCGTATATGCGGCTTGACCTACACCATCGTAACTACTCCAGCCTCGGCCCGGCAGCCGAGCGACCTTCTCACACACTCGTGCTGTGTCTTCGGGCACTGACACCCAAAGCTGACACCAACGCCATCGCATGTGAGCGTACTTCGACGGACGGCCCGAGACCCGCCATCCCAGGCCAGGGACTATGCAGGACACTCTGTGCGGATTTTGCAAGCAGGGGGTCGCCAATGCCTTCCCGCAGGCCGAACCGCGGTCCGAAGTACAGCGGCCTCGCCGATCGACACCGGTGCGACTGCGGCGCCCGCTGCACAGAGATCAGGGGCGTCCACCGCGACTGGTCAGGCAGTGGCACCATGAAGACCAGCCGTCGCCGGGCGTGCGGCCTCTTCGGGCCGACCCGGCGACGGAGGACCGGCACCGCTGTGACAAGCGGAACCGTCGATCTCGGTTCGCGTTGCCGAACTAGGCCATGTCGAGAATCAAGGCGGCGCCTCACGGCGCCGCTGGCCCGGTGTCAGCGGCGCGCTCTGCCTTGGTGGCCCGCCCGCCGCACGCCGGGCCAAAGCGCAATGGGGGCATCGCCGCATCATGGCGGCTCAAACGAAACGCTGGCCAGCTGCGTAATGTCAGCCGACGGCGGCAGCTGCCATCGCGTTGAACTTCACCACATCCCGCTGAGCGATATTGATCGCGCTTGCCCCCTTGAGCTTGCGCTCATGTACCGTACCGTCCGGAAAAACCACGAAAGCAGCCGCCTTGCTTTTCTTGGTGAGGCCAATGAGGAGCCCTGCTCCCAACAGCGGGGCAGTCATGACCGCAGCGCCCACGCGGTGATGGCGAGTACCTGCCGTCACCTCAGCATACGCGCCTTTAAGCGGGCCGAGATGACGCGACTTCATAGTGCTGGGCAACGTAGAAACCCGACCACCCGCAACCCGCACGCCAAGACCACGCAGGTCAGTCCGGGCAGAGATGCGATCAAGCCATGACCTTATTCTGGTCGGCTTCTTTGGATCAGCGTTCATCCGCAGGACCATGACACTTTCATCCGGCCGCGGACCGGTTGACGATCTGTACCGATAAATCCATCACTCACGTTGTGATCCCTCCCCAATGGGGTGCCATCGCACCCACATTTAAGCATAGCTGGACCAGCACGTAATCGTGTGATTGTTGCGCCATTAGCGCCGAGGCGCAGGTCGGAAGGCGGCCTTCACCCGGCGCGGGAGTATCAGCCCTCCACGGGATGTCAAGGGTTCCAAGATCCTTTGGCCGCAAAGTGGCGAATGCTTCACTTAAGCTTGACGCTTAACTGTCAACGGCACTTCTCCCAAGCAAATACCCTGCTGCTTAAGAAAGACAGCAACCGCGAGGGACTGAGGAATTGGACGATGAGCGAGCAAATGGTGCACTTCGTGGGTGGCCCGGCCGACGGGTACTTGGAGCTGATGGATGAAAAGGACCGTCCCTTCGCCGTGTCCATGAGCACGGACACGGACGGCTACTACGGACTGGATTACCAAGTCGGCGGACAGCGTATTGGCGATCTGGAGTTGACCAGCGACGACGTCATCGCACGGTGGCACCAGCGGTCCAGCGCCAACGACTTCACGACCGGGGACATGGTCATCGTCAAGGCCACTGGAGCCCACGCGAGGGTGTTCGCTTCGGCCGCTCGCATCAACGCTGACGGCACCCCCGACGAAGGATGGATGATCACCATCGACTCCAACCTCATGTTCGTCGCGGCCGCCGAGATCCGCATCGCCACCCCTGAGGAGCTGAGCAGAGGCGACTCATCGTCGTGAGCGTGCCCGTTACGTGCCCGATCGAAAGGTGATCGGTGGTAAGTCGCGGTCACCCGCAAGCACAGCCAATCGCCCTCAGCCAGCACTGAGGCAGGTCAGGGAGCCTGGTGAACGATCTTTGCGAGCAGGTGATCACTTTCTAATCTCCTGCATCAGCCGAGTCCGCCAGCCTAGTTAGAAACAGGTCTCCATACGGCGTGATGCTGTACTGAAGCGTGTCTTCGCCGCCTGGTCGCTCAGATCCAGCTGCGAGCCAACACCAAGTTGTGACGCTGCAGTGCACGCAGGAGTGCGACAGCGGCGTCAGCCAATCCCGGATCAGCATCGGCGATGCTTCGGACTTCCCATGTGACTTGCTCGTGGCTCCGGTCTGCCTGACGGACCGGGGTGGTCTGCATGAGCCTCAGCAGTCGTATGTGCGGCGCATCCAGATCGGGCTGCTCGACATCCTGCTCACCAGGGGCGACGTTCGTGGCGCCGTCAACGCCGCCCTGCCCGGATCCCGAGATGGTGCCGCCCTGGACCGTGAGTCGGCGGATCAGCCTGTCGCCATGCGAGCTGGCAGCGCCGCGCAGTCCCTCGGAGACGACGCCGCGTACGGCTACTTCCTTGCCTTCCTGCCCAAGGCGAGCTCCGGGGGCAAAATCTTGAAGGCAGCCGACATCGGCCCAGCAGTCAGCACAAGGCGGCAGGCCGCAACGTGGTCGCTGTTGCTGGACGATGCCATCCGGGTCCGCGATGACTGCTCACCCGGTCGGCCGGGTACGTGCCAACCGCGGACTTGCGACCGGGGCTTCGCCAGGCTGGTCAGGCCGCAGCGATGACGGCGCTGAGCCTGGGCACCTGCGCGGCCGACATGTCCGCCTTCTACGTTCTGGCCCAGCTTCCTGCGGAGGCCCGCGCCGAGATCCGGGCCCGCCTGCAGGCTCTGACCACCGTCCCGGTCATGGCGCGCGACATCGCCATGACCCGCGACCACCTCCGCAGCGCCGCCACCGCCTCAGGCTCCGGGAACGGCGTCGCGGATTACGGGCCTGACGCCGGCCTGCAGCACCTCGCCGAGCTCATCGAGAGCGACATCGCGCGGTCCGACAAGCTTCCGGTCGTTGACTCCGGCCAAACGCCGGCCGACCAGCTCATCGCCGCCGCCATTCCTGCGTCCATGCCGCTGTGGTGCGACGACAACGCGCTGCGTCAGCGCGCACGCAACGCCAGGCTCGCGGCGTTCAGCACCGTGGATCTGCTCACAGCGCTCACACCAGCAGGTATCAGCCAGGGCCGGGCGGCCGACGGCCACTGGCCACGGGCTTGGGAGGCCATGGCCAGCAGCTACATCACTGACCTGCCGCTCACCGCGGCGAGCGTCATCACCGTCGCCAGCTACTGGCAGCAGTACGGGCCAGCTCACACGGCGATCGCACGGCCTGGATGGTGGGATTACCAGGCGGACAGCTGGGGCCCGGCCTGGCTCCAGATCGCGACTGCGGCCGCTGCGTCTCAACCGCACGCTCTCACCCAGATCACTATGGCCGCGCTCACCGGTGCCCTGCAGGCAGTCACACCCGGCTACCGCACCCAGCGCTACCAGCAGGTCGCCGCGATGGCCCTCGTTGGCTGCCATAACGCAGCCCAGCCCGCGCCCGCCGACTTCCTGGCCAGCCTGACCAGCTACGTGGGCCAGCATGTAGCTGCCCGGCCCGGCTACGTCCTCGCCGAGCTGATCAGCCAGCTGCGCGAGCGGGCGGACGTCGCCGACCCGTGCGGCGTAGCTGCAAACCTGCTGCCAGGAACCACTCCACCAAATCCTGCCTGAGGAATGCCCCAGAATGCGCGTAGCGGCAGCCGGGCCGCTGGTGGCCGAGCGGTTCGCCCTGATCGTCGCGGCTGTCTCGGCGCCATCTATCGAACGAACCAGCGCGCCACCTGGCAGCCATCGACAAACGCGAGGAAGCGATCCGCGCGGTCACTGCCGGTCGCCGGCTGCTGGCATGCTTGACGTCATGGAGACGCCAGCGCACGAACGGCGGCAGATCGAGGAGTATCTCCGCTCCCAGTCCGGAGACGACTTCGCGATCGAGCACGTGGAAAAGCTCACCAGCGAATACGTCCTCGGTCATCAGTATGACGTCTGGGACGCCCACACCAGCGACGGCCGCTGGTGGGTGATCACCAACCCGGTGAACCTGTACAGCCAGGACCAGATCAAGAGCATGGACATCGCCTTGTCCTTCCACATCGGCCTGATGACCCGGATGATGGCCCGGGAGCCGCTCCGGGCCGGACGCCAGGACGCCTGGGTGCTAGAGGTCATCCGGCGGCTGGACGTGGCGGCCGAGAGCCTGGACCGGGCCAGGGAAGTGGAGGATTTCCAGGCCGTCGGCATGCGGCTGCGGGAGACGCTGCTCACCCTGGCGGCCAGACTCGCCGACCTGGGATACCAGACAGATGCCGGGGCCGCCGACCTGCAGAAGGGCAACTTCAAGGCGTGGGCGAGCGTGTGCGCCGAGTCGGTGGCTGCGGGCGGCAGCTCGCAGTACCTGCGCGCGCTGCTGAAGGCGCTCAGCGAGAAGACCTGGAACTATGCCGCCTGGCTGACCCACGCCCGCACTGCCGGCCGGACCGATGCCCGGATCGCCCTGTCGGCGGTCAGCCAGACCATCGAGGCGTTCATCGTCGCGGTGAACCGGCAGCGGCTTGGCACGCCCCAGCGATGCCCGGTCTGCACGTCCTATCAGCTCCGGGCCGAACATGCCGGAGACGGCAGCTGGGTCAAGGTGTGCGAGACCTGCGGATGGGAGGCGCCCGCCGAGCCCGCCCCGGCGGCGACCCATCACGATCCTGCTGAAGAAGACGATCAAGCGGGGAAAGCAGGCAGCCGGCCGGCTCCCGAAGGGGAATGTGTGGAGCCCCGGGATCTCGGGATCTACCTGTCCCCCGATCAGGCACGCTCGATACTCGACAAGGCCAGCGGCCGGGCAGCTGCCGACGGGGTCCAGGAGGAATGGGCGAACCCGTTCGTGTTCTTCTTCCCCGAGAACGCGAGCCTGGCCGACGTGCACCGGATCGCCTACACCGCGTTAATCCACGCCCCGGCTGCGGGCGCTGAGCTGGCTTATGCCTGCGACGACGCTGCCTGCGTCAACCCGGGTCACGCGCGGGAGATCCCGCTACCCGGCGAGCCTGGGTGGATGTGCGGCGTCGTGGAGAAGGTCACCTGCCGCCCAGCACAACTCGAACTCCGCATCAGCATGCCCGGGAACGGATCCCGGCGTGTCCTCTTGGACCACGCGATGCTCGACCGGTACGGGTTCGGGGACGCCAGCAGCCTTGCCGAGCGCGTCGTGTTCTTCACCCAGCCGGATGACCAGGGCTGGGTTCACCTGCTCCCGGTGCAGCGCCGCGTCGACTACGGAAGTGGCTCCGTCACCGCCGGCTGGCTCCACCCGGACGGCGCCGTCACTGACGACCAGGACTGCCCGTGCGGCTCAGCCGAGCCATACAGCACATGTCACGGCGGGCAAATCGCCTCCGGACCCCCCTCCGCAGCATCTTGACCTGATGCGCAAGCACCCCGTCGGGCTAGATCCTCGAATCGAGCAGCTTCACGCGACCAGTTTGGTCGTGTCCGCGCCGCGACGCGAGCTAAATCCAAGGGTCGGCATGCACGAACTGGCGCGCCCATTGCACCGATCGGGCGTGAGGCCGTTCATCGCTTGTCCCCTGTCAATGAAGATTGCTTGACTCGGTTGTTCTGGGTGGCTCGGTTTGAGTGGCAAGGCCTTGTGCAGGTGCGGGCGTCTGTCTGCCAGCAGGTTTGAGCCATTTCGCCGTGGGTCGGCCTGTTTACAGACCCGAACGGACCTGGGTGTGTTACAGCTCATCTATCACGCGCGCGAGGATGTCGACGCCCTCGGTGATGGCGTGCTCGTTGACGGTCGCGTAGCCGAAGATGAGGCCGCCGGGGGCCGGGGTGGCTGATCCGGTAGGGCGTCACGCCCTCGATGCCCACCCCGGCGCGCGAGGCCACCTCGACCAGGATGCCTCGTCCAGGTGCGGCGGCAGCCAGGTGACCAGGTGCAGCCCGGCCGATATGCCGACCGGCTGGAGCCGGGGCATCCGCTGGGCCGACGCGGTCAGGAGTGCGTCGCAGCGCCGCCGGTAGATCGGGCGCATCCGCCGCAGGTGCCGGTCGAACTCGCCGCAGGTGATGAGGTCGGCCAGGGCGAACTGCTCGTGCGCGGGCGAGCCGCGGTCGGCGGCGATCTTGGCCGCGGCCATCGGCTCGGCCAGGTGTTCTGGCATCACGAACCACCCCAGGCGCAGCCCGGGCGGAGCGCCGACGCGATCGCCATCTTCGAGCGGGTCGCCGCCGACGCGGAGCGGATCCTGGGCCCGGAGCACCCCGACACACTGGCTGCTGTCGATGCGCTCAGAGAGTCGAAACCCCGACCGCGACGCCGCCGCCGCGCGGGCCGACGTGAGCAATGAGCGCTGGCGGTGGCTGATCTTCGCCGGTCAGAGCGGTACTGAAGACGCGAGCCGCGAGTCCGCGATCAGGCTCACCCGTGGCGGTTTCTAAGACCGACGCGGAAACTGCTCTGACGTGCGCGGACGCCCGGCACGGCCGGTGCCTAGCCGCGCATTTTCCATGGCCGGGCTTAACGCGTCGATACGGTTACCGCTCTGGCGCGGGATCAAGATCAGAACCAATCTGCTCGCCGTCGAGAGTGCCCGTGGCGCGGACAGGCCGTAGCGTCGCTCGCCTGATCGAGACGGCTGGCATCTGATGGCTGGTTGCGGCTAAGTCCGGCAGATGCCGACCTTGTTGAGGAGGGCAACCGCCAGTGCCTGCGGGGGCACGGCGGCACCGAGAGAGCCCCGTATATCCGAGCACTTGTAGACCGCTTCGCTGAGTGGGTCGCCGCTCCATCCGGATGCCGTCTGCCGGAGGAAGGCAAGGCCGCCTCCGACAGAGGGCGCGTCTACGGTGGCGATGGCCCAGCCGCTCCCGCAGGCGTAGGACTTGAGCGTCCAGCTGAATGAGTTCAGCTGCGGGTTCGCGGCGATGAGTGCCGTGGTGATCGCCTTGTGTGTGCATGCCGTGGTCGTCCGGTGCGAGCTGGCGGCCGGGGACGAGGGCTGGTGGTGGTACGCGAATCCGATGACGAACCCGGCGGCGACCGCAAGCGCCAGCACGGCCGCGGCGATAGCCAGTGTCACCCGTTTCCGGTTCCGCGGGCCGGCGGGCGCCTGCGCAGCCGCGGCGTCGCGGTCCGGACCTGACATCGGCTGGCTGATGCCGGCGGTGTGCTCTGCCGCTGGCCTGGCCGGTACCGCGGCGGTCCGGTCGGCTTGGCCGGTCGTGCTGCGACCAGGACTTCGCCGGCGCTCGCCAGCCCGACCGCGATCGCCAGTTCGGCAGCGACCCATTCGCACGTCTCGGACGTGAACGCCGTCCGGCCCGCGAGTGATGCGGCGGCGAGCCGGATCGCGGTCATAGGGTCCATGCCCTGCGCCAGGTAGCCGCGAAGGGCGGCCGGAAGGCCGGCACTGGCAGCCGCGACGAGCAGGCCCGTCTCGGGGGGCGCATCGGGCAGGAAGTCCTGCAGCAGGTTCGCGGTCATCTGCGGGCTGTCGAGCGCGCCAGGTCCGTGCGCGGGGTCGGACGCGATGGCCCGCAGCGCGGCCCGTGCCTCGGCGGCGTGCTCAAGCGATGAAGCAGCCATCAGCTCCTCCCAGTGCTGCGCACCTACTGTGCAGGACACCTTCAGGCCACCGCAAGGTCCGATCCTGCCAGCCGCCTGAACGGTCAGCTAAGCGGGAGGCTGCAGCGGCCGGATCTGCCCGTCGTCGCCGAGAACACGGCGCGGCAGTTCAGGGTCAGGCGTTTCGAGCGGGCGCAGCCTGCCGCCGTGGACGCAGACGATCTTGTGAATCCGGCGGTCACCGCAGGTCTGGACCCAGGACACCCAGGCAGCCGACGGCGGGTTCAGCGGGCGAGCGATCGGGCGGTGGGCACCTGGCCGCCGCGTCGAATGTCCCTTACCAGTCACGCCTGCCCTTCACTTGATGCCGCCTTTGTCATGCTATCGCCGTTTCTGGTTTCTGATCTTGAACCTCCCTTTTGTCACCCTTAGCTCATGATCAGTTGCGCTTCACACCCATCCACCATCTGATGATCATGGCCGGCTGGTCGGCCAGGCTGGAGTTAACAGCCCACGCCGTTGGAGGGTGCTCACCTCGCGAGGGTGCGAGGGTCCAACATCCACCGGGGCTCGCACGGCGGGGGTGCGCGTGCACGGTTGCTGTACTTTGCTGCTGTACTCGCTCAAACGACACCGAAGCTATGATCGAATTAACTCTCTGACCTAGTGGAGCTACGGAGATTCGAACTCCGGACCTCTTGCATGCCATGCAAGCGCTCTACCAACTGAGCTATAGCCCCTCGGTGCGCGTTCGGCTGCCGCCTCCAGCGCCACGCCAGTGTACAAGAAAGCAAGGCGGGGCCGCGTCTCGGAGTCAGTCGTCCTCGCCGAGTTCGGCAACCTCCACCGGCTCGGGCAGCGCCCCGACGTTGTACTCAAG
>Ga0209517_10003581_pt1 | contig 20941 bp, 23 predicted proteins | sample PeaSoiMetSII2010_FD_187695 | JGI IMG/M metagenome (GOLD analysis project Ga0209517, IMG submission 187695) | Peat soil microbial communities from Weissenstadt, Germany - SII-2010 (SPAdes) (version 2) | ecosystem: Environmental > Terrestrial > Soil > Wetlands > Peat | place: Germany...
AAACTTCTCCGGGGAAGTGAAACTTCAGTGGGCTGGATCTCGAGACAGAACCCTCGCCTCCGGTCGAGGCAGAACTTTTTTCTTGACATCCCTTTTTATAGAACTCATTGACCCCGGCGGGGGCGCGGTCTATAGGTCTACATCAGGATTACTTGGCGGTGCGAAGCGGCTTCCCTCAGCGACTGGTCGACCCCCTCAAAATCCCCTTCCCCATCGGGTGTGCATCTACCTGAATCTACGGGGTTCGGAAGTCCTCGGCTCCGCTGCCCACAAACCGATGTTTTTGAGGTGGCTACGAATTCCGACTGACGGCCGATCGGGCGGTTCTTCGTTAGATGGACGTGAGTGCTGTCAAGGCAAATTGCACCCTGTGTTCTCGTGCAGCGGGAATCAGCAAAGAGTCGCCGATGCCTTACCTCTACATCGCGGCGGAGAAAGTAAGAACACAGGGCAGAGGCAGGGGTACCGGGCCTCCATAACCCAAGTGCTGGACAGAGACCTTCCCACGCCGCCGCAGGTGTAGGTGACGGAATCAGGCGTTGTACACCCCGGCCCCGGCCAACGAACAGTGAGTGGAAGATCGCTCTGGACCTCATATCCCTTTCATGTGTGACCAGCGTCACTGCAGAGGGGTTAGGGGAAGCACATAATTGGCCTGCTTTTCGGCCGGAACCCAACATCATGGAAGGAGAGATAAGCCATGAAGGGAGGGACGGTTGTAGAGAGTATTGAGCGCGTTATCGCAGGGCATCCTTTCTTTGCGGGCATAGATCAAGCCCTTCTTACCCAAATCGTTGACAGTGCTTCTCACGTGAAATTCGATGCCGGCACCTACATCTTTAAGGAGGACGACCAAGCCAACGCATTCTATTTGATTTGCGATGGCAGGGTCGGGCTAGAGATCGTCGCGCCGGGACACAAACCAATCATTGTGGACACTCTGGAGGGCGGGGACACGCTGGGTTGGTCGTGGCTGCTGTCTCCGTTCCACTGGAAATTCAGCGCGCATGCGAAGACCGGAGTACGGGCCATCGCACTGGATGCAAAATCTCTACGAGCCAAGTGCGACGAGAACCGCAATCTGGGTTATGAGGTATTGAATCGCCTGGCACTTATAATTGAGCGGCGGCTGGAAGCCACTCGGTTCCAGTTGCTGGATGTCTATGGAGGCCGAGTATCGGCCTGAGAATACCCAACTACGGGGAAGATGTTCCAGAGGCAGGCCTTTGCCATGGAGTCTCCCAGGATTAAGGCAGGCAGGTTGACAACCACGAGAGCGGCGCACATGCCATCCAGCGACCGCTCCGGCAAAACGAATGGTGTGACACGCGGATGCGACAGAGAACATCCTCGCTTGAACAACACCTCTCTTACCTAAAATCCCATCGCAGCAGTCTGGCAGCTGGTAACTGAGTCTGGAAGACGAGAGGACTTGTCATGTTGGCCGTCCCAACTGCATGTCCATTCTGTTCCTGTGGCTGCGGATTCCACCTCCTGGCGAGGGAAGGACAACTGTCTGGTGTCGCACCGAGCCAGACTCATCCAGTGTCCGGAGGCCAGCTTTGCGCACGAGGTTGGAGCGCGCATGAGGCGGCCTTGTGGGGCGACCGATTGCGACAACCACTGCTCCAGCGCAACGGGAAGCAAGAGCCCGTTTCGTGGGATGAGGCTCTTGACTGTGTTGCTGTGCGCCTGAAGCAGTTGCTGGCTGCTGGTAAGCCGGTCGGAGTTTTGGGTTCTGCAAGAGCAACCAATGAAGAGAACTACCTGGCGGGCAAGTTTGCCAGGGTCGGCCTCGGAACCAATAATCTCGGGTTTTCCTATTATTCAATCTGTGCCCCGCTGCTGGCAGGCGTGGAAGAAGTATGCGGCACGCCGGCAGCTACTCTCCGCCTCAATGACATTGCATCCAGCCAAGTCATCTTACTGATCGAAGGTGACCTGGCCGAGACGCACCCGCGAGCGGCCGGATCGGTTCTGCAGGCGGTAGAGAACGGTGCCCACCTTATCACTATCGGCTGCCGGGAGACGCAGATGGCCCGGGTGGCCTCCCTCCACCTGCAAACCGCACCGGGGGACGAGTATGAAGTGATTCATGAGCTCTCGGCCGCCGTCGCTGATTTGGGGCAAGGCCGTCCGTCGGTTTCGATCCGGAATGATGCAGGGCAGCAGGACCTGGAGCAGCACTTTGGTTCTCTTGCCTGTCTCCAGGCGGCCGAGTGGATCACGCGCGCCGAGCGGGCGGCATTTTTGATTCCACCCACTTGCGGAGAAGAGAATCGGCAGTGGAAGACTGCTGCCGCCTTCACTGCGCTGGCTGCGATCACCGGTCATTTGAATAGACCCGGTTCTGGAGTCTTGCCACTCTTAGCCAGGAGCAACGCGCGTGGGGCTTGCGAAACAGCGGTCGTACACAACCGCCTACCCGGTTTCGAGCGCCTCGACGATTCACGGTCTCGACAACGCCTTGAGGATCTCTGGGGAAAGAAATTGCCGTCTGCCCCAGGGTGGGATGCCGAAATGCTTCTGCAGTCGGTGAGCGGATTAGTCGTCGTAGCCGATGACCCCCCATCCGTGATGCCGATAGGGCAAAAGGCTATGACTGCATTGGGAAGGCTGGAATTCATGGTCGTCCTGGATGCCTTTGCTACTCCTACAGCACGCATAGCCCATGCGCTGCTTCCGATTTCGAGCTTTGCTGAAACCGAAGGCACGTTCACCAACATGGAAGGCCGGGTCCAGAAACTTCGGCCGGCGACCAATGCCCCCGGAGAAGCAAGACCTGGCTGGCAGGTGCTGGCTGAGTTATGTGCGAGATTCGACGCCGCTGCCTCCTACGATTCAGCCGCTGACGTGCTCCGCGAGATCGGCCAAGCGGCGCCTCAATACGTGGGAATCGAACAGCGCCTTGCAAAAGCCGGATGGAGCGGAGCATTGCTGGAGGACTCGGCCAAGCAGAAATTGCGGATCCCTCCCGCGGAAACCATAGCTTTCGCATCGCTGAGATCAGCCGAGCGCCCGCACCTGCTGGCGCTTGATCCTGCTTTTGACTGGGGAAGCGACCCGCTCGTTTTCTTCTCGCCTACCTTGAGTCGTGATTTTCGATCACAGCGAAAGGCATTTCCCAATGGCTTCGTTGAGATCGCACAGGAGGACGCAGACGAGCTCCAGGTGAGGAGCGGTCGCCGGGTCAGATTGACCTCTGTGCAGGGTGCGGCAACGGTTCCAGCTCTCGTGAGAGATGACTTGAACCACGGGCAGCTGATTGTCCCGTTCGTATTCCGCGATCACGTCTCCAACGTATTAGGCAGCGACAGCGTTACCGCAGTGAGAATTGAACGCGCGTAAGAGAATGTTCATGGCCTTAGCCATAGAAAAGAAAGCGGTATCGGGATGGCTTGAACGGTTGCTGAAGTTGGGAGAGGTAATTGCTCCTACCCGTACTCCGACTGGGGACGTCCTATTCTCAAATATCCGTTCTGGCAGCGACGTGGCGTGGAATCTCCCCAATCCTCTTCATCCACCGAAAGAATTTGTTCTACCCCAAACTGATCCGCTGGTTCAGATCAAACGCAACGGCCAACACCACGAGGTTGAGGCGATTCATGACGGCCGCCGCCGCTTTCTTGTGAACGCACGCAGTTGCGATGTCAAAGGAATCGCATTTCTGACTCGCATGCACGAGATGGAACCGGCGGACGCTTCGTATCTTCGCCGCTCCAACAATCTCACGATCATCAGCCTGGCATGCGCAACTCCCTGCCCATCGGGCTTCTGCATTTGCACAGACTCGGGGCCATTCTTGAGCGACAGTTATGACGTCCAACTGACTGATCTCGATAAGAGCTACCTCATCGAAGTGGGGAGCGCAAAGGGTGAGGCCGCGGTAGCGGAAGCGCAAGGTCTCTTCCGGAAAGCCAGCGAGGACGAGGTGTCTCAGCGAAAGAGACTTGAGGAAACAGCGAAACACCATTTTGGAAATGAAACCTGCCATTTTGCCTCGGCCATGAGACGAATTTCCACGGGTCGCGTGCCAGACATTTTGTGGGAAAAGATGAGCGACTGGTGCCTGGAATGCGGCGGTTGCAACGTGATTTGCCCGACCTGTTACTGCTTCAGCGTAAAGGATCTCGGCCGTGATGGCGTGTGGGTCCGCTGCCGGTTGCGGGACTCCTGTCAGTACGCAGCCTTCACTCTCGAAGCCTCGGGTCACAATCCGCGGCCGGAAAAGAAAGACCGGATGAAGCGGCGCTTCTTCCATAAGGTAAGCGCGCAGTACTACACGCGGGATGGCGCGGTTGGGTGTGTCGGATGCGGGCGGTGCGTTCAGGTGTGTTTGGGCGCCACGCATATGCCGGCCGTTGTTGCCGCTATCCGGAAAGGAAGCTGGCATGAATGACGTGTTCCTTCCCGATCTCGCGTGTCTAACGGGCCTCTGCGACGAGACTCCAGACACCAGGACTTTCCGCTTACGCTTCCGCGATTCGAGCAAAGTGAAGGATTTCCGTTTTCTGCCCGGCCAGTTCATCGAACTGTCGGTTTTTGGCTACGGAGAGGCTCCCTTCTGCATCGCGTCCAGTCCGACCAGACCCGAGGCGCTGGAAACAACGGTGCGTCGCACCGGTCAATTGACCGACGCACTTCACCAGCTTGGAGAAGGCAACGAAGTGGGGGTACGCGGACCATTCGGCAATGGATTCGATGTGGCAGCGGCCGAAGGGAAGGACTTGCTGTTTGTAGCCGGGGGGATTGGACTGCCGCCGCTCCGCAGTTTGATTTGGAATGTTCTCGACGAGCGCTCCCGGTTTGGCAAGGTGACCATCCTGTACGGTGCTCGGACGCCGGCGGATCTGGTCTATAAGCGCGAACTCGACGAGTGGGGAAAGCGTTCGGATGTGGAGTTTCGCGTAACTGCGGACTCGGCCCAGCCGGGCTGGTCAGGGGCGGTGGGTGTGGTCCCAACTCTGTTCAGGAAGGTCGACCTCCGTCCCAAGACTTCTCTTGCCTACGTCTGTGGCCCGCCCATCATGATCAAGATCGTCGTTCAGGATCTCGTGGCCCTTGGATTCAAGGAAGAAGCCATCATTTCGACTCTGGAGCGCATGATGCAGTGTGGCATTGGAAAGTGCAATCACTGTGCCATCGGTCATCGCTACGTATGCCGCGACGGCCCGGTTTTCAGCTACGGTCAGATCAAGGAATTGGTCGACTAGAGATTTTGTAGAACGCCCTCGGCTGAGCCGCGCTTCGCGCCAGCCGACGAATATGAACTTACGAGAAAAGCTTTGCCGTAGGGTGCAAGGCAAGGTCGTCGTGATGGGCATCGGTAACCCCTGCCGGGGCGACGACGCGGCCGGGAGTTGCGTGGCCCAACAGATCTGCAGCGCACCGGCGGTGCACATCATCGACGCTCAGGACGTCCCAGAGAACTATCTTGGCCAGGTGGCGGATCGGCAGCCTGACACGATTGTGCTGATTGATTGCGTCGACCTGCAATCCGCGCCTGGGTCTGTGGCACTTCTCGAGAAAGATGAAACGATGGCTTACTCGCCGAGCACACACCGTGTGCCGATGGGCCTGATCGTGGATTACCTCGAACGAACGACCCATGCCGGCATCCTTCTGATCGGGATTCAGCCGCAGCAAACGGACTTCCTCCAACCTATCAGCGCCGACGTGCTTTCCAGTGTTGAGGTGGTTGCTCGCGTGTTGAACGAAATCTTCGAAAGCCGGAGGATCTCGGCCAGCGTGCAAGGCGCGAACCCGCTCACAGGAGAGGTGCCCGCATGATCGCCTCGGTCGCGGTCCTCATGCTGATTTTGCCAGTCGCAGGAGCTCTCCTGTCTGTGGCTTTGGGAAGGCGCACCCGTCTTGCTGCTCTGGTGACGACGGCGATAGCAGCTGCCCTGGCCATATGGCTCACCGTTTCCACCTACGGCACCTCGTACACCAGAATGCTGTGGCACATTCCCTGGCTGCGCGGCATCGTTGATGTGCCAGTCTTTGGTTTCCTGGTCGATCCGTTAGCTTCCGTGATGTTGCTCGTCGCCGTGCCCATCGGATTGCTTACCGTCTTGTTTTCGACCGCATATCTTACGGACAAGAACGCGGAACATCCGGTAGGGGGCGAGGACTACGGACGATACTACTTCTGGCTGCTGCTGTTCATTGCCAGCATGGTGGGGCTGGCAGTATCGCCGAATCTTCTGCAGTTCTTCATCTTCTGGGAACTCACTACCCTGTGTTCGTGGGCCCTGATCTCCTTCTATCAAAACGAGCGCAGCCTGCGGGCGGGATTCAAAGCCATATTGATGACCCATGTCGGCAGCGGCTTCTTTCTACTGGCCATTCTGATTCTGTTTGCCCGCACGAGCTCGTTCGAGTTCTCGGCCCTCGGCTTGCTGCCCAGTGGTTTGAGGTCAGGGGTGTTTATCTTGCTCCTGGTCGCGGCCTGGGCCAAAGCGGCGCAGGTTCCTCTGCATACTTGGCTGCCGGACGCGATGGAAGCGCCGACTCCGATCAGCGCTTACCTGCACGCCGCAGCGATGGTCAAAGCCGGCGTTTACCTGATGGCGCGGACGATGAGCGAAGGATGGGGAGTCTCTCAGAAGGCCTGCTTGCTCATGGCCGGTATGGCACTGCTCACGATTTTGGTCGCCCTCTCTTTTTACTTCGTGCAGGATGACCTGAAACGACTGCTAGCCTATTCGACCATCGCGCATCTCGGCTATGTGCTGCTCGGTGTCGCGATTGGTGGGTTGGGATCACCGCTGGGGCTTCGCGGCGGCGTGTTGCACATCATCTGTCACGCATATAGCAAAGCGACGTTGTTTTTCTGCGTTGGCACCATCGCCTACGTCACCGGAACTCGCAGCATATCGTCGCTGCGAGGCTTGGGCAGGAGTATGCCGCTCACGGCCACGGCATTTTTCATTGGCGTTCTGAGCGTCACCGGCGTCCCGCCCTTGGCCTGCTTCTGGAGCAAGTTCATGATTCTTTCGGGTGCCATGCGCCTTCCCGGCCCCACAGGACCGCTTATCGTGACTCTCGTCCTTTGCGAGACTCTGATCTCGTTCGGCTGGATGCTTTACATCGCACAAAAAGTCTTTCTGGGTGCGCCCTTGACGGCGGTTGAAGTCCCGGCCGATCCGCCTTTGGCTATGAATATCACTTTGATCGTTCTGATGATCGGTTGTGTCGCTGCTCCGTTCGTGGGCATGCCCTTGGTGCAGTTAATAGGGAAATAAGATGACGAATGCAGTTCGCAACGTCGAAGCAAGCATTGTGATTCTGATGGCGGGGTCACTGGTGAGCCTGCTGTTTGCACGCCGCCGGAAACTCTGCGGCTGGATCAGTTTCGCTTTCGTCTGTGTCTCTTCGGTGTTTACCGGGTTCGCGATCGTGGCAGCGTTCACCGTGGCATCAGGTGAACATACGATCCTGTCGTTGCCCCAACTGGGCTCTCGCTTCTCGCTACGGATTGATCCGCTCAGCGCCATTTTCCTGGCGATCGTTGCCGTGATTGCTCTTCTCAGCACGCTGTACTCCATCCGGTATATGGAGCACTACGCGCACGATAACGTCGCGAAGTTCTTCCCGATCCTTCTGCTCTCGATTGCCAGCATGACGGGCGTTCTGGCATGCACGGACTTCTTGTTCTTCCTCATCTTCTGGGAGTCGATGACGCTGACTTCTTACTTCCTGGTGACGTTCGAGAGTCAGAACGAGGCCAGCCAACGGGCCGGCCTGAAGTACTTCATCATTACTCACGGCGCCACGCTTTGTATGCTGGCAGCGGTATTGCTCCTCTGGAGAACATCTGGCTCGTTTGCTTTTGATGCCGCCCGGCAGACCTTATCCGGGATGTTAACCACTCGGCCGGTCCTGGGCCATGCCATCATCTTTCTCTTCTTCCTGGGGTTCGCCACAAAAGCGGGAATCTTGCCCATGGGCGATTGGCTCCCGGATGCGCATCCGGTTGCGCCTTCCGGCATGAGCGCCACGCTTTCCGGAGCGCTCGTCAAGCTGGGAATCTACGGGCTGGTCCGTGTTTTTTGCTCTTTTCTGGCTGTTTCCCCGTCGCTCAAGGTGTGGGGAATCATTCTGGCGCTCGCAGGCACAGGGTCGCTTTTCGTGGGGACCTTGACCGCACTGCGGCAGACCGACACCAAGCGGTTGATGGCCTTCCACACTATCGGGCAGATCGGCTACATCTGTCTCGGCCTGGGAGTGGGGATCTACTGTCTCAACATGTACCCGGCGCTCGCTACCATTGCGCTCGCAGGTGCGATTCTGCACGCGGTGAACCACGCCTGCTTCAAGTCTTGCCTGTTTCTGGGCGCAGGATCGGTGCTCTACCGGACCGGCAAGCGCGACATGGACCAACTCGGCGGCCTGGCGCGTTTCATGCCCTTCACCACGGGCACGACGACTATAGCCTCACTGAGCATCGCAGGCGTGCCGCCGCTCAACGGATTTACCAGCAAGTGGCTGATCGTTGCCGGTTGCCTGTTGGTCGGAATGCGCTTCCCGTTGTTCCTGCTGTTAGGCCTCATCGCACTATTCATTTCACTCGCTACACTCGCTTCCTTCCTTAAGGTTCTCGCATCCGTCTTCCTCGGCAAGACGGATGAAGAAAGCGGAATCGCGGAAGTTCCGTTATCCATGATCGTGCCCCAGGTGACGCTTGCGTCCCTGTGCGTCCTGCTGGGCGTCTTCCCACAACTTGTGTTGCGTTTTATCGGGCATGCAATCGAGGCAGCTACTGCCATGCCTCTGGCGGGCATACAGGCAACCGGAATGTGGAGCGGTCTCCGGCTAATGGACGGATCGCCGGTGGGGTTCTGGTCGCCTCTCGCTGTTCTGGCGGCATTGGCGGTTCTGGCAGTGCTCTGCTTTGCGATTCAACGCGCGGGTCAGGCACAGACCAGGTCGGTGCCCGTCTGGTACTGCGGAGAAGAGCACTCTCCGGCAAGTGTTCGCTACCCGGCCAGCAGCCTTTATCTCCCTTTCAAACACGCTCTGCCGGAAATCTATCCGAGCGGAAAAGTTCACGCGCCGAGATTTCCGGCTTTCCTTCGCCGCGTGCTGGATTTGGACCGATGGCTGTACACGCCGACCGTCAAAGCAGTTGACCGAAGCGCGGACCGCATCAGCAGAACGCACGTCGGCATCCCGCAGATCTATCTTCTGTGGATCGTGATTGGAGCCATCGTAGTGACGGCAATCTTGCTTTGGGTAAGGAGTTGAAGGAGATGGGCATGAGCACCGTAGATCACGCGACAGTTGCGCGGGTCAAAGAGGCAGTCGCAGCACACTGCGATGGCGATCTCCTGGCAGCGACCCAGCCACACCAGGATACCTTGCGATTCGAGATCAAAAAAACAGCTGTGCGAGCAGTCGCCTCTGCGCTGGTCGGGGATCTGCAAGCCCGTTTCATGATCTCGGTGGGAACTGATAAAAGGTCCCTCGCCGGAGATTTCGCGATTTCGCATCTGTTTTCGCTCGACCGCGAGCACCTGTATGTACTCGTCGACTCTCCCGTATCGGAGCAAGACCCGAAGATCGAGTCCATCACCGAAGTCATCCCAGGAGCCAATTGGGCAGAGCGGGAGTTCCGGGACGCTATCGGCGTTCGTCCTGAGGGACACCCCGACCCGCGCCGCCTCCTCCTGGCAGACGACTGGCCGGAAGGCATGTATCCCCTGCGAAAGGATTTTCCCTACAACTATCAACCTCCTCGTGCCGAAAATGTGCGCCCACAAATGCTCGAACCGCCAAAAGGGGCAAGCGTGGTGCCGATCGGGCCCTTCTTTCCGGTTCTGGAGGAACCTGCCTACTGGCGCATGTTCGTCGAGGGAGAGACGATTGTGGGCTGCGACCTCCGCATTTTCTACAACCACCGCGGCATTGAAAAGCTCGGCGATACAGTTCTGACCTACAACGAGATTCCGTATCTGGCGGAGAGGATCTGCGGGATTTGCGGTTTCATTCACTCCACATGCTATTGCCAGGCCGTGGAGAAAGCTGCCGGCATCGAAGTGCCGCGCCGGGCGCGCTATATCCGCACTCTGATGCTGGAACTGGAACGCATTCACTCACACCTGCTCTGGCTGGGCATTGCGGGGCACATCATCGGTTTTGACACCGTTCTGATGCAGACCTGGAGAATTCGCGAGCCGGTAATGTGGTTTTGTGAAGAGATTTCCGGGAATCGCAAGACGTACGGAATGAACACGGTCGGTGGTTTGCGACGTGATCTCCCGGATCAGATCAAGCCCAAGCTTCTCGAGATCCTTGCCGGCGTGGAAAAAGAGGCGGTTGCGGTTCGCAATGCAATTGTCGGCGACACGACATTGCAAGCCAGAACCAAAGGCGTTGGGTGTTTGACGAACGAATGGGCGAAGAAGATCTGTGTCGTCGGCCCGCCGGCCCGAGCGTCCGGTGTACCGATCGATGCGCGGATCGATCATCCCTACGCCGCTTATGACGAACTTCCCCCACGAATTGCAACGGAGGAGGCGGGCGATACATGGGCGCGGGTGCTGGTGCGGGTCGCTGAGTTGCTGGAATCCATTCGGCTGGTTCGCGAGGCGCTCGCGGCCATGCCTGAGGGTCCTGTCTGCGTGGAGATCAAAGAAGAAATACCGCCGGATCGCATCGGAGTGTCGGTGGTGGAGGCGCCGCGAGGCGAGGCGGTTCACATGGTGCTGACTGGCGGCGATAACCGGCCCCTTCGCTGGAGGGTGCGCGCCCCAACCTATCCGAATCTCCAGGCTATGCCTGCCATGGTCGCGGGCGCCAACATCGCGGACGTGCCGATTACGCTGGGCAGTCTTGATCCTTGCTTCTCTTGTACGGAGCGGCTCGAGACGGTTGATCGCAAGACCAGCAAAGTCAGGATTTATTCTCACGCCGAGCTTCTGGAATTATCCAGAAAGGCGCGCAGCGGAGGGGCGCGATGACGACCTGGCTCATTAAGATACTCCTGCCCTGTCTGCTGAACGTAGCCGCCGCTTTGCTGCTGGCGCCTCTTTGTGAAGGCCTCATGCGCAAGCTGCGTGCGGCGCTCCATTCTCGAATCGGGCCACCCATCACGCAGCCCTATTGGGATCTTCTTAAGCTCCTGGGCAAGGAGGATCTCAGAAGCACGGGCGGAGTCGTTTACGCGGCTATGCCGGCAATCACGCTGGGTTCGGTGCTGCTTCTCGCGGCGCTGGTTCCCATGGGAGCCGCGGCGCCGCTGGCCTTCGCGGGTGATTTGATTGTGATGCTCTATGTCTCGACGATGAGTGCCGTGCTGATCATGCTGGTAGGTTTCGCCAGCTCCAGCCCTTACGCCTCGATCGGCAGCTCGCGCGAAATGATGATGCTCTTATCGGTCGAGCCCATCCTGGCCATTGCTCTCTGCGTGGGCGCATTCAAGGCCAAGACCTTGGCCCTGGGCGGCATTGTTAACTGGCAAGTGCAGAACGGACCGAGCATCAGCATGGCGATCGCGGGCGTGGCGTTCTTGCTCGCTCTTCAAGCGGTGGCCGGCAAGCTGCCCTTCGACATTGCCGAAGCTGACCAGGAAATCATGGGAGGTTCGCTGGTCGAGCAAAGCGGCCCCCGCCTGGCTCTGTTCCGCTGGACGATGTGGGTCAAGCAGCTTGTGTTCGCCTTTTTGTTGGTGGAAGTTTTCTTCCCCTGGCCCTACTTCGCTGCCCCCGTGGTGGACTTGGCCGCGACAATCGTGAAGGTGCTTGTCGTTCTAACCCTGGTGGCAGTCGTTGACGTGGTAAATCCTAGGCTCCGCATTGATCAGGCCATGGGCTATTTCATGCGGGTTGGAGTTTCGTCTCTGGCTGCGCTCGCTTTTGCGGTGATTGGAAAGTAGCGGGAGGTTAAGGTGTTTCTCAGCAAGCTGCGGGAAGCGTGGATCTGCTTGAAGGCGGGGCGTGTCACCCTCGGCTACCCTTTTGCGCCCCACGAACCGAAACCCGGGTTTCGCGGCAAGATCACGATCGACGCCGATTGGTGTTTCGGATGCGGCGGCTGTGCCAACGTCTGCCCGGCCAACGTGATTGTGTTGTCCGATGCACAGCAACTCATGAGAACGATTGAGTTTTACTGGCGTCGGTGTACGTATTGCGGCAGGTGCGAGGAAGTCTGCCCGGAGAAGGCCATCCGTCTTAGCCAGCAATTCGAAACCGCCACCAATGCTCCCCAGGACATGTATATGCGCTTGGAGGTTTTCATGGGGCCTTGTCAGCGGTGCGGCAGGTGCTTCCCACCTCCAACCGTGCTCGACCGGATGATGACGCCTGGTTTCAGAGAGGGCCTGCGGGGAGGAGACGCGTGAACCCGGAAAGACTGCATACCGACTTGATCGAGACCCTGAGCCTAACCTTGGTGATTACCTCGGTGGCGGCGGTGGAGATGCGGAGGCTCAAGTTTTCGATCATCGCCTACCTCTGCCAGGCACTGCTGATTGTGGCGCTGCTCTTGAGTTTCGCGTCCGTCAACCACGCTCTGTACTGGTGGGCAGCCACGGCCTTGGTTACGAAAGCAATTCTGACACCGTGGTTCCTTTTCCGAGCGATCCGCGGTGTGGATGACCGCGAATTAAAGCCCGTGATTGGCTTTGGACCGTCGGTCGTGATCGTCGCTGTCCTGATGATAACTTTCTTCCGTCTCGCCCACGGCAAAGTCGCTCTTCTGGCGCCAACCGGGTTAGCACAGCTCGAGGTATTTAGAACGAACCTGGCGGTGGCGTCAACCGTCTTCGCATTGGGGCTCTATGCAGTGTTAACGCGTCGGGATGCCATCAAAACGGTGATCGGTCTTTGCCTGCTTGAGAACGGAGTGCATTTGAGTCTGGTGAGCCTGGCTCCCGGCCTGTCGGAGACCGCTCTTTTTGGTGTTGCCACGGAAGTCGTTGTGACGGTCTTCCTGCTCTTGTATGTCATCGGTGGAGTCCGGCAAGTCTTCGGAACGACGGATACGTTTAGGCTGAGGGAATTAAGGTGGTGAACCAACAGTTCGCCCGGAGGATCTTTAGATGTCCGCGGAAGCATTGACAGAGACATCGGTTCTGCCTGCGGCGGTATTTCTCTTGCCGGTGGTAGTCGGCGCGATTGTGATCTCGGCGACACGCAGCAGCCGGGCCCTTCAGCAATGGCTATCCGTTGTGACCATGGCAGTGGTCACCGGGTTGGGTGCCTGGATGGTGTACCGGACTCTGCACAACGTGGTGCTCACGGCCTGGCACAGTGAACTCCGTATCGATGCTCTAAGTGCCCTGATGGTCGTCATCATCGGGGCCGTCGGGCTGCTCGCATCGGTTTATTCCGTACGGTACGTCGACGCGCATATAACCCGAGGTCCTGCCGCTGCCCGCACCAGCACGTTCTACGGGCTGCTGCTGTGGTTTCTGGGAACTATGTTATGGGGATGCATCACCAACAATGTGATCATGCTCTACGTGGCGATCGAAGCCACGACGCTGACCTCCGGCCTGCTAGTGGCTTTCTATTGGGATCGGCGCGCGCTGGAAGCGGGATACAAGTACCTCATGTTGCTGACCATCGGGATTACCTTCGCTTTGTTCGGATGCGTTTTGCTCTACGCCGGTGCGGCGGGCACAAACAAACTCGGTGGAGAGAGCGCCCTGCTGATCAGCAATATCCGGCGCGTGGCTCAGTTCATACCGAGCCGCACGGCGGCCATCACGATCGCATTTCTCGTCATCGGATTTGGAACCAAGGCCGGAATAGCGCCCTTTCATCCCTGGCTCCCTGACGCGCACGCAGAGGCACCGACACCGATTAGCGTGTTGTTGTCGGGCGTGATGATAAAAATGTCCGTCTACGCCCTCGCCCGCACGGTGAGCATATTCTATCCAGCCTGGCCGCAGGTCACGGTTTTCCTGGTAGCGCTGGGCACTTTTACCATGCTGCTCGGCATCATCCTGGCTCTGGAGCAGAACGATCTCAAGCGCCTGTTGGCCTACTCATCCGTAAGCCAGATGGGCTACATTCTGGCGGGAATCGGACTCGGAACTTACCTGGGCTGTTACGGCGGCCTTTATCACCTGCTTAACCACGCGCTGTACAAATCCCTGTTGTTCATGTGTGTCGGCGCAGTGATGTATGCCACCGGTACGCGGCGAATATCCGAACTGGGCGGGTTGAAAAGTCAGATGCCGGTTACGAGCGCGTGCTACTTCATGGGAGCGTTTGCCCTGGCGGGGTTCCCGCCGCTCAACGGGTTTTGGAGCAAGCTGACGATCTACCTGGCTCTGGCCCGAGCCGGGCTGTGGTGGGCGGCGGGCATTGCCATCGTGACCAGTGTTTTGACCATGGTGGTCATGATACGAACGGGCTACAAAGTGTTTTGGGGGAACCGGCCTTTGACGAACGCCACCGCACCCGAACTAAAGGAAGTACCGGCGCTGATGTTCGTTCCGATGACCGTATTGGCGGGATTGTGTGCCTTACTCGGGATTTGGCCCCAATTGCCATACCCTCTCCTCGACCGCGCGGCGGGAGTTTTGGCAACCCTTGGAAGATAGATGGAAGGTTAGGTACCACCATGTTAAGAGGTTTGTGCAAGAAGGCTCTCGGCAAGGCGCTTTGGGTTTACCACGCAAATACCGGCGCCTGCAACGGATGCGATATCGAAGTCATCAACGTTCTCACCCCTTACTATGACGCCGAACGTTTCGGAATCAAGCTGGTCGGTTCTCCCCGGCATGCCGATGTGCTCCTGATATGCGGCCCTGTCACCCGGCAAGTTGCGCCCGCGCTGCGCAAACTGGTGGAGGCTGTTCCCAATCCCAAGTTCACCTTCGCCATCGGCTCTTGTGCCACGGGAGGAGGTTGTTGGTTTGACACTTACAACGTGTTAGGCGGCGCCGACAAGGTGATCCCTGTCGATTTCTATGTGCCGGGTTGTCCGCCTCGACCGGAAGCAATTCTCTACGGAGTGGCTCTGGCCTTGGGCCTGGTTCCAAAGAAGGTAGCCGAGGAAAAACTGAGTCAAGAGACGCTCGCCGAACTGGCGCAGGGCAAGTCCATTACGCAGGGAAAACATCCTCCAGCGGCACCTTCAGTTAAGTAGCGCGACTGCTGTGCGTCTTGCCGCCTGCCCGGCAGCTGCTTCATGATGACAACCTATCAACGCTAGAGTGTAGCAGCGAACTTGGCCGACAGTTGTTTGCTAACCGTCCTATCAGTACGATAGTTGGCGCAAAATCCCGATAACGCTCATTGACCAACGCCCACCGAAGTCAACGAGCGTAATCGCCTACCCGGCTTAATGCGCTCACAGCATGGCGCTACCACGCGGGCTTGCCGTTTGGGAAACGGAAGGTTAGGGTTTCTCCTCCCTTGACCATTTCGCGAGCCAGGATCAGGTCCGCTCCGTCCTGCTTGACCTTGGAGCCCTTGACCTCAATCGCTTCGTCGGTTTTGAAAGCGATTCCCATTTGGTCGAGAAAGCTCTTGGGACAAAGAAAGATCTGAACCGTATCTGTGTCTTTGTCGGGGCCGGTTTTCGTCACCAAATAAGCGATCGGCTTGCCGCCTGTGGGGGGAACGAGCTTCAACTCTCCAACGGTACCCTTAACCGTGGTTTCGGTGGCTGGGTCGTATTTGGGCGGCGCCTGGGAAAACGCAGACGTTGCAACAAGAGCAATCGCGGCAAGCTGTAGAAGCCGAACCAGGACAGAAGGGATCATAGTGAACCCTCCATCCCGCGAATGCTAGGCCGGGAGCGAAAGAAAAGCAATGGAATAGTCGGGTATCCAGAACGATGTTGCGCCGCCCCCCTTGGCCGGGATAAGGATGGTTGGCGAAAAATCCCCATTACACGCAATACAAAAAGGCGCCCACTTTTGCGATAGGTTGTGATTGTTTGCATCGCCAACCTAGCGAAAGGAGCGCCTTTATGAGTCAAGAAAAGCATATCGGCATGGATGTTCATCAGGCCACCATCTCCGTCGCCGTGATGGATGCAGCGCCTGAAGGTCTCCGAGAACAGGTTCCGCTCCACCCGTGAAGGTGTACAGCGTTCTCATGTTCCCCTTCGTATCCAGCTTGAACACAGTTCCGCAGCCGTTCCCGAAGCAAACCGCTGGATTCGGAGGACTCCCGCCGTATTGTGCCGCGCCGTAAATATTGCCCGACTCGTCCATGGTCAAGAATGAAAAGGGGACTGCTCCCATCGGGCACACCGCTAAAGCTGTACAACACGGTTTCATTCCCCGCTCCTATCTAGCTTGAACACTACTCCGCAGCCATACCCTGCCCAGCCCCCCCCGAGCAATTCAGATTTCCACCAAATGTTGTTACGCCATAGAGGTTGCCATGAGAGCCTATGGTCACGCTCCCCGGTATTCCTCCGTCTGTCCCACCGCTAAGGAGGTTTTAGCTTTCGATTCCTTCTAGTCGGAGTGCAGGGGACTCAGGGCGGCAACAGACGCCATACCGCTGCCAGAGCCGAAACCAAGGACTGTGTGCCAGCTTCTCGTCGTGCCTTCGATTCGCAGCCGAGAGGTCACTCCGGCTCTTCGGTCTGGTGTCCGGCACGGCAAAGATGCGCTCTAGCCACTCGATTCTCGGCAATGGTCTGCTCGGTGTCCATTCCGTCTCAATATCCAACATAAGCACGGCTACGGTCAAACGGAAGCGGCATTGGAGGCGAAAGGAATCCCGTGCAAAACGCCCCGCCGTTGACTAGCTCGCCTTTCCCGTGATCGTCGTCGGGTCTTCCATCTCTGCCAGCGCCAGAACTTTGTAAGTGGCATAGTTGTACACTGGCGACATGGCTAGAAGCCGATCAAGTTCTTCGTTCGATGTGACCTTGTAAATCCAAGCTCCGCCGTGACTGCCGATGACGTGGTAGCGACACTCCAGCTTGTCCCCCAGCTTCTTGGCGTAATCAGGCATCTGCATCACGGCGCGGGCAACCTCAGGTCCGAGGCGTGTCAGGTCGAAGTGCCACAGCACCAGGAATTTCATAGCTTCCTCCTAACCATAATCTCAGTTTCTAGCCCTAACCGCCCCACAGCATAAACCTCTTGCGGGTTTCTGCGCCCGATCACACCGCTCTGCTGCTCCAGCGGTTCCCCCGGCTGGGGCATCTGGATGCCAAGTAATAATGCACCAACCCGGCAAAACCCGGAATCCGTATGTTTGAAAGGTTTTCTAACTCAGGAGGTCGATGATGGCAACATCAACCACTAGCGAGAACCGCACGTCGGTACGTGGTCTTGGCGAGATCGCATTTCGCGTCAACAATCTGGACGCCTTGCAGAAGTTCTACGAGGAGGTCATCGGCTTGCCGCTGATGACCAGAGTTCCGAACTGCGCGTTCTTCAAGATTGCTGACGGCTACGGCGGTCACACCCAAGTGCTCGCCCTGTTCGACCGCTCAGAAAGCCCCGGCTATCGCGGGACGGACGCGGCAACTTCCACCATCGACCACATCGCATTCGAGATACCTCTTGCCGATTTCGCAGACGAAAAGAAGAGACTACAAGCTTTGGGTCTCCGAGTCGAGACCGCCGAACACGCATGGGTGCATTGGCGCTCGCTCTATGTTACCGATCCCGAAGGCAATCAAGTGGAGCTAGTCTGCTACGACGAGACGTGTAAATAGCGACTGCGGGATGGATTTTCAAACTGGCTCAAGGATCACGACGGGGATATGCCTGTCTGTGCGCTCTCGGTACACCTGATAGCCGCCGTACTGACTGGCGAGGAACGGCCAAAGGCGCTCGCGCTCCTCGGAGGTTGCCTCCCGTGCTCTTACCCGCCGTATTTCCGACCCGAATTGGACTTGTGCCTCCGGGTTGGCACGAAGGTTGAAATACCACGAGGGGTAGTGCTTCTTCCCCGCATTGGACGGAACCACAACAATGGATTCTCCTTCCCGGAACCCGAAGACTGGAGCGGTTCGGGGCTCGCCGCTCTTCCGCCCAGTTGTGGTGAGGAGAACCACTGGGCATCCCACCGAGCGGCTGAAAATCCGTCCGCCCGACAGCCGATAGATTGCTCGATGGAGCGTGTAGAAGAGGCGAGTGGTAGCCAGTTCCCCCAGCATCACATACCCGAAGCGGTGCAGTTTCCTCATGCGGGGGTCTAGCTCTCCAATTCACCTAGTCGTAGCACTGGGGACTCGGCTCGGCAACAGACTCCATACCGTTGCCAGAGCCGAAACCACGGGCTGTTCGCGAGCATTTCGTCGTGCCTACGATTCGCAGCCGAGAGGTCGCTCGCGCTCATCGGTCTGGCGTCCGGCACCGCGAAGATGCGCTCCAACCGCTCGATTTCGGCAATGGTCTGCTCGGTGTCCATGCGCATCAATCATCCAGTACGAAGCGGGTGTAAGTCAAAGGGAAGCGGCTCCCATCTCCAAGCATTGTCGTGGCTCATGACCCGCCCAAGACCGGGAAACGGAAAGTGATAGGCAAGGACATTCATGTGATCGGCGGCAGCACGGTCGAGCAGACATTGACCTTCCCCTTCGCCCCCACCTAACATGTCAACCCAATGGTCAGGCCCTCTCAACCCGTGCGGCAGACGGTTTCCATTACCGCATCCTTCACAAGATCGGCGGCGGCGGGATGGGTGTGGTCTACGATGGGGAAGACCTCAAGCTCGGCCGCCATGTCGCCCTGAAGTTCCTTCCCGACGATCTCGCCCACGACGCACAGGCTCTCAGCCGCTTCCAACGGGAAGCCAAACCTGCTTCATCCCTGAACCACCCGAACCTCTGCACGATCTACGAGATTGACGAATCCGACGGGCGAACCTTCATTGTCATGGAACTGCTGGAGGGGCAGACACTCCGGCATCGGATCGCTGGCAAGCCGCTGGAGATCGAGGCGGTACTTGATCTAGGCATCCAGATCGCCGATGCGCTGGATGCGGCACACGCTAAAGGCATTGTCCATCGGGACATCAAGCCCGCGAACATCTTTGTCACGAACCGGGGGCAGGCAAAAGAGTGGTCCCTGGAAATGGAGTGTGATTCATATGCCCCCCGGTAATTTCAGTTGTTACAACGAGCGGGAGAGTGCCGCGACTCAGGGGACAAGTCAAAGGACGCGGCAGTGATACATGTGTGACCTGATAAGTGCTTGCCCTGCAACAAGTCACAAAAACCTGTGACATGGCTTTCGGGCTGTGCTGGTCTCTCGTGCGTTGCCCAAAGGCGTCGATCTGTTCGATTACATCGACGGAATCTGGGTGCTCGACCCGAAATGTGTCATCCCAGTCACGATCGCGCTTCGCCAATCCCCGATCGGGGTTGCGGCTGTGCGGCAGGCTGGAGAGGGGCAGAATACAAAGATGGGAATGGTCTACCAGTACCTCACTGGTCCGCGATTTCGCGCTTGCATCGAGGCCATTGTTGAGAAGTTCACCGACATGCATGACGATCTGGATAAAGAACGCAAGACCATGATCCGGCTCTGGGCGAAGCGGGAAGAACAGATTCACGGCGTGATTGAGGCAACCGCCGGCATGTACGGCGATCTCCAGGGAATTGCCGGCAAAGGTCTGCACGAGATTGAGGGGCTAGAACTTGTCATGCTCCCGGCTGGCGATGAACGCCATTGAGAGCCCCGACTAGGATCGAGGACCCGAGGACCTCAGAGTTTCCGGTGTTTTGGTTTTCAGTCTGGCGGGTGGCGACTGACGGCCGATCATCCATCCCCGGACCGACACACCGATAAATACCTGCTTTGTGGGCCGCACAGGTGTGCGGGTAGTGTGCATCTTTGCAACCCTTGGAGGGAAATCTATCGCTCGCGCAGTTCCCAGAAACCCGTTTCCGGTTTGCCGACAATACGGGAATTATCACGTGGGTGCTCGAATCGAAACGCCGAGTATGGTCACTTCTGCGGTTTCCGCATGGATCAGGCATTGGGGTCCAATATCGGCGGGACCTGTTCTGGTGGCAAAATGCGTTGTGTCCGGGGAGGGAGAAGAGGTACTATGCGCGAACCAGGGGTCCAAATCGGAAAATCGGGCTAAATTTGGCAGGTGCCCCAGGGGCTTTGCCTAGCGACGCGCCGTACCCTGCTACGCACCCAACTGCGGCATAACAAGTCAAATGCTCGGGGATAGAGGTAGCGTTGAACGAAGCGACGATTGCAGCTTTCAGAGCCAGCCTGCGCGGTAGTCTGATCGAGCCAGGAGATCCGAGTTACGACGCGGCTCGCAAAGTATACAACGGGATGATCGACCGGCGCCCTCGACTGATTGCGGGCTGCGCCGACGTAGCCGACGTCTTGACGGCGGTGAAGTTCGGCCGCGAGCAGAAACTGCTGGTGGCGATCCGCGGCGGCGGGCATAACGCGGGCGGGTTGGGAGTGTGCGATGACGGATTGGTAATCGATCTTTCGCCGATGAACTATGTTCGCGTGGACCCGAAGAAGAAGACCGTGTTGGCCGGCGGCGGCGCGCTCTGGCGCGACGTAGACCATGCAACGCACGCCTTCGGTCTCGCGGTTCCTACCGGCATCATTTCGACGACCGGCGTAGCTGGATTGACCTTGGGCGGAGGGATCGGTTACTTGACGCGGCGCTATGGCCTGACGATCGACAACCTGCTTGCCGTCGAGATGGTGTTGGCCGACGGGCGGTTCGTTACCAGCAGCGCCAAGGAAAATGCCGACCTCTTCTGGGCGGTGCGCGGCGGGGGAGGCAACTTCGGCGTCGTGACCTCGTTTTTGTTCAAGGGGCAACGCGTGCACACCGACTACGGCGGGCCGATGCTGTGGCCGATGGAAGACGCGGCGGAAATAATGCGCTGGTACCGCGAATTCATCGCGAAGGCGCCCGATGACGTCTATGGGTTCTTTGCTTTCCTCACCGTGCCGCCGGGGCCGCCGTTCCCCGAGCATCTGCACAACAAGAAGATGTGCGGCATCGTGTGGTGCTACACCGGA
>Ga0209517_10003583_pt1 | contig 20938 bp, 16 predicted proteins | sample PeaSoiMetSII2010_FD_187695 | JGI IMG/M metagenome (GOLD analysis project Ga0209517, IMG submission 187695) | Peat soil microbial communities from Weissenstadt, Germany - SII-2010 (SPAdes) (version 2) | ecosystem: Environmental > Terrestrial > Soil > Wetlands > Peat | place: Germany...
GTGGATGCCTCCGCCCGCCTGGCAAGGAAGCCGTTTTGCAATCTGGGCCACCAGCGCGGAGTTGTCTCCCTGGCGCATGGCGGCATCGAGATCGATTAACTGGACGAGCGGAAAGCGAGAAAACTTTTCGATCCAGTATTCAAAGTCATCAAAAGCGAGGCGAAGCTTCTCGCCCTGCACAAGCTGGACGATGCGGCCGCCCAGCAGATCGATGGATGGAATCAGCATGGAAGCCTCACGGAGACGCCGGCGCGAGCCAGCTCTTCTTTGAGCGAACGGGCGCTGGAGACGCCGAAATGAAAGATGCTGGCCGCGAGCGCCGCGTCGGCCTTGCCGCGTCCGAAGACATCGACAAAGTGGTCCACCGTTCCTGCGCCTCCCGAGGCGATGACGGGAATGCTCACGGCTTCGCTGACGGCCGCGGTGAGCTCGCAATCGAAGCCGGCGCGGGTTCCATCAGAGTCCATTGAGGTGAGCAGGATTTCCCCAGCGCCACGCGCCTCAGCCTCGCGCGCCCATTCAACCACGCGGCGGCCGGCAGGCTTGCGACCACCCTGGACGAAGACCTGTGCGTCGCGGACGGGATCGGCGGCATAAGGATCGCGGCGAGCGTCGATGGCGACCACGACAGCCTGCGCGCCAAAGCTGGCGCCAATGACGCTGATGAGCGTGGGGTCGGCGAGGGCGGCGGAGTTTACGCTCACCTTGTCCGCGCCTGCCTCGAAGACTTGCGCTGCATCATTGGCGGTGCGGATGCCGCCCCCGACGCAGAAGGGGACGAAGAGTTCGCGTGCAGTGCGGCGAACTGTGTCGAGGAGCGTGGCGCGGCCCTCGTGGGTTGCCGTAATGTCGAGCAACACAATTTCGTCGGCGCCCTCGCGGGCATGGCGCGCGGCCAGAGCGGCTGGATCGCCGGCGTCGACGAGGTCAACGAACTGCACGCCTTTGACCACGCGGCCGCCATGCACATCAAGGCAGGCGATGATGCGTTTGGTGATCATGCAGTTCCCTTCCCTTCCCACGAGAGAAAATTGCGGAGGATCTTGAGCCCGGTTGCCCCGGACTTCTCGGGGTGAAATTGGACGCCCATTACGTTGGCGCTCTCGACGGCGGAAGCGAAGGGCTCGATGTAATGGGTGATGGCCGCTGTGTGAGCGGTGACCGGAGCTTCGTAGGAGTGGGTAAAGTAAACAAATTCGCCAGGCTCAACGCCGGCAAGAAGTCGCGAGCCGACACGCACTTCGAGCGAATTCCAACCGACGTGGGGGACCTTTTCGTGGCCTTCGGGGAAGCGCGTGCAGCGCTCGGGGAAATGCGAAAGCCCGGGCTGATCTGGCGCTTCGCTGGAGCCGGCGTAGAGCCATTGCATGCCCACACAGATGCCGAGGAACGGAACTCCGCGCGCAATGGCCGCGCGAATGGCGCCTGTCAGGCCGGTGGCGTCGAGGCGCTCGGTGGCCTGGAAGTGGCCGACGCCGGGCAGCACAATCCGCTCCGCATTCTCGACAGGTGCAAGATCGCCATCGGTGACCTTAGGCTCCGCGCCAAGATGGCGAAGCGCCTTGAGCACCGAGGTGAGATTACCGGCCTTGTAATCGATCACGGTTACGCGCATCAGAGCAATCCTTTTGTGGAGGGAAGCATCTGGCCCAGTTGCTCGTCGCGGGAGCAGGCTACGCGCAGGGCGCGGGCAAAGGCCTTGAAGATAGCCTCGATCTTGTGGTGATTGGAGCGGCCGTACATGGTTTTGACGTGGACGTTTGCACGGGCTCCGCGGGCGAAACCCTCGAAGAAGTCGGTGACCAGTTCTGTTTGCAGATCGCCCACCAGGCGCGTGCGGGCCTTGGTTTCGACGGCAAATGCGGCGCGGCCACTCAGGTCAACCGCAGCGATGGCGAGAGTTTCGTCCATGGGCATGAGGAAGTACCCGGCGCGGAGAATGCCGCGCTTGTCGCCAAGGGCGCGATCGAAGGCTTCTCCGAGGGCAATGCCCACGTCCTCAACGGTGTGATGCTGATCGACATCAAGGTCGCCGTTACACTTGAGATCAAGATCGAAGGCGCCATGCCGCGTGAAGAGCTCCAGCATGTGGTCGAAGAAGCGAATGCCGGTGGAGACTTTGTACTGACCGCTGCCTTCGATGGTCAGGTGGATTGCGATGCGGGTCTCTGCGGTGTTGCGCTCGATGAGTGCAGTGCGCGCATTTGCCTTTGTTACGAGCTTGGCTTTCTTTGCTCTAGTCATTTTGCTTGTGCTCCAAGATTCAACTTCGTCACGGCTTGATTGAGGGCCACAATCGCTTGTTGCATCTGCTCGCGGGTTCCGATGGTGATGCGGACGCGGCCTTCGCAGCCGGGATCGTTGGAGCGGTCGCGAACAAGAACACCCGAGGCGCGCATGAGGCGAACAAACTCAGCGTGCTGAGAGCCGATGTCGACGAGAACGAAGTTGGCACTGCTGGGCCAGCGGCGAATTTTGGCTTGATCGAGAGCGGCTTCGAACACGGCTCGCGCAGCAAGCACTTCGTCCACGTACCAGGCAAGGTAAGCTTCGTCTTCGAGCGCGGACGGAAGGCAGGCGAGGGCCAGCGAGTTGACGCTGTAAGGCGAGAGGACACGACGCACCCAGCGCATGAGATCGACAGGACCGGCGAGCAAACCGAGACGCAGACCAGCGAGTCCGTAGGCTTTGGAGAAGGTTCGTGCGACGATCAGATTGGGAATTGCGCCAACGAGGCCCATCACTGTCTCGCCGTGGAAGTGGAAGTAGGCTTCGTCGACGAAGAGCACGGCGTGTGGTGCGCGGTGAGCAATTTGGAGAAGCTGCTCGGGCGTGGCGACAGAGCCGGAGGGGCTGTTGGGATTGGCGATTGCGATGACCTTCGTCTTTGGCGTGATGGCGGCGAGGAGCCGCTCAAAGGGGAATTGCAAGTCGTCGGCGGACTGCACCGCGACCACGCGCGCGTCGGTTGCGGAGGCATAGACCTCATACATGGTGTAGGTGGGTACAGGGAGCAACAACTCGTCGCTGGCCTCGAGAAAGGCTTCAAAGAGGACGTGGATGGCTTCGTCCACGCCATTGGTGAGGGCCACCTGGTCCGCGGCGAGACCAAGATGAGTGGCAACAATGGCCTCGACTGGTTCACGCTCGGGATAGCGCGTGAGGGAACCAGCAGAGATGCTGCCAAGGACTTCGCGGACTTTGGGGGAACAGGCAAAGGTGTTCTCGTTGAAGTCCAATCGAAGCAGATCGCGGCTGCCAAGGGGAGGGTGATACTCCTTCATGGCCTGCACGCGCACACGCGGCGCCGGGCAGATGGAAGTGACGGGTGCAGTTCCGGCTTCCGTCATTGGGATCTCCTTTTCCTGATGCGGCCGCGAATGGCTTCAGCGTGGCCGGCTAGACCTTCGGCATCCGCGAGCAGCGCGGCTTTGGGGCCGAGTGTGCTGAGAGCCTGCGCGGAGTACTGCTGCACGGTGATGAGCTTGACGAAGTCGTTGACGCTCAAGCCCCCGCGAACGCGGGCCATGCCGCCGGTGGGCAGCGTGTGATTGGGTCCGGAGATGTAATCGCCCATGGGCTGAGAAGACCAGCGGCCGATGAAGACGGAGCCTGCATTCTGCACCCAGTCGAGGTCACTGGGCGCGTCCACGGTGAGGTGCTCTGGGGCGAGGCGATTGGTGATTGCGCGCGCCTCGTCGACGGTAGAGGCGATGATCACCAGGCCGTTGTGGGTGAGCGACTCCCGAGCTACGGGATTGTCGCGGCTGCGCAGCTTTGTCTCGACGATGACTTCTTTGGCGAGGCCGGCGCGCGTGGTGATCAAGATGGCGAGCGCTTCGGGATCGTGCTCGGCTTGCGCGACGAGGTCGGAGGCAATGTGGGCTGCGTTGCCACGCTCGCTGGTGACAACAATTTCGGTGGGACCGGCAAGCATATCGATCGCGCAATCAAAGGCAACGAGGCGCTTGGCAGCGGTGACGTAGAGATTGCCGGGACCAACGATCTTGTCGACGCGAGGGAGGGTTGCGGTTCCATAGGCCAATGCGGCGACGGCGTGCGCGCCGCCGAGGCGATAGAACTCCGTGATGCCGAGCAGGTGCGCGGCGGCGAGAGTTTCGGGCGCAGGCTTGGGCGAGACAACCACGATGCGTGCGACTCCCGCAACCTGTGCGGGAATTGCGGTCATGAGGAGCGTGGAGGGCAGCGGATGACGGCCACTCGGCACATAGCAACCCACTGACGCGAGCGGACGCACGAGTTGACCGGTAACGAGGCCGGGGATGGGAGACTCGCTCCACGAAGCCGGGAGCTGGTTGACGGCAAAGGCGCGGATTTGCCCGGCGGCCGTGGACAGAGCATCGCGCAGCGCGGGTTTGATCGCGTCCCAGGCAGCGGCCATCTCTTCCGGCTTGATGCGGACGTTCGATGGGCCATTGAGGCCATCGAACCGGGCTGCATAGCGGAAGAGTGCGCGGTCGCCCTGCTTGCGCACATGGGCGACGATGCGCCTGACAGCCGGAAGCACACTGTCGAGCGCAGCGCCGCCGCGCCGTTCGAGTACGACGATGGTTTGTGCGGCTTGTTGGGCGCCCCGTCCTTGGGTTCGGATTGTTTTCATTGTTGCCTCCGAACTAAAGAACGACCTTGTTGAGAGGGTATTCGACGATGCCCGTCGCTTTCGCGGCTTTCAGGCGCGGGATCACATCGCGGGCGACGCGCTCTTCGACGATGGTGTTGACCGCGACCCAATCCGAATCGCTCAGTTGGGAGACGGTGGGCGAATTCAGCGCGGGCAGCACGGCCAGGACGGCTTGAAGGTCTTCGCGCCTGACGTTGAGCATGAGGCCGACCTGCGACTGTGCATCGATGGCGCCGCGCAGCATGAGGGCAATCTGGTCGAGCTTTTCGCGCTTCCACGGGTCGGCGAGAGTGGCCTTGCCGGCGATGAGATGCGTCTCGCTTTCCATGACGGTTTCAATGATCTTGAGGTGATTGGCCTTGAGGGAGCTGCCGGTCTCTGTGACTTCAACAATCGCGTCGGCGAGCATGGGGGGCTTCACTTCCGTCGCGCCCCAACTGAACTCGACCTTGACGTTGACACCCTTGGCGGCAAAGTAGCGCTTGCTGACTTCGACGAGTTCAGTGGCGATGATCTTGCCTTCGAGGTCCTCGGCCTTCTCAAAGCCGCTGCCTTCAGGGACGGCGAGGACCCAGCGGACCTTGCGGCGGCTTTGCTTGGCGTAAGTGAGGGTGGTGACGCTGGTGACGTCGAGGCCGCTCTCGACTACCCAGTCAATGCCGGTAAGTCCGGCGTCGAGGACGCCGTGATCGACATAGCGGGCCATCTCCTGGGCGCGGATCAACATGCACTCGATTTCGGGGTCGTCGATGGAGGGGAAGTAGGAGCGGCCGTCGGCGTAGATGTTCCAGCCGGCTCGCCTGAAAAGGGCGATTGTAGCATCCTGCAAACTGCCCTTGGGGATGCCGAGACGAAGCTTGTTAGCCACGGTGTTCCTCTTTCTTCTCTGGATCGGATTTTCCTGCAAGCGCGATGGGACGGGTGAAGCAGCTTACGGTGCCTTCGTGACAGGCGAGGCCATCGCCCTCGACCTCGACGCGAAACAGCAGCGTGTCGTTATCGCAGTCAGTGGATGCAGAGACGATGCGCAGGCGATTGCCGCTGGTTTCGCCTTTCATCCACAGCTTCTGGCGGGTGCGGCTCCAGAACGTGACGAAGCCGGATTCGAGGGTTTTGGCGTAGCTGACGGGGTTGAGAAAGCCCAGCATCAGCACATCGCCGGTGCCGGCATCCTGCACGATGCCGGGGACGAGGCCGTCCATTTTGTCGAAGTCGATTGTCGGTTTGTCGTTGCTCATTTTCTTCCTGGTTTCGCTTTAGATTTTGGGCGGGCGCAGCAAAAAGCCCGCCAGCGTTGGTCGCCGGCGGGCTTGGGTCCTTCTTTCGATCTCTCTGGCCGCTTAAATCAGGCCATGGCAGTCCGCCGGCATGGATGTCCCATGATGATGGTGGTGACCGTGATGGCGGTGGCTCTGCATCTGTATAAAATCTACGGGAAGCCCCCGAGAGGTGTCAACCATCACTTGCTTCGATCCTGTAAACCGGGGCCGCTAGACGTTCCCAACCCCGGGCGCCGGGTCTGCCTGCGCCGCGCTCTTGTCCTTATGCAGCAGATCGATGACGCGTTGGTACAAGCGGTTGCGCACCGCGAAGCGCTCGGATGCGCGGGTTACATAACGCACCAGGATCTCGATGCCCGATCCGGACGGACGCAGGCTCACCTTCGGAGCTGCGCTGAACCGGCTCAGGCCATCTTCGCGCGCGCCGCGTTTCCATTCATGTTCCGCGATGCGGGCATTCTCTTGCGTTTCTTCCTCGACCGCCGTGTGAATGCGTTCCACCATCGCCTCCGTGTCGTCGGATATGGGCAGGTCGACAGTGACCTCATCCCACATCCACTGTCCGGCCGTGGAGAAGTTGAAATACTTGCCGCGAATCGCAAAGCTGTTCAGGAAGGTGATGCGGCGGCCGGTGGGGTGACCCCTTTCCGCCAAATCCCCCGTCTCAAGCAGGGTGGTACTCATCAGGCCTATCTCGGTAACCTCGCCGCCCACGCCGTTGATCTCGACCCAATCGCCGATGTGAATGCCGTTCTTGCCCATGAGGACGAACCACCCGAAAAACGCGAGAATGAAATCCTGCATCGCGATGGTCAGCCCAGCGGATGTCAGGCCGAGAATTGTGGACATCTGCCGTGGCCATCCGAACACGACCAGCAGAATGAGCAGGCCGCCCATGACCTGAATCATCAACTGCAGGACGGAGCGCAGGGTTTGCAACCGCCTCCGGTCGAGTGCCGGATTGTCCATCAGCCGCCGCACAAGAGCGTCGCAGAGCATGATGCAGATGAGGATGAAGGCGATCAGCGCCAGTGACTGCAGAATCAGATGCAACAGGATGCGGTGTTGCAAAAGAACCTGGGCAGACCACTTGCCGTAGACCGCGGCAAGCTGCTGTTCCGTTTGAATGCGGTCATTACAGATGGTGAGAAGCTGGCTTCGCTCGCCCCTTTCTCTTATGTTGGCCAGCCTCGATGCCCGGCCCGACTGGTCGCTCCCCGCTGCGGCCGTGCTTGCATTGCCCATGGCCTCAAGAGTCTCGTGTTCTGCAGTCAAACTGGCTATATCGGCTTGTGCCTGCTGCATGGCCTGCTGGATCAACTTGTAGCGGTCGAGTTGACTGCTCCATGCCGTCAGCCGGCTCGCCAGCGTGCTATGTTGCGTGGCGGAAACAACCGCTTCCTGTTCAGGGCCGTGCGTCTCGCTGTCGTACTTGCGCATCAACGCTTCATGCGCAGACAGCTCGCTTTGGATCTGAGCGCGGTCATCGCCCGATGCGCGAGCAAGCTCCTGCTGTGCATCGTCCAGTTGGTCGGAATCAAGCCCTAACTGCGCTTTGGCAATTTCAAGGTCGTCATCGCCGCCAGTTGACTGCCCGGCATCTTGAGCCGGACCGGCCTGGGGACGCGATGCGCGGGTCAGGCTATCGACGACCGACTGGTCATCCTTGACGAGTTGTTGAAGCTGTTCGACCCTCTGTGAGAGCGCAAGCGCTTCGCCCGTGAGATTGAGATGTTGCGCTCGGATGCTGGCAAGCCGCAACGCCGAGGCAAAGGCCTGGTCCACTTCGTGATCTGCCAGACGCTCGGCCTCGCGTGCATGCTCTTTTTCCTCCGCCGTCACGGCCAGTTGCGCCAGAGCCTCGGCCGTTTGCCAGGGACGCAGATCGACAATGGTCTTCTGCGCGTCAACAAGGCTGCGGAGGTTACCCCGCCCCGAGAGAAAGGGAAGATGTGCCATGGCGTCGCGCGTGGTCCAGGAAAAGGCCAGGCACAGACCCAGCAGGACAATCATCGAGAGAAGAAAGATGAGACCAGGCCGGCTAAAAACGCGCTTGCGGGCACCGCCGGGAGCGGGAGAAACGGGGAGTATTGCCATGAATTGATTGTTGCAGGTTGACGACCAGTTCAGAGGTTCAAAAAAGGACGATCTGGACTTCTTTAGACGCGAGTGCGGACTTCCTGGAAGTGGGTCCCCGGCGAATAAAATACGAACGCTCTGTCGGTTGTCTGCAGCCTCAACTGCTGTCCGCATCCAGATCGAACAGGGCCTGTTCTTGTTGCCGGCTTGCGGTTGGATCAAGACCAGGCAGAGAATGGAACCGTGCAAGGAAGAGCGTGTTTTACGCCATTGGCGATTGTGATGCTGGGCCTTTGCCTTGCTGGTGTAGCGCAGTACCAGGACCGCGATACGTCCGGCGTCCCGGCAACATCGGCGTCGGCGCCTCCGCCTGAGCAGCGCGTGGACATCAACCACGCGAGCATCGCGGAGTTGTTGAAGGTTCCCGGCATGACACCAAGCTGGGCGGGACGCATTGTGCGCTTCAGGCCCTACCGCACCAAGCAGGACCTGTTGGAAATGGGCGTAGTGAACAGCAAGGTCTATGACCGCATCAAGGACTTTGTGATTGCTCACCGCGACAAGCAGTGATGGAGAGGCCTATGCTGCGATGGGTTCTCCTGCTGGTTTGTCTCCGCGCTTCAACAGCCGGCTCAGGAGTACGTAGAGCACGGGGATGAAGAAGAGGTTGAGCACAGTGGAGAGCAACATGCCGCCGACGATGGTGGTGCCGACCGAACGGCGCCCCAAGGCTCCTGCGCCGGTGGCGAAGACCAGCGGCAGAACGCCGAGGATGAAGGCGAACGAGGTCATGAGGATGGGGCGCAAACGGAGTTCCGCAGCCTCGATGGCGGCCTCGGCGATGGAGCGGCCCTTCCTGCGCAACTGCTCGGCGAATTCGACGATGAGAATGGAGTTCTTGGCCGAGAGGCCGATGAGCATGACCAGGCCAATCTGGCAATAGACGTCATTCGAGAGGCCGCGAAGAGCCACCAGGCCGAGGGCGCCGAGGACCGCCATGGGCACAGCGAGCAAAATGATGAAGGGCAGCGCGAAGCTCTCGTATTGCGCGGAGAGCGTGAGATAGATAACCAGAAGGCCGAGGCCAAAAATGATGAGCGCCTTGCCGCTGGACTCGATTTCGTCGAGGGTCAGGCCGGTCCACTCGAAGCGCATGCCCAGCATCCTTGTGTTGTTGAAGAGGTCTTCCATCGCAGCCAGGCCCTGGCCGGAACTCAAGCCGGGCCCGGGGTTGCCATCGATCTCCACCGCGCGGAAGAGGTTGTAGTGGCTGATGACCGGCGGGCCCGCGCTCTGGGCAACGGTGACAAGGTTATCGAGCGGCACCATCTGGCCTGAGTCCGAACGCACATAGTAGTTGTGCAGGTCGCGGCCCGACATGCGGAAGGGCTGGTCGGCCTGGACGAAGACGCGATAGGTGCGGTTGTTGTAGTCGAAGTCGTTGATGTACTCCGAGCCCATGAACACCCCGAGCGTGTTGGTGATCTGGGAAAGCGGAATGTTCATGGCCTTGGCTTTTTCGCGGTCGATGGTGACCAGGACCTGTGGATCGTTGGCTGAGAAGCTGGTGTAAAGGCCGGCCAGATCCTTGCGCGCATTGCTTCCGGTCACCATCTGGTGCGCCACGCGGTCGAGATCGGACAACGTGTTGGCGCCGGAGTCCTGGAGCATGAACTGGAAGCCGCCGAAGCTGCCGACGCCCTGTACAGCGGGCGGCTGAACCATCATAACCAGGCCGCCGTTGGGAGCGAACATCAGCATTTGCAGCTTGGGGCTGAGATTGGCAACGATGTCTGCCGCGGAGTGGCCTTTGGCCCGGCGCTGATCGGCGGGGATGGTGCTGACGAACATCATGCCGGCGTTCGAAGAGCCGCCGGCAAACGAGAAGCCCATGACTGAGAAGGCTCCGGCAATGTCGGGATTGGTGGCGATGATGGCCTGGGCGCGATCAGCCAGAGAAGTTGTGTAGGCCAGCGAGGAGCCTGGCGGGGCCTGCACAATCACCATCAGGAATTCCTGGTCTTCCTGCGGGATGAAGCCGGTGGGAACGTAATTGTAAATCCACCAGGTCGCTCCCAGGCCGGCGAAGAAGAGCACGAGCAGAATGTAGCGCGCCTGCAGCGCGACGTGGATGGATTTGGCATACGTGCGCCCCAGCCAGGTGACCGCCGCATCCGCGCCGTGGATGAAGGCAGCGAACACGCGCGAGACGGGGCGAATGTGGAGAAAGTCCAACTGCCTGGGACGATCCTCTTCGCCGCGCAGGAACATGGCCGATAGAGCCGGCGAGAGCGTGAGCGCGTTGAAGGCCGAGATGGCGATGGCAAAGGCGATGGTGAGCGAGAACTGGCGGTAGAGAATGCCGGTGGTGCCGGGGAAGAAGGAGACGGGCACGAAGACGGCGATGAGCACGAGCGAAGTGGCGATGACCGCGCTGGTGACCTCGCCCATGGCGCGCGAGGTGGCCTCGTGTGGATCGGAGTGCTCCATGGCGATGTGGCGCTGCACATTCTCAATGACGACGATGGCGTCGTCGACCACGAGTCCCGTGGCCAGAGTGATGCCGAAGAGCGTGAGCGAGTTGATGGAGAAGCCGAAGAGCTTGATGAAGGCGAAGGTGCCGATGAGCGAAACCGGAATGGTGACGGCGGGAATGATGGTGGCGCGCCAGTCAAGCAGGAAGAGGAAGATGACGATAATGACGATGGTGATGGCTTCGCTCAGAGTAACCAGCACTTCGCGGATGGAGTCGCCGACCACGGTTGTGGAGTCGAAGGCGATGGCGTACTTCAGGCCCGGCGGAAAGGATTTCTTGAGATCTTCGAGAGCGGCCTTGACGCGGGTGTCCACATCGAGCGCGTTGGCGTTGGACAACTGCATGACGCCGATGCCGTTGGCGGCGTGGCCCAGGTACTCAAGGTTGGTGCTGTAGTCCTCGGCGCCGACCTGGGAGTGGCCGACATCTTTTAGCAGCACCAGCCCGTTGGAGGAGTTCTTGACGATAATGTTGTCGAATTCGGCCGGACTGCTGAGACGGCCCACAACACGGACCGGAATCTGGAAAGACTGTTTAGAGTCCGAGGGCGGCTGGCCGAGCTGGCCTGCCGGGATTTCGATGTTCTGTTCGACCAGGGCATTGATGACGTCGGTCGCGGTGAGGCCGCGCGCGGCAAGGCGCACCGGGTCCAGCCAGACGCGCATGGCGTACTTGCGCTCGCCGAAGATCATCACATCGCCGACACCGGGCACGCGCTTGATGGCGTCCTTGACGTAGATGTCGAGGTAGTTGGAGAGAAACTCAGGCGAGTAGCGTCCATCGTCCGTGTAGAAGCCGGCGCCGAGCACGAAGTTGAAGTTGGCCTTGGTAATGGTGATCCCGGTGGCGTTGACCGCGGCGGGAAGCCGTCCCTGCACGCTGGCCACGCGGTTCTGCACATCCACAGCGGCGATATCCAGGTCGTAGCCTGTCTGAAAGGTGGTGGTAATCTCGCTAGTGCCGCTGTTGGTGCTGGACGAGCTGATGTAGCGCATGCCCTCGACGCCGTTGATGGCCTCTTCCAGGGGAATGGTGACGGCCTTCTCCACGGTGTCGGCGTTGGCACCGACGTAATTGGTGGTCACCATCACCTGCGGAGGGGTCAGTGTGGGATACATGGCAACGGGAAGATTGGGAATGCACACGGCCCCTGCGAGAATGATCAGCAGGGCGCACACGGTGGCAAAGACCGGCCGATGGATGAAGAAGTCGACAAACAAGGTAAGCCTTCCTTTTCGCTTGCAATGGGCGCGCAGTTCACGGCGCCCTGCCGCGGCCTGCGGCAACTGTCCGGAAACGGGCGACCGATTCGTCTAGGCGCCCATGGGCATGACCGGCATGTCGTTGACCAGGAACTGTGTGCTGGACACAATCACCTTGTCGCCCACGCTCAGCCCTGACGAGATGGAGTACGTGTTGCCGACCGTGTCGCCCAGCGTGACCGCAGTCTGATGCGCCATCCAATGCCCGTTCTGCTGCCGAGCGACAAACACGAAGCTCTGTCCGCCCTGGCGCGTGACGGCGAGGACCGGCACGACCGCCATGGGCGTGGTGCTCCAGATCACCCGCGCCTTCACCATCTGAGCGTTGCGCAGAATCTCCGGCGTCGCGTGCACCAGCGCCTTCACCAGGATTCCCTGCAGCATGCTGTCCACCTGCGGTGAAAGGAAATCGATCTTCGTCTTCTCGAGGAGATTGCCGTTCGTGTCCATCAGGTCCACATCCAGCCCCAGGCGGACCTGTGTCGCGCGCTCGGTGGGAACGTAGATGTAGGCTTCCAGATCCTTGTTCTCATCCACGGTGGTCAACATGGTGGTTGAGGAAACGTAATCGCCAACATGCACGGGGATGTCGCCCACCACGCCGTCAAAGGGCGCGCGAACGCTGTAGTAGGCCAGTTGCTCTTCCTGCGTCTTGCGCAGGGCCACGGCCGACTCGTAATCCGCCTTGGTGTTGTCGTAAGCCTGCTGCGCCTGCTCAAAGACATCGCGGCTGGTGATTCCGGCCTCAAACAGCTTGCGTTGGCGCTCGATCTCCACGGTGTTGTAGTCGTAGAGAGCTTTCTTCTGGCGTTCGGTGGCGCGCGCCGAATCAACGGAGGCCTGCTGATGGAGCGGATCGATGCTCATCATCAGCTGTCCCGACTGCACATGGTCGCCGGATCGGACCCGGATGTCGGTGAGCCTCCCGTCCACCTGGGGCTGCAGCGTGGCTGAGCGCCGCGACTTGATGGTGGCCACATATTCGCTGCTCTGCGGTACGGGAGACAGCGTGACAGCCACGGTTTGCACCGGCAGGCCCTGCATGCCGGCTCCGGCAGGCGGTGCTGCCGGTTTCTTCTGGCAGCCGACGGCCGCAAGAGCTACCAGAACAAGCCAAATGAATCCATGATTGCGTTTCAACGCGCTGATCCTCACTCTATCTTTCCGTTCTACCAGCCGGGTTTACCGAGGGCTCCGGTCCAAACCGGCTTGATTGCATTTCCGTGTTGCAGGCCCGCTCCGTCCATTGGAGCTTCCACGTTTGCGGATGGCGCCGACCGGCGAGATGCCACCGGTCGGTGAGATTCTCTTACTTAAACGAAGCCTGTACTATTCTGACGCTTGGAGCCGGTCCATTGACGCAAAAATCTCGGCAGCAGGCGCCGGCCTGGGATTGCAAGCCGATTCGCCCGGTCAGCCAGAGTGTGGCTGGCCGGCCAACGCGGTGCACTTTTTGACATGACACTCCCAAGTTGGTAGGCTTCATAGGGGCGCTTTCGGCCGATTCGGCCTGTTTTTGCCCTCCCAGCGTCCCCGTCGTCTAGCCCGGCCTAGGACACCGCCCTTTCACGGCGATAACACGGGTTCAAATCCCGTCGGGGACGCCAACAAAATCAACAACTTAATCGTTAGCTGTTGTCGAAATAGTTAATTCATATCCAAAATATATCCAAACGCCGGGTACCGGGAGTGTCGTTTGCGCTCACTCCGGCTGCATCGACGAACGCGCAGACCCCATAGACCCCCCACACCCCCTAGCGGCAATCCGGCGAGGGGCGGGGATACCGCTCCGTCAATCGGGGATCAACAAGCAAATTCGGTCATGCCCCAATAACGTAGTGATTCGCCGCCGTTGGAACACGATTACCACGCGCGTCGGTTGTAGCCGATATCGGGGTCTGTTGCGTGCAGTTTCAGAATCCAATGCTTTTCTCTCCAGACGCCGTTACCCGAACCTTTCTCCAGCAAGATCATGTCGAATGCATCGAATCCCGTCTCACAAATCGCACGAACAATCTCCATGGAATATGCATTTCGTCGTTTGGCTTGGGTTTGCCAGTACTTGTATTTCCATCCCTGGTAAAGCCGCCAATAATCCCACATCCGATCATGCAGGCCCCTGTCCGTTCTCCCGACGTATATCCGATCCTGTTTGACATTCACGAGCAAATAGATGAAGTAAGAGGCAAACCAGCCAAAGCGATACCTGTTGATGGGAAGGACATCATCTCGTGAATACGTCCAGACATGCTCGCAGTTGCGGCATCGTACCGTGTCAGTCCAGCGGCGAATCAAAACAAGACCGTCTCCACCGTCGAGCTTTAGATAGTTCACCTGGATGCACTGAGGGCAAAGAACGTACGGATTTGGTTCCGAAATCACCATTGAAGCGTTTCCTATCGTAAGGATCGCGCAAATGGCTGGTGGATTCCACATAGAAAATCGATCAAGGCCGCATATAGTTGAGCAACATTCTGGCCCACTTTTCCACTTTCCACCGGCGTAGCATATGCCCATATCAGACAAGGAGAGAGAATGTTTCCGCTCTATGATCCGGTCACGAAGGCGCGTCTCGAAATGCTGGTAAACCAAGCGGCAAATCATTCTGACAAGGTTGAGGATGAGCTTTGGAAGACATCAATAAGAATCGCAAATGAGACATCAGCGTTCTTTGAGAAAGTCGCATTGGGATGCGGAGCAACTGTCGCGGCGGTCGTTTCATTCTTGGGGACGCACTCTGGCAGATTGACTCCGCCGTATCTCTTGCGCGCATCGTTGGTCACCCTCGTTCTATCAATCCTGGCAGCGATGTATCGAAATTGGAGATACCCGAATTACGTTTTAGTGAATTACCAATCTCAGCAATATGAAGCTCTCTTGAAGCGTGAACGTTGTAGGCGAGATCTGTTTTCTGCTGTCCCATCTGTCTCACTGCAAGATGGCCAACCGATTAACGCTGCGACGTTCGCACAATACGTCGAAAAGCTCGAAGGGTCTTTCACGGAGTCGATTGCGAACTTCAAACGCAGAGAAGACCGGATCAATAAAGAAGTGACATGGATTGGGAATCTGAGCCTACTCTTCGCCGTAGCTGGTATCTGTCAATTGATTGCTCTTGCCTGGATCAACTTCTAGGCTCAGGATCGTCCACCAGCATTCGCCTATGTCTTTATTAACAAAAGACTTGCGCTCCAATCAAATGTGCGCTACGGTATCTCATGCCCAGTGGGGCATCCGCACCATGTAACACCCCCGCAGTCGCGGGCGGGTCTAGCCAGTCGGCCAAGCCTGGATCAAACAAATCCCACTTTGATTCGAGGTAAGCCACATGGCACAGGTACAGATTGCTGACGTAGTTGTTCCCGCCGAATTCACGGCCTATCAAGTTGAAAACTCTATGGTGAGCACGGCCCTGTATCAATCGGGTGTCGCTGTTCCCAACGGTGAGATGGAAGCGCAACTACAGGCTGGCGCTGAGACTTTCACCGTACAGTTTTGGGCCGATCTGCCGGATGTAGAGGCAGACACCCATCCAAGCGGGGCCGGTTCCTGCTCCACAATGCCCCCCAGGCCAACGGAACGCAATTCAGACAGTTGCCCATCTTTCGAGATTCCGTAAATTCGATAGAGCTGTCTCTTCTCGGTGGCCGGTGCTCAATTGGCCCCCTGCGTCGTTTATCTTGGATTGGAAAGGATTCACTGAGAGTAAGCGGACGTGACCCGACGCAGGCGCGGGCAACCTGTGTTTGAGAGTGGTCCTTGATCGGTGTGCTATCAAAGATATGCTGAGTCCGAATCAACCCGAGTTGGAAAGGCGGGTTCATCGAGCCGCGGAAGCTGCTCTGGCCGGTCAACAATACGTCTGTGCAATCGACGTGCTGTGTGGAATGGGGCTATTGGCGACCACCCAAGTCGACTCTTGGCGAAAAGGGAGAATCGATTTCCTGGAGCGGGTGATTCAAGGGAATCTCCACAAGATTTCTTCGTCCATGGCGATCTTCCGCCGCTGGGCAAAGGAGAAGGGTCTCAAGCCCAGCGAAACAGGTTACGTGCGTCGCACGCGGGGCGGGACTGTGGCCTTGCAATTCTCCAAGAGCGGCGATCCAGAGATCGAGAAGAACTACCGCACGCACTATGTTTCGCCTGCGCTCGGTGAGCAGAAACGGCAAAAGCTCCAAGAGAAGCTCGACCGGGCTCCGCAGCCGGTCGTATTCCAGATCCTGCACGACAGCGAATGCTCCGAATGCGGCGCGGAGATTGCGCGGGGTTCCTTGCTTTCAAAGGAGGCGGAGGAGGCGCTGTGCCTCAGGTGCGCACACCTCGACGACCTCGAATTTCTTCCGTCGGGCGATGCGGCCCTGACGCGGCGGGCAACAAAGTACAGCGAGCGAGTGGCCGTAGTGGTCCGTTTCAGCCGGTCGCGGGGGCGTTACGAGAGGCAGGGAATCCTCGTGGAGAGAACCGCGCTGGAGAAAGCCGAACGGGAGTGCGTGGCGGACGCCGATGAACGCGCGGCGGCACGGGCGCGTGGAGCTGAGCGCCGACGCGAGCAGGATCGAGAACTGGTCGTTCGGATGGTGAAGCAGATCGGAAATCTGTTCCCTGGCTGTCCGCCTCCAGAAGTGATTGCCATCGCCGAACACACAGCCGTCAGAGGAAGCGGGCGCGTCGGCCGTTCGGAGGCGGGCCGGAATCTGGGAGAACGCGCGTTGACTCTGGCGGTCGCCGCCTCAGTTCGCCACAACCACACCGACTACGACAAGCTGCTGGCCAGTGGAGTGGATCGCGCAGCCGCTCGCGAGCGAATAAGCGATGAGGTAGAGGAAATTCTTGCGGCGTGGCGAAAGTAGTGCCGTTAGGGTTTAGCTTTGCGTGCCCACTGCGTACGCGCCCTATCGAGAAAGGATGGTTCCATCCGCGCTCTTTTACCTGCAACGATTGCTTCGAAGCCGGGCATGAAACCGGACTTGCGATGATGATCCCGGCGGATCTCGGACACGAGTTCCCTCCACCGTTCGTCGAGCCCAGCCGCCTGGTAACATCTTCGCGCTTCTTCAAGGTTTGCGAGCGCCTCATGGTAATACTTGCTCTTTGCGGCATATAAGATGCGGACGCACAAGGCGCGAAAGACCTTCGCCGCGACGGCTGGATGCGTCCTGGCAAGACGCTTCGCCGCCGGCTCTGTCACATAGTGGCTCAATCCCTCCAATTCGGAATCGTCGGCGCGATTCAAACGTTTCACCAGGCGGTCGATTTCTTTCGCGCCGAGCCACAACTCGATGAGCGACGCCAAATCGCCTAGCCCGGATGCTGTCATTGCCTTTTCATGCCATGAACCGTGCTCGGATTTCGGAACGTAGCGAAGGAGTTCATCGTAGGTGAACTTGCTCGGATGCGCCTGGAACTCTGCCCAAGCCGAGTCCAACGCTTCACGCCCGCGGCCCAGCTTCGCCAGCAAGGCGCGCCGCATTTCGGCGAGCTTGTAACTCGCGCCTGCCTTGAATGAGCCCGCGTTCTCCATTTCGATGCCGCGTTCGAGCCATGAGAGTGCTTCGTTGGGCTTGCGCTTTGCCTGAAGCATGGTCGCAACGGTCTCGCAGTCGGTTTGTGTGAGCCCGGTCCGTGCGGTAAGGTCGAGATACTTCTCTACGCTGCGTTGCTGCGCATAGATGGATCTGAGGATTTGGCCCCACTGATCACGGATGTAGTTGCCGGTCTTCTGTTCCCGCTTTCCACATGAGTCTTCAAAGCGGACTCGCACCGCCCGCTCGAAGGCCGCCATTCCCGCACTGTCCAGCACCTTGACCGCGTCAGAGCCGAGTTCGTTGCAGAAACCGTAGTCGTCGTTCTTCATCCAGGTAAGAAGGATCTCAGCCGTTGCTCCTGGGTCGGCGCCAGCCGCCTGCCGCGCCTGAATCCAGCCGCAAAAGAGGCTGCCTGCAAACGTACCGAATTCCCCGTCTGAGCCATCGATCTCTTCGGCCTTCAGGTTGCAGGCGGCGATGAAGGTTTCATAAAGAACGACAGCCCGCGCGGGACTGCTGGCCGTCAAAGCTGCGATCTCGCGCTTCAGATCCTCCAGGCCGGATACGAAAGCAGCCCCTTGGCTCCAGCCGATAAAGCGCCTCGGTTGCAAGGCCGATTCGATCACTCTGTCCATTGGGTCGCAGCGCTTGGTCATGATATTTGCTCCATTATTGAGAGGGCTTCTCCAACCAGCCAGAGGATAGCTTCGTGCTGCCAGCGAATACGTCCACGACGAAGTCGAGTAAGATTCCAGTCTCTTCCTCGCGCAAGGATCAAGGCTTGGCGGGGCTTCTCCTGGAGACGCTGCGCGGGACTGCAATCGGCTTTGTTTGCGAAGAGCGTTTGGTGGTTGACGTGTTGGTGGCAGTCTTCTTTGTTGACTTTGCTGCTGTGGCGACGACCGCGGTCTTCCTCTTTGTTATGACCACTGCGCTCTTCTGGGCAGAGCTTGCGCGTTTTGTTGCGGGTTTTCCGGCAGCCTTCTTAAGCGTGGCCGCCTTACCCGATTCGGATTTCGCAGATGCGGCAACCGGTTTCTTTTTCGTTGTTGTCTTTGTTTGCGCAGCGGATTTCGCCGCTACCTTGGAATTCGCAACTTTTTGCCGCGGCTTTGTCTCTGAGCCTACCGGCTTGAATTTTGTAACGGTCGCACTTTTGGCACGAACGACCTTGGTCTGCGACCCGGACTCGGACTCGGCCATGTCCAGCCCGAAGAGTTTGGACAGATCTTCTCCACCGAGAACCTTTGCGGCAGGCGGACTCATCTTTGCACGCGGCAGCGTCTTCCCGGCGCTGGCGATCAGTTCCTTCTCATCCGCTTTGCGCAACTGGAAGAGAAGCTCCGGCTGCTGATCCAATCGCGCGCCAATACCATACAGAACGGCGGAAACGTGTTTGCACATCTCCGCCCAGTCCGGGCAACTGCAGGAGAGCTTGATCTCTTTCGGCGAAGGAAAAAGGCCTGTCTGTTGCCGGCAGATGCGCTCCATCACGCCCTTGGAGAGCCTTCCTTGCAGCAACTCGACCAGCGAATCGATTGAACCTGCGCAGTCCTCGCAGATCGATTTCCAGTGTGGTTTCGCGATCGGAAGAATATCCACTTTGACTTCATAAATCTCCGAGCCGCTCACCAGCGCCGTGATCTGGCCGACGGCTACCTGAAGATCGACGACCGATCCGTTGCGCACGTAAGTCCGCCCGCGCGGCAAGCGATTCTCGTAATCGCTGTAGGACTCCAGATTGTCGCACCAGGCCTTGCCCCAGAAGGTCTTGACAATGGCGCGGCCATCGATGCTCACCGGAGAGATCGAGCGGCCCTTCTTGCGCAGGCTGTGCATCTTTTTCAACGCCTTGCGCCGCCTCTCCGCCACCGGCACATAAGGTTTCCAGCCGAAGCCGTCGTACATGAACTATGTCTCCTTGAGCGCCGTATTCAGATCCAGCGCCACCAATTTGAGTAACTCGTCGTCCTTCATTTCGGTCAGCAGCATATCCGCGCTGCCTTCCAGCATATCCTGCGCGATCTGCCGCTTGGACTCGATCATCAGGTCGATCTTCTCCTCGACCGTTCCCTGGCAGACGAATTTATGGACAAGCACGTTTTTGTTCTGACCTATGCGGTAGGCGCGATCCGTGGCCTGATTTTCGACCGCAGGATTCCACCAGCGGTCGAAGTGGATTACGTGCGAGGCGGCGGTCAAATTGAGTCCCGTGCCGCCAGCCTTGAGCGAAAGCACAAAAAATCCTATCGATTCGTTCTCTTGAAAACGGCGCACCAAATCCTTGCGATCCTTGACTGCGGTATCGCCATGCATCACCAGCCCTGGGCGCCCGAAGATCGATCCAAGATAGGAGGCCAACGGGGCAGCCACTTCGCGGAATTGCGTGAAGACCAGAACCTTCTCTTGTTTGGCGGCAATGACCTCGGCAATATCGCGCAGGCGCGCCCACTTACCGCTGTCAGCCTCGCTCCAGGCACTGTCGCCCAGCCATTGAGAAGGATGATTGCATATCTGTTTGAAGCGCATCAGGAATTTGAGAACCAGCCCCTTGCGGCGAATCCCGTCAGCATCGCCGAGCTGCTCGGCTAGCTCCTCGACTGCCTGCTGATAGAGCGCAGCCTGCTTGCGGCTGAGCTGGCAAAAGGCCTTCACTTCGGTCTTATCCGGCAGGTCGGCGATCACCGTTTTGTCGGTCTTCAGCCGCCGCAAAATATACGAACGCACCAACTCCCGCAGCGGTCCATAGGGATTGTGGGGCCGGTCGGCGAGACGCTTGGTGAACTTGGTGAACTCCTTTGGCGATCCCAGTAAACCGGGATTGATGAAGTCGAATATGGACCATAAATCCCCGAGCCGATTCTCGACTGGAGTACCTGTCAACGCAAATCGCGAGCAAGCCTTCAGCTCCTTGGCACTGCGGGTTTGCTTGGCGTTGGGGTTTTTGATAGCCTGCGCTTCGTCCAGCACCGCCAGCCGCCAGCAGGTTTCCGTGAGCCACGGAAGGCGCAGCAGAGAACCATAACTGGTAATCACTAGGTCGATCGCAGCCAGCGAATCAGCGGGCATATTCTTGAGATTCTCGCTGGAGACGGCCGAGGTATGAGCGATCATCACCTTCAAGCTGGGCGCAAACCGCTCCAGTTCCGAGGCCCAGTTGGCCAGCAGAGAGGCCGGAGCCACCAGCAGGCTCGGCTTGCCGCTGGCCTGCTTCTTCAGCACCAGCAGCAGCGAAAGCACTTGTATGGTCTTGCCCAAGCCCATGTCGTCGGCCAAGCAGGCGCCCAGCCCCAGTTTCGCCAGCAGATAAAGCCAGCGCATCCCCACCTGCTGGTAAGGCCGCAGCGTTCCCTTCAGCGCTTTGCCGGGATAGATCGCCTCCAGGCCCTCCTGACTGCGCAGCGCCTTCAGGGTCTCGGCAAGCCAGGGACCGGCAGTCACCTGCGCCCAATCGGCTTCCACCTCGCCAGCAGCGTCCCCTGCTTCAATCTGCGCGCCGGCCACCAGGCGCATGGCTTCGCCAAAGTTGAGGCCATCGCGGGCCGCCGCGCGTTCCGCCTCGCTGAAACGGTCGATCATGCGGCTGAGCTGTTCGCGATCCACCTCGACCCAGC
>Ga0209517_10003585_pt1 | contig 20935 bp, 11 predicted proteins | sample PeaSoiMetSII2010_FD_187695 | JGI IMG/M metagenome (GOLD analysis project Ga0209517, IMG submission 187695) | Peat soil microbial communities from Weissenstadt, Germany - SII-2010 (SPAdes) (version 2) | ecosystem: Environmental > Terrestrial > Soil > Wetlands > Peat | place: Germany...
CCAGTCGTGGTCATCAAATTAACGCTGGTCAAGGCCGGCTGGAGGATCTGCACGTTGCCGCTGATGGAAGTGAATTCGAGTTTGCCCGCGCATTGCGTGCAGATGAGCGTGCCGCCGGTGGTCTTGACGATGATGTAGCCGGAAACTTCCTTCAGGTGCACATCGCCAGCAACGCTCTGCAGCTTCATGTCGCCGCTGACCTGCTCGACGTAGATGAGGCCGGTCTGCGTGCGCAGCTGGAGTTCGGTCTGCTCCGGGACGGTGAGCTGGAAGTCGGCCTCGACTTCGTGGGGCTCGGAGGTCGTCTCGAGAGAATTGGCGTTGATTTCAATGCGATCGCCAACCTGCTCGATGTCAATCGCGACCTTGCCGGGTGCGGAGGTGCTGCTGACCACGACTTCCGGATTCTTCCAGGATTTGACCTCGATGCGCCCATTGACGATGTTTTGAAGAACGACAAAAGGGTGCGCCTTTACCGCAAAATGGCGTTCCTGGTGTTCCGGGCTGCCGCCCCAGGCAGGCGCGGTGGCACAGAAGAGTAGCCCCGCGCTCAGGGCTGAGAAGGCGATAGTACGAATTGCGTGCGGCTGCATATTAGTGCTCGCTCCTTCCGCTATCCATCATAGCGGCCAATAACTCGGCTTTTTGCTGATAAGCGCTTTCGAGATATTCTCGGGCCAACTGGTCGCCAGGATGTTCCTTCAAGTGCTGCTGGCATTCCGCGATGAATTCGTTGACGGTGCGAAGATTGTTGCGCAACGAGGCATCGACGGTGGAATTGCCGGCGAGTTGCATATCGGGGACATCGAGTTCGGCCTGATTGAGGACCACTCCGCCATTGGCCATAGCCTCTTCGGTTGGAGAAGGACGCGGAGTCAGCGAAGAATCCTTTACAGGCGGAGCCACGCGCGAGGCAGCCGCCGAGGTCACAGGCGAGGTCACACGAGAAACAACAGGAGAATTAGCGATCTTGGCAACCGGCTGCGGGATGGGATTCCGCGACAAAAATATGGCCGTAACAAAAAGAACAATCCCCGCACCCGCGGTGGCCAAAGTGCGCGGCCTGAGCCAAGCAGTAAAGCCCTGCCACCAGGGCGTGCCCGCGGGAACTTCCACGGATTCCCTGATTATGCCTTCTGCGGTGAGTTGTGCCCGCAAAGAAATCCAAAGCCGTTCGGGCGGATCGGCTTCGGCCGGGAGTTCGTGGGCAAGCGCTTGAACGGAGGTGAGGTCCGCGAAGAAGCCCTGGCAGGCCGCGCATTCCGCAAGATGTGCTCGAGCAGCCGGAGGCAGCGGCACAAGACCTTCGTGCTCCAGAACCGCTTCCAATTCCTTACACTGCATAATTCCAGCTCCCTAGGCAGAGGCGCTGGGTAGCCCTCTCCGAAAATGTTCTGTAAGAACTTGCAGCGCGTTCCGACCTGGAAAGAATCTTCATCGTAGTCTAATCCAACGAGCCCGTCTGTGATTTGGCAGCCTGGCGTTCCTGGCGAGCCTGGTCCCGGACCTCTTCCTGGAGGAGCTCGCGAAGACGCGTACGGGCTTTGTGCAACTGCGATTTGGAATTACCTACCGAACAGCCCATAATGTTCGCGATCTCATTGTGCTCAAAGCCCTGAACGTCGTGAAGAACGAACACGGTCTTGTAACCTGGAGGAAGTTTCTCAATCGAACGTTCGAGGTTCACCCGGTCCACCGCGCCAGACAACCGCAAATCGGCAGCGCCGACATCGCGTTTTGGCCCGCTATTCTCGGCATCCGGCTCGATCGTCTCTTCCAGGGAATCGGTCGGCAGTGATTTCTTCCGCAGGCGCATGAGCACGACGTTTACCGTCATGCGATGCAGCCACGTGGAAAAGGCCGATTCTCCTCGAAAAGTCCCGATCTTGCGGAAGAGCTGAAGAAAAGCCTCTTGCGCGAGATCTTCCGCATCCGCGGGGTTGCTGACCATGCGCAAACACAAGGCGTACACCCTGCGGCTGTGCATTTGGTACAGGAACTCGAAAGCGGCAGCATCCCCGGCTTGCGCGCGGCGGATGGCCTCCGCCTCGGTCCACGCTACCGGCTCGGTTGGTCTTTGACGGGCCAACTTTGCAAGAGCGGCGCTACTACCCTTTCGGATGCGCCGAATCCCTCCAAGAGTTGTACCTGGCATGACGCTGGAGATGCACATATGCAGGGATAGGAGGCGGAAAGCGCTCCAAGGGTTGCATGTGCCACACCCTCGCCAGCAGGTCGAGCCTATTGTCCCTTGATCGTAGCCATCCGTCTATGGACAAGATAGCGATTTTGGGTGGGAAGAAACTCCTCGGAGCATGCCGTGCGTTCCTGGAAAGTGTTATGGAACTCCTGGAGTTGGCTTTCCGGCAGGGCGTGAAGGAAAGACTTGAATAGAACGACGCTCTCCCGCAAACACGTATTCAGGTCGTAATGAGAGGCGTCGAGAACATCCCAATCGCAGTCGGTGTCAAAGGAGTCGCCTGCGAGGATCTCCTCTGAAGCGCCGAGAAAATTAGTGGCGAGTTCCTCGACGAGTTCCGTGAGGGTGGAGATTTTGTGCAGGAACTGAGACCTCCGGGTAAGAAGCACCTTGCTGAAAACACTGTTGAAGCGCGCGACACGCTGGCTGCGTGAATTCTGAAAATTCTGAGGGTCCAGTGAAGCAAGATTCGGCGCGGTGCCGAAATGCCGCGCGTGCAGGAGCATGGAGTGGAGCAAGCTGTTCAGAGGGAAGCTAAGCCTCTGGCAGAGCGCCGAAGAAACGCTCAGAACCTGCTGGGCCTTGGCGACGCGGCCATCGCGCCGCAGGCCAAGGGCTTCATCCAGATTGACACTGAACATGGCATAACACGTTTCAAGCCGGTGCAGGATCTCCAAATAGGTATGGGATTTATCGCCGACGAGCGGGGATCTCCAGTCTTGAGACACCGATCCGGCGCGCAGTATGGATGGGCGGGGCCGCACGTGGAACCTCCGTGGAGCGATTCTGCCGAGTGTACCAAAAAGATGAGAAAACAGTAACAATTCTTATACTTCAAAATTTGTTAACTGTCGACGCGTCGCCCTGGAAGCGCGGGCGGGCTTCAGGAGCGCGGAATCTGGGGGTCATTCCTTGCCCTTGCCTGTCACCGCCTTTATACTCCCAATACGCCCACTTGGAAAGGAAAGATGCACACTTGGAATTCGAGCCGCGGGACCAATTCGAACAGCGTCAGAAGAAGCTAGAACAGATCCAAGCCCTTGGACATGAAGCATTTCCAAGAGAATTTCGCTGGACGGAGAGCCCTGCGGAGTTGGTTAAGGACTATGCCGCAGTTCAGGGGCCGGAACTGGAAGCCAATCGCAAGGAAGTGCGTGTAGCCGGGAGGATTGTGTCGTACCGGCTGATGGGGAAGGCGGGGTTTGCGCACCTCCAGGGTGGGGGAAAACGGATACAGATCTATGTAAGAAAAGATGTAGTGGGCGAGAAAGGTTACCAGTTGTTCCACCTGCTGGACCTGGGTGACCACATTGGCGTGCGTGGCCACCTGTTCCGAACGAAGACGGGAGAGTTGTCCATCTGGGTAGAGGAATTGTTCTTTCTGTCGAAAGCGCTTCTGCCACTGCCGGAGAAGTGGCACGGGCTTGCGGACATCGAGTTGCGGTACCGGCAGCGTTATCTGGACCTGATCGTAAGCGAGAAGTCTCGCGAGGTGTACCAAACTCGCGCTCGCATCATCCGGGAATTGCGCCAGTTTTTCGATGGCCGCAGCTACATCGAAGTGGAAACACCGATGATGCACCCAATCGCTGGCGGGGCCACAGCACGTCCGTTCATCACCCACCACAACACCCTGGACATTGATTTGTATCTGCGCATTGCGCCGGAGCTGTATTTGAAGCGCTTGACGGTGGGCGGTTTTGACCGCGTGTACGAGATCAACCGGAACTTCCGCAATGAGGGGATTTCCACGCAGCATAATCCGGAATTCACCATGCTGGAGTTTTACCAGGCCTACAGCAATTACCGGGACCTGATGGAATTGAATGAACAGTTGTTTGCCCAGCTTGCAGAGCGCATCACAGGCTCGACGGTGGTGCGCTTTGGCGAACAGCAGCTCGACTTCGGCAAGTTCACGCGGCTGACGATGCGCGAAGCGATCGTAAGATTCTGGCCCTCCGGAGCCGGGACACCACCAACGCTGGAGGAGTTGGCGGCCCCGCGCGGAGCGCAACGAACGGCCGAGAAGTATAACGTCTGGGCCAAAGAGAACCACGCGGCATATGCTGCGGCAAAGGGGCACCTTTCGGATGGCGAGTGGACCGGCCTGCTGTTTGAGGCGGTCGCCGAAGACCAGTTGATTCAGCCGACGATTCTCTACGATTTTCCGACGGACATTTCCCCGCTTTCCAAACAGAAGCCGGAGGATCCGTCTCTGACCGAGCGCTTTGAGATTTTTGTGGCCGGGATGGAAATCGCCAACGGATTCTCCGAGCTGAATGATCCGGCGGAGCAGGAGCGCAGATTCGCGGCACAGATCGCTCACGGCGGGGAGGAAGCGCCGAAGCAACTCGATGTGGACTACCTTCGGGCGTTGTCTCACGGCATGCCGCCGACGGCTGGAGAAGGAATCGGAATTGACCGGCTGACCATGCTGCTGACGGACTCGCATTCCATTCGTGACGTCATTTTGTTTCCACTGCTGCGCCCCGAAGCGAAACCTGAGGATCAGGCCGCTGCGGAAGGCGACAAGGCATAGGGGTAGCCACGTCATGGGATTCGAATGGATGGTGGCGCGACGCTACCTCAGATCTCCGAACCGGCCCACCGTATTGCGATTGGTTACATTGTTTTCCGTGCTGGGCGTGGCCGCAGGCGTGGCCACTTTGGTAGTTGCGCTGGCCATGAACACCGGCTTTCGGGAAACACTCCAGGATCGCCTGCTGGGCGTGACCGCGCACATATCGCTGACGCGGCCGGGCACCGGGGGAATCCCCAACTACCAGGCCTTAGCCGAACAACTTGGCAAAATTGAGGGAGTGCGCTCGGTAACGCCGGCGATTTACCAGACCGTGCTGCTTTCGTTTGGCGGCGAGGCGCGAGGCGTGGTCACGAAGGGCATCGATGTGGCGCGCGAAGAGAAGAGCGATGAAGTGCTGCAGAAGCTGGCAGCGGGGCACCTGGATTTCGCGGCGGACAGCGACGGCATAGACGGTTTGCTGGTGGGCAAGCAACTGGCCGACGAGTGGAAGCTGCAACCCGGCGACTATGTGACGCTGACGAGCCCGCAAGGAAGACTCACGCCGTTTGGGTTGATGCCGCGGACTCGCAGATTTCGCGTGGCAGGCGTTTTCGATTCGGGCTTTTACGATTACGACGAGAATTGGTGTTTCGTGACGCTGCCCGCGGCGCAATCGCTGGCGGGAGCGGGAAACATTGTAAACGTGCTGGAATTCCGGCTGACGCATCCGGAACACGCCACAGCCATTGGCCAGGAGGCGGAGCGCGCCGCGGGGCAGGGATTCCTGGCAACGACGTGGATGGAGGAGAACCGCGCGCTGTTCCGTGCGCTTCGCCTGGAGAAGCTGGTCACCGCCATTTTCATGGGGCTGATTACGTTTGTGGCGGGCTTGAATATTTTGGTGGTGCTTTCGATGACGGTAACCGATCGCGCCAAGGATATTGCCGTCTTGCTTTCGATCGGAGCGCGACGCGAACAGATCCGGCGCATTTTTTTGTATCAGGGAATTGCCATTGGCGCCACGGGAACGGTTCTGGGACTGGCTATCGGGTATGGGTTCAGCTTAATCGCAGGGAACTATCACCTGATCCCTCTGGATCCCCAGGTGTACGCAGTTCCGTACGTGCCATTCCACGCCAGCCTTCTGGATGGCCTGTGGATTGCCCTGGCGGCGATGGGGATTGCGGTTGTTGCGACCCTGTTGCCGGCAAAGGAGGCGTCTCGGCTCCTGCCTGTGGAGATTCTTAGATTCGAATAAGACTCAAAATGACCTCTGCTGACGGGCAGGCAAGCGGGTAGGATTTGGTGCCTGATTTGCTCCTAATACCCTAAAGACATCATTATTTTGGGAGTGTGGATCCTGGGAAGAAAATGTTCCACACGGATAGCCTCTAACGATTTGAAAAAGAATGGATTAGCTGGATTCCGCAAAAGGAGAATTTGGCCTCCCGGGCGCGTAGGTAATGGAGGGAAGGAAATGGGAAAAGGAATGGGTCAGAGGGCCTTGGGAAGCGAGATTTGCCGCGGTGCATTTGTTGCGATGGGCTGCGTGGCATCCAACTATTAAGGAACAAGGTGTTATCGGGTAAGCCGCGGCAGGATGGGTGAGGAGCGAAAGCTCGGAGGAGACGGAAAACCGGCGGTCATGGGTTCTCAGCACAACACCGAAATGTTGGAGAGCGGGCGCAGCGTCCTGGAAGCCCGCGGATTGCAGAAAACCTACGGCACGCGCGAAAAAAACCTGCAAGTGTTAGTGGACGCCAATCTGGAATTGCACGAAGGAGAGATGGTCGCGGTGGTTGCTCCGTCGGGCGCCGGAAAAAGCACGCTGCTGCATTTGCTGGCCGCGCTAGACACTCCAACGAGCGGTACAGTATACTTTAAAAATAAAGCGATTGAAACACAGGAAGACGCGGCGCTGGCAAATTATCGCAATCGCGCCGTGGGGTTTCTCTGGCAGAGGCATCAATTGTTGCCGGATTTTACGGCCACAGAAAACGTAGCGATGCCGCTGCTGGTGCGGGGAGAGCCACAGGAAGTCGCGCTGCAGGAAGCGCGGAAGTGGCTGGCGGAAGTCGGTCTGCAGGAGCGGGCCGAGCACCTCGCAGGTGAACTTTCGGGCGGGGAACAGCAGCGCGTTGCGATTGCCCGGGCGCTCGTCACCGGGCCACAAGTGCTGCTGGCGGATGAACCGACCGGAGATCTGGACGAGCAGAATGCTTGGGCCGTGTTTGCGCTGTTGGAACGGCTGCACCGGACGCATCGCCTGACGTCGCTGATCGCGACTCACAACCTGGCGCTGGCAGGACGATGCGACCGCATATTGGCGCTGGAACACGGCATTCTGCGGACTCGCGCGGTGCAAGCCAAGGCGAGAGGAACCCCCGGGGGAGAAGCGAGCTAATCGTGTTTGAACGATATACAGAGAAAGCGCGACGCGTCATATTTTTCGCCAGGTATGAGGCCAGCCAGTACGGCAGCCCGTACATCGAGACGGAGCATCTCTTGCTCGGCCTGATGCGCGAGGACAAGGCGCTGGCCAACCGTTTCCTGCGGCAGCAGGGCTCCATCGAGTCCATTCGGAAAGAGATCGAAGCGCGCATCACGATTCGCGAAAGGATTTCCACATCGGTGGAAGTGCCGTTGAGCGCGGAGTGCAAGCGCATCCTAAACATGGCGGCGGAAGAGGCGGAGCGACTGGGCCACAAGCACGTGGGCACGGAGCACTTGCTGCTGGGCATCCTGCGGGAAGAAAAGTGTTTTGGCGCGGAAATTTTAATGGAGCGCGGCTTGCGCCTCTCGGCGTTGCGCGAGGAGCTCCAGCGCACCACCGGCGAAAAAACTGCGGCGGCGCGGCCAAAGGAAACGTCGCTACTGGCGGAGTTCAGCCGCGACCTGACGCAATCGGCTTCCGAAGGAGCCCTCGATCCCCTGGTGGGACGCGAGAACGAAGTGGAGCGGGTCATCCAGATTCTCTGCCGGCGCACGAAAAATAATCCCGTACTCATCGGGGAGCCCGGCGTGGGCAAGACCGCCATTGTTGAAGGGCTCGCGCAGCGGATTTCGGATGGTGATGTGCCGCCGTTTCTTTCCGACAAACGCATTCTTTCGCTGGACCTCTCGTTAATTGTCGCGGGCACGAAATATCGCGGGCAATTTGAGGAGCGGCTGAAGACCATCATGAAGGAACTGATGGAAAGCCAGAACGCCATCGTGTTCATTGACGAACTGCACACGCTCGTGGGAGCGGGTTCCGCGGAAGGCTCACTGGATGCTGCCAATATTCTGAAGCCGGCGCTTTCCCGCGGAGAGATTCAGTGCATCGGCGCGACGACGCCAGGCGAATACCGGAAGTCCGTGGAGAAAGACCGTTCCCTGGAGCGGCGCTTCCAGGCCGTGAAGGTCCCCGCACCCAGCGAAGAGGAAGCCATTCAGGTAATCAACGGCGTGCGCGAGCGCTACGAAAAGTTTCATGCCGTTGGCTATACGGACGAAGCGCTGCGCTATGCTGTCTACCTCTCCAACCGCTACATCCCCGACCGCTTTTTGCCGGACAAGGCCATTGACCTGATCGATGAAGCGGGCGCACGCGTGAAACTCCGCCAGGCCTCGGTGCCGGAGGAAGTCGGCGAAGTGCAGAAGCGCGTGAAGTTCATCACCCACCGCATGGAATCGGCGATTGCCGCGCACGAATTCGAGAAGGCGCGCTTTTATTCCGAAGAAGAGCGCAAAGAGAAGGAAAACCTGCGCGGCTTGCGGGAGCGCTACAAACTGGATGACGCTTCGACGGGAATCGTAACGCGCGAAGACATCGAAGAGGTGGTCTCGCGCTGGACGGGCGTTGCGGTTACCTCCATCAAGGAAGACGAACAGCAGAAACTCTTGCGGATCGAGCCCGAACTGCACAAGCGCGTGATTAGCCAGGACAAAGCCATCACCGCGCTGGCGCGGGCCATTCGCCGCAGCCGCGCTGGATTGAAGTCGCCTTCGCGCCCGGTGGGTTGCTTCTTCTTCCTGGGGCCGACGGGCGTCGGTAAAACCGAAGTGGCCAGGCGATTGGCGGAATTTCTTTTCGGATCGGAGAAGTCCTTGATCCGCTTCGACATGTCGGAATTCATGGAGAAGCACTCGGTTTCCAAGCTGATCGGGGCGCCCCCGGGGTATGTCGGCTACGAAGAGGGTGGGCAGATGACGGAACGCGTGCGCCGCACGCCCTATTCGGTTATCCTATTGGACGAGATTGAAAAGGCGCATCCCGACATCTTTAATATCCTCTTGCAGGTCTTTGAAGACGGGCAGTTGACGGATGGCCTCGGCAATACGGTTGATTTCCGGAACACCATCATCATCATGACTTCGAATCTGGGTGCGCGGCACTTGCAAAAGCGCACCTCGATCGGATTTCAGGCTGGAATCGATGAGGCCAGCCTGAAGAGCATGGAAGATCTGGTGTTGGGCGAAGTAAAGCGCGCGTTCAACCCGGAATTCTTGAACCGCCTGGACGAAGTGATCCTTTTCAATCCTTTGGGTGACGACGACCTGCTTCGCATCATCGATCTGCTTGTCGGTCAGTTGAACGACACGCTGATTCACCGCCAAGTGCAGGTAGTCTTGTCGCCGGAAGCACGCCAGTGGATCCTGGAGAAAACGTGTGCGGACCGCAACTATGGTGCGCGGCCGCTGCGGCGGGCTTTACAGAAGTACGTGGAAGATCCGCTCTCCGAGGCTCTGATCCAAGGGGGAATTCAGAGGCCTGCGACATTGCAAATCTATGTCGCGGGGGAAGGCCTCGCTTTCCGGCCCGTAGTCGAGGCAACCCCGGTCGTCCACTAGCGAATCTGACGCAACAACGTGTGATCGCGAAGCGGTTTGCCCCTTAGGGAATCGCTCGGGGATGCGCGTGCGGCCAGCCCATGCCGGGTCTGGCAGGAGAAGAACATCTTGGATTCGGGGGCGCGGCCTTGAGCCGATCAATGGCCGCTCGAAGGATAGTCTGTCTTGTGTCAGAAATGGACGCGAAGCGTGCATTTCGCGGCCGTGTAACCGTATTGGCGATGGTCTTTTTCGTACTAAGTGGGCCCACTTCTTCTGGATCCTCCGCTTTTGCTCGTAACACCGAAGCGCTCTCCCGCGATCACCATCCCACTTACCTCCTGCATGCCTCCCTGAACGAAACGACCTTGGAAGAAAAGATTGAGGACTACCTAGGTGCCGAGCCGCACCCGCAGAGCAATCCCACGCAGGCCCAGGAGTTTATCGAGCGCATCGAGTGGGAAGGACTCCGGCGCATCCGCCGCGACACCGTGAATGCCCGCATTTTTAGCCGCGTAAACGATCCTTATAACGAAGAGACACTGCGCCGGGATTTTCAGGCGCTGTGGAACACCCAGTTTTTTGAAGATGTCAAGTTGCGGGTGGAAGATTCGCCGGACAAGCCGGGCGGCAAGCTCATTTTTTGGGAAGTGAAAGAGCGGCCGGTGATTCGCCGCATCCGCTACGATGGAATCAAATCGATATCCGAGTCGGACATCCTGGACCGCTTCAAGGAAAAGAAGGTCGGGTTGACGGTGGAAAGCCAGTTCGACCCCACGCGCATCAAGAAAGCGGAAGTGGTGCTCAAAGAACTTCTGGGAGAGCATGGCAGACAGTTCGCGACGGTGACGCCGCAGTACGAGCGCATTGCTTCCAGCAATGCAGTAATCCTGGTATTCAAAATCAACGAAGGGCCAAAGGTCAAAGTCGGGAAAATCCTGTTCACGGGCAATCACGCCTTCAGCAGGCGGAAATTGATCCGCTCGATGAGGAACGACCGGCCCTATGCGATTCCCTTGTACATAACCGAAATCGATGTGCTGAGCAAGACCTACGACCACGACAAGCTTATTGAAGACATCGAAGTGGGCATCCGCGGGTTGTACACGGACAACGGCTACTTCAAGGTTCTTGTGAAGGACCCCATCCTGGAGAATATCGATACCGAAGGCTGGCGGCTGGGCATACCCCTCGTTGCGGGAAGATCGAAGGGAAAGGCCGTCAACATTACCATCCCGATCGAAGAGGGCGAGCGCTACCGCATGGGCACCCTGAAAATCGCCAGCAGTGATCCGGACAAAGCCCTTTCCTTGAAGGTGGAGGCGCTGAAAAACGTTTTCCCGCTTAAACAGGGAGACATTTTTTCTTCCGCCAAAATACGCAAAGCGCTCGAAGATTACGGAAAGATCTACGGGCAGTACGGTTTCATCGACTTTGTGCCCACCCCGGAAACGGACATCGAGGAAGGAACCAAGACCATTGACGTGACCATGAAGTTCGAGGAAGGCAAGCAGTACTTCGTCCGCCGCATCGACTTCACCGGCAACACCACCACCCGCGACAAAGTCATACGGCGCGAATTGCTTCTTGACGAAGGTGCGCTCTTCGACAAGCACCGCTGGGAAGTCAGTATTTTGCGGCTCAACCAATTGGACTATTTCGACAAGCTCGATGCGGACAAGGCCGCCGAGATCAAGCGCAACACCAAGGACGGCACCGTTGACCTGCTGTTGAAATTAAAGGAAAAGGGCAAGCAATCGATTGGCTTGCAGGGCGGCGTCAGCGGGCTAATGGGCGGATTCATTGGGCTGACTTACCAGACCAACAACTTCCTGGGACTCGGCGAGACGCTGACCCTTTCAGCCCAGGTAGGCCAGTATCAACGCAGCATCATGTTCGGGTTCACGGAACCCTACCTGTTTGACCGCCCGATCTCCAGCGGGTTCACAATATTCTCGTCGTTGTATAAGTACGACCAGGCCCAGCAAGCCGCGTTGTTGACGGGGCAATCGGTTAGCATCAACCCGCAATACATCCAGAACTACAACCAGAACAGCACGGGATTCACCATGTTTGCGAGTTATCCGCTGAAGCGGCGCGCGTTCACGCGCGTGGGTTTGACCTACGGCCTGACGCACACGAACATTACTACTTACAACCAGGCGTCAAACCTCCTCTTTACGCAAGTGCAGTATCGCAGCATCGCGGGCCCCAGCGCGTTGAACGGCATCCTGGCCAGCACGGTTACCGGCACGATCACCCACAACACCATCAACAACCCCGTCAACGCGACTTCGGGGAAGAGCTATTTCTATTCGCTGTCGTTCACCGGCGGGCCCCTCGGCGGGAACGTCAACACCATCACGAATACGGGGGAGTATAAGTATTTCCACCCCATCAATAAAAGGCGCAATGCCGTCGGAGTCAGGTTCATGGGCGCATTCACCACGGGCTATGGCGGGAAGGAAGTGCCCCCGTACAGCCGGTTCTACCTGGGCGGGGAGAATGACATCCGCGGCTTCGATATTCGCGGGATATCGCCGGTCAGTTACATCCCCAGCGTGGTAGATCAGACGATACGGTTCCCGTACCGCGGCACAATCGGCTCACTCAACGTACCCCTGGTTGTGAATACCATCGTGTTCCCGGGTGGCGATGTGCAGGGAGTGGCGAATTTTGAATACCGCATCCCCATTGCGGGGCCCGTGGCTGCGACGTTATTCTTCGATGTCGGCACCACGGGGATCCTCAACAAGGGCGCGTTGCGGCTGGACCCCTCGGGAGTCACGAATATCAATTCGCAATTCCCGCTGGTGAACCAGCAGTCGCAGTTGCAAATCGCGCCAAACACAAATTTCTATCCGCGGGCATCCACGGGTATCGAGTTCAACGTCAACCTGCCGATCGTGCAAGCGCCGTTCCGGATCTACTGGGCCTACAATCCAGTGCGATTCCACCAGACGATTGTGGCGCCGTTCGACAGCATTAATATGAAAAACCTGTACCTGCAATGCCAGGCCCTGGGGCTTACCGATCCGTTGAAGCCGGGCAGTTGCGATCCGATTATTCTGACTCCGATTTCTCCCTACCTCGTGAACCCGGGACGCCTGAATTACTTCGAACCGCGCAGCACATTCCGGTTCACGGTAAGCCGGACGTTCTAGCGGGTGGCTGGCAGGGAAGTCCTTTTGGGAACGTACGATGGCCAGGAAAATAGTGAAAAAGGCGAAAAGGCAGCGATCTAGCAGAGGGGCCAAGGAAGAAATTAAGCAGCTTGCGAGAGAGAAGACAGCACAATGATCAGGTTTACCAATCGATTTTCGGCAACATCGTGCCCGGGAGATTCCCGCGGCACCAGCATGGGGGAGAAGTGCGTCATGGAGTGGCGTAAGATCGTAAATTGTGCAGTTGTGGCATTCGCGTGCACGGCAGTGCTCTTGGGCGGGTGCAGCAGTTCAAGCGTGAACGTGATCACCGTGTCGGTCACTCCTCCGGGGGCGCAAGACGTCATTGCCGGACAGGTGCAGACGTTTACCGCCACAGTGAGTGGAAGCACGACGACCACGGTGGCGAACTGGCCGTGCACTTATTCCTACCAGCCCCTGCCGACAGCCACCAACCAGAACCCGGCGGCGGTGACGGGAAATTGCACCAGCGGGGCGACTCTCAACGGCGGTTCGATCGGCACCTGGGTGATTACCACCACAAACGGGTCAAACGTTCTTACCTACACTGCCCCTACCTTGGCAGATTTTCCGAGTCCTCCGCCCACGCTCACTTTTACGGCCGAAGCGGACGCAAACAACAAGAAGACTGCGACCGCTACCGTGGTCTTGGATTCCGGGATTCGCCCCACGCTTCAACCCATAGCGGTGACTGTTCCTGTCGGCATTACGCCGGCCGCGTTCGTGCTCTTCCAGCCATCGTTGGGAGGAACTACGCCGACGGTTAATCTGCAGTGGAACTTAGTGCAGCCGAATCCGGGCGACACCAAGAACACCAACAACAATACTGCCAATCCCCTGGCAGTCACCTGCAGTCCGACCTGTGGCACGATGGATACAAACAACAACGGTATCTATACCGCGCCGTCCACGCTACCCACTGCCACCACGCCCGCTGGAAGCACCACAACGAGCCCTACGACGGTCTACGTCGTCATGTGGGCGAAAAGTGATCCCCTGCACTTCGCCGTTTCCACGATCACCCTGGTCAGCGCCACTAACAATGCCATCAACTTTACCGGAATTTTTCCGACCACCGTGGCGGCGGGCAGCGCCTTGCAGGAGATCTATCTGAGCGCCAAGAACCTGCTCAACTCCACGCAGATATTCTTCATTCCGCCCGGGCAAACGCAAGGGCTCCCCATCGTTTCGACTAACATCTACACGATTCCCATTTCCTCGGAGTACTGCACAGCGAGCGCCAGCGGAGTGACCCCAGTGGTGACCTGCGACGCTTCGCTCATGACGCGAATCGAATTGACGTCCGACCAGTTGGCGGTCGCAGGAACCGCGCAAATCGAAATGACGGGCATTCCGGGGGATGTGACCGCGACACTCCCGTGCACGAACGTGCCCAATGCCGACGGTTCAACGGGTACCAGCAACATCTCCTGCCCGTTGACCATCGCATACACGAGTCCGGGGTTGGTGGCCGCCGCGCCCGACAGCTTTCCGCAGGGCTCCAATGCCAGCATTACCGTGGACGGAGGGTATTACGGCGGCACAAACTCGCCGATCGTAAAATTGTTGCTGGATGGTGGGCAGAATTCGGTGCTTGCGTCCGGGCCGCGCCAGTTCGTGGGTACACAGCAGGGAAGCACTTTGCAGAATCCGGGGCTCTATGAGGTATCCATAGTGAGCAATGCACCGCAGGGGTCGCAGCCGCTCTTTCCGACAGCGACGACCAACGTTGCGGTGCAGCCCACGTTCACGAATTTCCAGGTGAATCCGGATCCCAAAGCGGCGTATCCTCCGTTTTTGTCTCTCGGGGCTGCCGGCACTGCGCTCCCGAGCAGCATCGCACTGGATTCCGCCAAGGGTTTCGCCATTCTGACGGAGCAGGGCACCAACGCGTTGCAGTTGATTGATCTGACGGGTTCGACACCTGCGATTAATGTGGGTCCCGTTTCGATCGCCCCGGGAAGCGCTCCGACCAGTGTGGCGCTGGATGACCAGATCAGTATTCCGGGATTCAGCGGACAGGACCTGGCAGTGGTAGTCAGCAGCGGAGACAGCAAGCTGTATCTGTTTGCAGTATCTCGCACTACGATAACGCCGATCGGAACTGTCCCCGTGGACCTGAATTCGTTGATCCAGGCGACTGGAACCGGACAACCAACGCCCTATTCAGTCGGCGTGGATCCGGGGACCCACCTGGCCGCGCTGGCCTACGCCAGTACCAATATCGGCTTCATCGTGGACGTAAACCCGAATCTCGACGGCAGTGATAAACACACGTGCTTCATCAACTCCACCGCTAAAACACCCCCGTGCGTTATCGCGCCAGTTTCCATGGTCACCGGAAGCACCCCGCAAGTGGTGATGGCACCGGGAGCGCCACTCGCGTATGTGACCCCGGGTGGCCAGGGATCGAATGCCGTGGTGGATCTCTTGCAACAAGGCGTCACCGCGCAGATCGCCCCGGCGGTTTCCGGGGGAACGAGCGGGGCGGTGCGCACCAGCGGCATCGTGAAGATCATCACCTTGACGCCCCACGGGATCAACCCGGCCTTGGGTGGATCGGTAATCATCGCCGGATTATTGCCGGCGGATTTGAATGGAACCTACCAGGTCATCCCGGGCAGCGTGATAGACCCCTATACCTTCTCGTACGCGCAAAATGGCAACCCCCCCGATGAAATCGAGACAAATACCTCGAGCAATCCCGGGACGGTGCAGTATGGCACGCCGTACTATTCGTTTAATACCACCAGCACCGTGACTGGTGCGGCCATCAATCCGACCACGCGCACCTTGGCGTTTGCAGATCCCAACGCCAGCGCAGCCCAGATTTCCTTCATCGCCACGCAAGATCAGGCAGTGACGGGATCCCTCACGTTGACGGTCGGAAGTTGCAACGGCTGCACCCCGACCCCCGCTGACGTGCCGGAACTCGGCTTCCGGTCGGTGTCATTTGACCCGTTCACGAATGTGCTCGTGGCGTATAACCCAAGCGCCAACACGATTCCGACTATTGCGACCAATGCCATTTCCCTTATCAATCCGGGCAGCGCTGCCCTCACGGGGGCAGGCTCCTTGCCGTATCGCATCATTGCCGCCATCCCCACGGGACAGGTGGGCTCAGGCTCCTACACGCCCACAGGTCAGACGACCGCGGTAACCGTCAATGGCCCGATGATTTACGACCCCAAGTCGAAGTTCGTCCTGACAGCAAATGCCGGGAGCAACACCGTCAGCTATCTCAACCTTGACTCCGCCAGTTCATTCAAAAAGGTGCACGTGCAGACTTTACAAGTGACCAGCGCAGGCTCAGCGGTTCCCAATGCGCAACCTGCACTCGGCACCGCGTCCGTCCAGAGCTGCGATCCGACCAGCCCAATCAACTCGTGCATGCCGCAGGCGGTGCAAGTCGGGCAGACCGCGACGTTGCAGATTTTCGGCGAAGGTTTCCTCTCCGGTGGGGGCACACCGGTTGTTCGACTTGACGGCAGCCCCACAGGCGTGACGATCGTGCAAGACGCCACGCATGTGCTCACGGATAGCCAAATCAATGTCAGCATTGACGCATCCGTACTCCCGGTGGCTCATGATTACGCCCTGGATGTAATGGCGGGTAATGTGGTGTCAAACTCCATTGATTTGCACGCGGTGAAAGTACTGGACTTGACTCCGGTTTGCGCCCCAACAGCAACATTTCCTCAAGGGCCGGAGGGCGTGGCCATTGACGATTCGTTGCACATTGCCTTTGTGACCAACTACGCGTGCGGCAGCGTATCGCTGATCACCCTCGACCCACTGGGTTTTACAACCACGAACGGCACGGTCCCGTACGGCTCGGTGATCACGACAGTACCTGTGGGCAACAATCCCATCGGCATTGCGGTGATCCCGCGACTCGGCTATGCCGTGGCGGCGAACAGTGGAGACACGCCGAACGGGACCGCATCCATCATCAACTACAATCACAGCGGCACGACGCCGGATATGGCTTTTGTGGTGCCGATTACGATCACTTCCGGCTCGACCACCACAACGGCCAATAGCGTGGCGGTTGGGCTCGCGCCGCGGGGCGTGGCGATTGATCAGGATCGCGCGCTGGCGCTGGTGGCCAACTCCGGATCGAACACGCTCTCTTCGATAGACTTGACCGTGCTTTTGCCGGGGGCCGTCACGACAACGTCGCCCGTGGCGACAACCGTGGCATTGACCGGGCCGCCGACAGCTATCGCCATCAGTCCCGACCAGGCGATTGCAGTCGTTACCAACCTGCAGAACTCCGGCACAAGCGTCGCTTCGGCGGGAATGGACGTCGTGCTGCTCTCTGGGTCCACACCCGTGCGCAGCACAAGCGCTTCAGTCTCATCGCTGACGGCGAGCCTCACCGGCATTGTGTTCGATCCGGCGGCATCGCCCGCGGTTTTCTACGCGACTTCAACTCAGCAGAACGCCGTCTATGTGTTCAATCCTAATACCGGGTCAACGAGCACGATCCGCGTGGGAATCAACCCGTATTCGGTGGGGTACAACTACCAGACGGGGACATTGCTTACCATCAATTCGACGTCGAACACCAGCTCGATCATCGATTCGCAGAACCTCAAAACGCGCCAGACGCTGGGCATTAGCAGTCAATCCCAATTTGCCGTGGCCGTGGACAATTGGTTCAACTCGGCAGTGATTGCGGACCAGAACAACAACCGCGTGCTGCTGCTGGCTTTGCCCAAGTAAGTGCTGGGCCAGCTGTTAAGGTTGGCGCACCGGTAAGTCGTGTACAGGGAGTGAGCTGGCATAACGATTGCGGGCATATCCATAAGTCCGCTATACTTTTGTGTTTGTACTGTGGCTGCCGGAGCCCTCGAGGGCACGTTGCTGCCGGGAGCGCATGTGGTAACCCGGAAGGACTCGCAGACAACAAGATTGTCTTCGCTCCACAGACATCAGCAAAGATTGCGACCGGTCGACGGTTAAGAACGCAAAGGGTTGACATTCCACCCCGCCCAACCGCGGAAATGGATGAGCGGCCCGGAAAACAACAAGGAGAATACAGTGAATTCGAGAAACATCATTCGTATGGCTGCGCTGGGCGTTGCTTGCCTGCTGGGAACAGCGGCTGTCCGGGCGCAGGGGACTCCCACGGCTGGCACCGCCAGCGGCACGAAAATGGCCGTGATCAATGTGCGGCAGGCCATTGTGTCCACCGCCGAGGGCAAGCAGGCCTCCGCGGAATTGCAGTCGAAGTTCGCGCCGCGGCAGAACGAACTGGAAAACATCAACAAGCAGGTCAACGATTTGCGGCAACAGCTTGCCGCGAACCAGACCACCTGGAGCGACGAGCAAAAAGCCCGCGCGCAAACACAGGGGCAGAGATTGGCTGCTCAGCTTGACCGCAAGAACAATGAACTCAACGAAGATGTGCAGGCCGAGCAGGCCGACGTCGTCGACCGCATCGGGCGGAAGATGATGGACGTCTTGGACCGCTACGCGCGCGACAATGGCTACGTGGCGATACTCGATACCTCTGCGCAGAATTCACCAATTCTCTTTGCATCCTCGAGTATTGATGTCACTCAGGACATCATCAAGCTCTACGATCAGGCCTATCCGATAAAGGCTGGCGGCACATCACCGGCAGCCAAGCCAGCGGCCAGCACGCCCAAGCCGGCTCCAGCCACGAAGCCATAAGATCTAGGGCCACAGGATTATCAAACAGCACAGGGTTGTCGCCTGCACAAGGCGGCAACCCTTTCTCGTTTCTGGACGAATGTCCCGGCTAGGGAGAAGGCGCGGCGGGTGGCGGCGGAGGCTCGTTCGGTGTGCCGATTTTGTGAGTGGTGTCGACGTCGAAGAGCAGATAGTCGCTCAAAAAGTGCCGGTGGTGGTAACGCTTGCCCCGGAACTCCATGTACATGTCAGCGCTCCAGGGGAGCCAGAGCTGCGCATTTCGCGCCGAGAAATTGACCGGGCCATAGTCGACAAGCAGATGATCCTTGGTAAGCCCGAGCCCTGCGACGGGCTCCCGGAGATCGGTTTCAACGCGGAGGATTGCGTAACTCCCGCTTGAGACCCAGATGCGTCCCTTGAGCGCGATATTATAGGTCACGCTACCCTGACGCCAAGTCCTGATCCCTCCAACCTTTGCGTCTCGCTTCTCATCGAAATGGATTTGCCAGGCCGCCTGCCCGCGCAAATTGGTCAAGCCTTCACACGAATAATTAAAGCGATCCCGGTAAAACGGTTGCAGCACGTTCACACCCAGGCTGTTAAGGCCGGTGGTTATGATGGCATCTGAAAAGCCGGACGGGCTACCTACCCCATTGCGAAACTCGTCCAGATAGAACGAGTCTTTCCCAAGCGCATGAACGAAAACGACGTACGAGAAATCGTACGTCTTTATGGGTCCCGGCCAGCCGTAGCTGTCAATGTCCTGGTGATCGATGTGTTCGGTGGCGGTGAATTTTTCAAAGTCGGCCATTTCCATCGTCATCCGCTTCAGCGCGCCATCCAGAATGGGTCCGGCCTGGCATTTCACCCCGGACGCGACATCGAAAGCGGCGTCATCGATATCCCGCGGCGCCCAGGGAATCTCCACAAAAGTGACCGGATTCGTATCCGGCGCAGGTGCCGGCGGAAGGCTCGCGTCGGCGGGCGCGGGGCCCGGTTCCAGTCCTTCGCTTTCCACGCGCGCCAGCATTTTCCTGGTCACGAACACGGAAGAGTCCTTCGGAAAGAGCTTCAGAAGCGATTCCCAGGTGTGTTTCGCGTCAGCGCGCTTGCCCTCGGCGTATTGAATCTCCCCGAGCAGGAACAAGGAAGTCGCACCCTTTTCCTTGGCGAGAGTAGCGGCGCGAGAAGCTGCGGATTCGGCATCTTTCAAGCGGTGGAGTTGGAAATAGGCAGAGGCCAGTTCGAAGTCTGCTCGCCAGCCCGCGCGCCCCAGGGCCACGGCTTTTTCCAGTGTGATGACCGCGTCTCCAGGTGCCTCTCTCTGCAGTTGCAGTTGGCCCAGGGAAACGAGTGCCAAATCGTTGTTGGGGTCCAGGGACAGAGCACGCTGGAAATTCTCGAGCGCCACATCGGGATGTTGCAAACCGAGTTCCGCCACACCCAGGAAATAAACGGCGTCGGAATTCCCGGGGGCCTTCCGCATAACCTTGGCAAAAGTTTTTCTGGCGCTATCGTAGCGGTCCCGGTTCAGCGCCCCTATACCCAACTGCATATCAGCACGCTGTTGTTGAGTCAGGACCGAGCCGCCAGAGGGGGCTGCCGGGGCCGCCCGTCCCGATTCCGGTATGAGATAGATATATAGGGGCAAGCTCCCGCGACTGAATTCGGAGGCGTAACGCTCTGTCACCCTGTGGAAACCCGGGCAAGTCACCTCCACCTCGTATTCGCCGAACGCCAGGTTGAAAAAATGGGCCGACGATGCTCCTTGAATGGGCATGACGGCGTTATAGTTCACGCGCGTTGAAGTGAGGTGAACGGCAGCCGCAACATCGATAGGATTCCCGTGCTGGTCACGGACGTACACGTCGAGATCAAACACAGGATTGTTCGCAAGGTCGTTGGATGTCTCGACAGTTGGCGTTAGAGGTCGCTGGCCCCATAGAGGAAATGACAGAAGAACAAATGCAAACCCTGACGCCGTGATGCGACCCAGCTTCAGCAAATACCGAAACCTGGCGGGCATTCCAAGATGCTCCCTCAACTCAAGGCACAAACACTTTAAGCATACGCTGCGGTGGGGATAAGAGGAAGGATAAGTGTACGGTAGTGCCATAGACTGACGCGAAGTTAGGAAAGTCTCCCGGCAGAAGCGGATCGTCAGGATTTAAATGAGGAAACCGTAAGGATAGCCCTCGGTCGGTGACACCGGCATACGGAGGGACTCTCGGCCCGATGCTGGCTCAGCCTTTCCGAGTCCAGACCCTTGAGTACCTTGCTTTTACCGTGCTGCCGGAATATACTGACTCTTCGCTCAGAAACGGGTCGCACCATGGAGTGGGCGCAAGCCCACTTTTTTGTTGCCGCCGGTGGGAACGAGCTTGAGACCGGCTTAGGCCGGGGAGTCTTCGCGTGAATTTGGAAAAGGTCCGCGAAGCCGCCGAACGCGTAGCACGTTCGGAGGGCTTGGAAGTCGTGGATGTCGAATGGAAGATCGGTAAGCAGCGCTTCCTGCGGGTGTACATCGACCGGGTGCCGCCGGCGAAGCCCGCGGAA
>Ga0209517_10003589_pt1 | contig 20923 bp, 19 predicted proteins | sample PeaSoiMetSII2010_FD_187695 | JGI IMG/M metagenome (GOLD analysis project Ga0209517, IMG submission 187695) | Peat soil microbial communities from Weissenstadt, Germany - SII-2010 (SPAdes) (version 2) | ecosystem: Environmental > Terrestrial > Soil > Wetlands > Peat | place: Germany...
TCGCACCATCGGCATGGGCTGACTATTCCGCGAAGGATGGCACAGGCACTCGTGACCCGCATAAGTAGCCTGAGTAGGCTCGCAAGAACCGGTTGGCTTCGACGGTAGTTGGCGAAAAATCGCGATATCATTCATTGATGGGGAGTGACCTGATTGTGATCTCCATCACAGACTCGCGCCCGCTCCCCAAGTCAGCATGGCGGGAGTCTCTTATGCCCGACAACACCTTCTCCGCCATGCGCCAGAGCATCGTTGACGGCGCGCCGGACACCGCCTCCAGCCTCGCCCAGCAGGCCGTCGCCTCGGGCGTCGCGCCGCTCGACGCGATCAATATCGGCTACGTCCCCGGCATGCACGAAGTAGGCGAGCAATTCGCCAAAGGCCAGATGTTCCTGCCCGACATGATGGCCTCGGCCGAAGCCATGCGCGCCGCCATGGCCGTCCTCGATCCGGAACTCAAGAAACTCGGCGAGGAGCGTCCCATGTCCGGCGTCGTCGTGCTCGGCACCACCAAGGGCGACATTCACGAGATCGGCAAGATTCTGGTTGGAACTCTGCTCACAGCGCATGGTTTCCGCGTTCATGATCTCGGCGTGGACGTGCCCGGAGAGAAATTCGCCGCCAAGGCGCGCGAACTCAACGCGGATATCGTCGGCGTCTCGGCGCTGCTGACCACAACCATGCGCAATCAGAAAGGAGTCGTCGAGGCGATCGAGCAATCCGGCCTGCGCTCCCGGGTCAAAATCATGGTCGGCGGAGCCCCCGTGACCCGCCGCTGGGCCGAAGAAATCGGCGCCGACGGCTACGCCAAAGACGCCATGAGCGCGGTCGCCTTGGCACAGGAGTTGATGCAACAGAAGCAGGCGTCGTAGAGACGTTGCTTGCAACGTCTCTGCCGCCAGCCTCGCACGCGCCGGGTTCGCTAATACCGCCGGCGGAGACGTAGCAAGCTACGTCTCTACGCAGATTCTGGTGTAACGCATGAGACCCAAACTCGAACTGCTCGACAAGCCGTTCCTCGAACGCATCCTCGAAGAAGCCTTCCGGCTGATCGAAGATCCCGGCGTGCGCGTCGCGCCTTACGTGGTGGAACTGCTGCGCGCTGCCGGCATCACCGTGAAAGATGGCGCCGCACGCATTCCGGAGGCCCTGGCCCGCCGCCTGCTCGATCTCGCCCCGCGCGGATTCTGTCTCTACGACCGCGGCGGCAATCCGGCCGTGCGCTACGGCGGCGACGCCGTCCACTTCGATCCCGGCTCGTCGTGCCTGAACATTCTCGATCCCCAAACCCAGCAGGCGCGCCCGGCGCTCGCCGCCGATCTCGTGCAACTGGTGCAAGTCGCCGAGATGCTGCCGCAGTTCGCGGCGCAGTCCACGGCCATGGTCTGCAACGATGTGCCCCAGGAAATCGGTGACTGGTACCGCCTGCTGCTGGTCCTGTGGTATTCGGAAAAGCCGGTGGTGACGGGCGCTTTTTCGGCGTCCAGCCTGCACACGCTGCTCGGACTGATGGCCATCGAGAGTGGAGGCGCAAAGTCTCTTCGCCAGATTCCACGCGCCGTCTTCGACGTCTGCCCGTCGCCGCCGCTGAACTGGTCCGAGTTCGCCTCGCAGAATCTGGTGGACCTCGCCCGCGCCGGCGTCCCCGCCGAAATCGTCAGCATGCCGCTCGCCGGCGCGACTGCCCCGGTCACGCTTGCCGGTTCGATCGTGCAGCACGCCGCCGAATGCATCAGCGGCATCACGATTCATCAACTGGCGCAGCCGGGCGCCCCCATCGTCTGGGGAGGCGCGCCCGCCATCTTCGACATGCGCACCGGCAAAACTCCCATGGGCGCCATCGAAACCGCCATGCTCGACGTGGGCTGCGCGCAGGTCGGAAAATATCTTGGCCTGCCCACGCACGCCTACCTGGTTGCCGGCGACGGCCGCGTGATTGACGCGCAAGTCGAGATGGAAAGCGGCATCTCCGCCGTGCTGGGCGCGCTGGCCGGCATCAACATGATTTCCGGCGCGGGCATGCTCGATTTTCTCGCCTGCCACAGCATCGAAAAGCTCGTGATTGACGCCGAGGCTATCGCCTCGGCCCAGCGCCTGATCGAAGGCATCCAGCCGCGCACCGATTCGCTCGCCCTGGACATGTTCGCGCAGACCGGGCTGCAAGGCGACTTCCTGAAACTGAAAGAAACCCGCGCCCTGTTCCGCAAGGAGCAGCACTTCCCTTCCAGCGTGATTGACCGCGGCCTTCCCGCCATGGACGGCACGTCGCCCGACATCCTGCAGCGCGCCCACCAGCGTGTGGAGGAATTACTTTCGGCGTATCAGCGCCATCCGCTCAAGCCAGACCGCGAAAAAGAAATGATCGCCTTCGCCCAACGCGAAGGCGCGAAAGCAGGATTGGAAGGATTGCCCGAGATTCTCCGCCCCGAGTACGCGCCAGAGCCAGGGCTGATCTAACGCAGTCTCACAAGCTTTGTAGTCTCACGAGCTTAGGGCGCGGCTTCAGCGTGCCAGCAAGACTCACCAATAATGCGGAGTTTGCAGTAGCGCGGGGTTTGCAGTTTGTTGGAGAACTCGGTTTTGGGTGGCGCAGTTTTGGGTGGCGCAGCGCTTCAGCGCTGCGATTGAGGCTTTCTCTTCTGTGGGGGCTTCAGCCCCTGAGGGGCTTTCCAGTTCCCTAGCGTTTCGGTCTCGTATGCGATCCGCCGAGAATCTCTGGCTTAGACAAAGCGCCGAGGATCATGACTAACCCAAAGAGAATCGCAAATGGCGCGAAGACCAATTCTCCAAACCAGTTCCTGTAGTGCAAATCACCCCGCCATACGATCCCGGCAAGCCCCCATCCGAAAGCGGCCAGGCCTCCCAAGCCAGCAACAACCCGAACAAACGGTCTCTTTGGATCAGAATTGAACATCGTTCGCTGCCTTGGCCTAGTGATCGTGGAGAGTACGTTTACTCCGTAAACACCACCGACTGCACTCCCGAAATCTCAAACCGCTTCCGGCAGCGCATATTCTTGCAGGCCATCAGGTCGTCTTTGCGCAGCATGTAGGACCGCGCCTTGGCGAAGCGGGCGCGGTCGCGCTCGTCCGCCCGTCCAGGAAGCTGGCGCTTCTTGGTCCGGACCACCCAGGTCACCTCGTACTCCGCCGACTCGTGGCAGTGAGGACAGTTCAGCGAAGCCATTTTCTTCTCTTGCTTCTCGTCAAAAAAATCGCGCTCTTCCATGGTCGTTAGTCGCCAGCCGTTGCCCAGCCCCTGCATCCGGGCTCAGGCGCGACCGCGAACCATGATTATTACAGGTTTGTGACCGGCAAGCTATGGCAACATTGAAATCGAAGGCCCACGCGATGCCACGCAAGAAGAAAATCAAGCGCTTCCGGGCAGTAACCGCGGTCAAGGAATTGGCGCGCGAACGCGTAGGCTCGCCTCCCGCCGGGAAAATTGTGGTTGAAAAAAAGAAGAAGCCGGAAAAACACAAGCCCACCCTGGGCAAACTGCTGGGCGAGCCGGAATAGTTCAGCCCGCCTAGTTCGGGTTGAAAGTCACCGTTACGAAGCTGTTCCCCTCCAGCGTGATCATGCACGGGTTAACGTTGTTCGCGGTGGAACATCCCGTCCACCCACCGAAGGTAGACGGAGGTGTCGGAGTCGCATTCAGCGTCACCACCGTGCCGACTGGGAACTGGCTGGCACAAACACCCACCGAACTGTTGCAGCTTAAACCGTTAGGGTTACTGACCACGTTTCCCGCGCCCTGGCCGCCGAAAGTCAAACCCAGAGCCGGGCCCACACCGCCGCCGGTACCCGTAAAACAAACTACATTCGCGGTCATGTAACCGGTCACGATCGCCCCGGACGACGATATTCCGCCCTCGCTGGTGTTGGTTTTCAGGGTCGCCGAGACCAGCGTTCCCCCGCACGTGACGCCGGTAGCGGTCAGCAAGCCCCCATTAGTAACGCTGAACATCTGCGTGTCGTTGGAGAACCACGTGACCTGGCTCGTAATGTCCTTGACCACCGGAGGATGGATATAGGTACCCAGCGCCCGGAGCTGCACTTGCAACCCGGCATCGTCAACCACCATGATATTGGAAGCGCCGAACGTCTCAACGCCAGGCTGGACCTCAATAGACACCAACTGCTGATCGTGCCCGCAACTCGACAGACTGAACAGCACAGCCGCCGCAGCCATCAGCACCACAATGCCAAGCCACTTCCCGTTCATGCAGCACTCCTGAGTTCGACCAACCCTAGTTCTTTAAGAGTTGGATTCTAAAGGCTACCACGCATCCGGCGCGGGAGCGCGGTCAAAAACAGCCCAAGGTAAAGTATAAAGCAACAGCCATCCCGCTGATCCCGTGATACTTCGTGCCCTTCGTGGTTCAGGTTCTTGCCTTTCAGCGTGCAGGACCACCCTTTACCGCCTCTGCCACGACCCTGGCAAAGGCCTTCACATCCTCCTCCGTGGTGTCGAACGAGCACATCCAGCGCACAATGCACTCTTCCTCGATCCACGGGTAGAAAAAGTAGCGCTCTTTGATCTTCGCGATCGCGTGCCGCGGAATCTGCGCAAACACGCCGTTGGCTTCCACCTTCCACACCACCCGGACCTGGGGAATCTTCCGCACCTCGGCTTCCAGCACTCGCGCCATGCGGTTGGCGTGCTCGGCGCTCCGCCGCCACAAGTCGTCGGTCAGCAGCGCCTCGAACTGCACCGCAATGAACCGCATCTTCGATGCCAACTGCATCCCCTGCTTGCGCAGGTAAAGAAAATCGGCGCTGAGGCTGCGATTGAAGAAGACCACCGCCTCCCCGCCCATGATTCCGTTCTTCGTCCCTCCGAAGGAGAGCACATCCACGCCCAGATCCCGCGTGGCCTGGCGCAGATTCTGGCCCAGACTGACTGCGGCATTGGCGATCCGCGCGCCATCCACATGCAAAAACATTTCATGCTCGTGCGCGAATTGTGCCAGCGCCTGTATCTCCTCCGGCCGATAGACCGTACCCATCTCCGTGGACTGTGTAATCGAGATCACCCGCGCCTGCACATGATGCTGGTCGCCGATGCCGTGATAGGCATGCCGCACCGCGTCGAGCGTAATTTTGCCGTCCTGGTGCGGCAGCGGAATCAGCTTGCATCCCGTGTGTTTTTCCGGCGCGCCGCACTCGTCGGTATAGATGTGGGCATATTCGCTGCAAAGCACCGCGTGGTAGGGCCGGTTCAGCGCCTGCAATCCCAGTACGTTCGCCCCCGTGCCGTTGAACGTAAAGAAGACCTCAATTCCTTCCCCGAAGTGTTCTGCAAACTTCGCCACGGCCGAGCGGGTGTAAGGATCGTCGCCATACGCAACCACGTGTCCCTGGTTGGCGCGCGCAATCGCCTCCAGCACTTCCGGATGCACCCCGGCATTGTTGTCGCTGGCAAAGCTGCGTGTCGGCTTGGTGGAAACCCGCGGCATAAGAAAACTAATGTAGCAGAGTGGGAGGGAGCATCTCAGTTTCAAAATTAATTCACGGAACTCACAACTGATAAGTGTAGAGACCGGCCGCACCTCTTTAATTCACAGGGCATGTACCAGTACACTATTGACACAGGAGAACGAAGGACTATTATCCGAACAAACAGCGAAGAAAAGGTGGTGGTAATAATGGCAGATCGGAAACAATTTTTCGGAGAAATCACGGCTGACCCCGAACTACTGAAAGCGCTGGAGGCATCGCGGCAAACTCCTGTAACGGAGGATGAACTGCGCGAGCAGAGGATTAGCTTCGCATTCGGCAATGCCCCAGCTGATGCCAAGAACATTACCAAGGACAGCGTTCGGCAAACGTCTGAGCACATACGCTTGCTTCCATAGATTTCCATCGTGGCCCGCTACGCGGGCCACATCACTCCATTCATGTCAGTCCGCGAAAAAGACAATCCCGCGTTATATACGAGGATCCAGGAGCAGAATCTGTTGCGGCAGTATGATCAGCTGTCAAATTGCGTTGAGATCGGCCTAGAGAAAGGGATTGAAGCTTTCGATAAATACACGTTATGGGCGTTGAACTATGCCGCCGTCGCCAATATTGCGCAATTTGGCGGACGGTACCGAGAGGAACCGATCTACGTCGGCAAACACACCCCGCCACATTTCGAGGATGTCCCCAATTTGATGGACCGGTTCTTTTCCCTCATTCACGAAAATTGGACAATTGTTGACCACCCGACGTGGCTTCCAGCCTATGCCCTCTGGAGAATGAATTGGATTCATCCATTCGTCGAAGGAAACGGGAGGACGGCCAGAGCTGCCTGCTACTACCTGATTTGCATGAAGCATGGCAGATTGCTCCCCGGCAAGAAGATCGTGCCCGAGCGCATACGGGAAAACCGACGCCCTTACTACGAAGCATTGGAGGCCGCCGACCGTGCCTGGGATGACGGCAAGCTCGACGTATCCGCAATGGCGAAGTATTTGGAAGAACTGCTGAAGGGCCAACTCACCGACAAGTAAATCCCCCTAAACCAGCCGCTGAATTGGCGCGCACAGCGATGCACGAATTACAATGCCCTTCCCGATCTCCGGAGGCCGGCTCGTGAGCCTGACTATGCCCCAATTCGTTCGCCGTTGCCTGATTGTCCTTCTTCTATCCGCTCTCTCCGCCGTTCAAGCCACGTCACAAACCGCCGAGCAGAAAACCGCCCGCTATCTCGACTCGATCCGCCAGAAGCCCCCGCTGCTGCTGGCCTTCTTACACGAAATGCCCAAGGGCGGCGACCTGCACAACCACCTCGACGGCGCCGTCTACGCCGAAGATTTCCTCGATTTCGCCGCGTCTGACAATCTTTGTGTGGACCGCACGACTTCGCATCTGATCGCGCCGCCCTGCGATTCTTGCGAGAAGTACACCTCCAAGCCCGCCATCCGCTGTGCTTACGGCGATCACATCCTCTACAACCAGATCATTGACGCCTGGTCCATGCGTAACTGGCATCCCGGAGACGAGTCCGGCCACGACCATTTCTTCGCCACCTTTGACAAATTCGGCCTGGCCTCGCACGGTCACGTCGCCGAAGCCGTGGCCACGGTCGTCAACCGCGCGGCCCACGAGCACGTACAGTACATCGAATTCATGCACACCGCCGACGGCGGCGCCGCGCCCCAACTCGGCATGAAACTGGGCTGGAACAGCGACTTCGCCAAAATGCGCGATCAACTGCTGTCCGGGGGACTGAAAGAAATCGCCGCGGCCACCAGCAAAACGCTCGCCGAAGACGATGCCCGCGCCCGCTCCGAACTGAAGTGCGGCACCTCCGAGGCCGAACCCGGATGCAACGTAACCGTCCGCTATCTTTACCAGGTGTTGCGCGGTCTCCCGCACGAAGCGGTCTTTGCGCAGATTTTGCTGGGCTTCGAACTCGCCTCTTCTGACCCGCGTTTCGTCGGCCTCAACCTGGTCATGCCTGAGGACTGGTACGTGCCCGTTCACGATTTCAACGAGCACATGGCCACGCTCGACTACCTGCACGGAGTCTATCCCAAGGTGCATATCAGCCTGCACGCGGGTGAAATTGCTGCCGGCCTGGTCAAGCCCGAGGACCTCACCTTCCACATTCGCGCTTCCGTCGAGCGCGGCCACGCCGAGCGCATCGGCCACGGTGTGGACGTCATGCTGGAAAACGATCCCATCGGCCTGATGAAAGAAATGGCCGCCCGCAATGTGCTGGTCGAAATCAACCTCACCTCCAACGATCAGATCCTCGGCATCAGCGGCGACGATCACCCCCTGCCCGTGTACATGAAATACGGCGTACCGGTTGCGCTTTCCACCGACGACGAAGGCGTCGCCCGCTCTGACATGACGCACGAATATCTGCGCGCGGTCGAGGACTTCCACCTGCCCTACCCGGAAATGAAGCGCATGACGCGCATGAGTGTTGAGCACAGCTTTCTGCCGGGCGAGAGTCTGTGGGCCGTGACCAGGCCCGCATTTCGCCCGGTGGCCGCCTGCGCCGCCGGCGTAGCGGGCGCGGCGCAACCGTCAGATGCATGCGCCAAGTTTCTCGCTGCTAGCGCACGCGCCCGCGAGCAATGGAAACTCGAAGCCGAATTCGCCGCGTTCGAAAAGGCATTCTAGCCGGCAGGATCAATCGCCCACGCCCCAGGGGAAATCGCCACGACCGGGTCAGCGAGCGGAAAGGCGATTTGACGAAGTGTGCTGTTTTCCCGCCGAAAGTGGGGTATACTGGGTAGCCGTCCCGAAGCGGGGACTTGGCGAGAAGAGGTTGCGCCCTGCTTCTGAGGAGAGCTGTTCCCCCGATTTTTCTTTGTCCCCCCCCTGTAGCAGAAACATACTATCGCTGTAAATTGAGGCCGGTTGTTACTAGCCTCCACAGGAGATTGGTCATGACTAGGAATGTGCACTTGTTTCGCGAGCGCGCTCTGGCTCGCTTCGCTGTGCTGGCCGTGCTTTTTGTGCTTGCTGCCTCGCTGAGTGGGCAGGCCAGTAACCGTCCTCTGGGAGTACCGGAGGAGTTCGTAATCACGCCGTTCGGCTACTTCCATCCATCTTGTGTCCTGGCGCTTACGGAGGGCGACACCCTCCTCGCCGACGGACGTGTCGAACACGCGGACGGCAGGGCGGATGCAAATGTTCCATTTTGCAATTACGCGCACTATACGCGGACAGGAGTACTGGTACTGGGAGATGGCGAAGCCCTGCGCGGAATCGACCCGCCAACCATAAGCGGCTGGCTGGAATATGTCAGCGTCAGCACGACTTCCTCCTACGGAAAGATTTCTGCCATGTGGAAAGTCCCGCCGGCGCCCACCGCACAGGATGGGCAGGTGCTGTTCTTCTTCCCCGGCTTTGAGGACTACAGCGACGTCATTAGCATTGTTCAGCCGGTGTTGCAGTTTGGCGCCTCCGCTGGAGGCGGTGGCAACTATTGGGCGATGGAAAGCTGGAATTGCTGCATCAATGGACAAGCGTGGTACAGCCCGCTGCTGCAAGTCAGCGCGGGGGACACCATCTTCGGGGCGATTACTTCCAACTGCAAACCGGGATCAAGTTCATGCTCTACCTGGAACGTAGTGAGTAGGGACGTGACCACCGGAAAGGCCACAACGCTGGCGAAAACTCCGGTGGGTGGGCAAGTATGGAATTGGGCGTTCGGCGCGGTGACTGAGGACTATGGTGTTAACAAGTGCACCGAATTCCCCGCCAACACGGGACTGACGTTTAACGTCCGGTTGTACGACCAGAACGGGACCCTGATCGCAAGTCCGGCGTGGAAAGGAAGTCCCGCGTCCTCGGGTACAACGCCAAAGTGCGCGTACGGCGTAGTGGAGACTCCGACAAGAGAGAGCGTAAAGTACTAGTTTGAGGGACTCGGCTGGGGGGAGGGTCTAGACAAGCCAAATGGCGGAAGCCATAAGATCTGACCTGCCCCCCAGGAATTTCACGCTCGCGAGTGGCTTCCGGCGCAACTGTTGATAACGGGCGTTACGGACCCCAACGCGCGGTCGGCTGAATTTATCTCCGGGTCTCGCCTGTCAAGCAACATCGCACCCATGCCCCGCAAACGCACTCTCATCCCCTCGCCTCTGACCTGGCAGATGCAGCCCGCACCCGTATCTCCTCCTCCTCTGCCGGTCGTGGCCGAGCGCGGCGGCACCCAGCTGCACACTCCGCTTCCCGTCGCCGTCGTGGACACGCGCGAGCAGAACCCACTTTCCTTCCGCCGCTTCAAAGGATGGTTCGCCGGCATCAAGCACCGCGCCCTACCCCTCGGCGACTACTCCATCGAAGGCATGGAAAACTCCTGTGTGGTGGAGCGCAAAGATCTCGCCGACCTGATCCAGTCGTTCACTACAAACCGCGCCGTATTCATCAGCCGGTTGCGGCGCATGAGCGAAGTTCCTCACAGCCTGCTCGTCGTCACCGCTCCCCTGAGCGAGATCAAGTCCGAGTATCCGTATCGTGGCGCCAACCCCAACCGCATCACCCAATCTCTAATCGCCGTCCTCGCCGGACTCCGCGTTCCGTTCATCTGCACCGAAACTCACGAACTAGGCGAGGAAATCGTGGCGTCTTTTCTCTATCAGACGTTCTTGTATGATTGGCTGGAACAGAACGGCCACGGCCGCTTCTTCGCCGACGGCGATTTGTGATCTCTCGTAGAGACGTTGCTTGCAACGTCTCTACAACCAACAACAATTGCACCCTATGTCTGACCACTACACTCTCGCCGACTCCGCCGCTCAACTCATCCTCACCCGTACTCCTCTTCGCCCCCGGATCGGACTCGTTCTCGGCTCCGGCCTCGGCGGTTTCGCCGATTCCCTCACCGGCGCCGCGCGCGTGCCCTACGCCGAGATTCCTTCGTTTCCGCAGTCCAGCGCCATCGGCCACGCCGGACGCATGGTCATCGGCAAGGCTGGCGGCATCTCGGTCGCGGCCATGCAGGGACGCGTGCATCTCTATGAAGGATATTCCGCGCAGCAGGTCACCTTCCCCATCCGCGTCTTCGCACGCATGGGCATTCGCGCCGTCATCCTCACCAATGCCGCCGGAGGCATCAACCTCACCTACTCCCAGGGCGCGCTGGTCCTGATCCGCGACCACATCAACCTGCAGGGCGCCAATCCCCTCGTCGGCCCCAATGACGACCGCTTCGGCGTACGCTTTCCCGACATGACGCACGCCTACGCCAAAGAATATCGAGCGATCGCGCAAGAAGAAGCAGCCAGGCTGAAAATTCCGCTGCACGAAGGAATTTATGCTGGCCTGCTAGGCCCGAGTTACGAGACTCCCGCCGAGATTGAGTATCTGCGCCGCATCGGCGCCGACCTGGTGGGCATGTCCACGGTCGCCGAAGTCATCGCCGCCCGCCACATGGGAATCAAGGTCCTCGCCATTTCCTGCGTCACCAACATGGCCGCCGGAATCCTCGACCAACCGCTCTCCCACGCCGACGTCATGGAAACCGGAGAACGGGTCAAGACCACCTTCGAGTCGCTCCTGCGAGCCGTCCTGCCCCGCGTAGAACAAGGATTAGGGAGCTAAGACGAACCATGTTGAGACAGTGGGTGCCCCATTTCTCGCGCGCTCTTTGCGCGAGAAGTGGGGGTTTTCTCTACTTCGCCCGCGGAATAAACACCCCCACCGGCGGCTTCACACCATACGTCGCTGCAAAACTGTTCTGGTTCACCGCCAGCCCCAAATGCCCCCGCGAGTCAATGTAGAGCAGCGGCTGGCCCAGCGGCACATCGCTGAAGGTCTTCACAAACTTGAGTTTCATTTCTTTGCCGCCGACCGTCACCGCAACCTCCTGCCCGCGCGCGTACCCCAGCTTCAAAAAGTCATCCGCGTCAATATTGGTCACAAGATTCCCGAACGGCCCGTCGGTCGCGATCACCGTGGCCGTCAGCCCGCGCTCATCCAGCTTCGCCGCCTGCAACTCCAGCCGGACCAGGTCCTTCACCGCCATCTCCGGTCCGACTTTCGTCCAGTCATCGCCGCGCGCCACGTGCGCCCCGACTGGCGAAAAAATGTCGCGCCCGTGAAACGTGGACGACAGCTTGGTGCCGATCATCCAATCCGTATTCGTAATCTCCCGCGCCGCCTCGATCCCGTCCCGCTGTTCGACCAGCGTCAGCAGCCCGTTGTCGGGCAGCACAAAATACTGTCCGCGCTTCGAGCGCGCCACAATCGCCTTGCGCGTGCTTCCCACCGTCGGATCAATCACCACCACAAACACCGTGCCCGCCGGATAGTACGGCGTCGCGCCATAAAGAAACCGCGCTCCATCCCGAATCGAAAACGGCGTGACCTGGTGCGTCAGGTCCACAATTCGCACCGTCGGCAGGATCGCGTACATCACGCCCCGGCAGATCGCCACCGAATCGTCCACCACACCGAAGTCGGTCATGAACACAATCGTCGCCGGATACTTCTCGGCGCTCTGGCTTGCAACCGGCCCCGCGAAAATCGCCACCAGCACCAGCATGAGCACCACCGCCCGCTGGAGCGACCGATTCAAGCAACTTGAAGATGAAGCCATAGGTTTCATTTCTTTCCCCTGTCCTCTGTCCGCGAGGCCGCAATTCTAAACAAAGACCACGAAGAGCGGGAAGCCCGCCCCCGCACAGCCCCCCGCCGTCTATAATGCTGCTGCAATCCCACTCTGGAGGCTCTCATGTCGCAAGTCATCCCCGAGAAGTACCTCGACCTGTTCACCGAGAAGCGTTCCTTTGCCAGCCTCGCCACGCTCATGCCCGATGGCCGCCCGCAGGTCACGCCCGTCTGGTGCGACTTTGACGGCCAGCACGTCATCTTCAACTCCGCCAAGGGACGCCAGAAAGACCGCAACGTCCGCCGCGACCCCCGCGTTTCCCTCGCCGTCATTGATCCGGACAATCCCTATCGCTATCTCGAGATTCGCGGCCGCGTGGTCGAGATCACCGAAGACGGCGCCGCCGACCACATCAACAAGATGTCGAAGAAATATCTCGGCCAAGACAAGTATCCCTACGCCCAGCCCGGCGAAGTCCGCGTGCTCTACAAGATCAAGCCCGAGCACACCACCGTGATGGGATAAGAAACCAAGGTTGCAAGGTTGCAAGGTTTCAGAGTTGCAAGGTATCGGAGTTCTTGGCCTCCTCCTTGAAACATTGAAACTCTGAAACCTTGAAACTTGGCCCCCACGAGGTCTCCGCCATCCCAACTTTCAACCTCTCCTTCCTCGGCTTCGGCAACGTCAACCGGACTTTAGTCCGACTGCTGGAAAACCGCAGACAGGAACTCGCAGAGCGCCACGACATCGCCTTCCGCATCACCGGCATCGCTTCCCGCCGCCTGGGCTGGATCGCCGACCCAAACGGCCTTGACCCGGAAATACCATTGTCATCTCGACCGGAGCGTTCTCTTCCGGTCGCGGAAGTGAACGCGGAGTGGAGAGACCTTGTGTTCCGCCGCAGCCACACTAGTTCGCAAGGCAGTTTGGCCGCTGACCTCCGCTCCTGGCTCGCCGCCGCCCGCGCCAACGTCCTGTTCGAAGCCACTTCCCTCAACGTCGAAACCGGCCAGCCTGCCGCCGACCACATTCGCGCCGCCCTCGACCACGGAGCCCACGCCATCACCGCCAACAAAGGCCCCATCGTCCACGCCTACCGCGAACTGCGCGACCTCGCCGCCGCTCGCGGCAAACGCTTCCTCTTCGAATCCACGGTCATGGACGGCGTCCCCATATTTTCCTTGTTCGATCAACTCCCCGCCGTTCATCTGCAAGGCTTCCACGGCATCCTCAACTCGACCACAAACGTCATCCTCGGCGAAATGGAAACCGGCCTCACCTTCGACGAAGCCCTGAAGAAAGCGCAGGCCCTCGGCGTCGCCGAAACCGACGCCACCCACGACATTGACGGCTGGGACGCCGCCGTAAAAACCGCCGCGCTGATCACGGTTCTGATGGATGTGCCCATCCGCCTGGAAGAAATCGCCCGCGAAGGCATCCGCGACCTGACCCCGCAAGCCCTGCGCAACGCCAAGCGAGACGGCTGGCCCTTCAAGCTGGTCTGCCGCGCCCAGCGCGTGGGCGATGGCGTCAAGGCAAGCGTCGCGCCGGAGAAAGTATTGGCCGCCTCTCCCATGGGCAAGATCACCGGCACGTCGTCTTATATCTATTTCGAAACCGACATCTTCCCCGGCCTGGCCATCACGGAAGAAAATCCCGGCCTCTACGCCACGGCCTACGGCATGCTGGCAGATTTTGTCAGAGCCGCGAGCTAGGCCCCCGCTAGGGATCTCCAGGTCCCTTTTTGCCTTTGGGCACGAACCTCTTGGGGACACCGACATCGGCTGATGCCGTCGCTATCTGCGTTTTTATGCTGTCTGCGATTTCGCTCAGGGGAATGTCGCGAGGCAGGACTAAGTGGTGTCCCTGCTCCTTTCCCAGCCTGTCCGAGTACGCAACGAACCGGAGCTCAGACGGATCCCCGGCCGTAGCCAACCTGTCGACCGCCGGGTCTAGCTCGTTTATAGCTTTGAACACAGCGGAGACGATGTCGCGCCGTCTCTTCTCCGGCAGCTCGGTTGAGGGGGATTCTCGGGTCGACGAACGATTTTGATTCCTGACCAGACCCAAAATCTCTTCCAAGACATCGCGATCGGTCCGATGCGGGCGAGACGAGGTTTCTTCGGGCGGCAATTTTTTCAGGTCCGCGTCCAGCTTCGGCCACCAGACCTCGAACGCCTCTTCGATGTGCGCGTCGGACGGCCCATGTTCCCCGAGGCCTGAGTTCAATGTCTTTAGCAGGCGTAGAACATCGCCCTTCGTGGTTTTGGTTGCTTGGAATTGCGCCAGAGGCCCCTTAACATCCGTCGGCTCCAGTCCGATCAACAGAGGACATACGAAGGTATTCTGCAGCGTCTTCGACAGGGCGCCGGCTTCAAACAGTATCCAGTCCGAATGGAGGTTGCTGGGCGTAACACAGATAATTCCCGCCTTAGCAGCCTGCAACCTTACAGCAACGTCCGTGCCCCAACGCGCACCCTTATCGATATCCGCCGAGGAAAGCCACGGCTTGAAGGCGTTGATGATTTTCGGCAGCCAACCGTGTAGGGCCTTGGCAACCGCCTCACTCCTTGGACCCGACCAGCTGATAAAGATGTCCATGGCGCTGAATTATGGCACAAGTAGCCCCCTACGCAGCATGGTTGCGATTCCCGTGATAAAAATGGAACGTGACCATGTCTACGACCGAAAGTGCTGCGATCCCCGCCCTCGACCTCACCTCCATCCGCGCCCAATTCCCGTCCCTCGCCCAAACCGTCAACGGCCATCTCGCCGCCTTCCTCGACGGCCCCGGCGGAACGCAAGTCCCGCAGCGCGTGATGGACGCCATCTCCGGCTACCTGCGCTACAACAACGCCAACACCGGCGGAGCCTACTCAACCAGCCGCCACACCGACGCCATGATCGCCGAAGCCCGCGCCGCCATGGGCGACTTCCTGCACTGCGGCGCCGACGAAGTCATCTTCGGCCTCAACATGACATCGCTCACCTACGCCATGAGCCGCGCCATCGGCCGCGATCTCAAGCCGGGTGACGAGATCGTAGTCACGCGCCTCGATCACGACGCCAACGTTTCCCCGTGGCTGCAAATGGCAGAAGATCGTGGCATCACCGTCCGCTGGGCCGAGATTCACAAAGAAGACTGCACCCTCGACATGGCCGACCTCGCCTCGAAAATAAATTCGAAGACGAAGCTGGTCGCCGTCGGCTACGCCTCGAACGCGGTCGGCACTATCAATCCGGTGAAAGAAATCGTGGAGCTTGCCCACGCTGCCGGCGCGCTCGCCTACATTGACGCCGTACATTACGCCCCGCACGGCCTGATTGACGTGGCCGCGCTCGACTGCGATTTTCTGGTGTGCTCGACTTACAAATTCTTCGGCCCGCACATGGGCGTGTTCTTCGGCAAGCGCGAACACCTCAAGCGCATTCGCCCTTACAAAGTGCGTCCCAACACGAGCGCGATCCCGAATTGCTGGGAGTGGGGCACGCTCAACCACGAATGCATCGCCGGCATCGCGGCGTGCGTGGACTACATCGCCGATCTAGGACGGAAAGCGCTATCCGGGAGGAGGGTGCCCCACCCAACGCGGTTTTCGTTGGGTGGGAACCACGGCAGCCTGGAAGCGCCCGCTGCGGAAGCTGCCACAAGTGGAACAACCGAACGCCGCGCCGCCATCGAAGCCGCCTACGCAGCCATCCACGCCCACGAAAACGGCTTGTTCGAACGCCTGTTCACCGGCCTCAGCAAGATTCCCGGCCTCAAGATTTACGGCATCACCGACCCCCCCCGCTTCCACGAGCGTTGCGGCACCGTCGCTCTAAGAATCGATGACGGAAAACCAGGCCACACTCCGCTCGAACTTGCCACCAAACTCGGCGAGCGCGGCATCTTCACCTGGGACGGAAATTATTACGCCCTGAATCTCACCGAGAAATTAAACGTGGAAAAATCCGGCGGCTTCCTGCGCATCGGCCTCGTGCACTACAACACAACGGAAGAAGTGGACCGCCTTGTGGCCGCCTTGCACGAGATCGTGCAAACCTAGCCCGTGCTTCCCGCCGCAGCAGCCGCAACCGTCCCAGCCTCCTCGGGTTCGTACCATTCCCACCGGCAGCGGCCCGCGCGCTTCGCATTGTAGAGGGCGACATCCGCGGCCTTGTACATGTCCTGCCACAAGTCTCCGTGCTGAGGGCAAAAAGCCACCCCGATGCTCGGACTGGTTACGATGTGCCTTCCGTTGAAAAAGATCCGGTCGGTCAGGACCTGCACGATGCGCGTGCACACCGGATCCGCGCCGGCGCGATCTTCAACGTCCGGCAACAGCACGGCAAACTCGTCGCCGCCCATGCGCGCCACCACGTCATATTCCCTCACCGCGGCTTTAAGCCTGCGCCCGGTCTCCACCAGAATGACGTCTCCTGCGTCGTGACCCAGGTTGTCGTTGATTTCCTTGAAATGGTCCAGATCAATCACCAGAACCGCCAGCCCGGCCCGCTTGCGCACGGCCGCGGCCCGGCAGGCCCCGAAACGCTGCTCCAGAAGCCGGCGGTTGGGCAGGCCGGTCAGTGGATCATGCAGGGCGGCCTTCTCCATTCGCTCCTTGCTCTTCCGCAGTTCGGCAGTGCGCTCTTCCACCCGGGTCTCGAGTTCCTCATTGAGCTGGCGCAACGCGTTCGCTGTGGTGCGCTGCTGTTCCGACCCCGCCCCCAGCAGCAACACCGCCGCGCCAAAACCAATCACCATCTGCGCAAAGATGAAGCACGTCCCGCCCTGATCCACGCCCGCATAGGGGCCATAGCCGGCCAGCGTTGCTACAATCACGGCCGTCATTACCGTCACGAACATTGGGTAGGCAATAGTGGCGGAAAAGCGCACTGCCACCCACAGCAGCGGTACCAGCACCAGAAACGACGCCCCCGCGTCCGCTGCCGGCAGCCCGGTCTTCTCCTTCAACAGGTAGATCACCGTGCCGGCCGAGACCGCGCTGATGCCCAGAAATTCCATCGCGTGCCGGCGCACGCGGCGTAGCGAAACCCGATTGTGCCGCAGCAGCAGAAACAAAGGCACCAGCAGCACCACTGCGCCCGCATCCGAAAAAATCCATGCGGACCATTGTGCGGGCAGCGTGTGCAGAGGCGCCTTCAACTTCCACCACACCGCCGAGGCCCCAACGGCGGCGGAGATCGCCCCGTCCACCAGCGCGGCCGTCCCAAGAAAGAAAACGTGAGCGGGGCGGGAAAATGGATGGTCCCCGCCCATCCGCCCCCGCATCATCCCCACCGCGACCACCGGCGCGATCGCGTTCCCGCCGGCAACTACCGCCGTCCATGATGCAGACTCCCCGAAGCTGATCGTCCCCGCCAGCCACGACCCGACGAAGATGCCGGGCCAGACCCAGCCTCCCATGGAGAACACCGCGAACATGGCCACGCCTGCCGAAAGCCAGATCGGCGCCGGGGACATCTGATAGCGCGAGAAATACCACCTCACCCACACTGCGACCAGCCAATACGCCGCGCCCACCGCCACATTCCCGGCACACCACCGCAGCACCCGCGCGCTCATGCTGCTCACCGGCGCAGGATCTTGCGGCCCCGGGCGGCTCTTCTCCGGCCCACCGTTCTCAGGACGACTCTTCTCAGGCTGGTGCATTCCACTCCGTACTGCAGGATGCGCCCTGCCTGCTTTTCGCAGGCGGGCCCGCGCACCCTGCTTGAGGCAGGGCAGTCGAGTTTTTCATCGGCAGTTGACGCTACAACTTCACGGCCCGTCAGGGGGATGCCGGGCTCAAACACCGTGCTGGGCAGGAAGTGCCGATCGCAATAGCACTGGGAGAACTTCTAAGGAACCTCTCATGAAACCTCCGCGCGGCATGCGCAAACTTAGTTCGCGGCCTCGTTTCATAAACAGGTTTTGGGAAGGGCACGGCTTCAGTTCTCAGCCTGCCCTGAGCGAGCCGCAGCGAGCCGAAGGGTGCCGCTCGGACATAAGAATGACGTGGCTTCAGCCCCTGAGGGCCTCGCGCCCGGCCCCGCAAGAGTTTAAGAAACCAGTTCGACTGATTCAGGAATTTGTTGGGGAGAGTTCCCACGAAAACACGACAGCCCGGAACGCATCCCGGGCTGGAAGGAAGTGACTTGCCGCAGAAAGCGACCCCAAGATTTCGTTACGGCCAGCGCTTGGCCGCGTCATCCCACCCGGCGGCGCGCACCGGCTGAGGCGCCGGAATCGACGGCGAAGCCGGCACTGGAATCCGCACCGTGGGCTGCGGTCCATTCACCGCCGTGGGCAGCGCGGACTTGACCGCGTCGGCGATCGATTCTTTCTCTTCGGAGAGCAGCGGGGCCACTAGCCGCAGGGCCTCCACTTCCTTCTCCAAACGGGTTAGTTCCATCTCTTTTTGCCGGAGAACCTCATACACATTCTTCATCGGGGCACCTGGGCGATGGCTTGTGGAGCGTTACATCTTCCCGAACTCTAGCAGAATTCCCTGTGTTGTCAAGGGTTTCGGAGCCCTCGAGGGTGCCAGATCAGACCCCACGAAAGAGCCCCCCTAGTGCAGCATCACGATGCCGGCGACAATCGCCGCCACCACCAGGATGGCTCCCAGGATGTACTTGTTCGCCGAAAACCATGATCTGGAAGGCTCCAGACCGCCGCTGAGCACAACCTCAGGCAATGGCGCGGTTGGGGGCTGCGCAGGTTGCCGGGCAGGCTCAACCGCGACCACATTCTCCGAGGATCGGACATCTTTAGATTCAATAACTTGCGTGGTCTTCGCTTCCACCAGCGCCGCCAAAACCGGGCGCACCGCCTGCCGTGGCGCGGCCTTGAGCTGTCCACGCCACTCCTTTTCCTCACACTCCACGCAGAGTTCCCGTCCCGGCGAAACCGGGAAGCCGCACGCCCCGCACGCCGACAGGTTCCTCAACCCTGGCGGGATATGGCTCGTTTCAGCCTGCGCGGCCTTCTGGACTTCATTGCCGACACCCGCCGCGGCCGACCAGAAAAGAGGCTTCTTCGCCGGTTCGGGCTTCGCCGGCTTCGGCAAAACGTCCCCCGCAATTCCAGGCATTGGTTGGATTGTCTCGGCCGCTTTTTCCAGCGGCTCCACTTCTACCGCAAGGGATTCCTGATCCGCTTCACCCTCGTCGGTAAACGCCAGACCGAGGCTCGCCGAAATCTCCTCCACGCTGTCTTGCGCGGCCGGTTGTGCCATCTTGAGCCGCTCCTGCAGGCCATCGGACACACCGGCCAGCTTGACCGCGGTTTCAACCATCTCGCTCAACCGGCGCAGCGCCGACAAGTCGCGCTCGCCGAAGGCGTTCGCTTTCCCGGAAAAAAGTTCAAACACGCCCAGCACTTCGTCGTCCTGCACCACCGGCATCACCACCACGGACGCAATCCCCAGTTCGCGGCACACTTCGTGATTCACGCGTTGGTCGTGCTGTGCATCGTCACAGCGCAGAGGACGGCGCGCGCGCACGCTTTCGCCTGACAATCCGAACTCCGTCGAAAACAGCGCGCCCAGTTCCGGCGCGTTCCCCCCGGCGCTGGCGCGGCACAGCATGTCTTTTTTTCCGTTGCGGCGCAGGGCGATGGCCGCCCCGTTCGCCCCCGTGATGTACTGCGCCCGCTCGGCCAGCAGTTGCAGGGCAGCATCCAGATCGCGCTGCGCCATTTGTACCAGCGAATGCCCGCGATCCTCCGCGGGAAAGCGCAGCGGCGCATCGAAAGCTTTGCTCCCGGCCGCGCGCACTGCCGCCAGGGCTGCCAAGACGCTGGCCTGCGAGCTTCGGGTGGCGCTGATAGCCGGCATTGTCGGCTGGGTTTGCGCTTCGGAATTCGTTGCCACTATCGGCGCGACGACCGGCGCACCAGCGGCCACCGGCGTCTGCTCGAGATGCGGATAGGGTTCCATTGGCGCGCGTGCCTGTTCTTCTCTTAAAGCCGAGCCGCGAGTCAGTCCTGCCGCAGGCGCAGTCCGGCGGGCGCAAACTCTTCTCAACTCTAAAGATTAACGATAATCGGAGTCTCGCTCCCGGCAGGCCCAGTGTCAAGAAACTCCGCGCTCAGAGGTACTAGAACAAACGTGTGCAGCTCGTGAAACGGCTCCCTGCCGCGCGGAAGATGCGCAGAAGGAATGCCGATCAACCAAACCTCTGGTGGTCCTCCCAGAACGCAGGCCACGATTGGCGTGGGCCGCCGCACACATAAATATCCGCATGATCCTTGCTCTCTTCATTCTCCACGCCATAAGGATTGCCGTTATGTCCGGCCAGTCTGCACGCCGTAAACGCCTCTTCGAGATCCTCGCGCGACCAGCCCACGACGATCAGCGTCGCCGGCTGCGGCGTGGGATATCCCCGCAACCAACCCGAGTTTGTCAGGGTGATCGGAGGCGGCAAATGGTACGCCGGCCCCAGCATCTCGATCGCGCCCCCCTCGCCGTAATTTCCCACCAGCACGCCCACATTCTGCCGCTGCTCTGCGGGCAAGGCATCCCGAACGCCTGCGACCGCTTTCACCAGATCGTCCCAGCCAATCTGCTCCCGCAGATCGCCGTTGTTCTTGAGCGCGAATTCCTTCAGCGGACCGCCCGACGCCAGCGGAATGATCATCACGCCGAAATACAGCCCGCATGCCGCCAGCCCGGTGAACAACGCGCCCTCGACCGTCCAGCGCCACGTTCGCGACAAAGACGCAACCCAGCGCTCCCCAGCCACCGCTCCCATCGCCAGCAGCATGGGATACGCGGCGCCCAGATAATAGAATCGTCCCTTCCCCGCCGCGAACAGCACCAGCGGGATCACGTACATCCACCCCAGCATGCGATACCGCCGATCGCATGCTGGG
>Ga0209517_10003590_pt1 | contig 20922 bp, 10 predicted proteins | sample PeaSoiMetSII2010_FD_187695 | JGI IMG/M metagenome (GOLD analysis project Ga0209517, IMG submission 187695) | Peat soil microbial communities from Weissenstadt, Germany - SII-2010 (SPAdes) (version 2) | ecosystem: Environmental > Terrestrial > Soil > Wetlands > Peat | place: Germany...
GACGAACGCGATGGGAGGCGTGCGGCGCCCACGCCAACGCTTACGCAACATCACGGCCAAGTGGCTACTCATGGAAACAGCACACCTCACGATTAACAATTGGAAGGATTTCAACCCACCTAATTTGCAGATTTCCCACGCCTTTAATGGGCCCAAATGAAGCGAAAAAACTAGCCTTATATTTAAGCGCAACTATAACATGGGTTTGCCCGATTCTTGATCAGCGATCCTCGATTATTCAAAACCATTGGGGGTTACCAGGCATTGAATGTGTCCACGAAAACGATTACCGTCGGAATCGGAAAATGATAGTCAGCGGAGTTTCGCCAGCGGTTTGGACAACTCAACCCTTCTGAGGGTTTTCGAATCATGCTCAGCTTGCTCAATAGTTTGCACTTTAGTTAGAGTCTGCGAGCTGAGACTCAGTGCGCAACCAAGGTGAAGCAAAAATAACCGGTGATACAGGTGCTCACATGCAGTTGCGCCAAACGTAGCACCGGCGATTGGGAGAGTTCGTCGCCGCGCTAGGGCGCCTCGGTGTATGTGTAGTCGTTGTAGAGGTAGGTTGTACCGCTTAGCACTGTCCAGAGCCGTACATAGATCGTGGCTCCGTTGGTGGGCAGACTCACGGTTGCACTCGTGCCGGAAAGGGGGCCCACGTTCAATAGATTGGCGGTGCCGAGTGATGTGCCAGCCCAGAGGTAGTAGCCCGTTGGGTTGGAAGTGTTTGGGAAATCGTCAAAAAAGACAACGCGGCTGCCTTGCGTTACCGTAAGCCACTGAATATCCGAAGTCCATGGCAGGCTGCTATTGTAAATCGTCCCACCATAGTTCCCCATAAACATATCAATCTTCACAAACTCGTTATGGTTCGGGACGTAGGAAGCAACCACAGAGCAAGTCTGGACACCGTCGATATACCACGTCAGAGACGTTCCAGACACCCACACAAGCTTGTAGTCGTGGTAGTTCGTTGTTGCGTCCGTCACGCTTGCCGTGCAGCCATCGTTGTGTCCCCCTGCCACGTGAATCTCCTGGTTAATCGATGTTGGAGTGCCTGTTATCTCCGTCATATCGATTTCGCCGTCGCCACCGACTCCAGGAGCGGAGCAGTTATTGTCTGTCCCAGTGGGATCAGAGGGCTGGCAAGTGGAGTCCAACATCCACACGGCAGGCCACATTCCCGAACCCGCCCCGCCTCCGAACTTGCCATAGAACTCAATCGTTCCTCCGTTGAAGTTGAAAGAACGCATGGCGATCTGTCCAGATGTGTAGTTGTAGGAGGTTGGAGCAAGATCGACGCTGGCGCACGTCTGCGTTGCCTGCTGTGAAGTGATGTTGATTCCGTCCGTTGCCGTAGATATGTTTCCAGCATTGAAGCACTGAGAATCATAACCCGGCCCTCCAGCTCTCTGGAACGCAACCCATTGTGTATTCAAGCTTGACGGACCGGGAAACTCCATTACCGCCAAGCCATTGACTACCGCGCTCGACGGCGTCAAAGACCACGCGGGGGCGCTCCCGTTCGTCTTGTTCTCAAGATAGGCGGTGTTTGTCTCTGTGTTGATAGTGTAGCCGTCGTTGATCGAGGACACGCTCGAACTGGGGTTGATGGCCTGAATAATCAGATCATTCGTCCCTTGCAGAGTCATCGCCACCCCACCCGTCTGCGAGTAAGCGAATGGCACCTCAACTTGTATCGGACCGTTCGTGTACGACACTTCGTAGACCCAGCAATTCGGAGAGGTGGCTGTACCCGACAGCGTGAATGTAACGGTCGTCGATCCTGCGGTGCTGCTGAGCACATAGGCTGCGTCAATCGATCCCACTGCGGGGTTGCTCGCGGCGAGTTGCACGTTGGCATCCCCATCCCCTGCGCCGCCCGAAGGATGATACCAACCAGTTGGACCAGAATTGAAACTACCCGCCGCGCCTCCAGTTACATTCGCAATCGTAATGTTCTGCGTGGAAGTTGAAATCCCGCCCTCAAGAAAGTGCCCGCTTCCAGTCGAAGGCACGGTGACTGAACAGCTTGTTCCAGTGGAAGCTGCTCCCGAACTGATTGTGGGCGTTCCCCACGTTGCCCATGCTGAGTGCGCAAGTGTAAAGAGCGCGAAGATAAGGAGAGCGAATTTTCTCAATTCACTCATCCGGATCCACAATCCAGGTAAAGGTTGTCGAAGCCGAGCTCAACGTGGTGCCGGGTGATGGGCTCGTGATGACAGCTGCATAGACGAACTCGGTATAGGAGTAGTCGTTGTAGAGTTGGGTAGTGCCGCCGTTGATGAACGTCCAGAGGCGCACGTAGATTGGGGTTCCGTTGGTGGGCAGATTCACGGTGGCGCTGGTGCCGGAAATCGGACCCATGTTGACCAGATTCGCCGTACCGGACGATGTGCCGATCCAGAGATAGTAGGTGATCGTGCCGCCGGAGCCGGCACTCCAGTTGAAGGTGGTCGGGCCCGTCGCCAGCGTGCTGCCGTTGGTCGGACTGGTGATTACGCCCGCAGAGACGCTGGCCTCGGTGTACGTATAGTCATTCGAAAGCTGCGTCGCGCCGCCGTTGATGAATGTCCAGAGACGCACGTAGACAGGAACTCCGCTGGTGGGCAGGGTCACGGTGGCGCTGGTGCCTGAGATCGGACCCATGTTGACCAGATTCGCGCTTCCGAGCGATGTGCCGATCCAGAGGTAGGAGGTAATGGTCCCGCCGGATCCGGCACTCCAGTTAAAGGTGGTTGAAGCGGACTGTAGCGTGCTGTCGTTGGTCGGACTGGTGATTACGCCCGCGACGACGCTGGCCTCGGTGTAGTTGTAGTCATTCGAAAGCTGTGTTACGCCGCCGTTGATGAACGTCCAGAGGCGCACATAGACCGGGACTCCGTTGGTGGGCAGACTCACAGTGGCGCTCGTGCCGGAGAGCGGGCCGATGTTGACCAGGTTGGCGGTGCCCGGCGATGTGCCGACCCAGAGATAGTAAGTGACTGTGCCGCCCGAGCCCGCGCTCCAGTTGAATGTGGTCGAAGCCGACAGCGTGCTGCCATCCGTCGGACTCGTGATGGCGGCTGCAGCGGGTGCGAACTCGGTGTACGTGTAGTCGTTGTGGAATTGCGTCGCGCCGCCGTTGAAGAACGTCCAGAGCCGCACGTAGATTGTGGTGCCGTTGGTCGGCAGATTCACGGTCGCGGTTGTGCCGGAGAGCGGCCCGATGTTGGCCAGGTTGGCGGTGCCGGGCGCTGTGCCCACCCAGAGATAGTAGGCGCTTGAGCCCGGTGCGGTGCTCCAGTTGAACGTAGTCGAAGCCGACGTCAGAGTGCTCTCGTTCGCCGGACTCGTCATCACGGCAGCGCCTGTCTCGGTATACGTGTAGTCGTTGTAAAGCTGGGTCGTGCCGCCGTTGATGAACGTCCATAGGCGCACGTAAATCGCGGCTCCGTTAGTGGGTAGGGTCACCGTCGCAGTGGTGCCGGAGAATGGCCCCTGGTTGGCCAGGTCATAGCCTCCGGGGGTGGTGCCGATCCAAAGGTAGTAGGCGCTCGCGCCGACGCCGGCAGTCCAGTTAAAGGTGGTTGAAGCCGACGTCAGCGTGCTGCTGGGCGGTGGAGTGGACATAACCGCCGGGACGAAACCCGTTACAGTGAACGTGTAATAACCGAAGTTGGCGCAGGTAGAGCCGGATGGATAATTCTCCACATAGACGTCGAAGTTTGTCGGAGACGAAACCCACGCAGCATTGACCTGAACCGTCAATTGGGTTGGGCTAACGTAGGTCACCGTCGGAGAATTGCCGTTGACGGACACGACCGAAGATGGAGTGAAGCCTGTCCCGTTCAGCGTGAGCGTAAACGCCGGTGAACCCGCCGGCACCGATGTGGGGCTCAGGCTTGTAAGTTTGAGCGGAGAATTGGTCGTATTGAAATTGGCATAGACCAGTGTTTCATCGTCCGCCGTCAGGTTGGTCGGAGTTGTTGTCCCGGTCAGGTCATATGTCCATCCGCCAAAAGTCCAGTTGGTGCCGGTGCTGGCGGTATAAGTCAAGGAGGTGCCCCACGGGAAAAAACCGTCGTGTGTCGGCGATGTGGGTGTTATGGCCGCCGTGCCTCCGCAGGGAAAAAAGCTGAAATTCGTTGCGGGCGCATATTGCGGCGTGACCGTAGCTGTGTAAGTTGTGCTGACGCCTGGCAAGGACGCAATCGTATGCGACTCGGCGCCAGCGTCACTCCAGCTCAAGAATGAAAAGCGGCTATCGGAACTGTAGGGATACTCGGGCGTGCCGGAGTTCACATTTACAGTGTGGGATGTGCTCGCGTTCCAACCAGTGCCGTCGTAAGAAGTGGAAAAATTCTTCGGCATGTACCAGAAATCGCTATCTATATAGCCCCAAAGGTTGGAGCTGAACGCGCTCGAAATTGTATCTGCCGGGTTGACATTGAAGCTGTAGACAGGTGTGTTCGAGAATTCGACCGTAGTTGCCACCGGATTGCCCGTGTCCGGAACATAAAACTCTTTCGGATTGGCTCCGAGACCGCCTGGGAGCCAGAATGGAGCGTTATTGAATTCATAGAAGCTGTAGCCCGCATTCGCACTCGCGGTCAGCGTCACTGTCTGCCGGGCCACAAAGAAATTGCCCGTCACGCCGGAATAGGTCTGTGGCATTGGGGAGGGGCTCACCGAGCCCGATCCTGTCGGATAAATTGCTGCAGTGTATGGAACCAACTGGATGAAGTTCGCGGAGTAAGTGGAGATCTGCGGTGCATTGCTTGGAAATGCCGGGCTGCCATTGCCGGGTGTCACAGCAATGGTGTGGCTCTGAGTGGCCGAATCATTCCATCGACCGTAAGTGTAGTAGAACGTCGCCGACGTTGTGCTGTTTTCGATATCGCCAGTGAGCTGCTGCACGTTACTGCTCACGTTGAGCGTGTGTGTGCTGTTTAGTGCCCAGCTATAGGTCTGCGGAGTCGTGACGGTCGAGCCATCCACAATCACTTGTAGTCCCACCGGATTCGAAGTGACGGTGACCATCGTCGGCGCCGCACCGTAAAGCCGATCAATCGCCTCTTTGTCGCCAGCGGAATAATCCTGGTTTCCCGCTCCCGGCACTCCGTCCGTTCCCTGCAGGGGAATGCCCGCAGGGATGGTCTCGATCACAGGGCCGCCATTGCGCGATAGAGAATAGGAAGGATATTGCATGACTGAGGCGTAATCGTAAGGCGTGAGCAGTTGCTGGTTTTGTGTGTTGATTGCGAAATCGTACGGCCACGTGCTCTTGATCGCGTTGCTGTAATTCACCGTGACATAGGTAGCGCTGTCGGTGCGGGTTTGTTGGTGGTAAAGGCCAACGATGTGTCCCATCTCATGCAGGATCGTGGTGACCGTGCACGAGCCGGATCCGCCCATGGAGATGATGGTATTGGGGGCCGACGGATACCCTTCGGAGGTCACCTCGCATTCGCCGCTAAAGTCGTTCGAATTCAAATTGATATCAACGTAGGTTCCGCTGCCGGTTCCCTCAACCCACTGAATCACGCCGGGAAAATCGCCGTTAAACGTGGAGACAGCAGCATCAATATTTGTGACGTCTCCGGATAAACCATTGATCTGGTAGTAGACGGTAGCCACGCCACTGACCTTCGGCCATAGCGAAGCTGCGCTGGCAACGCCCTGAGCCTCGCAAACCGAGCTCAGCGCAAGACAGATCACGGTCAGGGAAAGACCCACGAATCCTGAGAGGCATCTCATTTGGCAACATCCGCAAGGAAGATTTTTTGGGGGGAACCTGGAAGTGAAACAGCGTGCACAGAACTTAGCATGGCGTTAGGCCACTGTCAATCTTGCTCTGCTGATTTTGCGTTGCATTTGGCTTGAGCAGACAGGCATCAGGTGGGAGCAATGTTCTTTAGTGAGCAAACAATCTCACTGCCCCCAGAAGCGTGAATATCTGCGTAGCGCAGGGATTGCGATGTACTGGCGGTTGGGACACTATTGTCCTTCAAAGGGGGCCATAAACCCGATCAACAGCTCTGAGGGCTGGATACAAGACCAGCCATTCAGGTGACCATCGATTCGTGGTGGGGAAACCCGGTGGCGGCCTGTGCCCAGCTGCGAACCTCAACGTGAACTGATCGCGCCGGTATTGGAGCCCTGGCCTGGTCGATTGAACGAAGGATCGAACTGGTACATTTGCAGCCCGGCAAGCCGACGCAGAACGCACACATCGAGAGCTTCCACGCGCAGCTCCACGAGAACTGTTTGCGGGTACGTTGGTTTCTAAATCTCTTTGACGCCAGGGGGAAGATTTCTCTCTGGCGCCGTGAATACAAAGAACGACGACCGCACACAGCAGTCTGAACTATAGAACTCGAGTGGAATTCGAAAGCCAAAGAAACTATTGAAAAGACGCGGGCTCCGCACGCCTCGAAAATACCGGTGGCGTTTCCAACTTTCCCACAGTTTCGGCTGCGGCTGGCTTAGTTGTGAGATCACAGTGCGGAAAACGTGGGCAGGTCAGCTACGCGCCAGCGGATCAGCATTATTGCTACCCGAACGATTCGACGTTAAGCTGGGCGGAAACACTCAACGATCAAGCTCTCAATTGGTGCTAAAGTCTCAGGTAAAATGTCTCTATGTCTATTCGCAAATCACTTATTCTACCCATCTTGAGTTGTGGTTCTTTACTCCATGCACAAAGCGGATATACAACTGTCTCGTCGTCATACCTCGGTAGCTCAAACAATCTCGTCGCAAGCGGGACGATCTATTGGCAACCGATGACTGGCCCTCCGAGCTCTCCTGCGGGTGCTCGTATCGGGTCGAATAGCGGGCCGATCATGCAGCCCCTATATCAGGCTACAGTGACGAATGGCGAATTCTCCCTTGCGATTCCTGATGCACTCCTAACTGATCCCCAGATTTGCTACGCAGTCACAGTAATTGACGACGAAACTGGAGCTGTGATCCTTGGTCAAGGACTCGACCAGTCAGGCCACGTCAAAGCGGGTGGGCCTTATGGCTGCGTTCGGCCTACAGGCTCAATGTGGAACTTTGATTCTTACGTTTGGCCAGCTATGTCACCAACTGTCGATCAGCCAGTACCCGGCTCAACGGGACCGCAGGGACCGCAAGGTTTGCAGAGCGCGCAAGGTGTGCGGGGGTCTCCCGGAACACAGGCTGTGGGATCAATCGCGGGATTGACGGGTGATGGGGCCGGAAACGTAAACGTGTCGGGCAGCTTCACGAGCAACGGCCTCAAGTCCAAGCTGACTCCCGTGTGCGACGTGACAACATACGGGGCCGTGGGTGATTGCAGTTCGAACGGCAGCACAGAACACTGCACGGACAACACCGCCGCCATACAAGCGGCCATTGATGCATGTTACTTGGAAGGAGGTGGAGTCGTATTTCTCCAATTGAATCCCGCAAATCCTAACGGCGGTACAACATATTATGTGGCTTCCTCTTTAAACCCCAAGGGCGTGAGCATAAGGGGCGCTGGCGGAAGAAGTGCGTTTTACCCCAAGGATGCTGTGCGTGGTGCTCCCGGCAAGGATGTCTTCAACGTTATTGATCCCACGGTGGGCGGCTATGTCAACCCGTATATGAGTTTTGTATGGGAAGACTTTGGAATCATCGTCGACGATTCAATGGACGCGAGCGCCAGTTTCACGCACCGCAAACCGGGAAAGACTTGCAATGATGTGACGGCCAAAAAAGGTAGCGCCGTTATTACCTCAAGCACCTGTGAATTTGTGCCCGGTGACGTGGGGCAAAATGTGAAGCTGATAGACGGCACTAACACGCTATCAACCACAATCGCGTCAGTCTCCACTATGGGCGCATCCGGTTTTGGCGTGTCTAGTGCCACACTCGCGGCCAATTGGACCTATACGACGCGCACCAACACCACGCTTTATGTGTCAGTGATGAATATGCCGGTGACACAGAGGGTGGGGAATTGTGCCCTTGCCTACGATGACACAACTGGGGCAGGCCACGGCGGACCAAACGGGGGAGTCTTCAGAAACCTGCAGATCGTCACGACTTCAGGGAATGCCCAAAACAACGTATGCGCATTCTTCTTTCAAGGTGTAGCCGGTCAGCCCTACGCCAGTCAGTGGGATAACATTTTTTGGCGGACAGCGTGGGGATTCGTAGCGGTCGAAGCCGACAACCCAACCCACGGGACCAACGGCGCATTGGGTGACTTAAATCAATTCCAGGACCTCTTTATTGAATCGAACTATCCTTTAGTTACTTATGACGGTGATTGGATTAGATGGGATGGCGGACAGATAGCGGATGCATGGTTTGGTCCGCAGATTCTCGACTTCGGTGTGCCGACCAATGAGTCATCAGCAAATTACTGGACAATTAAGAACGAGGAATTCGAGCAACAAGGTGCTCCTTCATCGGGTGGAGGATGGCGTATCGAGGGAGCCAATCACCGGATCGAAGGGTCTACACTCGGAAACTCCGGTTATACAGCACCGGCCCAGTGGGATGCCTATATATCGCGTTGTACTAACTGTATCGTCACGGGCAATCTCAATGTGACCGGCGGACTAAATCACATTGAGCTTGCGGACGGTGCAGACCACGCAATAGTGAATGACACCGGGCTAGGGAATCTATGCGCGAAGGGGCGAGAGTTCAGCCCACTTAATAGCCAAGAGCCGGGTTTATGGACAGCGTGCAGCGCGATTGATTCTCGTCAGAATCTAGCTTTCGCGCATACGGCTGATTTTGTGGCAAACGGAAATGAGCTGACCCCGTTCAATAATCAGGCCGACCTGTGGATTTGGCCGCGAGATTTAGAAACAAGTGTCGGGCAAAGCTATAACGTGGTGCCAGATGCCACCAGTGAGTCGGGGGCATACTTAGTGATTCCCGGCATGACTGGCTTTATTGGGCTAAACGGAACCGGGACGATTTCAATCGGGCCATCAAACAGCGGACCTAACCTCCCTGCAACCAAAGTGCATGTGTGCGGTCGTGCGAAGATAGATTCTGGCATCACCACAACCTCTTTCCAGCTTTGGGTCGATGGCAATTCTGTGGGTAGCACGGGCGCGAACCTTACAACCACTTATTCAACATCATGCTTTGACTCGGACCTATCGAGCTTCTCGGGGAAGGCGGCAATGTTTGTGGTCGGCCCTAACTCCGTGGCCGTTGACCTTGCATGGCTATCTGTCCACGCTTGGCCCGATGCTGTAAATGTCAAGGGCCCGGTCACCGCCACCACTTTTCAAGTGGGCACTACACAGCTTGCCGTACCGTCTAGCAGACAGACAGTGGGGGCAATTCTATGCGTGAAAGCTGCTGGGCCTCCCCTCGTTTATGGAACATGCACCAGCGTAACCATCAGGGGGACTGCACTTAGATGCACGGTGTGCAACTAACCGTCCGCGAATCCGATCGGCGTCGGTGGCGCATGTGCTGATATGCCCCCGGAAAACTCTACCAGTAGAAGCTGGAGTTCTCTCGTAATTGACCCGCCTCGTATGCAAGAGCTTTCTTCGATGGAGCGGCGGATAGAGACGCGTACATATGTCCTGCCTGTTGATGAGTGGAAGGGCACTCCGCTCTGGCCATAATGGAATCTGCGCTTCTTCTCCTTATCAGGTCATCGGCCTTGAATGGCCCTGCCCCCGTCAGAGTCTGAAGAAGCTGGTCTCACCTGTTGCACCATCGTTGGCAGCTCAAGCATCTCGTTGCGAAAGCTCTTTTGTTGGCATTACCTCACTGTTATGCAGCGCTCCGATACTCCTGTTCCCGAGCGATCAACGGCCAGACAATGCGTGCGTTCTTGTTGGCGACGGCCACACAGGCCTTGGACGTCCCCAGCCGTTGCTGCTTGTCGTTGATCCAAAGACTTCGCCTATCAGTCTTCGCCTTTGCTCGATAGACGACAGACCTCGCTCCGTGAATCAGGAGAGTTCTCAAGTACGGGTCGCCGCGCTTGCTGATCCCCAGCAGCCGGCTCTTGCCGCCGCTGGAGTATTGTCGGGGCACGAGCCCCAGCCACGCTAAAAACTGACGGCCATTTTCGAAAGCATGTCCGTTGCTGATCGCGGCAACAATCGCCGTAGCAATCAAGGGCCCCACGCCTTCAACAGCGGCAATGCGCCGGCAGTCCGGGCTGTTCTGAAATGCGAGCTGGATCCGGTAATCCGCATCGCCAATCTTCTCATTTAGCTGCGCCAACTCTTCGTAGAGGCTGCGAAACAACTCTCTTCCGAAGCCTGTGAGTTGGTTTTCAGCGTCCTCCAGTACAGTCGGCAAACCACTACGTACCTGTTCTGGGTGTTGCGGCAAGACGATCCCGTACTCAGCCAGCAGGCCGCGGATCTGGTTGATCAACTGCGTGCGGCACGCCACCAGGCGGCTGCGAACCCGATGGAAGCACTGAAGGTCTTGCTGCTCGACGGACTTCTGTGGAACGAACCTCATGTTGGGCCGGGTCACGGCTTCGCAGATCGCTTCCGCATCGTTGGCGTCGTTCTTCTGGGACTTCACGTATGGCTTCACGAACTGCGGCGCCATCAGCCGAACCGTGTGCCCCAGTCCGCTTAACGCACGGGCCCAGTGGTGAGGACTTCCGCTGGCTTCGATGCCCACCACGCACCGCTCAAGTTCAGAAAAGAAGCGCACCACCTCGTTGCGTCTAAGCTTCCGCCGGAGTACTGCACGACCGGCCTTCTCTGCTCCGTGCACCTGAAATACCTGCTTCGCAATGTCCAGCCCTAAAGTGGCTACCGACTTCATGCTCCGTCCTCCTCGTGGTGAGCTTATCAACTCACCTCTACGAGGCGGGTCCATCCCATTAGGTCACTTCCATGTTCCGCACGGTGATCTTACAGATTGTGGGTTTTGGGTCGTGAGCTGACATATGCTTTGCAGCGAAGGACGAAGCCGGCGATTGGGAGTCGGTGTAGCCGCTAAGGCCCTGCCTCGGTGTAGGAGTAGTCGTTGTGGAGTTGGGTCGTGCCGCCGTTGATGAATGTCCAGAGCCGCACGTAGATCGGGACCCCGTTGGTGGGCAGGGTCACTGTTGCGCTGGTGCCAGAGAGAGGGCCGATGTTGATCAGATCGGCGGTGCCGGGCGATGTACCCACCCAGAGGTAGTAGGTGATCGCGCCGCCAGAGCCTGCATTCCAGTTGAAGGTGGTCGAGGCACCGGGCAACGTGCTGCCTGGCGACGGACTGGTGATCGCACCTGCAGCGACAGTGGCCTCAGTGTAGGTGTAATCGTTTGAAAGCTGTGTCGCACCGCCGTTGAGGAACGTCCAGAGGCGCACGTAGATCGTGGCTCCGTTGGTTGGCAGATTCACAGTGGCGCTGCTGGTGGAGAGCGGGCCGATGTTGATGAGATTGGCGGTGCCGGGCGACGTGCCGACCCAGAGATAGTAGGTGATCGCGCCACCGGAGCCTGCACTCCAGTTAATGGTGGTTGAAGCCGAGGTCAGCGTGCTGCCGTTTGACGGACTGGTGATTGCGGCAGCAGAGGGAGCGAACTCGGTGTAGGTGTAGTTGTTGTAAAGCTGGGTCGTGCCGCCGTTGATGAACGTCCAGAGCCGCACATAGATCGTGGCTCCATTGGTGGGCACAGTCACGGCGGCGGTTGTGCCGGACAGTGGCCCGATGTTGATCAGATTGGCGGTGCCGGGCGATGTGCCCACCCAGAGAAAGTAGGTAACTGCGCCGCCGGAGCCGGCACTCCAGTTGAAGGTTGTCGAAGCGGAGGTTAGCGTACTGCTCGGCGCTGGACTCGTGATCACAGCCGCGGAGACGCTGAACTCGGTGAAAGTGTAGTCGTTGTAGAGTTGGGTCGCGCCGCCGTTGATGAATGTCCAGAGGCGCACGTAGATCGCGGTTCCGTTGGTCGGCAGATTCACGGTGGCGCTGGTGCCGGAGAAAGGCCCCCTGTTGACCAGGTCATAGCCGCCGGGCGTGGTCCCGACCCAGAGATAGTAGGTAGTCCCACTACCGGAACCAGCGCTCCAATTGAAAGTGGTTGAAGCCGAGGTCAACATGCTGCCCGGCGCTGGACTGGTGATTGCGGCTGCGGAGGAGGCCCCGGCCAGCGCGTTGATCAGGCCGCTCCCTTTTGGGCTGCCCCAGCCTGTTACCAGATCGTAGCCGGTTGTGGCCGAGTAGCCGTTGCTGCCGCTGGTGATGTCGTGGAAGTCCGTGGTGTAGCTCGAACCTGCCCCAATCGTATACAGAGTTGGATTAATGAACCCAACCGTCTTGTTACCGTTGGCCACGGACTGCTGGTTGACCAGCGCCAAGTAGCCGGCCCACATGGGCGCCGCAAAGCTGGTGCCGCCATAAGCGTTCGCCGTGCACGTGGTTTGGTCATCGCAGACGTAAAACGTGAAATTTGCATTGGCTGAAACGTCAGGGCCATTGCGATAGCTTTGCGAGCAACTGGCGCAGCCCGCAGCCGCGGCCGTCTGCCAGGAGGGAATAGCAAACTTGCTTGGCGAAATACCGCCACCGCTGTCGGTCCACGCGGTTTCAGAGGACCAGGCGCCGCCTGCGGCGGTGGTTTGCAGATCCGTACCACCAACTGATGTCACGTACACGTCATCCGCAGGGTAGATTTCGGAGGCCTTCCCCGACGTCGTCCACTTCTTGCTGTCACCAGCGGCCTGGAAAAGATTCTGGCCCTGTGCCGCGAACTCCGCAAAGTAAGGATCATCGGTGGATGGGTCGGCCGGATACCAGGTCCACGAAGAGCTTAGCTGAGCATTCAGCGGCTTGGCGGTGGCCATGGCGTTGAAGATGGCGGCGTCTGTCGAGCCGACATACATGACCAGGCTCGACAAGCCGGGCGCCATGCCCAGCGCCTGCGTCATGTCGATGGTTTGCTCGAGGTCGTCGCAGCCTGGGTAAACGCAACTTGTGCTGGTTCCGTCAGTAGACAAGAGCGTAATTGGGACATTATTGGTCTGGCTGACGTTTGTGAAGTAGGTGGTGAGGTCGGCCAGATCGTTGCCGTAATACTCGAGCAGGCCAACGGACTGCCCAGTGCCGGTCAACGATCCACCATAGTAGGCCGCCCTCATGTCGCTGCCCAGGAACGAGGCGGACGGGCCGGAACCTGAGGTGGCGCTGGACTGGACACCGGAATTCTCTGGATTCCTGCTAAGGCCGGCAGGATGCGGAAGGGAGAAACTGTCGATTCCGGTGATGTGCCAAAGGGAAGCCGTCAGGTCGGTGGTTGGCTCGCGGTCCGGCGCATAGAATGTCCGGCTCTCAGTAGGGTGCTGGTACACATTGAGGTTCACATGGAAGGCGGTCTCGACGTTCGCCACGGTTCCTGACACTCGCACGATGAGGCGATTCGGCGATGTTCCAAGAACCGTCAGGTTCTTTTCCTGCGCGAAACGAATGACGGCATCATAGTCTTGCTGGGTGGGTCCAAACTGCGCTGTGAACTGTTCAACGCTGAGGAATTGCCGGTAGCTGGGGCTCGTGGGATCGTAGAGTTGCTGTAAGAGTTGGTCCAGCTGGTCCTGATTGCGGAGCGGCAGCGTGATCACCAGATTCATGGTCTGGGTTGGAGAAAGCCGGCCGATCAGTCGTGCGGTCCCGTCTTGCGTCGCCTTGCGCACGTGCTTGGTCAGCAACGATTGAGCCTGGCAAACGCCAAAAGCAACTGATATGAATGCGGCGATCGGGAGTACATAGATCCCCAGTTTTTGCTTCACGTTCTTCTTCCTTTTAGGGGGTCGAAAATGGCTGGCCCAGGGAAGATGCAAACCCCGCGTCCTTGCATTTTCTTGTAAAAGAATTGCCGATGTCCACAGAAAGTGATGCGTCGAAGGAGTCATTTCCCGTTACTTTTGGGTGATCCATTCTGCTACATCTGCTCCCGAGCAGGCGCGCGTTATGTTCGTGGGTCGATCGCCCGCCTCTCAGAGGAGTGCTGATCAGCTCACCGCGAGCAGAACGAATTGCTGAAGCGGCCGGAGCGATACAATCCAAGAGAATCGTTACCCATTAAGGAGACTTCCGCTCATGAATCCGTGGCACGCAGTTGAACTCATGTTCCGGAACACGAGCTTTGTCCGAAAACTACCTGAAAAGTACGGAGGAGTACGTTGCGTTGTCAGTCCCGAAGGAGGATTGCGTTTTCTGGGGCGAATTGGCAACGTAGATCCTCTCCTGTTGGAGTTGTCGCGGAAGTTGGTTCAGAAAGATGACATCGTCTGGGATGTCGGAGCGAATCTTGGACTGTTCAGTGCGGCAGCATCGTATTTTGCGGGCCCTGTGGGGCAAGTCGTTGCCCTCGAGCCCGACAACTGGCTGGTCGGGCTTCTTCGCCGGACGGTAGCGCTCAGGGATAAGGACCGGCAGTCACCGATTGAGGTGATACCCTGCGCCGTGAGCAGCGAAGAGACGCTGGCTGAATTCTGCATTGCGGAGCGGAGCCGATGTTCCAATGCGCTGGCGGGGAATGGCCTGAGCCAAATGGGTGGTGTGCGGGAAAAAATCACCGTCCCGACCGTAAGCCTGGATTGGTTGTTAGAGCGAAGAACTCCGCCGGCAGTCGTGAAGATCGACGTTGAGGGTGCAGAGACTGCGGTTCTTTCCGGCGCGACAAAACTGCTCAATGTCGTGCGGCCAATAGTGATTACTGAGGTGGCGCCCGACGATGCTGACACTGTCACGACCGTTACGGCTCAGTTGACGAACGCCCACTATCAGCTTTTTGACGCAGCAGCAGCCTCATGGTTCGAGCAACCAGTGGCCAGGGCTTGTTGGAACACCATCGCGATTCCTGAGGAGCGAGTCCAGAGTGTGCGTCAGCAGTTTCTCGATGCATCCAGGAATTGAACAACCCTCGAATTGGGTCCAGCTTATTTTGCAAGGCGATGGATCAACTGCGAGCCTGCGAGGCCTATTTCCCAAGGTGGTAGCTGATTCCGGAAGTCCAGGACATCACGCCCAATCGGCATTCACATTTCCTTCCCCAGCCAATGCTTCCACAAAAGCGGCTTTCTTACCCAAGTTCCTCCTGTATTGTCCGCCCGCCATGATGAGGTACGGGTGCTCAATCACGCCCAGATTTGTTCCGCGATACTGAAAAGCGTTGAGCATGAATCGCAAGTTGTGCCACGGGGGAATGGCGAAGGCAACTTCATATCCGTTCAACGGTTGATCGAATCCACTAACTCCATTAATCGAGTTGGACAGGAAGCTATACCCACCGAAGAGTTGGTACGGGTCGAATACTCTGTTTGGGCGTGGAAGCCGTGTGCCCCGAGAAGCAAAAGCAAAAGGCACCCAAGCGCTCGAAAGAACATTCCGCCCCCCAAAGGATGCAGTCTATCCTACTTTGACCGGTGAATTCATAACGAGCACTTGTGTTTCAGGTGGCCGCTCTTGGAAGGAAACGAGGCCGAAACGATGGTGAATTTCGCCGCGCAATATTTTGGGGGGGATCTGTCGTCAAAATCGCGCGATCCAAGCCTTCGGGAAGTTGGCCTTCCTGGTCAAAATCATTCGACATGATGGGAAATGAGAATCACATTTTGTCGCGGCAGTGATTGGCAAGACCGCTCTGGCGAACGTAATACAATTGCGGTACATCGTCTCACATCAATTTTCAACACCGGTGTAGTGATCTAAGATAACACATGTTGAATGAAAATGATACAGAATGTGGCGGAATCGAAATTGTCAAGTTTTTGTCTCACGTTTTTTCTTGCGTCGCTGCCCCCCAGCGTGCTAGTTTTGGGGCTATATTGAACGTCGCCTCAATGCGAGCAAAGCGTTGCGGCCGTCTACCCATCGGCCCGACACGGTGTGTCCCCAATCTTCGGATATTCGCATCTGCCTAGGTTAGGTTCCGGCGATAAATTGGGACTCACAGGGGCGGAGCCTGCCCGAAACCGGCGCCAACCCTCGGCTGGTAAGAGAGTGGCAGCATTCTTCCTTTCTTCGCTCATCCATTTCCAAGATAGCTAATGAACCGCATCGTCCTGACACTCAAGCCAGGATTGGGGGACAGTATGACAGTTCAGAAGCCGCGATCGCGCACGATAAGTATTCGTCTCTCCGAAGATGAATTTCTGGCGCTCAGGCGCGTCCGCCTCCTGACAGGTGCACGCAGCGTTTCAGAATTGACACGCGAGGCTATGCGTCCTGTTCTGAGAGATGTGAATCGAGACGATCCATTTGGAATTCGCCTTGATGAATTTCGCGCGAACATGAAGAGCCTGGAAAAGAAGGTTGAACAATTGGAGGCGAAAATTACAACGTTCAAGGCTGAGGAGGGTCAGCGAACGAAGTCACGAAAGACGTATCCGGCTTGATTCACTCGATGCATGGGGATCGATCCCGGCAATACCAAGTTAGGCCGCTTTTTGCGCACGTACCGGATGGGTGATCGGCGCAGCACTTTAACGGATAGAAGGGCGGAATGAGCACCGTGGGCTCACATTCGCCGATTTCCGCTGTCGACAATCATCATGGAACAACAAACACAAATGCGAAAAGGTCAAGAAATGGGCAGCCTGCTGCTTTACATTAGAGGAATGTTCGAATCGAGGCTGCGCTCGAAAAGGGCGCGGAACTTGCTGTTTGCCGGTGGATTGGCCGCATTGATTTGTGGTGGCGTCGCGAATGTGCAGTCTGGTCGCGCCCAGGAAACGTCGCAGAGCGGGAACGCCGAGGGCTCCGCGCAGACCTCCACTCCCAGCAGTGACAATCAAGCGCCGTCTTCCGCAGGAAATGGCCAAGCGCCCTCCTCCGCAGGAAGTGGCTCCGAAGGAACGGGTCAGAGTGGCAACGTAGAGGGTGCCAGTCAGACAACGGCCCCGAACGGCGAGGTCCAGGCACCGAACGAATCTGGCGGCGCCAACGCGGCAACTCCCCAGAATAACGGCGCAAGAACGCAAACTCAGAGTAGTCGGCCTCAATCAACAAGCCCGCGCCCGACGCCTGCTCAAAGCAAAGCCGCGGCCCAACAAGCCGGACCTCAGCAGATCCAGCAGACCAGTCCATATGGGAATATGCCGTCGCTGCAGGAGCTTTATATGCAGATCCCATCTGCTGGAGGCGGGTTACAGCGGTTCGGCAGCGACGCATTTCTTTTTGGCACCGGGAATGCGAATGAATTGCCGATGGATCTCCCCGTAGGCCCGGATTATGTTCTCGGACCGGGAGACAGCCTGGTCGTGAATATGTGGGGCGGCGAGTCCAACCGCTTGCAAAGGACGATTGATCGCCAAGGGCAGATTGATCTTCCTGAAGCGGGGACAGTCGAGATTAACGGCATGACGATCGCCGAGGCGCAGAGTGCGATCCAGCAAACCTTGAGCACGCAGTTTAAAAATGAACATGTCGAAATCTCTCTGGGACGACTTCGCACGGTCCGCGTGTATGTCGTTGGAGACGTGCAACGGCCAGGCGCTTATGACGTCAGTTCTATGTCCACACCCCTTAGCGCGCTCTACGCCGCAGGCGGTCCAACCAGCCGCGGTTCATTGCGCGTTCTGCGGCAGTATCGCGGCAATCAACTGGTGCGTGAAGTTGACCTCTACGACTTCTTATTGAAAGGAGTCCGCTCCGGTGTGGAACGTCTTCTTCCTGGCGACACACTTCTGGTTCCACCAGCCGGTCCGCAGGTTTCGGTGGAAGGGATGGTGCATCGCCCTGCGATATACGAATTGAACGGCGAGAAAACACTGAATCAGGTTCTCGAACTTGCGGGTGGGGTCCTTGGCACAGCGAGCTTGAAAGAAATCAATGTTGCCAGAATTGTGGCTCATGAGCGCCATACCATGTTGAGCCTTCAACTCCCTGATAACCCGGCCGAGGTGGCGCAGAAACTGGCCGACTTCCAGGTGCAGGGCGGAGACGACGTAGTCATCTCGCAGATTTTGCCCTACAACCAAAGCGCAGTTTACCTCGAAGGACATGTTTACCGGCCTGGTGTGTATCCGTATAAGGAGGGGATGACGATTAACGATCTGGTGCATTCGTACCAGGACGTGTTGCCCGAGCCCTCTGACCATGCGGAATTGGTCCGTCTCCTACCGCCCGACTTCCGACCGGAGACCATCACGTTTAATTTGCATGACGCTCTGATTGGTAATGATTCGTTTCTCCTCGAACCCTTCGACATGATTCGCGTTTATGGCCGCTATGAGATTGATCCACCCAATGTTTCCATCGAGGGAGATGTTCTTCGGCCCGGTACATATCCTATGTCTCAGAGTATGACAGTAGCAGGATTGGTGCGGATGGCGGGTGGGTTCACGCGCAGTGCCTATAAGGAAGATGCCGGCCTTTCAAGTTACGAGGTGCAAAACGGGCAAAAAGTATTGGTGAGGCATAGCATCGTCGCCGTAGAGAAGGCCCTCGAAGGCGACAAGAGCGCTGATGTGGCGCTTCAACCTGGGGACGTGGTCAGCATTCGGCAATTGGCTGGGTGGCAGGATATCGGTTCTTCGGTGACGATAAGCGGCGAGGTCGAGCATGCTGGAAGTTATGCAATTGAACCGGGAGAGCGGCTTAGCGCGGTGTTGAAGCGGGCTGGCGGTCTCCGCGAGGACGCATATCCGCCCGCTGCGGTCTTTGAGCGGGAGCAAGTTCGCGCACTTGCCGAACAATCGCGCCAGCAAATGATTCAACAAGTCGAGAATACCCCGGTCCAGGTCAGGCCGGGAGCAATCCCCGGGCAAGAAGCGATGGGTATTCAAGAGACACTCGAGACTCAACGGCAGGAGATACTCGCGAGCCTTCGCAGCCACCCTGCGAGTGGTCGATTGGTCATCAACATTTCGTCAGATATTTCCAGATGGGAAAATACATCTGCGGATATTGAAATGCGTTCCGGTGACACATTATTGATACCCAAGCGCCCGAATTTTGTCCTGGTTAGCGGTCAAGTATATAACCCAGCGGCAATAAGCTACGTTCCCGGGAAAGATGTTGCCTGGTATTTGCGCAAGGCGGGCGGAGCGACACCCTTGGGGAGCAAGAAAGAAATCTACGTGCTCCACGCCGATGGGTCAGTCGTGCCGCGCGGCGATAACTGGATAAGCAATAACTTTATGAGTTTCCGCATGCGACCCGGCGATACGATCTTCGTTCCCGAAAAGATTGTTGGCGGCTCTACGGTTTGGCAGAACATCGCAGCGGTGGCACAGGCCATGGCAGCGGCCGCCCTTCCGATCGCGATTGCCGGTGCGTACTAACAAAGTGTTGTACCTTCTTCGCGCAGCTTCAATTGCCCGCCCGACTACTGCAGCATTTGCCCAGAAGCCAGCGGCCGGCAAAAAACTGCGGTCCGTCGTTTGGCCAGCTCTACGACAAGATAATCGACCAGTTTTCAATTGTCGAATCCGCTATCGCGCACTTCATCCGAGAGTGAGTTTCAAATGGACGAATCTCAAAGCATAACACCGAACTCAGAACCCGAAAACGAGGCAAACGAAGTTGAATTAGCCGGCGAGGAGGAGGCAGGCGAAACTCTGATCTCACAATTCGCTCGATTCTTGCGGGGCTGCTGGGTGAGACGGAAGATGGTGTTAAGCTTCGTTGCGATCGGTACCCTGGCTTCAATACTATGCGCTCTCTTGTTGCCAAATGTGTATACATCGACTACAACTTTGATGCCTCCCGGCAACACTCCGCTTGCCACCGGCCTCATGAGCGCGCTCTCGCCGAGTAGTTCTTCTGCTGACCTTGGGAACATGGGGCTAAACTTTTTCGAAGGGGGCGAGCTATTCGTCACTATTCTGGAAAGCCGGAATGTCCAGGATGGATTGATCGGTCGTCTGGATCTTGTCCGTTACTATGAATCGCGCAATATTGAGGACGCCCGCAAATCGTTGACTGCGTCTACCCAGATCAAAGAGGATCGGGACAGCGGCGTAATTACGATTAATGTTACTGAACGGAACCCGGCACTTGCCGCAAATATTGCACGAGGCTATGTAGAAGAGTTGAATAGGGTCGTAGCCGAAAATAGCACTTCTGCTGCACGCCGGGAACGGATCTTTCTCGAGGAACGGGTAAAAGATATCAAGCAGCAACTCGATGACTCAGCTCAGCAGCTTAGTCAGTTTTCTACCAAGAGCGGCGCAATCGACGTTTCCTCACAAACAAGATCGATGATAGATGAAGGGCTCAAATTGCAGGGCGAACTGATAGATGGCCGAAGCCAATTGGCGGCATTGCAGCAAACTTACTCAGAGGACAATTCCAAGGTACGGGCTCTGGAGGCGCATAATGCAGAGTTGCAGAGAGAACTAGATAAGATGGGAGGAATGTCTCCGGGATCCGGAGACACTACCGATACGAACAAGTCTCCTTACCCTTCTGTTGATCAATTGCCTGCTTTGGGGCTTACATATTTCGATCTGGAACGCAAAATGCGCGTCGATGAAGCGCTCTGGGAAACACTTACGAGACAGTACGAGGCGGCCAAGGTGGAGGAGGCGGCGGAGATTCCAACGGTCCAAGTATTAGATGTTGCCAATATTCCGGGACGAAAGTCCGCGCCTTCGCGACGGTTGATCGTTGAGTTAGGTGCTTTGATTTCTCTTGCCTTGGCGTGCATCGCAGTGTTTCTAAGCATAACGTGGGAGGGGATGAACGCTGAAGATGAGCCCAAGAAGTTGATAAAAGAGGCTGTCAGCGCGGCGCTGAGTTCTCGACACCCGTTTTGGGGCTTGCCAGGGTTGCGATGGATTCACAGACGCATAACTGGAGCGGCATAGCCTTGTTCATTTGTCGCCAGCGTTTTCGCGGGCGCATATTGCTATCACTTAACGCCCTAGGAACTTGTTGAAATTCGCCGCATTGCAGTGTCTTTTCTTGTGATTTGCATCCCTACCCGGTTGAAATCTGTTTGAACTGCGGGTCTGGCCAGTGTTTATGGGGCTGTGCAGGTCTCAGGGA
>Ga0209517_10003591_pt1 | contig 20921 bp, 19 predicted proteins | sample PeaSoiMetSII2010_FD_187695 | JGI IMG/M metagenome (GOLD analysis project Ga0209517, IMG submission 187695) | Peat soil microbial communities from Weissenstadt, Germany - SII-2010 (SPAdes) (version 2) | ecosystem: Environmental > Terrestrial > Soil > Wetlands > Peat | place: Germany...
CCGCCGCCGCCGGACCAGCCGCCTCCCGACCAACCGCCCCCGGAATAAAAAATGCCGCCATAGCCAAAGAGGGTGGTGCGAATCCATACGAACAGAATCGCCACCAAAATGAAGATGATGAACGAAATGATTTCAGCCCAGTCATTGTGAGCGTATGTCGTCTGCCGTTCCGCCACCGTCGTTCCGTTTCCCCGGTACTCGCCCTTGACCGCCGCGAGAATCGCCTGCACCCCTACCGTCAGCCCGCCATCAAAATCGCCGGCCCGGAAACGCGGCGTGATTTCTTCGTCAATGATGCGTTTGCAGAGCGCGTCGGGCAGGACGCCTTCCAGTCCGTAGCCGACTTCCAGAAACATTTTGTGGTCCTGGACAAACACGAAGAGCACCGCCCCGTTGTTTTTGCCCTTTTGCCCCACCTGCCACGACCGGGCCACGCGCACGGTGTAATCGTCAATGGACGAGTCTGACTGCATCTTTGGGAAGACGGCCACCACGATCTGGTCGGAACTTTGGCGCTCGAAATTTTCGAGCGTCTGGTTCAACTGCGCCGCCGTGCCGGCGGAGGCGACTCCGGCGTAGTCGTTGAAATAGGCGGCCGGCGGCGGCGGAATGACTTCATCCGCGAGCAGGCGGCAACCGAAAGAGAAAAACAGGATGACGCAGAGGCGTCGCACGGTTCAAGGGTTGGTTGTCGCCGGGGCCGTTTGATTGAAGTTAAACTGGACCTTGGGCGGTGTTTCGGCTCCCGGCGTGGCGCTGAAATAGGGCTTGTATGGGAAGCCCAAAGCCGAGGCGAAAAATACCGCCGGAAATGATTTGATGGCGGTGTCATAAGCCTGGACCGCGGTGTTGAAATCCCGGCGCTCGACGCTGATGCGGTTCTCCGTGCCCTCCAGTTGCGCCTGCAATTCCTGGAAATTCTCCGTTGCCTTCAAATCCGGATACCGCTCCACCACCACCAGCAAGCGGGACAAAGCCGAAGAAAGCTGGCCCTGGGCCTGGTCGTAGGCCGCCAGTTTGGCCGGATCGCTCGGCGCGGTATTGGGGTCAAGCTTCACCTGTCCCACGGATGCGCGCGCCGCGGTGACTTCCGTGAGCGTGGACTTCTCGAAATTGGCGGCGCCGGAAACCGTCGCGACCAGATTGGGTATGAGGTCGGCACGGCGTTGATAGACGTTTTGCACCTGTGCCCATTGGCTGTCCACCGCCTGCGACAGTTTGACGAGGTGATTGTAACTCATGCCCGCCACCGCCACCGCCAGCACCAGCAGGAGGCCGAGCACCACCAAAGCAAAGATAACTACGGCAAGTTTCTTCATAATGATGTTGGAGTTTAATCTCCTTATCCCGGCCAACAATTACAAAATTCACCTTTGTCTGGAATCGGTGGCGGCGACTCAATTTGATTTTTCAGTTGCGCCGTCCGGGCCGGCTCCCTGATTTCCCTGTCCCATGAAATGGAATCGGATTAACCTGTATTCCCTGGTTGCGACCAGACGGAAGCCGGACTTTTGAATCTCCCTGGAAATCTGGGGTATGTGGCCGACGCCCCACGGCACGATCAGATGGTCCGAACGCGGCAGCCAGGTCTGGATTTGCCCCAAGAGATGCCGGTTACGGTTCTGCAGCAGATCCCTCGTGAGTTGGTCCAGAAAATCCGGCGGTGGCGAATATTCCAGCATCGCCTGCACCGTTGTGGCATTCAGTCCTCGGGAGTGAAAGAGCATGACCAGATTCAAAAAATCAATGGTATTCGTTGAGAACTGGTCCACGTCCACATCCGCCATGACCATCTCGCCGTGGGTGGGCTCAAACTCCTTCTCCTGCTCCGAGAGATGAAGCGCATGCGCCATCCGCGCATAATTCACTTCGTTGGTGAGCAGGTGTTTCTGGTCAGTCACGCCTTCCATTAAAATGACCGAGTTGGTGGGAAACGTCTGCGAAACCTTCCGGTAAAAGCGCGCATCGGCGACGTGCGCCATCGGAAACAGCTCAATCGTCTTGCCGTCGTTGCGTGCGTATTTTCTCACCTGCACCGAGAACCCGTTCGGGCGCAGGACCATGAAGCCGTCGCTGAAATGATTCACGGCGAGGGCGGCGCAAAGAAAAATATAAACCATGACCGCCGGCAGCAACACGAAGACGTTCACCAGCAAGAACACAGACAGGTTCCGCCAACTGAAGCGCCGGGCACCCAGCTCGTGCACGGGCACCAGCAGCCAGTGAAACTTGAACCCGCCCTGGGACCGGTAGAGAATCACCAGACCGACGATGACCTGACAGCATGACGTGACCCAATCAATCTCCAGGACCCCGTTATACCAATAAATCAAAACGGGAAACACGACGAACAAAGCCGCTGCATAGAAAAGTGTGACCGGCAGAAACAGGCGTTTGGGCACCATGGGAGTAAGGCCCATCAAAACGTAAACCAGTGCCGTCGTAAGAAACGAGAACAGGAATAAAACCCCGCTGATAGCGGTGAGCAGGTGCAGTTGAAAAAGGAGGACCAATGAATCATCAATGACGGAGACAACACCGCTGACCAGAAAGAGTGCGAGACAGAGGCTGAGGAAGATGGCGAACAGAGACCGGGCGGACCCGGATTTGGAATTTAATGGCGGCGGCAACGCCGGGGGCACACTGCCAGGAGGGAGATGATCGTTGGAAGATGGAATCATTGGGTCAGACAGTTACACAATTCTCCTCCCTTGTCGCGCCGAAATCAGATGGAGGCGGACTCGTTCCTCGTCTCTCGATTGCCGTTCCGACCCTCAACTGGTCTTTAAATCGTAAATCGTGAATTGTGTGGCCGTCCACGGTTTTACTGCGCCGAAGTCCACGTGTCGTCCGGGTTGTAGGTCGTCATGGCCGCGGCGATTTTCACGGTCTTGGGTCCGAGATTCTTCTGATAAACCTTGCCTTGTTGATTGACGATGAAGGTCATCACGCCCGTGTTGCCCCACTGGGCGGGCCAGGCGACGAGGGCGAACCCAGCAATCATGCGGCCGTTGATGAGGTAATTATACTTGCCGCCCGGCGCGTATTTGCCCTGGCGCGTCAGGATTTTGAAATAGTAACCGTGATACGGCGCCTGCGCGTCGTTCAGCATTTTGGCGGCGCGATGATAACCTTCCACGCGGGCCTCCGCGACGAGCGGTCCCAAGGGACTCAGCTCCTCGTCCGGTTTCGCCGGCCAGAAAAGGCCGTCGTGGGTGCCCGGTGTGCTGCGCAGGTACTGCGCGTAAGCGAGCACGCCGTCCCCCATCCGATCCTGGCTGGCATATTCGCGCTGCGCCTCCACATACGCGTTACAGACACCGATCACACCCATTTCGTCCCGGCCAATGCGGCGGGCGAGAATCTCATCCCGGCCCGCGGCGGTGTCGAAAAACCATTGCCCGTTCTCTTGCACCAGCGGAATGGGAAAGGGCCAGCCATTCGTGCCAATTTCCATCGTGATGTTGGAATCTGAATTGGTGATTAACTGCGTCTTTTCCGTCAGGTGTTGCACAAACAGCTTGAATCCTTCGGTGGCCTGCACCACGTCAGGCGAAACCAATTCACGTCCGGCCGGCCCAAAGATTGCCCCCAGGGTATTGGTGTCATCGTTTTGGGCCGCCGTCACCAGCGCATGGACGGCGTCTTGCGGCGAAGCGAAGGTCTGTTCCTCGGCTCCCCGTGCGCACAGCGGCAGCGTCAGCACCAGGAAAACCAGGCCGGAACCGGCTGCGAACGACGTCATCCGGCGCAACCATGGCAGACGGCCGGGTTTCATCAGTGGCAATGTTTGCGTGGGAATCATTCGATTGAAAGGTTCAATGCTTTTGCTGGGAGTGCGAATTATTGCCGCCACCGCCGCCGGACGGCATGGCCGGCCGTTGGGCTGGCGCCGGATGCGTGGGCGGCGCTGAATGAGTGACGGTTTGCAGACTTTGACGGCCCCGGTTGCTGTAGGCGCGGGTGTCGTTCGCACTGCGGGCACCAATAAACGCGCCGTTCGATTCCGGTTGCACCGGATGGTTGATCTGCACCGGTGCGGAATGCGGCACTACTGCCGGTGTGCCCGGCCGGGCCGTCGGGGCCGGTGTCCGCCGCGGCATCACTGAATCAGATGGCGACCGGCCGACGGCGGCAACCACGGGTTGATTATTGGGAGCGGCCCAGCCCCGGTCGCCGCGATACGCCCCGCCTGCGCCTGGATGATGGTCGGGTCGCCACACCGTCGTGTGACCCGTGTTCCGCTGGCGCGGAGGCTCATGCCACCAATTGGGCGGACGCGGATGGTCGCGATTCCAGACAATGATATGGTGATTGCCCCAATCAAAATCACAATTCAGCCACGCGCCAATCGTAAAGCCGACGCCGAAAGAGATGGGGGCCGATTGATAATAAACCACGGCCGGCTGATAGACCGGCACATAAATCACCTGCGGGTCAACCGGCACAATTTGAATGTAGCCGCCGTCATCAATCACCTGTTGCTGCGGCGTGGATTGCAGGTTGCTGAGATTGTAAGCCGACGTGCGCAGCCGTTGGATGGAATCCATCACGTCCTGCGGTTGGTTCAGGAAAGCCTGTCCCAATTTGGTCGTCCAATTCAGGTTGTCGTCCAACCATTTCAAAACCTCGGGGTATCGGGCGAGCGCCTGGACACTGGCGTCCCACGGCTGCTGGTCAATCGCGCCGGGGTCGCCGCCGCCGCTGATATACCGGTCGGCCAGCACGATTTGCGTGGGAAACGTGGACGCCGGCAGGATTTGGGCAACCAACGGGTCGGGATAAAGTGCAATCGGCCCCAGCAACTGATCCAACTGGTCATAGGCCAGCGGTTGGTAGGCGGGCGTCGGGGGCGGAACGGCTGTTTGAGCCCGGAGGGACAGGGCCGTGCCGGCGAACACACACAGTAGAAACACGATGTTAAACAATGCCTTCATCCGGTTGCGGGTAAAATTTGACCATCACCATAATCAACAGACGCATTGGCCGCCAGAAAGATTACATCACAAAATCGAACCACCCTGCGTGCCATAGCCTCGACGCAAACGGATCAACTCTCAACACTCAACTGGTTTTCGCCATTGGCCTTAAAGACCCCTGACACACCGGAAACCAATGAAGTTGTCGGCGTCGCCCGGGCCGAATCCGCCTTCGCGTGCGGCGCAACGCTCGAGGGTGACGTTGAAGGGCCAACCGCCTCCGCGCAACACACGCTCGGCCCCGGATGCCGGTCCACGGGGATCATTGCCGCCCGAATAAGGGCTGCCGGTCGGATACGGCGTCCCCGCATACCAATCCCAACACCACTCCATGACATTTCCGGCCATGTCATATAATCCATACCCGTTCGCCGCAAAGGACCCCACCGGACTCGTGCCGGGTGAGGTCGCGGGATAGTTCCCTATCGGATTGTATCCGCTCGGCCCCAAATCGTAGCTGAGGCTGGAGCTGCTGTCGTAGTTGGCCTGGGTTTCGGATATCGTGTTGCCCCAGGGAAACCGTTGCCCGCTCAATCCACCCCGCGCGGCCTTCTCCCACTCCGCCTCCGTCGGCAACCGATACCCATTCGCCGTCCAATTGGCATACACGATTGTACTATAGCCCCCATTGGTATAAACCTGCGTCAGGCCCGCGTCCGTGTAATACACCGGCGTCAACCCTGCCTGCTGCGACCGCGCATTGATCCACTTCACCGCGTCCGACCAGGTCTGCGTCTGCTCCGGCTGATTCGCCGCCTTGCCCGCGCCGGGAAAGTCAAAGCTATAGCCGTGATTCGTGGCATAGGCAGAGACGGTCGCCCATTGATTGGAGGTCACCAGGTTCGTGTCCATGTAAAATGCCGACACATAAACGTTCGTGGGGTTGGCGTCAGTGATGTCGGGGTCATTGGTATTAACGTCGCCATTCCACGAGCTGATAAAATTCCCGATCGTGAACGAACCGGCGGGAACGAGCGCCATACCGTCGGACGTAGTGGCGGGAAGTGAAATCAAGCGGAAGAACCTTGCCGTCGAAGCATTGGTGACGGTCAGGGCGGTATCAGAACCGTAAGCGGCCGGGATGGCATCCATGACAAACACCCAGTTGGTCGAGGCCAGATTGATGCTGCTCTGCAAAGCGTAGGTCGTGGCGTTTGAAGGCCAATAGAGCAGGGCTTGACTGTTCGTCAGCGTAATACTCAGCGTCAAGGTCGCCAGGGCGGGATGAACGCCGGCAATCAAAGCCAGCCCGATCCAAAGCGCGTGGAGTCTGGTTTTCATAAACAATCCGGGATTAAATCCGCCTCACACGGATAACAGCCGCTTCTTTGGAGTTTAATAATTCCTTAACTTTGAGTCAATCCTGTAACCGCGGGGCGACTTCTCCAGGGCGCCATTTAACACCCGCACCAAAATTTCATTGGCCGGCGGTAGAGCCGTAGCGCCGGCGTCCTCGCCGGCGGGTAATAGCGGCATCCCGCCGCGTGTCTTTGGTTCGCGCACCGGGACTGTGCTTGGACTCGCCGCCGGGACGGCTGCATTACGGTGCGGATGTCAAATGACGGCCACCTCTCCATCGAAACTTTAGCGAAGTTGGAAATATCACGCGCCCGCACACGGAAGCGGACTGACGTTCCCAATCCCGCAGTGCGGGACAATCGGGTCTCTCAAATCTTATAACTCAACTGGAATCCGTCTTCTGCCCTCCGCTTCCGCTTTCCGTCCGCAGTCTTCTGTCCTCGGCCTTCGGTCTTCAGTCTTCCATCTTCCGTCCTCGGTTTTCCCGGTTCCAGCCCGCGGGGCCGCAGCCCCTTCGTCCAGGCGAAGGGGCGCGCGATGTCAGGCGGCGTCACGGAAAAATCTAAAATGCCCGTTGTCCGGTTAATAATTGGTTCTGGTTGTCGAGCAACTGGAGGTCAACATTATTTGTTGAACCGTCTTCGGCAAGCTCGACTGTAACCTCAAAATCGCCATGACCGTATCCCTGATGGCCCATCCAAACCCAATGGCTCGCCACAAACCGGGCCGGCTGGCCATCTTGAAATGGCTGGCAGTGATAAAATATGGAAGCCTTCTCGTTGGCAAGTCGTATGGCGACCGTTGTGGCCTGCCATGTGCTCAGCGATGCGCTCCGTCCTGTGCTCGTGAAATCACCGGGAAATTTTGGCGGCCACGTGAGCCAGACCGATCCAGCAGCCCCGAACTTGAATTTCTCCGATCCATTGGTAATCGCTACGGGTGCAGGAACCGCCTGAAAATTCCGCTGCGAGCAGACTGCCAGTTGGGAATTTACTGTGGGCGCGTAGCAGCCAATCGGCACAATGGCAGGTAGTGTTGGTGCCGGAGTATCAGCAAAGTATAAAGCCAAGCCTGCATACGCCAACCCGAATGGAAGCATATAAACAGGGCGCATAGAACATTAGACTGACTGACTATCGAACCGTTCAACGCATAGACTGCTTAAGGTTCCGGACTGAACCACGGCCATCCTTCTTCGCCCCTAAGCCGCAACGGGACAGGGTTGGCGATCATGTTCCGAATGGAATGATGCCTTTCAAATTTCATGGCTCTTTATCCATCTTCGCTCCTCGGTCATCCGTCCTCGGTTTTCCCCGGTTCCAGCCTGCGGGGCCGCAGCCCCTTCGTCCCGGCGAAGGGGCGAGTGGTGATGAGCGATTGCCGAAATCCATGTATTAAGCTTGTGTATCTGAAAAGGCCGTTTTAGAATTTCAGTTAACTGAATCATAGAACTATGAACATGCCAAATTCTTCGTCCAGCAGTTGCCGCTTTCGACCTTCCTGTGTGGTTTTGATTCTGGCCGGTTGCCTCGCTTGCGCGCTGGCGCTAAAAGCCGATGACCTTGGTTCAACCAACGGGATTCACAAGGCGGAGGCCATCCGCGACCTGACCGTGACCCAGGCCGGGCAACATTATCCGGTGCAATTGCAGGGGGTGATTACGTTCTTTGACACAAACCTCTTTATGCGCTTCATTCAGGATGACACGGCCGGGATTTATTTCTTTCCCTACTCGGCCACGAACGAACCGGTTCTGGCGGCTGGGCAACTGGTTGAACTGGACGGCAACACGGGTCCCGGCGAATTCGCGCCCGTGGTGCACCCGAGCCGGATTACCATTCTGGGCACGGGCACTTTTCCGCCCGCCAAGCCGGTGAGCTACCAGCAACTGGCCAGCGGCGAGCAGGACAGTCAATTCGTCGAAATTCACGGCATTGTTCACGCCGTGGATTTCGACCCGCAAACGAAATATTATTCCGTCGAAATCGAAACCGGCAGTGGCCGCGTGACGGCCTTGGTGGCGCAATTGCCCGTTGCGAACATGGACATGCTGGTGGACAGCACCGTTCAGGTTCGCGGCGTCTGCGCCACGCGTTTCACACTGCGACGGCAACTGTTTGACGTCCGGCTGCTGTTGCCGCGGCCGGCGGATCTGGCGATTGAATCGCCCGCGCCGGAAAATCCCTTTGCCACCACGCCGCTCCGTCCGATTTCGCAGTTGCTGCAATTTGCCCCGCACAGCCCGCTGGGCCACCGGGTCAAAGTGGCCGGGACGGTGATCTACGCGCAGGACAACACCGTTTATATTGAGAACGAAACAGATGGGCTGTACGTGCAAACCAAGGATGTCGGCTCGCTGCTGCCGGGAGACCGGGTGGAAGCGTTAGGGTTTCCGGCCAAGGGCGAATACAGTCCCATGCTCAAGGACGCGATTTTCCGCAAGACCGGCTCCGACTCCACCGTGCCCGTCCCGCAAAACATCACCGTAGCGGACGCTTTGAAGGGCACTTACGATTGCCGGCTCGTGCGGATTCAGGCCAAAATCCTGGATCGGGCGCGCCTGAGCCCGGATGAGTTTTTGGTGTTGCAATCCGACGGTTTTATTTTCCTTGCCTATCGGGAGCGGAGAACCAGCGGCGTGAATTTTGCCTATCTGCAAAATGGCGCCACGGTGACGGTGACCGGCGTGTGCCGGATTGAAGTGGGCAATCAGTGGGGCGTCGGAACCGACTGGCGGGCCAAATCCTTCAATCTCCTGGTGCGCTGGCCGAGGGACATTGAGATTGTTTCACCGGCGTCGCCTTAGGCGGCGTGCGCCTGGCTCAATGCCAATAATGGGTCGTGCGTTCGTGTGTCCCTACGGGCTGGCGAAGGCCGATTGCGCCAGTCATGGCATCACGGGGCAGGTTCCGCCAGTAATTTCTTGACGACCCTTTCAACGTATGGCGGTTGCAAACCGATGACGCGGACGATGCCTTTGCGGTCAATGATGGCATAGGTGGGATAGTAATGCACGGCCCAGGCTTCCTGGGATTTCAATTCGGGATCGCGGGCGGCGGGGTATTGAATGTTATGTTCCCGGGCGTTGGTGGCGAAGCTTTCCTGTCCGCGCTTGTTGGTGCAGACACCGATGATGACCAGTCCCTGGTCCTTGTATTGTTTCAGGAGTTCGTTGTTGTGGGGAATGGCCGCCATGCAAGGGCCGCACCAGGTCGCGTAAAAATCCACGACAACGACTTTGCCTTTGATGTCGTTGGCGGTGATGCCGCCATTAATCCAATCGCTGACCTGAAAGGCGGGCATGGGCTTGCCTTCCCGGGCGGCGTGGGCGGCGCGGTACTCAGGCTTGTCGTCCCAGGTCCAACTGTCGGGAAATTCGCCGGCGGTGGCCGCCAGCACGCTGGAAATGAGCAAACCCAAGGAGCTGAAAAATAGTTTTGTTTTCATGTTATTGGAGGTGTTAACACAAGCTGCGCTGGCTGGCAACCGGGAATACCGCCGGGAACGCGGCAGGCGACGTTCAGAAAAATGAACTGTGTTCGTTAAAGCCAGGCTGGTTGCGAATCTCCCTTAAAAGCGCGGGTGCCTGCGAGGGTTGAGAAACCGCCTGTTGGGAGTATATTTTAGCGACTCTGATAGCAGGCGAGTCTGTACACTTGGTTCCTCCGATGTTCAGATTTGAAACTGTTATCAGGGTCATGGGTGGGAATGCCCGGCCATGGAACAACTCATCCAGTTCCTCAAAGAGTCCGGGACTCGAACCGCTAATCTCCGTTGATTTGAGCCTTCAGCCTTTAGCCCTTGGCCTTCAGATTGGTCTGGTTAAATACTACGATACCCGGAACCCGTTCACCGCCACCCTCAAATACGAGGTCGAAACGCTCGCCTTTAATCCCAAATCGATCTGTTAATGGTATAATAAGTGCTGCTTTCTCGCTCATAATGAACTAATATGAAACACTCAACCGCACAAAAAAAGAATGGCACAAATGCAGCGATACCGCAGGCGAAGCTGGCAAAAACGGAGTCTGAGATTAAAACGGTGATTGAAGAATCACAAACGGCGAGGGAGTTGATCGAGGCACCGGCGACGGTGATTGGCCCGATTCTGGAAGCCTTGCTCCGTAATGGGGGCGGATACGAACATTGGGGTTTGAACGAATAGCTGCGGAACTGGTTGGATTTGGTGCTTGAGGACAGGTCCTCCACGCTTGGCAACGAGCGAAGGCGTTCGGAGAGGACAAAGGATGGTTGTAAATTGTCACCCTCAAGAATTTTCAGCGGCAAATAGTCATTTAATAAAATCCGGTTCGGATTTATTTCAGTAATTTCGGATGTCTGAGCAGCCTGACTGTGATTAACCGCAAAGAGCACAAAGAGCGCAAAGATCTTTACAGAAAAACCGCTTCGTTCACTTTGTTGGCTTCTGTTTAAATCTTTTTTTCAGAAGCAAACAGAGGAAACAAAGTCGCAGATATTTGGGTCGGCGGCGCGCCAACCCTCCCGACTTTGCGTTCTCTGTGATCCCGGTGGTTAAAAGATCGCAAATGGAATGGCCCTCGACTCTCGACACATTGTCAGCCTTTGGCCCATAGCGTTCAGCCTTCAGCCTTCCGATTCAGATGTTTTAATCCACGGAGATCATGGCTTTCATGACGCCGTCTCGATAATGGGCGACCAGCTCAAAAGCCTGTTTGGCTTCTGCCAATGAAAAATGATGCGTCACCATCGCGTCCAGGTTGATTTTTTTGGCTTCGAGAAAATCAATCGCCTTTTGCGTGCAATGCGCCTGGCGACGGATATTGATGATCGTGATTTCCTTCCGGCGCAATTCATGGATGGGAAAAGAGACATTGTCGAATTCCGGGATGCCAACGAGTGCCAGGGTCCCGCCCGGCTTTAACAATGGCACCGCCTGGTCATAGGCCATCCGGTCACCGCTACATTCAAAAACGGCATCCATCAACAACGGTTCGGCTTTCGAAATTTCCCGGACCACGTCTGCCTGGCCGGGATTGCCGCAATATTTGGGTTTAAGTTTTTGGGAGAATTTCAAACGTTCCGGGATTTTGTCCGTGATACAAACCTCGCCCACGTGGTTGGCTCGCAAGACCTGAAAGACCGACATCCCGATGGGGCCGGCGCCGAGCACCGCGACGTTTGCCCGGGCCGGCAACCGGGCCCGTTCCACCGCGTAAACGGCGATGGCCAGCGGTTCGGACAAAGCCGCCTGCTCGAAGGTCGTCCGGTCTTTGATCGGGAAACAGCAAATTTCGGGTAAAACGAGGTGTTCGCACAACGCGCCCGCCAGTTGGCCCGGACATCCCAGGAAAAGCAATTCCCGACAGGTATTTTCCCGTCCGGCCCGGCATTGGTCGCAGTGGCCGCAAGACACCGCCGGGTCAATCGCAATTCGCTGCCCCGGTTTTACCCGGGTCACTTTTGGCCCGACCTGCTCCACGATGCCGGCCGCTTCGTGTCCAACGGTGAACGGAAATTGGATAATCTGCGAGCCGATGCGGCCGGTGGTGTAGTAGTGAATGTCGGAGCCGCAGACGCCCACCCTTTTGATGCGGATGCGGACATCGGTGGGCCGGGTGATTTCAGGTTCCGGCACCCGTCGCGTTTCGAATCTCCTGATGCCGGTGAGTAATGCGGCTTTCATGACGCCGGTTGCTGGCTTGCTGGTATATAATACTTCACGCATTCAATTCATAGCTACCCAAAAGCGGCACCTTTGTCATGACCGAACGGATTTCACCGAATCAATGCCAGGGAGAAAGATGCCAATACCAGGCACCGTATACAGCCCGGCCACGATCCGTCATGGTTCCATTGTCGGAGACGAGGTGATGAGACTCAAAACAGACCTTGGCCACCAAAAGGCGCCGGATGCACAAAATCTTTTACAGAAAAACCGCTTCGTTCACTTTGTTGGCTTCGGTTTCGATCTTTTTTACAGAAGCAAACAAAGGAAATAAAGTTATGCCTTCACCTTAGTTCTGCCGTTTCACTTCGATTTCCACCATTTCGCAATTGGCGTCAAAACTGGAATCCTTCAATCCCAAAGAATAGGTCAGATTCATCACCCGGCCATTCTCGCGAAACAACTCCGGATGCAAATAAGTGCAATACAACATTTCCACCCGTTTTCCTTGCGCACGTTTCGGCACAATTATCCGCGCCACCGGGGCACTCCATGGACCAGCCGGCGCGTCGGCGACCAGCAATCGAATCTCCCTGGGATGTTCAAAATCACTGGATGACGCCATCACATATTTTTGCAGATACCCGTTCCACGCCACCGCCACCTGGCCGGGAACATGATTGACCAGACATGCCGCCTCTGTCTTCCGCGACGAATACCGCGGGCCGGCTCCGGCAAAAAACTCATAAGCGTCCGGCTCCTCGATTTTTTCCGGGCGTACCCGCGCCAGACCCACGCCCTGTTTGCCATCGAATTCCTGGATGCTGAACAAATACAACCAGTCGGAGGTTTCAATCACCTGCGTTGGCTCGACCGGAAAACGCCAGTTGCCATGCGGCCGCAACCGTTCGTAGGTTCCCAGCGCGTTGGTGGCCCGGGCCAGCCCCGAACCAAGGCCCCGGAAATCCCACGAGCCCGTTCCAAAAACTTCAATCAATGAATAGTAAAGATAGTATTTCCCATTCACATATATCCCGCCCAACGGCCAGATCCGGTAACGGTCCGTCGGCCGTTCCTCCGGCAGGAAGTCTATGGCCCTGACGCCACCAAGGTTGCTGCTCACAAGAAAGTCGAACGCGGGCGGATAACTCTTTGCCTTTTCCGCCAGAAAGGCGATGGCCGGGGCAAACGCGCCACCCGCGAAGTGCGGTTTGCCTGTGGCGGAGCGGGAACCTTTGAACGTGTCACCGAAGGCCCAGATGGCCCCGCCGGGAACCACGAACGACTCGCCGCCATCCTGGGAAACAATCGAAGCCTTCGCGTAGGCCTCGCTCCACAGCGAGCCGAGAAAATGAGTTTGCACAATCTCAAACGGTCCGTTGGTCGGCCCTGCCGTCGGATTGGAGTTGGAACATCCTGCCGTCAACGCCAGCAGGCCAAGGGCAACGAATGACCCTTGCATAATTCTCCTTCCCGTCTCGCCGAAATCGGACGAAGGCGGATGAAGGCGCGGGCGCTTGTGGCGGAGGGCAAGGCGTCCAACCCGGCGTCGGTCCGGAATTGGAGTTTTCAATTTCATTTTCCACCCGATTCAGGCAAGGCAAACGCCACGTAGGCATCACCATACTCGCTTTCTTTGCCAAGCTTGTTGCCGGTCGAAGTAATGACCACATATTGACGGCCATGAATCGCATAAGTCGCCGGCGGCGCAATTCCGACCCACGGCAATTTTCCCGACCACAATTCCGTGCCGGTGTCTTTGTCGAATGCGTAAATTTTACAATCGCGGGTTCCCGAACAAAACAGCAGACCACCCGCTGTGGCGATGGCACCGCCGTAATTTTCCGTTCCGGTTCTGCGGAAACCCTGTGCCGTCAGTTCCGGGTATTCGCCGAGCGGCACGCTCCAGACAAGCCTTCCGGTATTGAGATCAAGGCAGTTTAACGTGCCCCACGGCGGTTTATTGGCCGGATAACCCTCATTATCGAGGAATCGTGGATAACCGGTGAAATTATACCGGGGCCGTTCAGTTCTTGCCGGTGCTGGAACCGCCGGCCGATCACGCAACAGCAGATAATTTACGAGCGCCTTCAGATCCGGTTCGCTCAAACTCGCAGTGGGGAAAGCCGGCATCCCATTTTTCCCCGTTCGCACCTGCTTGATAATGTCATCGTCGGAAAGCCGGAATCGCAGACCGCGCAGCGGCGGGGCGACCCCAAGGCCAAGCCGGTCGGCGCCGTGGCATTGCCCACAGGCGGTTTCATACACCTTTCGTCCGGGTGTTTTCGGCGCGCGCGGATCATCCGGCGGATCTTCATCACGGAAAACGGAAATCATCCAGCCGACATGATTCGCGCTGACATAGAGCCTTCCGGTATCCGGGTCAACGCACGCGCCCGACCATTCCGCTCCGCCATCCATCCCGAAATACAAATTAGGATGCCCCGGACTGGCCGGACGGAAAAATCCTGTGGTGACGCTCTTGAATCGCGTTGCGGCAAACTCCGCAGCCTCCGGTGTCCGATCCGTCAGATCAGCCGCCGTGAACTCCATTTTGGCAAATCGCTCCGGCAACTCCGGGTCCGGCTGATAAGGCGCAGTCACTTCGCCGGGCAGATCACTCGTTGGCGCCCGGCGCATCCTGAATGGAAAAATGGATTTGCCCGTCACCCGATCCAGCACCAGGGTGTCGCCATTTTTGGTGGTGACGGCCACGACATCCACCCGTTTACCGTTGCGCGTGATGGTGGCCAGACTCGGCGGCGCGGGAATGTCCCGATCCCAGATGTCATGGGGAATTTCCTGAAAATGCCAGAGGCGCCTGCCGGTGCGCGCGTCCAGTGCAATCAGGCAGTTGCCAAAAAGATTATCGCCCAAATGGGTGACCCCGATGAAATTCGGCTTTGCTCCGCCCGTGGCGATGTAAGCGATGCCGCGCACCTCATCCATCGCCATGCCGGCCCAATCATTGGCCGCGTAGGTTTCGGTGTGATCCCAGGTGTTGTAGCCAAATTCGCCGGGGTGCGGCACGGTGTGGAATGTCCAAAGCTGTTTGCCGGACACAACATCAAATCCCCAAACATCCTTCTCAAATCCGGGAACGACGATGATTTTCGCAAAGATGGCCGGCCCGGCCGTGGCGGCGCCAAATTCTCCCTGGGCCCGGCCCGGCAACGCCGTCCGCCCATCGTGCCCAAAACTCCGGATCAATTCACCGTCTTTCGGATTCAACGCATACAGGTATTGTCCGGCGCAAAACAGGACACGCTCGCGCGCAAACAAATTCCCCGGCCAGTAGATCAAGCCGCGAAACGCCGGACGGCTCTGGCCTTCCGGTTTGAAACGCCATAATTCCTGTCCGTTTTCCGCATTCACCCCCACGACAAATTTACCGGGCGTCGGGACAATCATCACTTTGCCGACAATGATGGGATTGCACTCAATGGAGTTGCTGCCGTCCTTCGCGTGATAAATCCAGGCCACTTGCAGATGGGTGACATTCTGGCGGTTGATCTGGTCCAGCGCCGAATAGCGCATGCCGCCATTGTCTCCATGCGAACGATGCCACGTCAGGAAAGTCTTCCGTTTGGGATAGCCGTTGGCCGGCGTCAATTCCTCCGGCCTGGCCGCGGGAATAATCTTGTAGAGCGGCATGTTCGTGCGTGCCTGGGCATCTTCAACCGCCCAATAGTCTTTCGCGGCCACGGTCGCGGTTTTGCTTTCGGAAGACCGCGAAGGTGTTCCCTCCTGGGCGCTGGCTGGAAAAACTGCCGTGCCCAGGAGGAGAAGGCCGAGCGTCCTTATGCCGTGCCTGATCCAACGCCTCGAAAGTTGCGTATGAAAGATGAAAGAAGCGATTTTGTTGTGTGTGGTTTGGTCCATCGAAATTGCCGCAATCGTAGGACGGAGCGGGGACATGACAAAGGAAAAATGAAAAAGGCAAAATTCAAAGTGCCGGAAGACCTATGGTTACCCATTTGGTATTGATTTTTTCCCTTGACCGGCCCATACTGGTTTCCTCATGAAGCTCAGAACGGGAACTCATGGGCACTTGTTGTGTTTTTTAGTCGCCGGCTTGTTGGTTTTGGTGACCGCCCATAGCCGGGGGAACACGGTTGACGTGGACTGGACTTCCAGCGGTTTCTCCACCAGCCATATCACCATCAACGCCGGGGATGAGGTTGATATTGTTAATTTGGACAGTACTTTCGATTTACAAGTCACCGGCGCTCCACCGGAGGGTTTTTATTCCGACGTTCTACCCTTCGATGGCACTTACTACTATTACGTGCCTTATGTGTATAACAATCCGGGTACCTTCAGCTTTTCCGATGAATTCGGCAGTTCGGTAACGGTCACGGTCAATCCCTTGCTTCCCCTTTCCGTGGCCATCACCACGCCCACGAACAATGCGGTGTTCACCGCACCGGCGACTTTCACCGTCACGGCCGTGCCCGCCGGCGGCGCCAGTCCCTATGCCGGGATGGATTTTTATGTGGGAACCAATCTGACGGGCATTGCCTCCAGCGCGCCGTTTACCAATACCGTCACGAATTTGTTTCCGGGAAATTATTCCATCAGCGCCGTGGTCACGGACAACAACTTCAACACGGCGACCAATTCGATCAACGTCAGCGTGGCTCCGCCGCTGATGACCAACTATATTCTGCCGACGGATTGCGGCACCATTTATTCCTCCGGCTCGATAGTTCGCTTTATCGCTCTCACCCTCGGTTCGAGCACTGAAGGCGGATTGGAGTTTGCCGCCTTTAACACCAGCCGGGATACCGCAATTCTCCTGGAACTGAGCCCGTCTGGAGAGCCGGTGTTCGACTCAATCGTGGATGTGTACGGTTTCGATGGCGGAAACGGCACGCTGCAAGGTTCCAACTATAATACCGGAACGCTCATCGGGGTTTGGACGTTGCCTCCGAGTCCCGGATATGGCCAGTTGATGACTTTTGATATCACCGCGTTTGTCAAATCGGTCAAAGGGCCTTATTTCGGCATTCTGCTGTACGCCGTGGGTGATGTATTCGGTTCCACAAGCTCCAACTACGGCACACCGCCCGAACTCTACGCCATATCTCCCTTCACACCTCCGCTCGCGGCCACGCGGGCAGGCAATCAAATCGTTCTCAGTTGGCCCACGAACAACACGGCCGGATTTTCGCTCCAGACCTCCACCACCCTTGGGCCGGGCGCGACTTGGAGCGCGGTGAGTCCGCTGCCCGCGCTGGCGGGGAATCAATGGGTGGTGACCAATTCCATCTCCGGCACCAATCGGTTCTTCCGGTTGAGCGGGCCGTAGGCGGGACCGGTATGTCCCTGCCATTGAGGTTACGATTAACGATTCCACGTAAAGGACTGCGTCTCACGTGGCAGGTCCACCTAAAGCTTCGCCACGCGGTAAATCTCTGTTTCCTCCGTTAGCTTCTGCAAAATGTTTTCAGAATCCGGTCAAAATTGAGCCGAGAACATTCAACATTCCGCATAGGGACGTGGTCCCCACGGGACTTTACATTCGACTTTTTACTCTCAACCTTGAACCCTAAGAAACGGCACGGAATCCGCTGCCATGGGGCAATATGAGCTTGAACCGTTTGCTCAGTTTCGTGCCACTCGCCCGTCGGCTGGGTTCAGCTGTGAATCGCCGGGTGTCATCGGGCGCATTTCTGGTATTTCTTTCATTCAATCTGCTGACGGCGGTTTGGGGGTTGATGCTGCTGGTCAGCCTGGCTGTTTTTTTTGCTTTCGCATGGTTCACGCCCAGGGTGGCCTATTTCGACAGTATCAGCGCGCGCGACGCGGAGATCGCCAGCATCAACTCGCTGACTGGCGTTGACGTTCTGCAACGCAAGGCCGTTTTTGATGTTTTGAAAGGTTATGACAACGGCGCGACGGCAACTTTCCTTTGTCATATCGCCTTGGGCACACTCCTGTTCATGATCATCGGGTCAACCGCGGGTCTGCTGCTGGTTCGTTGGATCAAAAGACACCTGGGGACCATCGAAGATGAAAACCGTTAATTAGCCGCAGAAAACGCAGAGAACGTAGAGACGGAAGACAGAGGACGGAAGGCGGGGGGAAACATTCAACATTCAACGCTCAACAGTTGAACTTCGATTCCTCGGTTTGCCCTGAATTTGGCACGAAGGGTGCATCTGCCTCGTGCTTATGTCCAATTGGTTTAGAATCAGTGGGGCGTTGTTGGTGCTTTTGGTCTGTGTCTTGTTTATTGCCAAAGGATTCCTGCCCCCGGCCGATCCCAAATTTGTGTCGGCCATCAATTATGAACAGTTGCAGTCCCTTAACCAGGGACCGTGCATCGTCTATTTTTACCACAAATCCACGGATGCCTCGGTTCGCAAAATGATGCCCGCTTTGGATGAGTTGGCCTCGCGTTTCCAGGACAAAATCGGGTTTTATCGCTACCCGTTTTCGAATCCGGAAGAAAAAGTGCCGCAGAAAACGGAGTATGAAAGCACCTTTACCGTTTATGACAGCGGCAAGGAAATAAAGAATTATCCCGTCATGCAATTGGCCGACGGCATCAACGACAACGAAGGCCTGATTTTATTGCTGATCAAAGATTATCTGCTGGCGGATCATTCCGATGTTCCGCGCCAGGACAAGACATCTTACGTGAGCGCAGCCGATTTTGGACAACGGGTTTTGGAAGACGCGCGGCCGGTGGTTGTTGATTTCACTTCGGCAACCTGCCCGCCCTGCCTGATGCTGGAACCGCAGTTCAGGCAAATTGCCGCCAAAGATTCAAAGCTGGCCGATTTTTACTTTTTTGATAACGACAATCCGGCCAACCGTTCCCTGGTGCATGAATACACCACCGGGGCAACGCCCACGGTGATTTGTTTTTTTCAGGGTAAACCACAGGGAAGCTTTACCGGCGCCTTCAGCAGCAGTGACTTCAACGAAGGCCGCATCCTGTCACTGCTGCAACCGTACTTTTAGCAAAGTCAGCCGACTCTTCGGTAAAAAAACCGAACAGAAGGCAACTAAGAGAACGGAGCATTACTGTTCCATCCAACGCCCAATGCTATGTCTTTGATGGTGCCGACGGAGGGGGTCGAAGCCAAAAATCAAGTTTGCGCGATGGTGCGAAAACATGCATCAAGACCCCATAAATACACGCGATTATTCACTTCTGCCGGACGACTGGCGAGACACGTTTTCATGCACCAAAACGCACCAAAGTGTGCAAAAAGTGTAACAACACTGTAACAACAAAATTGACCGGCCAGAGGGGGCGGGGGGGGGGTAGCTCGCTGCCAGCGAGTCGAACGTACGTGATGGGTTTGATGAACGCGGAATTTTCTGCAAAGGGACTGACTGGACTTCGATAGGCGTTGACATGGGTTGAGGCAAGCGACAGTTTCGGACCATGCCATTTGACCGTGACCAGATTAAAAAAAAGGCGGCGGCACTTGCCGCCAAGGGTGTATTCATCGGCACGTCGAGTTGGAAATATGAAGGCTGGTTTGGGCAATTATACACGCCAGCCCGATACGAGTATCGCGGCAAGGTCGCCAAGACGCGGTTTGAACGGGACTGTCTAAGTGAATATGCCGAGGTATTCAAGACCGTCAGCGTGGATGCGGCATACTACACATTTCCGAGCAGGGAACATCTCCTAAAGCTGGCGGACGCGGTTCCGGATGATTTCCGATTTGGCTTCAAGGTGACTGACGCCGTGACGATCAAAAAGTTTCCGAACCTGGCGCGGTTTGGTGCCAATGCGGGACAACCGAACCCGAACTTCCTCAATGCTGAGTTGTTTGAGGGCGCATTCCTGAAACCGTGTGAGGAGATTCGGGACAAGGTTGGAGTGCTCATGTTTGAATTTTCACGGTTCTGGCCGACCGACTACGGGCATGGGCGCGATTTTTTGGCCGACCTTGACACATTTCTTGGCAAGCTCCCAAAGGGCTGGCCTTACGCGATTGAAATGCGTAACAAACACTGGCTTGCCTCTGAATACTTCGACAGTTTGGCCAAACACGGCGTTACCCACATTTTCAATTCATGGGATGCCATGCCGCCTGTCAGTGAGCAGATGGCATTGCCGGGCAGCCGAACGAACCCGAAATTGATCGCCGCACGTTTCCTTTTGAAGCCAGGCCGGAAATACGAGGAGGCGGTAAAAACGTTTCAGCCATACAACAAGGTGAAGGAACCGAATCCGAAGGCACGCGAGGCGGGCAAGGAGCTAATCGCCGAAGGGAAAAAGGCCGCATCGGGGCGCGAGACGTTCATCTACGTCAACAATCGGCTCGAAGGCAACGCGCTCGAAACGATTGACGCAATGTTGGAGGAGGGGGAATAGACCCTGCAGGTTATTTCAGCAGCCCGGCGTTTCGTTTCAACCATTTCTCGGCGGTTTTGTATCCCGGACAAACGACTTCCACCTCCCGCCAGAATCGTGCGGAATGGTCCATTTGGCGCAGGTGCATGAGCTCGTGGAGAATAATGTAATCCCGAACAAATGGTGGCGCTTGGATCAGCTTCCAGTTTAACGAAATTGTGCCGCGCCGCGAACAGGAACCCCAACGGGATCGTTGATTGCGGACGGTGACCCGCTGCACTTTCAATTGGTGCGTCGTCGCAAGTTCAAAGACCTTCGGCGGGAGTTCGGCGGCTGCAAGTTTCCACAGATGCTTCATCACCCGGGAATGCAAGTCGCCATTCACATCGGGGACCGCGACACTTTCATTGCCAAACTGAACTGTGCCACTCTCCCCATTCATTCCCGCTTTGAGCTTCACCAGGTCACCGCGAAATAGAATCTCCGTTCCGATGAACCATTGCTTTGGCTTGATTGGATTGGCTTGGAGCCTCAGAAACTGCTGGGCGAGCCATTCCGTGTTGCGTTCAGCAAACCGTCGCCCTTCAATGACCGAACCACGATGCGGAATCGTCAATCGTGCGGAGCCATCAGGACGCAAGCTGAGCAGGTAGCGACGCGCTCGATGGTTGCG